>WNFJ01159524.1_pt1 | contig 17975 bp, 16 predicted proteins | sample 5400461 | NCBI WGS metagenome assembly WNFJ01 (sample SAMN13153349, study PRJNA577476) | soil metagenome | isolation source: 115 cm saprolite on Douglas fir-dominated hillslope | place: USA:California | collected 2013-09-17 | reverse complement strand
TCGCGGCGACGCAGTTGCCTTCAGCTTCATGCGATGTGACCTCCCATGGCATGGACTCTCACCATGCCGACAATGCAGTCTCACGGACGCACTCATGCCCCGCGAATGCGGGGCACCCAGTAATCGCAGGCGCTCGTTTTGCAATTGAAACATCCATGATTACTGGGTCGTCCGCCTTCGCGGACGATGACAATGGAGATGTCAGTGCTGGGCCGGCGGCGACCTTTCCCGATGGACCGGTTCCGGCCGCGTGAAGAACGACAGCAGGACGTGATAAGGGCGCATGTAGTTCATCTGGGTGAACGAGCCGTGCGCGATATCCGGCATGACGGCGAGTTCCTTGTCGGCGTGCGGCAGCCGGGCGAAGAACTCGATGATGTCGGCGAAGGCGGCAATGCCGTCATATTGGCCGCGCATGATGAGAGTCGGCATGGTGATCTTGACGGGGTCGTTGACCGGCAGGTTCTCGCACATGTCGATATAGGTCCCATTGGGAATCGAATCGTCGAGCGCGAGCACCGCTTGCACGTAGGGCTCGACCAGCGCTGGATTGACCGTATAGACGTTGTCGCGCCGGTGGATGCTGTCCAGGAAGGCGCGGTTGATCGGACGCCGCGTGCTCGCCTTCCATTCCTTGAGCTTCTTGCGCCGCTGCTCCAGCGTCGGGCTGCCCTTGCCGGTCCACACGAAGGCATCGAGCGCGAGCCGCCTGACCCGTTCCGGATGGCGCTCGGCGAACAGCGCGGCGCGCAGCGCCCCCGACGAAATGCCGTAGACATGGAGCGCCCCGGCGGCGTTCTTCCCCGTCTCACCCATGATGTATTGACTCGCCGCGGCCAGGTCGTCGGCGCCGTCGGCGATCGTCGCCAGGAACTCGGGCCCCTTGTAGGAGCGGCCGTAGCCGCGATGGTCGCAGCACCAGCAGTCGAAACCCTGCCCGGCGAAAAAGTCCATCGCCGAAACATAGCCGGGCGCCTGCAGATCGAAGCCCGGCGTCGAGGCCATGGACGAGCCGTGCACGAACAGGATCGTACCGCGCGCCGGCTCGCCGGTGCGCGCCTTCTGCCACAAGAACAGCTTCTGGCCGTCTGGTCTTGCCGATATTCGCGTTGATGTTCATGGTCGAATTCCTGGATCAGCCGTTGTTGTCATCGCCCGCGAAGAGCATCAGGGCGTTTACGCCCGTCTTCGCGGGCTATGCGACCCAGTAACCACGGGACTTCAATTCGGGCACGGCATATGTTTACAAATGGCACAGGGATTACTGGGTGCCCCGCCTTCGCGGGGTATGACACTGCGCAATGGATGTACCATTAGAAACACAACACTAGCAAAGAGCCGGGAGGACGTCATGCGGGCAGCGTTCTGGCCTACTCTGATCGCGATCACGCTGTGCGGCGGCGCCGCATGGCCGCAGGCGTTCACGCCCGATCCGGTGGATGAAGCCGCGGCCAAGCGGGAGGGCGCGGTCACCTGGTATACGTCGACCCCGGTTGCGGCGGCGCAATACATTGCGACCGAATTCGAGCGCAAGACCGGGATCAAGGTCGAGCTCTTGCGCACCGGCGGCGGCGAGGTCATCCGCCGCTTCCAGCAGGAGGCCGCGGCCGGCCGCTTCGCGGCCGATGTGATCACCATGTCGGACATGTCGGCCGCCAACGACATGGCGCGGCGCGGCCGCTTTGCGCCGTTCAAGCCGGTGGGCTTCGACAAGGTGATCGCCGACGCCAAGGACCCGGCCGGAAATTTCATCGCGCAGCGGCTCACCATGGTCGGCATTCTGGTGCGCACCGACAAGGTCGCGGCAGCCGATCGGCCCGCCACCTGGAGCGACCTCGCCGCGCCGAAATACAAGGGGCTCCTGGTGATGGCCGATCCGGCCTTCACCGCCATCCAGCTGGTGGTGGTGGCGACGCTGTCGCAGCAGCTCGGCTGGTCGTTCTACGAAGAGCTGCGCAAGAACGACATCATGATCGTTCAGAGCCACGAGCAGATTTACGACACGGTCAAGCGCGGCGAGCGCCTGATCGCCGCCGAATCGTCCGATCCGCGCATCTATACCGGCGGCCAGGTTCCGCCCAATCTGATCAGCATCATTCCGCGCAACGGCGCCATCGAGGTGCCCTCGCCCACCGCCATCGTCAAGGGATCGCCGCATCCCAACGCCGCGAGGCTGTTCGCGCAGTTCAACCTGACGCCCGAGATCCAGAACAAGTTCGCCGCGGAAGGGCACCATTCCCCGCGCGTCGACGTGGCGCCGCCGCCCGGCCTGCCGCGCCTCGACGAGCTCACGCTTTATGCCGCCGATTACGATTACATCGAGAAGAACACCAGGCAGATCAAGGCAAGGTTCGCGGATATATTTCAATGACCGGTTGCGTGAACCGGGAACGATGATACAGGCAGCCCCCAATCCATCGATCCGGCTGATCTTCGGCGCGTTGTTCCTGGTGCTGCTGCTGGCGGCGCTCGACCAGACCATCGTGTCCACCGCGCTGCCTACGATCGTCGGCGAGCTCGGCGGCCTGACCCATCTCTCCTGGGTGGTCACCTCCTATCTGCTCTCCAGCACCGTGGTGACGCCGCTCTACGGAAAGTTCGGCGATCTCCACGGCCGCAAGATCGTGCTGCAGGTGGCGATCGTGGTGTTCCTGGTGGGCTCCGCGCTATGCGGGCTGGCACACAACATGCTGCAGCTCATCGTGTTCCGCGGTCTGCAGGGCGTAGGCGGCGGCGGGCTCATCGTCGTCACCATCGCGGTGATCGGCGATCTCATTCCGCCGCGCGAGCGGGGCCGCTATCAGGGCCTGTTCGGCGCGGTGTTCGGGCTCGCCACCATCATCGGCCCGCTGCTGGGGGGATTTTTCGTCGACCATCTGACCTGGCGGTGGATTTTCTACATCAACCTTCCGACCGGCATGGCGGCGCTCGCCGTGATTGCCGCCGCGCTGCCGGCGCGGCCGAGCCGCCGCGCGCACACGATCGATTATCCGGGCGCGGCGCTGCTCTCGTTCGCGCTCACCGCCGTCATCCTGGTGACCAGCCTCGGCGGCAACACCTTTCCCTGGGACTCAATCTTCGTTCTCGGCATGAGTGCCGCGGCGGTTCTTTCGCTCTTCGCCTTTGTCGCCGTCGAAGCGCGCTCGCGCGAGCCGATCCTGTCCTTGAGCCTGTTTCGCAACCGCACCTTCACCGTCACCAGCGCGGTCGGGCTGATCGTGGGTCTCTCGCTGTTCGGCTCGGTCACCTACCTGCCGATTTATCTCCAGCTCGTGAAAGGCGAGAGCCCGACCGGCTCGGGGCTGCAGCTCATGCCGATGATGCTCGGCATGCTGGTGACCTCGGTGGTGAGCGGCCGCCTGATCAGCCGCTTCGGCCGCTACAAGCCGTTCCCCATCGCCGGCACTATCCTGATGACCATCGGCCTCTTGCTGATGTCCCGGATATCTCTCGAGATGAGCGTCTGGGAAACATCGGCCGACGCGCTGGTGCTCGGGCTGGGCATGGGCATGATCATGCAGGTGCTGATCGTGGCGGTGCAGAACAGCGTCGACTACGAGCACCTCGGCGTCGCCACCTCCGGCGCCACGCTGTTCCGTGCCATGGGCGGAGCGCTCGGGGTGGCGTTGTTCGGTGCCATCTTTGCCCATGAGCTGCAGGTTGAACTCAGCGCCTTGCTGCCGCCGGGCATGCCGTTTCCCTCCGCCGCCAGCCCGGCCGCCTTGCAGGCACTGCCCCCCGAAATTCGCGCCGCCTATCTCTCCGCCATCGTGGCGTCGCTACGGCTGGTCTTCCAGGTCGCTGCCGCGATCGCGGCGCTCGGATTCCTGCTGGCCTTGGGTTTGCGCGAGCTCCCGCTGCGCGGCATGGAGCCGGCCAAGGATATCAGCGAAAGCTTCTCGATGCCGCGCGATGCCACCTCGCTGGAGGAGCTGGAACGCATCGTCACCACGCTGATGGCGCATGAAAACCGCTGGCGGCTCTACGCCGATCTGGCCGCGCGGGCGCAGCTCGATCTGGCCGCGCCGGAGCTTTGGATGCTGGCGCGGCTGGGCGAGCGCGCGCCGCGCAGCGTGCAGTCTCTGAGCGACGATTTGCGGCTTTCGCCCGCGCGCCTGCAAGCCCCGCTGCAAGCCTTGCGCGAGCGCGGCATCGCCGAGCCGGACGCGGCCGGAAATCTGCGGTTGACGGCCGCGGGCAGCCTGATGCGCGATCGCCTGCTGGCGGCGCGCCGCAAGGGCCTGGCCGACCTGATGGCACGCTGGGAACCGGACAAGCACCCCGACGTGCTGGCGCTGCTCGATCGCATGGTGGATACGCTGGTGCGCGACCTGCCGGAACCGCCCGCCGGGGTGATGACACGGCGACCCGGCCTGCGGTAATCTGCGCTTGTTCGCGCCGGGGCGCGCGGCCGGCGGGAACTTGCGCCGATACCCCCTCCTTGAAGGTGATGGCATGACGAAACAATCGCTTCTGATTTTGACGATGCTGGCGTCGGTTTGCGCCGCCTTGCCGGCTCGGGCTCAGATTGTGCAACCCGATCCGAGCCAAAAAGGCGGCTATCCCCTGCCCGCCGGCAGCGCCAAGGCGCTGGTGCAAGCGAATTGCACGATCTGCCACGACCTTCGAAATGTGGTGAACTCGAACAAGTCGCGGGATGATTGGGAGAATACCGTCGACATGATGAAGAATGCCGGCGCTCCGATCACGCCGGCGCAGGCCGATCAGATCAAGTCTTATCTGATCGCGAGCTTCCCGGAAAAGCCGCGGCCCATGCCGGCCATGATCGATGGTCCGGTGAAGGTCAAGTTCCATATCTGGAACACGCCGACGCCGGGCTCGCGCCCGCATGACCCGCTCGCCACGCCCGACGGCGCGCTGTGGTGGTCCGGCCAGTTCGCCAACCGGCTCGGCCGGCTCGATCCCAAGACCGGCGAGATGAAGGAATATCCGATCCCGGTTCTGGGCGGCCCGCACGGCCTGATCAACGACAAGGACGGCAACATCTGGTACGGCGGCAATTGGGGCGGTAACATCGGCAAGCTCGATGTGAAGACCGGCGAGTACAAAATCTATCCGCTGCCCGATCCGAAGGCGAAGGACCCGCACACGCCGCTGTTCGACCGGGACGGCATCCTCTGGTTCAGCGTGCAGAACGGCGGTTTCATGGGACGGCTCGATCCCCAGAGCGGCGACATCAAGCTGATGCAGCCGGCCGGCTCGCCCGGACAGATGCCCTATGCGCTGCGTTTCCTCTCGGACGGCGTGCAGCCCTGGTTCAGCTATTGGGGCACCAACAAGATCGCGACCGTCGATCCGAAGACCTTGAAGGTGACGGAATTCGTCCTGCCTGACCCCAAGACCCGCATCCGCCGCATGGGCGTGACCTCCGACGACATGCTCTGGTACGGCGATTGGAGCAACGGCAAGCTGTCGCGCTTCAATCCCAAGACCGGCGAGGTCAAGTCGTGGGACGGGCCGAGCGGGCCGATGGCGCAGCCCTATGGCATGACGGTGATCAATGACGTCATCTGGTACGTCGAATCGAACACGCGTCCCAATAACCTCGTGCGCTTCGATCCCAAGACCGAGAAATTCCAGACCTTCCAGATCCCCGAGGGCGGCGGGGGGATCGTGCGCCATATGATGCCGACGCGCGACGGCAACATCGCGATGGCGATGAGCGGGCTCAGCCAAGTCGGGATCGCAGAAATCCTGCCCGGCCAGTCGAATTGACGAGCGATTGCTTCAGGGACGCAGGGCCTCTCACTCCTTCTCCCCGCGCGCGGGGAGAAGGTCGGGATGAGGGGGCGTTGCCGCGAGTCTGAGCCCGCAGAAGCGCCCCCTCACCGGGCCGAAATTTGGTTTTCCTTGTTGCCGTGTGCCCTCTCCCCGCAAGCGGGGCGAGGAAAGCCGTGCCCGCCCAGCAGTCGCCGTTACTTGCTCCCTCGGCTTCTCGTCCGCTCCACGCGCTGCTATGCTTCGCGCAATCGCCAAGGAGAAATGCCATGAGCAACAAAATTCGCAATGCCGCCGGAAAATCTCCGCCGTTCGAATTCGTCGCCGGCAACGGCCTGATCGACCGCCGCGCGCTGCTCGGCCGCGGCGTCGTGCTCGCCGGCGCGATGGGCGCCGGCACCGCCGGATCGCTGGTCGGCGCTGCCGCCGAGCCGCTCACCGACGGGCCGTGGAGCCTCGAGGTCGGCGCCGCCATGCCGCCCTACCAGGTGCCGTCGCGGTTCGAGAAGAACGTCGTGCGCACGGTGGACAATCCCAACAACGAGCCGCGCAATTCCCGCGCCCGCACGCCCCACCATCTGCTCAAGGGCATCATCACGCCCAACGGGCTGCACTTCACCATCTGCCACGGCGGCGTTCCGGACATCGACCCGAACCAGCATCGGCTGGTGATCCACGGCCTGGTCAAGCGGCCGCTGGAGTTCACGCTCGAGGCGCTCGATCGCTATCCCATGGTGTCGCGCGTCGGCTTCGTGGAATGCGGCGGCAACAGCGCGCCGTTGTTCTCCAACGTGGCGCTGCAGGAGAACGTGCAGGCGCTGCATGGCCTGGCCTCATGCTCCGAATGGACGGGCGTGCTGCTCTCCACCCTGCTCGAGGAGACCGGCATCGACCCGAAGGCGAAATGGATGATCGCGGAAGGCGCGGACTCCCCGCATCTGAGCCGCAGCGTGCCGCTGGCCAAAGGCTTGGACGACGCCATGGTGGCGATGTACCAGAACGGCGAGCGCATCCAGCCGGGCCAGGGCTATCCGATGCGCCTGTGGCTGCCCGGCTACGAAGGCAACATGAACGTCAAGTTTCTGCGCCGGATCAAGCTCACCGAAGACCCGGCGATGTCCTATTACGAATCCCGCACCTACGCGCAGATCCTGCCGGACGGAAAGGCCTACCGGTTCTACTTCCTGCAGGAGGTCAAATCCTTCATCTCGCGTCCCTCCCCGGGCGTGCCCCTGAAGGAGCCCGGCATCTACGAGATCACCGGCGTCGCCTATTCGGGCACCGGGCGCATCGCCAAGGTCATGGTGTCGGCCGACGGCGGCCAGAGCTGGGCGCAGGCGGCCCTGCAGGATCCGGTATTGCCCAAGGCCTTCACCCGCTTCCGCATGCCCTGGCGCTGGGACGGCGGTCCCGCGATCCTGCAAAGCCGCGCCTGGGACGAGGGCGGCAATTCGCAGCCGACCCGCGCGCAATTCGTGGCCGCGCGCGGTGAGACGTCGAAGCCGCCGTCGGTCCTGGCGTTCCCGAGCCAGCACTTCAACGCCATCACCAGCTGGGCGGTCGACCCCAAAGGGGAGGTCAAGCATGTCTATGCGTAAGTTCGAGCATTTTCAGGAAAAGTGGATTCCGGTTTTCCGTCCGAAAATGCGACCATGCAAAATTATTTGCGGCGTTTGCCTGGCATCGGGGCTCGCGGCCGGCGCGGCCTTCGCCGAAGGACCCAATCTCGGCAAGCCGGTCAGCCCATCCGACCTCGCGGCCTGGGACATCTTCATCATGCCCGACGGCACCGGCTTGCCGCCCGGCAGCGGAACCGCCGCGCAAGGCGCTCCGATCTTCAAGCAGAAATGCGGCGCCTGCCACGGCGACAACGGCGAGGGCGGCATAGCCGGCCAACTGGTCGGCGGACCGCCGCGCGCGAGCCTCGACGGCGGCAAGACCATCGCCAATTTCTATCCCTATGCCACAACCATCTTCGACTATGTCCGCCGCGCGATGCCCTACACGCAACCGCGATCGCTCACCGACCAGGAGGTCTACGCGCTGACCGCGTACCTCCTCGCCCGCAACAAGCTCATCGGCGAGAACGACACGATGGACGCACAGACGCTGCCGAAGGTGAAAATGCCGAACCGCGACAACTTCATCACCCGTTTTCCGGACCGGATCTGAAGCGGGCGGTTTCGCAGCCGTCTGGTGATGCCCGCGCCGGTCGCGGGAGCATTTATGCCAGTTCACATGTGAAGCGCGTCAAGTTCCGGCAACAGCACGACGCTTTCTTGCTCGTTGGGATCGGTGCGCGCAACCACGGCGAGGCAGGGTTCGGTCTGGCTCATATTGTAGGGCTGGTGCGGCACATTGGCGGGGATGTAGATAAAGTCGCCTGGGCGCGCAATCAGATGCTGCTCGAGCCGCTCGCCATAATACATCGCGCCTTCGCCGCTGAGCACATAAATCGCTGTCTCATGCGCTTCGTGCTTATGCGATTTGGCGCGCGCACCGGGCGGAATGGTGAGTAGTTGCATGTGAATGGCCGATGCGCCCGTCGTCTCCGCGGAAACTGCGGGAGCGTAGGAAAAGCCCTGCTTGCCGACAAACGGCGTCCCCGCGCGCAACACCGTACAGACCGCGGGCCGAGCGGGCGTTGCGCTTTTCTCCGACATAGTCAGTCTCCGTTGCAAGAAGTCGTCATTGTAGCGCTGTTCACTGCATCTTGACATGCCGATCCTCAACCGGCCGAGAAAGATATCCAATTCTTCTGGTTGCGATGCGGATATTTTCTTTGCCGCGCTCGAATCTTGGGACCGATCTTGGTATAATCTGTTTTTCGATATCGGCTGCCTGTGTCACAGAGGAGGACCCGATGTCCGGATATGCAGGATACTCCACGGGCGTTCTCGCCGGCGCGGTTTACCTGGCCGGGAGCTTGGGCTTTTCGGCGATGGCTCAGGGCAACCCACCCGATTTCGCCCCTAATGCAAGTATCGGGTGGTACGCCTATAACCGCCTATTCCTCCCACCGGCGAGCGGTGCCGGCCCCCTGCTGCAGGACCCCGCGCATCCGTACGTTTCGAATGACGAGTTCCGTGTGACCGGAAGGCAGCCGACCGTTCGCGTGGCTGATCTCAACAATCCCATCCTTCAGCCCTGGGCGAGGGATGTGGTCCGCAAGCGCAACGAGCTTGCCCTCTCCGGAAAGCAGATTTACACCCCGACCGCGAGTTGCTGGCCGAAGGGCGTTACCGGATTTCTGCTCTCGCCCATGACCCAGCCGATGTATTTCGTTCAAGGGCCGAAGGAAGTGGTGATGATATTGACAAGCTTTAATGACGTTCGCCACATCCACCTGGCGGACAAGCATTCTCTGAACGTGAAGACTTCCTGGTACGGCGAATCCATCGGCCGTTACCAAGGCGATACGCTCGTCGTCGATACGATCGGACTCGACGATAGGACCTGGGTGGACGGATTTGGCACGCCGCACACCAAAGAGCTTCACGTCATCGAGCGCTTCCACTTGATCGAGGACGGCAAGGTGCTGGAGGCGAACGTTCACGTCGAGGACCCGGGTGCTTTCACGATGCCCTGGGACGCCATCCAGCACTTCCGGCAATATGAGGCGGCAGTGCGCAAGGTTCCCATCGAACGCCTGGCGCAGTTGGCGAGCGTACCGGAAGGCCCATTGACCGAGATGAACTGCGCCGAGAATCCGAACTCGATCTTACCGGGGACGTCCGCCCTGCCCATACCGCAAGCAGTCGTGCCGGATTTCTGATGCTCTCGATTGGCGCGCCGCTCGCGCTTTTCGGATAAGGTGCCAACAGCGCCCCAGCGGGATGAGGACCGGCGAACTTCATGAATGGGAGATACGCATGGATATGCAGCGGAATTTCCTTCTATTCGTAACATTGGCGACAGCGGCTGCGACGCCCGCCCTGGCGCAAACGACGACGTCGGCAGTCGGGCTGGCCAGCAGCACAACGCAGGGCGCCGCGTCGATCCCGGACTTTTCCCGTGCATGGAATCATCCGTCCTTTCCCTGGTTCGAGCCGCCGGCATCGGGTCCCGGCCCGGTGACCAACAGGTCGCGTGGACCCCAGCGGCCCGGTGGTGCCACCGGCTCGCAGGCATCGCCGCCGACCAAGGACGGCGTGAGCAACTACGACCAGCTGGTCGGCGACTACACCAATCCGATCCTGCAGCCGTGGGCGGCGGAGGTCGTGAAGAAGTTCGGCGAAATCTCGCTCGCCGGCATCACCTATCCGAACCCGTCGAACCAGTGTTGGCCCTTTCCGATGCCGTTCATTTACAAGCAGGCTGCGATGCTGTTGATACAGCAGCCGGACAAGATCACGATGTTGTACGGTGGAGATCATGAGGTGCGCCGGGTGCGCCTGAACGAGCCCCATCCGTCACCGCTGACGCCGTCCTGGTACGGGGATTCCGTCGGCCACTACGAGGGTGACACCCTCGTGATCGACACCGTCGGTGTCAAGACCGATCGCCCGTATGCGATGATCGACCTGTTTGGTACGCCCTATACCGACAAGTTGCACGTGGTGGAACGCTTTCGGCTGCGCGATTTTGACGACGTGAAAGACGCAATCGAGAGGAACAAAAAGGAGAATTGGCTATTCAATGGCGATGTCTTCAGCAAGCACCGCGGCAAGTTCCTGCAATTGCATGTGACGATCGAAGATGAAGGCGTCTTCACGACGCCCTGGACCGCGACCCTGACTTACGTGCCGGGGCGCGACGAATTTTCGGAGACGGTCTGTGCCGAAAACAGGCACGAATACTACAATAACAAGGATTCAGACGTGCCGACCGCGGCCAAGCCCGATTTCTGAGCCGGCCGCGTTGTCTTGAAAGAGCGAGCGACAAACGCTGGGAGAATAATCATGGTGCATCGAAGGACGTTCGAGGTGCTGGCGTTGGCCACCATGCTGATGGCGATGGTCGGCGGCGCCCAGGCTGAGGACAAGCAATACCCCAACTGGAAAGGCGAGTGGAACACCATCATCCCACGTTTGCCGGGCCAGCAATTGAGGTTCGATCCGAGCAAGTCGTTCGGGATGGCTCAGGAAGCGCCGCTGACGGAAGAATACAAGAAGATCTACCAGGAAAACCTGGCCGAGCTAGCCACCGGCAGTCAGGGCCTTTTCTTGTATCATGCCTCATGCTTCCCGGCCGGCATGCCAACCATGATGTCAGCAGGGACGCACGAATACGTCATAACGCCGGAAACGACCTATATCTTGGCCGGCACCGACGTTCGTCGAATTTTCACCGACGGACGCCCATGGCCCACAAACCTGGAGCCTACCTATCAGGGTTTTTCGATCGGCAAGTGGATCGATGAAGCCGGCCATGGCGTCTATGATGTCCTGGAAGTCGAGACCCGCGGCCCATTCAAGGGACCTCGCACTTACGACGCGTCGGGGATACCTCTGCACTTCGACAACGAATCGACCTTCAAGGAAAGAATTTTTATCGACAAGAGCAATCCGGCCATTCTCCATGACGTGATCACCGTATTCGATCACGCGTTGACGCGGCCTTGGACCGTCGACAAGACCTACCGGCACAGCACGGAGAAATATCCGAACGGGACCCGGATCACATGCTTGGAAGGAACCGCCTATGTCACCATTGGCAAGGAATACTATCTGGTGAGCGGGGACGGGTATTTGATGCCCACCACAAAGGGGCAGTTGCCGCCTGACGCAAGATACTTCCCGCAAGCAAAGAAGTGAGGACCGCGCGCCGTGCCGCTGTCACTGCTCACGCGCGCCGACGAGGTCATCGAATAAAGCAGGTGGCATTCGGGCCGTCCGGCGGTGGCACTGTCCATTCGGGAGCTTGCCGAAGTTGCGGAGAACAGATACCGTCCTTCGCTTCAAACCAATTCAATTCCGCCTTCACGGCGAACCCGGAGGCCCCTCCCATGATCAGGTCGCCCGCCATGCTGGGCGCGCTCGCGCTTGCCGCCACATCGAACCTTGTCCTGGCACAGCAAGGCGGACAGCAGCCGCCTGCCAGGGGGCCGGAGATGGCCCTCGCGCTTGAAGCCGCGCAGGCTGCGGTGGCCGCTTGTGCTGCGAACGGGGTCAAGGCGGCGGTGAGCGTTGTCGATTCTGCCGGCGTATTGCGGCTGATGTTGGCTGCCGACGGAACTGCGAACAATCAAATCGAGATCAGCCAGAAAAAGGCCGTCACGGTGATTGCTTTGAAGGCGGCAACCTCTGAGGTCGCGGAAAAAATGGAAAAGGATCAAGCCTTCAAGGCCAAGATCGAGGCGGACAAAACTCTGTTTCCGAGACCAGGTGGCCTGCCGCTCATGGCCGGCAACGACGTGATCGGCGCGATCGGCGTTTCCGGCGCTTCCGGCCTCAATGGAGTTCCGGGCGGTGTGCGAGACGAAGCCTGCGCCAAGGCCGGCCTCGAAAAGATCAAGGCCAGCCTGAAGTAGCAAACAGGGGAAGGTGACATGAGGATCAAGACTGGATTGTACTTGGGTACGGCAGCGATCGCGCTTGCATTGGCCCTGGCTGGTCCGTCCGCGCAGCTTCACGCGCAAGCGCCAACGCTGGTTGCCATCGATAACGACGACATCGGCGGTGTCGTCACCGGTCCGAACGGGCCGGAAGCTGGGATCTGGGTGATTGCGGAAACCAAGGACCTGCCGACCCGCTTCGCCAAGATCGTGGTCACGGATGACCAGGGCCGTTACGTGCTACCCGATCTGCCAAAAGCCAAATACCAGATCTGGGTGCGCGGCTATGGTCTTGTCGACTCGCCCAAGGTCGAGAGCGAGCCGGGCAAGCAGCTCAACCTGACCGCCGTGATTGCGCCGAGCGCGGCCGCTGCCGCTCAGTACTATCCGGCCATCTATTGGTGGTCGATGTTGAAAATCCCGGAGGCGAGCAAGTTTGGCGCCAAGAGCGACATCCCTGACAAGATCACCCAGATCGACTGGATCAGGAGGATGAAGAACAACGGCTGCGTCGGCTGTCATCAGATGGGAACGCTGGCGACGCGTACGATCCCGGCCGTATTCGGAGCCTCCTCCAAGGACGCGTGGATGCGCCGCATTCAGGCCGGCCAGGCCGGCGAGAACATGGTGAACATCATTGCCGGCGAGCTCGGTGCCGCGCCGCTCGCCTATCTCGCCGATTGGACCGACCGCATCGCTGCGGGCCAACTGCCGCGCGAGAGCCCGAAGCGTCCGCAAGGCGTGGAACGCAATATTGTGGTTACCACCTGGGACTGGTCGGACCAGAAGCATTACCTGCACGACCTGATCTCGACCGACAAGCGCAATCCCACCGTCAACGGTCATGGCCCACTGTTCGGCCAGTCCGAATACAGCTGGGACAACATCCCGATGCTTGATCCGGTGAAGAACACCGCCACGCTGTTTCATGCGCCGATCCGCGACCCGAACATGCATGAGATGCTCGGACCAGGCCACGCCGCCTCCGAGCGGCCGCTCGGGCCGTCCGCCTACTGGGGCGAGGAGAAGGTGTGGGATACCCACATCAACAATCACAACGCGACGATCGACGGCAAGGGCCGGGTCTGGCTCACCGCGGCGTTCCGCAATTCCAAGGACCAGCCGGCCTGGTGCAAGCAGGACTCCGGCCATCCCTCGGCAAAACTATTCCCGATCAACGAGTCGCACCGCACGCTCGCGATCCTCGAACCCAAGACGATGAAGTACACCTTCATCGACACCTGCTTCGGGACCCATCACCTCAACTTCGCCTACGACGCCAATGAAACGCTGTGGACCAGCGGCGGCGGGCCGGTGCTGGGCTGGTTCAACACCAAGCTGTTCGACGAAACGGGCGACGTTTGTCCTCGGCACCAAGGGCGATGGCAAGCGCGGCGAATATACCGAGCCAAACCAACCGTTCGATCCGAACAAGGACCGCCGCATCCCCGGGGGCTTCTACGCCGTGAGCGTGAATCCGGTCGACGGCTCGATCTGGGGCACCGTCGGTGTCTTCGCCGGCCGGCCGGGGGTCGTGCGCGTCGATCCGGGACCGAACCCGCCGGAGACCGCGCTCTCGGAAGTCTATTACGTTCCGAGCCCCGGTTTCGGCTCGCGCGGCGGCGACATCGACTCCAAGGGCGTGATGTGGATCTCGCTCGGCAGCGGGCACCTGGCCAGCTTCGACCGGAGCAAGTGCAAGGGCCCGCTGAACGGACCGAAGGCGACCGGCGACCATTGCCCGGAAGGCTGGACGTTCTACAAGTACCCGGGCCCGGGATTTGAGGGCATCGGCGACAACAGCGCGGAGTCAAGCTATTACACGTGGGTTGACCAGCACAACACCTCCGGGCTTGGCAATGACGTGCCGATATCCACCGCCAACCTGACCGACGGATTGGCGGCGCTGAAAGACGGCAAGATGATCACGCTGCGCCTGCCTTACCCGATGGGCTTCTATGCCAAGGGTCTCGACGGGCGCATCGATGACCCCAATGCCGGCTGGAAGGGCAGAGGGTTGTGGGTGTCGAGCGGCGACCGCGCGCCGTGGCAGGTCGAAGGGGGCAAGGGCCGCACGCCCATGAGAAGATGCCGTTGAGCACCCGGCGATCGTCCACCCGCGGTACCCCACGCGGTTTGTTCGGCAACAGCGGTTGGATCACGGACCATTCGAAATTCGTCAGATCAAAGCGTGCCATTGGAGCCTCCTGTTCAGGAGGTTGAATCAGAACTTCACCGATTCGAGAATCCCGTTTATGGGTTCATGACCTAGTGCTCCTGAACCCTGAACCGCCATTTGGATCGCTCTATCACTTCGGGGTGAAGACGTAACTGCAGGATGCTCGGCTGCGAATTCATTTGCCGGATGACACCGGCAAGGAGACCTTGGCATGCCGAGGATTACATCGATGAGCGTTGCCCTGGCCGGGCCTTTCCTGGCAATCGCATCGGTCAGCCTGAATGCTCAGCAAGTAAATTCGACCTCGACACGATTTGACCGCATCGCGGCATGGCCGGCTCCCGTCGGTCACCGTCAACCTCGCAGAGAAGACGTGCCGGCGGAAGGCGCAGGAAAAGGCGAATCCGATCGGCAACTCGAGCACCTGGACAGGGCGCTTGACGGCAAGCTAACCATTTGTCGCGGTTGTTAAGCGAGGGTGCGGCCGAGACAACCTTCCCGAGGAGGGATTGTTCGATCGGCGTGAACGAGCTTTCGAGGCAAAGTTCACTCGAAGCCGATGCCGATCGACTGGGGTGACGAAGCACAGAACTCCGGGCGCGAGTGCCGCGCGCGTGATAAGCATGCCGCCAATCGGCCGGCGGCTCACGACATCGTCAAGATTTGGCGGCCGTCGAGCAAGTTTTGTTGAACGCGAGGTGATCTGCTCGTTCACCCAAGGGAAAAATCGTTCAATCTGAGCGCTTTGCGCTCCTCGTCTCCATACTTTCAGAGATCAAGCCTCATACTTTCAGAAATCAAGCCTCATACCTTAGAGATCAGCCTCGTAACTTGTATCGGCGCCGCCGCGAAGTATCTCTCATGCGAGCCGCAGGTGCTCCACTGACACAAGGAGATACGACAATGCTCACGAAAACGACAATCGCTCTTGCCGTGGCCGCAGCCCTCGGCGCTGCGTCTACGGCTGTGGCCAATGAACCCACTGATTCCGATGGCGGGGGATATCGCGTCCAGCCCTGGCACGGGAGTCAGGCCTGGGGTACTTACAATCCTTACAATGCCTATGGCTTCGCTTCGCCGAAACACAAGCGTGGTGTCTTCGTCGCGCCGCCGACGCAAGGCCGTCGCCTCAGCCGGGAAAACGATTGAAGGCAAGAGCGCGGCCCATAGGTCCGCGGTCGCGTCGATGTAACGAGACGGCGCCTGATCGTTCGTCATCGGAAAAGCCCCGGGCGCGCCCGGGGCTTTTCAATGCGCAAAATAGACTGAGCAGCAAAGCTCTCGATCTTTGGCGTCACCTCGAAGGTTCGAGGTTTCGCCTCACTTTTGCGGTTGCTTGAAATATCGCAAGTCCGGCGGCGGCTGGTTTTTGCGGACTGGCATCAGCATGCCGTCAGCGCTCATGAAATAGCTATCCTTGCCGATGGCGATCAGCGAGCTGTTCGTGCTTTCGGCACAGCCGGCGGCGCCGGTCACAATTTGCGCAACTCCACACGGCGGTTCTTGGCACGGTTCTGATCGGTATCGTTGGGCGCCACCGGCTTGCTGTTGCCGTATCCGTTGGCCTGCAGTCGTGCCCGCTCGATGCCATAAGTCGTAACCAGGGCATTCACCACCGCGGCGGCGCGGCCGGCCGAAAGCTGCATGTTGTGCGCTGTCGCGCCGGTATTGTCGGTATGGCCCGCCACTTCGAGCCTGAGCGAAGGATCAGCCTTGAGCAGCTTGGCGACTTCCTCGAGGGTGCTCCTGCTCTCCGGCCTGAGGTCGGTCTTGTCGATGTCGAAATAGATGCCGTAAATATCGATCTTGCCGGTATCCTTCAGTGCCTTCGCCATATCATTTGCTTTGATCTCGACCATGCGGCGATCGGCCTGCGTCGACGAAATGACGTCCACGCCGATCACCGGTTGGCCCAGCCTGATCACGATCGGGCGCTCAAGGGCCGGCTCCTGCCACTCCAAGCCGTCGCTCTCGGCCACGTAGACGGCCGCGTTGACGGTCTGTCCGTCTCTTACGAGGCGGGCGGTGAGATAGTACTGGTTCTTGGCGTCCTGAAACGGGGTGTCCTCCTGATCCTTGCGGGCCGCATAGCCAGCCTGAAAATAGAAGCGCTGTTGGAAATCCTTTGCCGAGAGCGCGTGGAGCCTGCCGGTATCGAGCTTGAACGTTTCCTTAAACCCAAGGTCGGCAAGCATCTGCTCATAGTCGCGGAATACCTCGAGAGAAGAGGTTCCGAGCGGCGCCTTGTAGACCACCCGTACGGTCGATCCTTCTACGCGCTCCGCCTTTTCAAACCCGACGCCGATGGAGCCTTCGCTTCTGGCCAAAAAATATTGGTCGTCAGGACTCGTCGCGTAATGAATGATCTCGGAGCCCTCAAATCGTCTGAACCCGTCAGGATCCTTGCTCCCGGGCAAATCAGCCGCGTCTGCTGCCGTCAGGAGCAGCAAGATGCCGGAAGCAACCAACAGCGGATGCAGTGGACTCATGATCCCTCTCGCGCGAACGCTCGTCGCCAACGATAGCACGATGCCGCACGGGGAGGCTACGCGCCCGTGGCGTTTCGCCGTTCCCCCTGTCAACGCCGTTGTGGCCGGGGCGGAAAGGTGCACAATTGGTCGGCAAGCGGGCGTCGCGAAGAAAGTCGATGCCGCAAGGGCCGCGCGCAGGATGGAACTGGATTCACGTGGCGGCTGAAGAACAGGGCAAGCCCTTCCTACAAAGGAGCGCTGCGATGTCGATGTCAGGTTTGGCGAGAGGTTGGTTTACCGCGGCGGTCGTCATGTGGATGGCCATGGCAGGAGGCCAGGCGCAGACGCAGGACGTTGCGCCGGTCAACAGCGGCGCCAATCCTTATCGCGTCATCCGCGATTGGGCACAGCTCACTCTGGAGAAAAGGCCGTGGGGCGGCTCCAACGGCGTGGCCATCGACCGGGATGGCAAGACCGTGTGGGCGACCGACCGTTGCTCGCCGGGGGTCGCCCCGGGCTGTCTCGGCAGCAAGGCGAACCCAATCCACCATTTCGACGAAACGGGCAAGGAGATCAGGAGCTTTGGCGGCGGAATGTTCGTGTGGCCGCATGGCATCCATGTCGATCGAGACGGAAACGTGTGGGTGACCGACGCGCGCGTGGCGAGCCCCGACGAGCTCAAGACATTTCCGGGAGAAGACAAGAAGGGAAGCGTCGTGGTCAAGTTCAGTCCCGAAGGCCAGGTGCTGATGACGCTGGGCAAGCCGGGCGTGAAGGGAAATCCGCCGGAGGCTCTGACCGAACCGACCGACGCCATCACCGACCCGGTCAACGGCGACATTTACGTGGCCGAGAGTCATACGAACGTCGAGGATCCGAACCTTGTCGGGCGCATCTCGGTGCTCGACCGGACCGGCAGGTTCCTCAGAGTCATCGGCAAGACCGGAACCGGCCCGGGCGAGTTCCGGACGCCGCACATGATCACGTTCGATTCTCAGGGGCGGCTGATCGTTGCCGATCGCCACAACCACCGGATCCAGATCCTGACGAAGGACGGGAAGTATGTCGGTGAATATCGGGAGTTCAGCCG
>WNFJ01158775.1_pt1 | contig 17975 bp, 17 predicted proteins | sample 5400461 | NCBI WGS metagenome assembly WNFJ01 (sample SAMN13153349, study PRJNA577476) | soil metagenome | isolation source: 115 cm saprolite on Douglas fir-dominated hillslope | place: USA:California | collected 2013-09-17 | reverse complement strand
GGCCGGACGATATCGCCAACGCCTGCCTTTATCTCGCCTCCGACGAGGCCAGCCTCATCACCGGCGTGGTGCTGGAGGTCGATGGGGGGCGGACGATTTGAACGCCGTCATTCCGGGGCGCGCCGAAGGCGCGAACCCGGAACCCACAATCCCAGTGTTTCAATTCTTAACAACAGTGGTCATGGATTCCGGACCGCCGCTTCGCGGCGCCCGGAATGACGCCGCGGCTTTTCTCTACTCCGCCGCCACCCGGTACGCGCGCGCGTAGCGCAGCAGCGCGTCGTCCTCGACCGGCTCGATCGGCGTGAAGTCGCGGTGCGCGATCCATTCCGGCCGGGTGAACTTGGTGATGTGGTTCGACACGGCGCACAGCGTCAGATACACGATTTTCCGCGGATAGGGCGTGATGTTCGGCGGCGATGCATGCACCAGGTTGCCATGGAACATCACCACCGAGCCGGGCTTGCCGGTCGGCGCGACAATGCCGCCCTCTTTGGCGAGCCGCGTCACCGTCTCCTTGTCGAGCGTCCATAGCGGATAGGACGTCGTCTGCTTGTCGTGGCCGGCCGCGAGCGTGCCGTGCCTGTGGCTCTTGGGGATGAACATCAGCGGGCCGTTGATCGGCATGACCTCGTCGAGGAACACCGCAATGTTCATGGCGCGGGGCTGCGGCATGCCGTCGTCGCGCGCCCAAGTGCCGTAGTCCTGGTGCCACTGCCACACCTCGCCCTCGAACGCCGCCTTGGCGTTGATCTTGAACTGGTGCATGTAGAGCTGTTCGCCGAACAACTGCTCGACCGGCTTCACCAGGCGGGGATGCGCGCCGAGAATGCGGAAGGCCTCGTTGTAGGTGTGGGCCGCGAACGCGGTGCGCGGCGCGCCGGAACTCTCGCGCCACACCTCCTTGCGCTCGGTCTTGTAGATGTTTTCGGCTTCCGCGCGCAGGACCGCCATCTCCTCGTCGGAAAAGCAGTCCGGCAGGAACAGATAGCCTTGCTGGTCGAATTCCTTCAGCTGGCGCGACGAGAGTTCCATGGTGCGTTCCTCGTGAGCGTCGGGTTGGAGCACCCGTGTGCGATTTATCTGACACTATAGAACTGTTCAGGGCCGAGGGGAATTGGAAGGGGCATAACGCAAACTCGCTTTACCTCCCCTTGAAAAGGGGAGGTCGGCCCGAAGGGCCGGGAGGGGATCAGACCCCCTCCCGGCTCGCTGCGCAAGCCGACCTCCCCCTTGCAGGGGGAGGTAAAGCGCGGCTGTCTCATTGCAGCGCAAAACCGATGCGCGCTGCTTGTCGTCTCAAATTTTCAGGTGACCGGCATGCCGAGATGGGCGCGGAAGCGGTTCTTCAGGAACACGGCGTCGCGCGGCGGCAACGAGCGGGGCGGGGTTTCGGCCTCGACTTTCAGCACGAACAGGCGCGGCCCCTCGGCCGGGCGATGCACCGTTTCGCGCAGCGCCCTGACCACCGCCATGCACTACGGCGAGATCGAGCCCGCAGCCGGTGTGGCTCCGCTGCATGCCGGTCTCGCCGAAATGCCCGTTGTCGATCACCACGACCGACAGATTCTTCGGCCGCGCCACCCCGATGGTCGCCAGCCCCCCCAAGCCCATCAGCTGCTCGCCGTCGCCGGTGATCGCAAGGATTTTGCGGTCCGGCCGGGCCTGCGCGAGCCCGAGGCCGATCAGCGCCGCGCTGCCCATGGCGCCCCAGAGATAATAATTGGCGTCGCTGTCGCCCGCGGCGTGGACGTCGTAGGTCGGAGATCCGAGCCCCGAGACGACCAGAAGCCCGCTGCGATCCTCGAGCAGCTTGGCAACCGCGGCGCGCCGGTCGAGAGCCATGCCGCGCCTCACCAGATCTTCTTGCCGAGCATGCGCTGGGATATCAGCACCGCAATCTGCTGGTCCGCCTCATAGGCGAGCGCCGCCGCGGCGCCGGTGGTCTCGACGAGATCCTCGGCCGTCTCCGCGCGGAACGTGCGCACCCCGATCGCGTGCAAGGCCGGTTCGGTCGCGCGGCCCATGGGCACCTGCCACGGATTGAACTCGGCCCACTCGCCGCGCATCGTCACCAGCATCAGCAGCGGAAACCGCGCGATCGTCATCAGCGAGAGCATGTTGATGCAATTGCCGACCCCGCTCGATTGCAGCAGCAGCACGCTGCGTTTTCCGCCGAGCCAAGCGCCGGCCGCAATCGCGATACCCTCCTGCTCGCTGGTCAGCACGTTCGACACCACGTCCGGATCGGCGGCGAAGAGATCGATCAGCGACGCGTGCCCGGCGTCCGGCACGTAGCTCATGTGCGTCACGCCCGCGGATTTGAGTGCGCGATGCACCTTCGGTGCCCAAGGTTGCTCGAGGTCCGTCTTGGCGTCCGTCGCTGCGGTTCGCATTCGCGGCCGTTCCTCGTTCATATCCACGCCCGCGTTCTACACCGCATGCGCCAGCTTGTAGGCCGGCCACACCGCGGGCGCGGCGCGCGCATAGGGACCGGGCCGCGCGATCTCCGCGTCGAACCGCGCGGCCGCATGCCAAGGCCAGCGCGGATCGTCGATCGCCGCCCGCGCGATCGCGATCATGTCGGCGTGATTGCCGGCGATCACTTCCTCCGCCTGCGCGGCGTCGGCGATCATGCCAACCGTCCGCACTTTCAGGCCGCAGGCCTTCTTGACCGCCTGCGCCAGCGGCACCTGATAGCCCGGACCGATCGGGATCTTCGCGGTCCCCACCAGCCCGCCGCTGCTTACGCAGACGTAGCCGAAGCCCAGCGCCTCGAGATCGCGGGCGAGCGCGCCGGCATCCGCGACATCCCATCCGCCTTCGACCCAGTCGGTACCGGTGATTCTCGCGCCGATTGCGCGGGAGGCCGGAACCGCATCGCGGACGGCGCGTGCCACCTCGGTCGGAAATTGCAAGCGTTGCGTTCCATAACGATCGCCGCGGCGGTTGCTCAATGGCGAGAGGAATTGATGCAGCAAATAGCCGTGCGCCATGTGCAGCTCGACGATGTCGAAGCCCGCGGCCATGGCGCGCCGCGCCGCCGCGCCGAACTCGTCGACCAGCGTGCGAATCTGCGCGGGCGACAGTTCCTCCGGAACGGGCCAGCCCGCGTCGAACGCAAGTTTCGACGGTGCGACGGTCGGCCAGGGATTCTCGCCTTGCCCGAGCGGTTTGCCGCCTTCCCACGGCCGCTTTGCCGAGCCCTTGCGGCCGGCGTGCGCGAGCTGAATGCCGAGCAACGTGCCTTTGGGCGCGACCGTGCGCATCGCCGCCACGATGTGGGCGACGGCCGCCCGATGCGCGTCGGACCACAGCCCGAGGCAGCCGTAAGTGATGCGGCCGCGCGGCTCGACCGCGGTCGCCTCCAGCATCACCACGCCCGCGCCCGACATCGCCAGCGTCATGGCATTCTGCAGATGCCATTCGGTCGGCAGCCCGTCGACCGCGGAATATTGGCACATCGGCGAGATCGCGATGCGGTTGGGCGCAAGGAGCGGCCCGATCTCGACCGGACTGAACAGCAAAGCCATGGATGTTTCCTTCGAATTTCGAAGCTGTCGAACCCTGGCTCGACGAGCGGGCAATCCTGCTTGCGGCTCTCCCATACACGGCTCGACCGGGGCCCGTCATCCCGCGTTGAGCGCATGACGGTTGGCCACTTTCGCCGGATCGATGGTGTCGGCCACCAGCACCGGGAACCGGCGCGTCATCTCAATGCTCGGTGGCGAACTCGCAGCCCAACCGCTGGAGCGTCTCGTCGACCCAGGCGCGGTCGTTGATCCCGGCTTGGATCGCCGCGGCCTGCCGCACCTCGGATTCCTGCTTGGCCTTGGCCGCGCGATAGATTGTTTCGACCTCGGCAAACGGTACGCACAGCACGCCGTCGCGATCGCCGAGCACGAGATCGCCCGGCTCGATCACCATGCCGCCGATGCCGATCGCAACATTGATCTCGCCGGGACCGTCCTTGTACGGACCGCGGTGGGTGATGCCGGCGGCGAACACGGGAAAATCGCCGGCGCCGATCGCGGCGGAATCCCGGATCGCCCCGTCGATGACGAAGCCGGCGACGCCGCGTTTCCTCGCATGCGCCACCATCAGCTCGCCGATGATCGCGCTGGTGAGGTCGCCGCCGGCATCGACGACGATCACGTCGCCCGGCTCGGCGAGATCGAGCGCCTTGTGCACCATCAGATTGTCGCCGAGCCGGGTCCTGACCGTGAGCGCCGGTCCGGCGAGAGCGCCCTTGCCGTGCATCGGCCGCAGCCTCGGCCCGCCCGCCGACATGCGCGACATCACGTCGCTGACGTTGGCGAGCGGCAGCGCCTTGAATTTGGCGGCGGCGGCGGCATCCACCTTTCGCGCGCGCCGCAGGATGCGGAAACCGATGGTCATGCCCTCACTCCTGATGATCCACGTTCCTTCACCTCTCCCCGCAAGGCGGGGACAGGAAGACGTCCCGCCCCCAGTTCACTGCAAGGGAATCGACGAGACGTGGTCCTTGAATGCCGGCCGCGCCGCGATCACCGCGTACCAGCGTTCGAAATGCACGAGCTTAGGCCGCTCCGGCACCAGCTGCCGAAACCGATAGGCCATGATGCCGAGCGGAATGTCGCCCATCGAGAATACCGGGCCGGCGGCGTAAGGCGCTTTCGCGAGCGCGGCGTCGAAAATGTTCATCGCCTCGGTGGTCTTGGCCTGCGAGGTAGCGATCGCCGCCTGGTCGCGCGCTTCCGGCGGCGTGCGGATCAGGCCCCAGAACGCGCCGGAGATCGCCGGCCCCACCACGGAGAGCTGCCAATCCATCCACTGATTGGCGAGCGCGCGCGATTTCCAGTCGGCCGGCTCGAGCTTTCCGGCGCCGTAACGCGCGGCGAGATAACGAACGATGGTGTTGGATTCCCACACCGTGAGATCGCCGTCCTGCAACGTCGGCACCAGCCCGTTGGGATTCATGGCGAGATAGGCCGGCTCTTTGTTGCCGCCGAACTTCCCGCCGATGTCGACGCGCTCGTGCTCGAGCCCGAGCTCGCCGATCGCCCACATCACCTTCTGCACATTGGACGAGGTGTTGCGCCCCCAGACTTTCAGCATGGAATCCTCTCCATTTTCTCGATGAAGCGCTGCGCTCCGACGCGACAACCACTCGCGGATCGCCCGCTTGCGCCGATTGGAAACAGCTAATCCGGCTGCGCCACCGTTTGAATGCGGCGCTCCTCAATGCCGACTTGGCGCGCAGTCGCCACGATCGAGGCCCAAATATCATCGGTCAGCGGCACGCCGCCCGCAAGCCGCTCCGCGCGCATGTGCTGCTCGGGCTCGCCCGGCATGAGAACTTCGCCGCCGCGTTGCACTGGGCGCGAGCCCTTCACCGCGGCGACATAGCGCGCGACCTCGCCGGAAAACGCCGCGTCCGGATCCATGCGTTTGGGGTCGACGTAGAACGACAGCATGCCGTTGGCAAAGGGCCGCCCCTCCTGGGTCGCGCCGGTGCCGCTGAGCGCGCCGCCCAGCAGCTCGCAGATCAGCGCCAGTCCGGAGCCCTTGTGCTCGCCGAAGGCGCGGATCGCGCCCGCGCCCTTGGCATAGTCGCGCGGCCCGCCGCCCGGCTCGTAATCGCCGTAGAGCAGATGCGGATCGCCGCTCACGGAGCCATCCGGGCCGACCAGGGCGTCGGCCGGCAGCTTCTTGCCGCCCCGGCTTGCGACCAGCACCTTGCCTTCGGCGACGACGGAAGTGGCGAAGTCGAGAATGACCGGCTCGGTGTCGGAGCGGGGAACGCCGACGCAGAACGGTGCGGTCGAGAACCGGCGATCCATCCCGCCGAACGGCGCGACCAGCACGCTGCCGGCCGCATTGACGAAATGGATCGAGACGAGCCCCGCCTCCGCCGCCATCTCGGCCCAATCGCCGACCCGTCCGATGTGGCCGGCATTGCGCAGTGCAACTGCGGCAAGCCCGTGCTCCCGGCACTTTTCGATTCCGAGCTCAACCGCCTGCGGCGCGACTGTCTGGCCGAATCCATAGCAGCCGTCGACCACGGCCAGCACCGGCGTGTCGATGAGGACCGCGATCTTCCGGTCGGCGACCACATGACCCTCGGCCTTCATCTGCACATAACGCGGCACCCGGACTACGCCGTGGCTGTCGTGTCCGGTGAGGTTGGCCCCGACCAGATATTTGGCGATGCGGCGCCCCTCCTCCGCCGAGCAGCCGGATTTGACGAAGATCTCGCCGATGAAATCCCGGAGCGCGCTCGCTTGCAACGTGACCATCGATTTCGATCCGGGTTGAGATTGCAATTTCAGAAGCGTCGTTCGGACCGGCCATTTCCGCAGTACGAAGGAATTGCAAGGAAGTTGGCGTCCAAGTCAACCGGGCAGCAGCCACGCGGCCGAACTCCCCGGTTCCGAAATGGTTTCCCTTTCGCGGTCACATTGGTAGCTTGCGCGACCAGAGCGGAAGCCTTCGCGTGCGCGCGAGCAAGCACGAGGGCAATGTGGCCGGCCCTCGCAGGCGGCAGGCGGCCGGGAAGGGAATGCCGAGGTGAAACCATGTCGCATGCCTTGAAATCGATTGCTGCCGCTGCGGCGATCGCGTTGCTGCCGTCGCTTGCACAGCCGCAGATTTCCGACAACGTGGTGAAGATCGGGGTGCTGACCGATCTTTCCGGGCCCGCGTCCGACGCCACCGGCCAGGGCTCGGTGGTGGCGGCGCAGATGGCGGTCGAGGATTTCGGCGGCAAGGTCGCGGGCGTTCCCGTCGAAGTGATCTCCGCCAATCATCAGCTCAAGCCAGACATCGGTTCCGAGATCGCGACGCGCTGGTACGACGTCGAGAAGGTCGATCTGATTCTCGACGTTCCGGTCTCCGCGGTCGGTCTTGCGGTGCAGGAGGTCGCGCGCAAGAGGCAGAAGCTGTTCATCACCCATTCGACCGGCACCGCGGATTTCACCGGGAAATTCTGCTCGCCCTACGGCATGCAATGGGTGTTCGATACCTATGCGCTGGCGACCGGCACGGCGCGCGAGGTGGTCAAGCGCGGCGGCGACAGCTGGTTTTTCGTGACGGCGGATTACGCGTTCGGGCATTCGCTCGAGCGCGATGCTTCGAAGGTGGTGCAGGAGAACGGCGGCAAGGTGCTGGGCTCGGTGCGGCATCCCTTCGCCTCGCAGGACCTTTCCTCCTTCATCGTTCAGGCGCAGACCTCGCGTGCTAAGATCATCGGGCTCGCCAGCGGTCCGCCGGACAACGTCAACGCCATCAAGCTCGGCGGCGAGTTCGGCGTCTTCGCCGGCGGCCAGCAGATGGCCGGCCTGCTGATCCTGATCACCGACGTGCGTGCGCTCGGGTTGAAAGCGGCGCAGGGGCTGCTGCTCACGACCTCGTTCTATTGGGACATGGACGATCAGACCCGTGCCTGGTCGAAGCGTTTCTTCGCCAAGCTCAACAAGATGCCGACGATGTGGCAGGCCGGCGTCTATTCCTCGGTCCTGCATTACCTCATGGCGATCCAGGCGACCGGGACCGACGAACCGCTCAAGGTCGCGGCGCAGATGCGGGCGAGACCGGTGGAAGACTTCTTTTCCCGGCACGGCAAGCTGCGCGAGGACGGCCTGATGGTGCACGACCTTTACCTGATGCGGGTCAAGAAGCCGGAGGAATCCAAGCAGGCCTGGGATTACTATCAGGTCCTCGCCACCGTTCCGGGCGAGCAGGCTTTCCCGCCGCCCGACCCGGCATGCGTGGTGAACAAGAAATGAGCACTCGACGCCCATCCGTAGCCCGGATGGAGCGCCCGTGAAACGGGCGCGAAATCCGGGAATGGTTTATCCGGAACCCCGGATTTCGCTTCGCTCCATCCGGGCTACGGAATAGGTGCGCAAGGCGCTCGCGGCGAGCATGATGAGCCACACGATTTTGGCACACAGTCCCGCCTCGGTCCGCGAGGCGGCGCTCGCGTTCGACCTGAGAAAGCTCGATCGCCGATTCCTGGCAAATCCGTATCCGGTCTATCGTGCGCTGCGCGAGCACGATCCGGTCCACCGCATGCCGGACGGCTCGTACTTTCTGTCGCGCTACGATGATTGTGCCGAGATCTATCGCGATCCGGCGTGCTGGAGTTCGGACAAAAAGATCGATTTCCGGCCGAATTTCGCCGACAGCCTGCTGTACGAGCACCACACCACGAGCCTGGTGTTCAACGACCCGCCTTATCACACCCGCGTGCGCAAGCTGCTCGCGCCCGCGTTCGCGCCGCGCGCGCTCAAAGCCTTGCAGCCGCGCGTCGAGGCGCTGGTCGATCGCCTGCTCGACCGGGCGGCCGAGTGCAGGAGTTTCGATCTCATCGACGACTTCGCCGCCGCGATCCCGGTGCAGCTGATCGGCGACATGCTCGGCGTGCCGTCCGACGAGCGCGGACCGCTAAGGGCCTGGTCGCTGGCAATTTTGGGCGCGCTCGAGCCGGTACTGGGCCGGGAACAGTTCGAGCGCGGCGCTGCGGCAGTCGCGGAGTTCAAGGTCTATCTGATCGACCTGGTCGGTCGCCGCATCCACGGGGAGCAGGGCCACGAGGGCGAGATTCTCTCGACCCTGATCGCGGCGAGCGATTTCGCCGCGCCAAAAGCGGCGCAGGAGCGGCTGAGCGAGCTCGAGCTTCTGCACAATTGCATCTTTCTGCTCAACGCCGGCCACGAGACCACGACGAACCTCATCGGCAACAGCATCGATCTGCTCATCCGCAACCCCGATGCGATGCGCGATTTGCAAAACAATCCGGATTGCATCGACACCGCGGTCGAGGAATTTCTGCGGATGGAGAGCTCGAACCAGCTCGGCAATCGGCGTGCAGCGCGCGATACCCGCCTCGGCGGCGTCGAGATTGCGGCCGGCAGCTATGTGCACATCGGCATCGGCGCCGCCAACCGCGACCCGGCGCAGTTCGAAAATCCGGATCGTCTCGACATCCGCCGCCAGCCCAACCGGCATCTCGCCTTCGCGACCGGCATCCATGCCTGCGCCGGCATGTCGCTCGCCCGCATGGAGGCGAAGGTGGCGATCGGCAAGATGCTGGCACGGTTTGCGAGGATCGAGCGGGACGGCGCATTCGCGCGCGGCGGCCGCGCCCGCTTCCGCGGCTTCCTGCATTATCCGATGCGGGTGGGGTGAGCCATGTCGCCCGCATTACCGTGGTCATCATTCCGGCCGAGCGCGCGGCGCCAGAGCCGGAATCCATGAACACAGATCTATCGAGTGATTCGGTGGTCATGGATCCCGGCTCTTGGTCGCATGCTCGCTCGGCCGGGACGACGGGCTGAATTCTGCTGAATTTCAGAGCGCTATAATCCTTTCCACGAACTCCCACACGGTCTCCGGCGCCTCCCAATGCACGTTGTGGCCGCGTCCGGCGAAGGTGATTGCGGCCGGGTCGATCGCGCGCATGTCTTCCGGCATAACCATCGGATCGTTCTCGCCGGCGGCGAGACGCAGCGGCGCGGCGCAAGATTTCAGAATGGCCGGCACGGACGGCCCGACCGCAGCATGGGCGCGGGGGTCCATGGCGACACGCCAGGCACCCGGCTCGCCGGCAACGCCGGCCGATACCGCCTCGGAGGCCGGATCGGCCAGGCCCGCGAGTCCGGAGATCTTCAGATAGCGCTCGATCGCCTCCTCGCGGGTGAGAAAGCTGCGCGCCGGCCGCCGCGCCATCTCCTGCGCGCGGGCGATCTCATCTTCATTCCAACGAATTTTCACGCCGATGGCGACGACGTGTTGCGCCGGCACCCCGAACCGATCGCTCGCGGCGAGCGCCGCGATCGCGCCGCCGAACGAATGGCCCACCAAGGTCACGGACGCCGCCTTCTCGCCGGCGACGAGCGCGGCAATATCGGCGGCGTGGGTGTCCATCCCGTACGGCCCCTGCTGGACCGAGCGCCCATGGCCGCGCAGGTCCGGAACCAGCACTCGGCCCGACCATCGGGAATCCAGGATCGGCAGCAGGCGCGACCACACCGCGCCGTTGGCGCCCATCCCGTGCAGCAGCACCAGCACGGGGTCCCCGGAGCCGCCGTGCCGCAGCCACAGACCGCGATCCGAGAAGGATTGATCAGACACGATCCGGCCTCCTTGCCCGTGCTGGTCCGACCGCCCAGTTCCTCGACGAGGGTCGTGCACCAGGTCCCGCACAAAGCCCTTGGCGGTCCCGGCAAGCTTCTCGCACATCGGGGACTGCGCTATAGGTGCCCGAGAAGAGCATGCCGGCATTCTTTCTGCTGCAACGATTTTTGCCGCGAGAGCGTGATATGAAAGGCGTGGTATTCCTGGGCGAGTGCGAGCTTGCGCTCGAGGATTTTCCGGATCCGACACCCGGTCCCGGCGAGGCCGTGCTCGCCATGAAGGCCTCGGGCATGTGCGGCAGCGACCTTCATGCCTATCGCGCGCCCAAGGGTCGCAGGTTTTCCATCGGCCGCGCGGCCGAGGGACCGGTCATCGCCGGGCACGAGCCCTGCGGCATCGTCATTGCCGTCGGCACGGGCGTCGGCGAACGCGAAGCGCGCGTCGGGCAGCGCGTGATGTGCCATCACTACAAAGGCTGCGGTGTGTGCGGCCATTGCCGCACCGGCTGGTCGCAATTGTGCCAGGAGGGTTTCGTCGCCTACGGCATCAGCGGCCACGGCGGCCATGCCGATTATCTAAAGGTGCCGGCGTCGACCCTGGTGCCGCTGCCCGACGAACTCTCCTTCGAGACGGGGGCGGCGATCTCCTGCGGCACCGGCACGGCCTTTGGGGCGCTGCGGCGCATGAATCTCTCCGGACGCGATACCATCGCGATCTTCGGCCAGGGGCCGGTGGGGCTCTCGGCAACTCAGCTTGCCGTCGTAATGGGGGCAAGGGTCGTCGCGCTCGACGTCGGCCCCGAACGCCTGGCGCGCGCCAAGGAGTTCGGGGCCACCGCGGTGGTGAACCCGCAGGCGGACGACGCCGTCGCCGCGATCAAGGAGCTCACGCACGGCCGCGGCGCGGATCTCACCCTCGACACCTCCGGCGCGCCGAGCGCGCGGGCGAGCGCGGTGCGCGCGACCAAGACCTGGGGCACCTGCTGTTTCGTCGGCGAGGGCGACAAGGTCACGCTCGACGTGAGCAACGACATGCTCCGCCGCCAGCTCACGCTGATCGCCTCCTGGACCTTTTCCACGGTCGGCCAGGCGGAATGCGCGCGCTTCGTCGTCGACCGCAAGATCGACGTCGACAGCCTGTTCACCCATCGCTGGAAATTGGACCAGGCCGCCGAGGCCTATTCGTGATGTGAGCGCGATGCTCGAATCGGGCCAGCTGCGCGTGCTGCCCTGTCCCGCCTGCGGGTCGATCACCAACCATGCGCATCTGTTCCGCAAGAGCGGCTGCGAAATCCTGCGCTGCACGCAATGCGGGCTCGGCCACGCCGAAGCAGGCGATTTCGACCCGGCAGGCTATTATACCCACGATTATTTCTCCGGCGGCCATGCCGACGGTTATGCGAATTACCTCGGCGCCGAGCGGGTCCTGCGCCGCGAATTTGCCCGCACCGTCCGGTTCATCCGCAAGCATTGCGACGGCGGCAGGCTGCTCGAGCTCGGATGCGCCTACGGCTTCTTCCTGCAAGAGGCAAAGCCCCATTTCGACGTCGCCGGGATCGAGCTCGCCGAGGATGCCGCCGCCCATTGCCGCCGTAACGGGCTGCGGGTCCTCACCGGCGTCGCCGACGATCTCCGCCTGGGCACGCTGGGATCCATGGACGTCATCGTGCTGCTGGACGTGATCGAGCATCTTCCCGAGCCGCGCCAAACGCTGGCGCTGTGCACACGACATTTGCGGCCCGGCGGACTCGTCGTCCTCACCACCGGTGACTTCGGCTCGCCGCTCGCCCGGATGGCCGGAGCGAACTGGCGACTGATGACCCCGCCACAGCACTTGTGGTTCTTCACCGCGCCGAGCATCGAGCGGCTCGCGGCGCGCCTCGACCTGCGCGTCGAGTCGATCGATCATCCCTGGAAAATCGTGCCGGCCTCCCTAATCTTGTTCCAGCTCGGGCGGATCCTCGGACTGAAGCGCGCGGGCGCGGGGCGGACGAGCCGACTCGGCGTTCCGGTCAACCTGGGCGATGCCATGCGGATCGTGCTTCGCCGGACGGCAGCACCATGAGCGAGCCCTTGTCGATTGTGCAGATCGCCATCCTGTGCGGCTACGCGACCGGCATGGCGGCCGGCCAGATCCTGTTCAAGCTCGCTTCCCTGCGGGTGGCGGCGGACGGCTCGTTATTCGAGCGCGCAGCGAGCCTGCTGCAGAACTGGCTGTTTCTCGCCGCGCTTGCGGTCTATCTCGCGCTTTCGGTGCTGTGGGTCTGGATCCTGAGCTTCACGCCGCTGTCGCGCGCCTATCTGTTCGTCGCGCTGTCGTTCGCGATCGTGCCCGTGGCCGGCACTTTGCTGTTCGCGGAACCGATGTCGCCGCGCCTCATGATCGGCATCGGCCTCATCCTGTGCGGCTTGCTGTTTGTGGCGGGTTAGGATGAAACCGTCATGGCCGAGGCTTGTCCCGGCGATCCACGTCTCGGTGCCCGGCACAAGAGCCTGCCCGGACTAGATCCGGGGCCGGGCACGACGAGCCTCAACCAGCCTTGTTCGCGTCCGCGGCGCGGGATGCGTTGGCGATCGTGATCGCCCGCGCCAGCGTCGTGATCAAATCCATCTGCGCCCGCAGCTTGAGATGCAGATTGAGGAACAGCAGCAAGCTGATCACCACCCAGACGTAAAGGATCAGGTCGACGCCGCGGCCCACCCCGGCCATTTCCGCCAGCGCGGTCGCGTGGGCGGGAATCCACACCAGATACATTCCGGCGAGCGCGGCCAACATCGAAAGCAAGCCGACCAAAGGCGAACGACGCCGCTCGGCCCAGGCATAGACCACGATGCCCGAGAGCAGCAGAGTGAGGAGCGCTTGCGTGATCATGGAGCGAGCCTCCGCGCGAACAGGTCGAGAAGAATGACGATGAGATCCCCGGATCTCTGCCCCTTGGCGCGCGAGTAGCTGCTGTAGTCGATCGTCACCGGCACCTCGACGTATTTCAGGCCGCTGGCGGCGATCTGGCCGAGAATCTCCGAGGCGTGCGCCATCCGGTTCTGGCGCAGCCGGATGCGCAGCGCGCCGCGCCGGGTCATCGCCCGCAATCCGTTGTGGGCGTCGGTCAGCGCAAGACCGGTCGTCAGGCGCGTGAAGAGGGTCGCGGCCCGCAGCAGCATTCGCCGCAGCGGCGGAATGTTCACCGCAGACCCGAGAAAGCGGCTGCCCAGCGCGAAATCGGCGCGCTCCCCCTCGAGCGCGTCGATGAGCCTCGCGACATCGGCGGCGCGATGCTGGCCGTCGGCATCGAACGTCACGATGCGCTCGGCGCCGCGCGCGAGCGCGAACTCGATCCCGGTCTGCAGCGCGGCGCCCTGGCCGAGATTGATCGGGTGCCGGAGGACGACGGCACCGCATTCGGCCGCCATCTCGGCCGTCGAATCCGACGAGCCGTCGTCGACCACCACGATCCGGTGCGCGTCCGGTTTGAGCTCGGCGACGACCCCGGCGACGACCCGCGCTTCGTTATAGGCGGGGACCACGACCCACACCCCGCCATCAGACTTGGAATGCACGTTGGACCCACCCTTCCCGTCGGCCGAGCGCGACGGCTTCTGATTAAGCGCGCATCGCCGGCCGAAGGCAACGCCCGCGGAGGTTCAAAGTTCCTTCCGCGGACCGGTTCTACAATCGAGACGAGCGCGCAAACAGACGGGCATTATTGGGGCCGCAGGCCGCCTCTGCTAATATCTGGCTCGGAAATGGCGACGTTCGACGATCTTCCTGCCGCGCCGGTTTCGCAGTCCGCCGCCAAGGCAGGCCCCGGTGTGCGTGCCGCCCGGCTCGTGCTGACGCACCCGGTGGCGGCCTTCGTATTTCTCTCGATGCTGTTTGGAACGTTGACGCTCGTTCTCACCCCGCCGTTGGAGGGTCCGGACGAGCCGGCGCATTTCTTGCGCGCCTATGGGATCTCGGTCGGAGAGATCATTCCGATGACCGCCGACGAGCGCGGTCGCAAGGGCATTTTCCTGCCGGCGCGACTGCACCGGGGCTATGCGGTGTTCGAGCGGGCGCTGTTCAAGCTGGGGAAAGTCAAGGACTTCGACTATCGGCGGTTCTGGGCCGAATATTTCCAAGCCGCCCGGGCCTCGAACGACGACCGCGCGCCCGTCTTCCAGCTCTACTGGGGCTCGGAAGGGTATGCGCCCGTTGCCTATTTGCCCCAAGCCGCGGCCGCGCTCGTTGCGCGCGTCGCGGGCCTCGATTTTGTCGGCACGCTGCTGCTGATGCGCTTCGCCGGCCTTGCCGCCATGACGGCGCTGACCGCCTATGCGATCGCCATCGCGGGGCGGCTCGGCTGGACATTTGTCCTGATCGCCATGCTGCCCGCGGCGCTCTACGGGCGCTCGGTGGTGAGCGCCGACGGCGCCGCGCTCGCCTGTACCATGGTGATCACCGCGCTGTGCCTGCGGGCCGCCGTATCCGACGCGGGGCGGCCATGGGAACGCTCCTTGTTCATGACGCTATGCGCGCTCAGCAAAGCGCCGCAGCTCGCGTTTGTCCTGCTCGAGGCCATGACGCGGCCGTTCCGGCAATGGCCGCGGCACTGGCGCGCGCTGGCGCTCGTCGTGCTCCCGGGCCTGATCCTCGCGCCGCTGTGGATCCTGGCGGTGTCCGGAGACACCGGCGCATGGCGCCTGTTTCAGAACACCGACATGCCCCCGGAGCATTTTTCGTTCGTATGGAAGCTCCGCTTCATGCTGGAGCATCCGTTGCACTTTCCCAAGGCGGTGCTCACCAGCCTGCGCTGGAGCCGCGATTACTGGCTGCAGCTGATCGGCATTCTCGGCTGGCTCGACACCTGGCTGCAGTCTTGGGTCTATCCCGTCGTGACCGTCGCGCTCGCCGCGGCGTGTCTCGTGCCGCTGCAGGCCGAGCGCAGCACGGCCTTGCGCATCGCGCTGGTGAGCGCCCTGACGGCGTTTGGCTATTGGCTCGCGCTTTACTTGATCTTCTTCGTGGCCTGGACCCCGATCGCGTCGATCGAGGTCGAGGGCGTGCAGGGCCGCTATTTGCTGCCCATGCTTCCGACGCTCGCGCTCGCGCTCGCGGCGCTCATCAAGCGCGGCCCGGCGCCGATGACGACGGCGGCGATCGCGCTCGCCGGCGCAATCGTTTCCGGCGGTGCCGTGGTGGAAGCCATCCTGCGCATGGTCGGCCCGCCGTTCGGCTGGTGACCCTCATCACAGCCGCATCGGCAGGATCACCATCGGCATGTCGCGCTGATGCAGCTTGCGCAACATGGTCAGCGCCGCCTCGCTGTGCAGCTGGCGGATGTACCAATTGTCGCGTTCGAAGATCAGCTTGCTGGTGAAGAAGATGCTGTGCGGGAAGTCCTGGTGGATCTTCTCCGCGAGCTTGGTCAGCTCCTCGATCGGGTCGGTGCCGAAGGCCAGATACGACGTCGCCGGCATGCCGTCGTGGTGGCAATAATTGATGAAATAGTTCAACGCCCCCGTCGCCTGCTCCCGCATGCGCTCGAGGTCCTCCTTGCCGCCGTAGCTTTGCGCATCGACGGTGCGGACGTTCATGAACACGAAGTTGCGGAAATGCCCTGGGAATTCCCGCCGCACCCACTGCAGCGCATAGATCCCCCCGCTGCGGCTCGAGCCCACCACGAAGACCGCCGTGTGGTGCTCGGGGTTGAGCCGCGGCGGATTGGCCACCGGCGGATACTCGATCCAGCCCAACGCCTCGTCGGCGGTGTGCAGCTTGCGCTTGATATAGGCGTAATGGGCGTGGTTGAGCAGGCAGAAGCCGATGACCACGCCGGTGATCCCGATCGTCATCCAGCCGCCCTCGGCGAATTTCTCCACCAAAGTGACGAGCAGGATGCCGACCGTCACCACCAGGCCGACCATGGAGAGTGCGATCCGGTGCAGCCAGCGCCGATCGCTCCGGCGCACCCGCCACCAATAGATGCACAAGCCCAACAGCGAAAGCGAGAAGGTCAGGAACACATTGATGCTGTAAAGCACCACCAGCAGCGCGACGCTGCCGCCGGTGACCAGCAGGATGCCGAAGGCGGCGATGCCCATCAGCAGGATACCGCGCTGCGTTACCAGCCGGGTCGAGAGATAGCGGTATTGGTGGGGCACCCAGGAATCCGCCGCCATGTTGGCGAGCACCGCCGGACCGCCGAGAAAGCCGGTGTTGGCGGCGACCAGCAGCAAGCCGCCTTCGAGCGCCAGCACCAGGAGCAGCATGGCGTTCTCCGCGACCGGGGATTCCCAGCCGAAGCTGCCCAGGATCGCGCGGAACGTCACCGCGTTTAGAGTCTGGCCCTCTTCCGGGCTGACGTTCCACAAGAGATACAGCAGGATGATGCCGCCGGCCGTGAAGCTGAGCGACAGCGCCATGTAGAACATGGTCCACTTGCCGGTCGCGACCCGCGGCTCCGCCAGCGATTGCACGTTGTTCGACACCGCCTCGATCCCGGTGTAGGTGCCGCCGCCGAGCGAATAGGCCCGCAGGAACAGCGAGGCGGCGAACACCCAGCCCATTTCCTGGGTCAACCGGCCGGTCTCGGCGAGCGTCTCCGGGATCAGCGCCGGAAGATGGTCCGCCCGCGACACCACGCCGTAGCCGATCAGAACCACGTGGGTGAGGAAGAAGCCGAGAAAGATCGGCAGCAGAATCTTGATCGATTCCTGCATGCCGCGCAGGTTCAGATACAGCAGCAGCACGACCAGCACTAGCCCGGTGCCGAGCTTGAACTCCTGCGCCCCGAGCGGCAGCAGGCTGAACACCGCGTCGATCCCGCTCGCGACCGAGATCGCGATGGTTAACATGTAATCGACGATCAAGGCGGCGCCGGAGACGAGCCCGGTGTACGGCCCGATCAGGCTGGTGGCGACCTTGTAGCCGCCGCCGCCGGACGGAAACAGCTCGATGACTTGGTTGTAGGCGACGGCGATGATGAACACGGTGATCGCCGTCGCCATCGCGAGGTAGAGACCGAAATGCTTGTGCTCGCCGAGCGCGCGGAACGCCTCTTCCGGTCCGTAGCAGGACGAGGAGAGGCCATCGGCGCCCAAGCCGACCCAGGCGAGAAAAGCCACCAGCGCGATATGCTGCCGGGTCTGCTTGCTGAACGGATCGAGCGCGGTCCCCAGCAGGGCCTCGCTGATCTGCTTGCTCGTCGGCATGATCCAGCCCCGTTCCGGCGTCGGAGGCAGGCGATGAACATCCGGAGCCTAGCCCCTCGCCCCGAGACCGACAATGTGCGGCGCGGAGAGGCCGGACCCATTCAGCGGCGCGACGCCAGCGCCAGGGCCATGCCGGCGACCACCAACACCATGCCGGCTATCTCCAGCATGGAAGGGTTCTCACCGAGCAGGATCGCGCCGGTGAGCGCGGTGACGATCGGGACGAGCGGCAGGAACAGCGCGGCGCGGACCGAGCCGAGCAGCATCACCACGCGCATATAGAGGAAGGTTGCCAAAACCCCGACCAGCAGGCCTTGATAGACCGCCTGGAGCAGGATGGCGGCGAGCGACGCGTTCGACAGCCGCATCGGAACCAGCATCGCCCACAGGGGGCTGCCCAGCAGGGATAGGATTGCGATGCTGGCGGTGGCGGCGATCGCCTGCACTCTCCAGCGGCCGGCCAGCAGGCCGAAATAGGCCCACATCACCGAGGAGAGCACGAATAGAAGATCGCCGCGCCAGGCGCCCACGCGCGCCGGCGTGCCGGTCAGGGCGTCCCAAGAGAACACCGGGATCCCGGCGAGGATGAGCCCGATCCCGAAAAGCTGCATCGGGCCCGGACGCTGGCCGAGCACGAGGAAGCCGAGCAGCATCGCCATGACCGGA
>WNFJ01190851.1_pt1 | contig 17976 bp, 14 predicted proteins | sample 5400461 | NCBI WGS metagenome assembly WNFJ01 (sample SAMN13153349, study PRJNA577476) | soil metagenome | isolation source: 115 cm saprolite on Douglas fir-dominated hillslope | place: USA:California | collected 2013-09-17 | reverse complement strand
CTACATCCGCGTTTCCATGATCAACCAGTGCCACTATTGACTGCAGCACCACCTCGCTTCGTCGAAGCGAGCCGGCCTTACACCCGACGATTGGAAGGCACTCAAAAATCCAGCGGCGTCTTCTTTTACCGAAAAAGAAAAAGCCGCGCTGGCCTTTGCCGAAAAACTCACCCGTACTCCGTACGATATCAATGAGGGCGACATCGCTGCCCTCAAACCGCATTTCAACGATGGCGAGATTGTTGAACTCGATCTTCTGATCGGGTTGGTGAATCTGACCAACCGCTTCACTGATCCGTTAGGAATGGACCTGGAGTTTCCCGCCATTCCGATTGAGTAACGCCGGCCAAGATGGTCAACGCCAACCCGACCCAAGGGTTAACCACTTCGACACAGGATCAGATGAGTCCGAGTAGGTACCCCGCCCCCCCATTGCTTCAAGCAGTCACGTGCTGATAAGTCACTGTAATTCCGAGACATACGGAGGGGAGTAGGAGTGGGGGAGCAATGGTAACGGAGTGATCAGATATTTACTCTTCTACAAACTCTAACCCAATCTTTCTAGCCATCATGGTAAAACAAAACAGGCAATTTAAACCGAGAACTGTTGTTGCGAATTTTCAAAGATCTTAATAGGGCTTCTTTCTTAGGGCCCCGCATTCTTGAATGCTCGACTTCTCGCTGAACACACTTCCAGGACAATGATGACCTAAAATTCCCTAGAAATTAACGGTTTGATATCACGGTGATATCACTTTTAGTAGTTGCCGGTTGCCAGCTACCAGTTGCCAGTTTTTCACCGCAGACACGGAGAAAGGCAAAAGACTTTCGCCGCAGATTAACGCGGATAACGCAGATTCTTAAACAGTTATCGGATTATTAGACAGCAGCTTCCAAGGAGTGCAACCCAGTTTCATTCTGGCACTCAATCCATTTTGGCACTTACGATATTTTTAATCGTCCCTTCATGCTTGCACAACCCCTTGCGGTGTCTAATACAATCGCAATCGTTCTACAACTCGAACTTGGCGCGATTCTTAGCAAGGTCCAGGGGCATCTGCTTCAATTCGACCTTCCGCGCATATGAAGCTTTTTCCGTCTTTTGCGAGATAAACATCGTTGAAGCCCCTAAGTGGTATCAGAGTGATATCAAGTGAAAGGTATTCCTACTTTTTGTCCTATAGTGTGATTGGAAAGCGGTTCTTAGCTCCCAGTTGCAAGCTGCAAGGCGAAATTATTGGAGGTCTGAAATGTATTTACGTTTTTCAGCGTTGAAGAGCAGCTCTGTTTTCGGACTTGTTCTTGCGTGCGGCATGGTGGCTGCGGCGCTTCTTATTGCTCAACCCTTAGCGGCGCAAGGCCCAGAGGCACAAACCACGGCAACGGCGACCACCAGCAGCGATTCGCAGGCGCTTTCGCTGGCAGCGCAGTCTGTGCAAGCCCTGACCCGTGGGGCAACGGTTTCGGACGTGACGCTGACGGGCACTGCGACGCAAACGGCGGGTTCCTGGAGCAGTACGGGGCAGGCGACATTCAAAGCACTAGGAACCGCGAAGAGCCGCTTAGATTTTGCCGCCTCCGGCCAGAGCGAAGTACGAACGCTGGATACGAGCGGCTCTCCCACCGGGGCTTGGACAAAATCGGATGGCGTGAAACACACCATGGCGCTGCACAACAGCTTCAGCGATGCGGCATGGTTCTTTCCTGCGCTGACTTCGCTGTCTGCTGCGTCGCAAGCGGGCGTGGTAGCGAAATATATTGGCTCTGAAACTCACAACGGGATTGCAGTGCAGCATCTGCGCCTGTGGCATACGGCAGATTCGAGCCTGGCTGCGATTGCCAACGTGATCCCCCGCCTGAGCACGGTGGATTTCTATCTTGACGCCAGCACTTCGCTTCCGGTGGCGCTGGCCTTCAACGCGCACAGCGATAACGACATGAATACCAACATAACCATTGAAGTGCGTTATTCGGACTACCGTGCGGTGAGCGGCGTGACCGTACCCTTTCGCGTGCAGAAGTATTTGAGCAATGGCCTGGTGATGGATTTTGTGGCCAGCACGGTCGCCATCAACAGTGGCCTGACCGATGCGCAGTTTAATTAGCATTCAGCACTCAGCAATCAGCATTCAGTCCCTGAGATTGGCACTTAGCATTTGGCCAGCATTTAGGCCTTTGAGAGCGAGGAAGAGACCATGAGAAATTTGATCTGCCACCGTTTTTTGAAACTCGAAACTGGAAACTTGAAACTGAGCCAGTTTTTTGCAGTCTTGATTCTCAGCGTCGCATTCATCGTGCTGAGCGCGGAGAACGCCGACGGACAGGCCACCGGCACTCCCCCCTTCGGCAGCTTTGCGGGCGGACCGGATGTGATTAATCTGGCCGATATTAATGTGCACTGGGACTTCCCGGTTTTCGCCAGGGCGGGACGCGGCATTCCATTTAATTACACACTGAGCTTCGACAATTCGGTGTGGCGGGTAGTCACCGACGGATCTGGGAACCAATCATGGCAGCCGCCCCTGAACGGTGTCTTCGGCTGGACGCGCCAGACTGACGCGGTTACAGGTTACGTGACCTATACCGCAAGCGTTGTAGGTTGCGGCACGATTTACAGCAATTGGGTTTATCACGACCAGAGAGGAACTGCACACAGCTTCCCCACAAGCTTAAGTCAAACCACACTGGCCGTCTCGAATCCCGCTGGTTGTGGTGGCTGGCCGTCCGGCGCTTCCGGGATCGCGAGCGACGGCTCGGGATTCAAAATCACGGTGTACAGCACTCCCAGCGCGACCGTCGTTCGACCCACAGGAGGATACATTTCTCCACCTTTACAGAATCCCTACGGGGCGGCCAGCATCAGCGATGCCAACGGCAACTACATCAGCACCAATGACGGCCTCGCTTTCAACGATACTCTTGGGGCCGACGCCCAAGGCCACAACGTAATGACAATCAGCGCCGGCTGGGCGCCCTATCCGAACAGCTTTACCTACCAGGCTTCGGGAGGCTCCAAACAGATCACCATCAGCTATACAACGATGAACCTGCAAACCAGCTTCGGATGCACTGGTATCGCCGAATACGGTTACAACGGCGTTCCTATGATTACGGCCATCAACTACCCCGATGGTTCGTCTTATCAGTTCAGTTATGAACCGACCCCGGGCAATCCGGTGAACACGACCGGACGGCTGGCCCAGGTAACGCTGCCCACGGGAGGGACCATCAGCTACAGCTACTGGGGCGGGGCAGGTTCCCTGCATGGGCAGTTTTGCGATGGCACGACCGCGGCGTTCCACCGCACGGTCAACGATGGAAGCAACACCTTTCAGACCGATTTCTGGATTGCGCAAAATGCCGACGGCACAACCGCGACCCATATCGATACCTTTACCGGTTCTCAATACGACGAGACGGTCGTCACTTTCTCAGGCGGACTTGAGACCCAGCGCCAGATTTACCAGGGACCAGCGCCACCCACGACCGGCGGCACGCTGAAAGAGGCTGTTCTGACGTGCTACAACGGCAATTTCACCAATTGTCCTACGGCAACCATCACTCCACCGATCACCTATAAGGTCAGGTACACAACGCTGGACGGCACGACCTCGCGGCATGACGACTCTTTCAACAGTTATGGGCTCGTGACCGGGACCACCGATTACGATTTTGGCTACGCCCTCTTGGGCAGCACACAGATTACCTACGCTACCAATCTGGGCGACATTGTGAATAGGCCCACGAGTGTTGTGGTCCAGGACGCCAGTGGAAACGTTAAGGCGCAGACCAACTACGTCTATGATGATTACAGTGTGTATGGTCTGGTGATCACCAGTTCTTACACTCCGACCGTGCCTAATCACGGAAGTCTGTTGCAAAGCCAGCGCGGAAACCTGACCAGCGTTAGCCAGTGGGTCTCAGGACCGACAACGCAGGGAACGCAAGGGTCTGTTTACCTGACCAAGCACTTGACCTACTTCGATACCGGAGTGCTCAGCAGCACCATCGATGTGAATGGAGCGGTAACGACGTACAACTATCCAACGAACGATCCCAATCTCACGACCTGCGGCTTCACCTTTCCCAACAGCGTGAGCGCGCCGGCGGTGGGCGGCATTACGTTGACCACCTCGAACACATACAACTGCGATGGCGGAGTGGTTGTCTCGACGACCGACCCCAATGGCAACCCGCGCACGGTAACAACCTGGGACGCGAACTTCTGGCGGCCTACGCAGGTCAAGGACGAGCTGTTGAACGCGACCAATATTTCCTATATCAGCGCAACCGCGACGGAAAGCACATTCAACTTCAATGGCGGCAATTCCACGGTGGATACGCGCACCACTCTGGATGGGCTGGGACGAACTCACATTGTGCAGCAGAAGCAGTCGCCCACTGCCACGAACTACGATTCGGTGGAGACCGATTATGATTCCTACGGACGGCCCTCGCGCCAAACTATTCCTTATGTGGCTGCCGCTGGACTAACAAACTCGTCTGCCGCCGCCACCGCTACAACCTATGACGCGCTGAGCCGGACGGCGCAGGTGACCGCCGCCGATGGTCTGGGTATCGTCAATTACACCTACACCAATAATGACGTATTAATTGAGATCAAACCGGCCCCTACCGTACCTGTAACCGAGAACACCAAACGACACCAGTATGAATACGACGCCCTGGGGCGGCTGACCTCGGTGTGCGAAGTTACCGGTGGAACGGGCAGCAACGCCTGCGGGCAATCCAATGCGGAGACCGGCTATCTGACCAAATATACCTATGACGCCGCCGGGCGGCTGACGGGCGTTGCCCAGAACGCACAGACCGGGGGAACGCAGCAGACGCGCAGCTTCACCTATGACGGTTTGGGCCGCATGCTCTCGGAGGGCAATCCCGAGTTGGGAACGACCAGTTATGTGTATGACAGCTCCACGGGTTCATGCGCATGGACCAGCACCGGCGATCTGGTGGCCAAGCATGATCCTGCGGGAAATACCTCCTGCTATGTCTCTGACCTGCTGCACCGGGTAACGTCCATTGGTTACTACGACGGGCCCTACCAGAACACCACCCCGGCCAAGTTCTTTGTCTATGACGCTGCCACGGTGACGATCAACGGGGCGCAGATTTCGATCGCCAATCCCAAAGGGCGGCTGGTGCGCGCCTACACGGAATTCCGGCCGTACACGGCGGTAACTGCCGACGAGGCCTTCAGCTATTCGGCGCGCGGAGAAACCACGGATATGTACGAATGGACGCCGCACGCGGGTAGCACCTATCACCTGACGCAGACTTACTGGGAGCACGGCGCGCCCAAGGTGCTGAACAGCGGCTTGGCAGGATTACCGACGATCACCTACGGCGGCACGATTGGGAGCACCATAGGCTTGGATGGGGAAGGACGGGTCACGCAAGTCACAGCGGCAAGCGGACAAAATCCGGTGACCGGGGCAACGTATGTAACCGGTGGAAGCACACAGCCTATTGGCGCTTTGACAGATGTTAACTTCGGCTCTTTAGACCATGACCATTTCGATTTCGATAACAACACCGGCCGCCTGACCAAATATACCTTTAACGTAGGCAGCCCGAACCAGACGGATGTTGGACAGTTGACCTGGAACGCCAACGGCAGCCTGCAGCAGCTGCAGATCACCGACGGCATCACAACGGCCAACAGTCAAACGTGCAACTACACACATGACGATCTGGGCCGTATTGCTAGCGCCAACTGCGGAGCAGTACAGAACCAATCGTTCAGCTATGATCCATTCGGGAATATCAAGAAGAATGCAATTTCAGGCGTAGGGAATTTCACCGTCAATTACGATCAAACCACAAACCGGGTGCAAAACGCTGCCTACTCCTACGACAACGATGGCTGTCTGCTGAACGATGGCACCGGCGGCGGCTACCAATATACTTGGGATGCTGAAGGGAAAATGCTTTCCGTTACCACCGGAGGCAGCACGGTGAACCTGATTTACGATGCGCTGGGTAGAATGGTAGAGCAGCAACGTGGCTCCAGCTACACCCAGGTTGTCTATGGACCGGGTGGAGGTAAACTTGCCCTGATGAATGGGCAGACATTAGCTAAAGCTTTTATCCCACTTCTTGGAGGAGCTACAGCGGTGTATAACTCCTCTGGACTGGCTTACTACCGTCATACGGACTGGCTGGGCAGTTCGCGCCTGGCTTCCACTCCCTCGCGAACAGTTTATTACGATGTGGCTTATGCGCCTTACGGCGAGAACTATGGGGGAACGGGAACCACCGATCTCTCGTTCACCGGCCAGAACCAGGACACGGCCTCCGGTCTCTACGACTTCATGTTCCGCGAATACTCGCCCGGCCAAGGCCGCTGGATTTCGCCCGACCCGGCAGGGCTGACGGCGGTGAGTCTGACCAATCCGCAGAGTTGGAACCGGTACGCCTATGTGGCAAATAACCCTCTGGCGCTCATCGATCCATTAGGACTGTACACAGATGGAAACCCACCACCGCCACCAAATCCACTACCAACATCCTTGGATCCATTTTCTTTATACGGACTTCCAGGCTTTGGCCAACGTAACTATCTCGACGATCTGTTGTTGGCGCTGGATGATACAGGTTACACAATCCACGTTACTGTTTCTGCGGCTAAGCAAAAGGTATGCCAGTATGTTCCTGATGGACGAACCAGTGGAATAAGCGCGGCTAGCGGCCCTGGGGTTGGAGTTACGAGCGGATTTGAGAGAGTGGTTAACTATAATACGGGTGAGATAAGTGGATTCATTTTCCTTGGGGGGCAGGCAGGCCTTCACGGTGTTGGTTCTGTCTCTCTCAACGGTGGTTATATTTGGGGTCTGGGAAATTCAAACGCAAACTATTCCGGTAACTTTAGCAGCGCTGCATTTTCAGGAACTGTGGTCGGAGGATCTATATCAACAAGTAGTGCGGGCATAAACCATCCTGCGACAAATCTTATGACCCCAACAGTGGTTGGGCTAAATGCCTCAGTCAGCTACCTTGGGCTACCTGTGAGTGCAACTGTATCTGCCACAAATTATAGCGATCCAATGCCGGCGGGGAATCTACTCTCTCTCGGTAGTGTGGGTAACAGTATAAGTAGTCCTGAGGATTTTTATGTATACATGCACGACCTATTGCTAATGGGTTTAAATTACGTATGCAAGTGAACGGCTATGCAGTTACGTCCGTGATCTTTTTCTCCCTGGGTTGTTACTGTTCAATGCATGCTACTTGCCTTTACTGGAGGATGGTGAAGAAGCTAAATCAAGCATTGCCGCCCGATAAGCGCGTCAGCTACGTTTTCAGTTATCCTGGCAAGATGCAATTGGTTGCAATGCGGTACGCCCAGATTTTTCCTGGAGATAAGGTAAAAGCGAAGTATGTTGTGTTAGTGAACTTAGGTTTAGTGTTCACTGGAGCAGGAGTAATCATGCTGGTGCTATATGCGCTTCATCATTAAGCTGTAAGTAGTCTTGTTAGTAGACGGTTTGACCTTTGGTAATTATCTGCTAATTCTTGTAACTCCAATGGAGCGGATTGAGTGTTTTCTAAAAGTGGGCTGCGCTGGGGTACCAGAAAAGTCATCGAGTATTGTCCCTATTTACAAACAAATATGCGTGTGTGGTTGATATCACTTTTGTTTCTGTCTCTAATGGGAATCACCGGCTGCACCACAGCACCAGAAGCAAGAAAGGCAGCGAGCTTAAGCGTTAGTCGATTTCATGAGGAGTTCAACGCAGAACAATATGATCAAATCTATGACGAATCAGATGCAAGGTTCAAGAGTACCGAAAGCAAAAAGGACCTCACTGTTTTTTTAACTAGTATTCATCAGAAGCTTGGGAAAAGTGGCAACACTAAAGAGGAAAACTCGTTAGTCTATACGACTCAAGGGGGCATGATTGTAAATCTTAGGTATCAGACGCAGTTCGGCAACGCTCTAGCCCACGAGAATTTTACGTTTTTTGTTGACCATGATCATGCAACCTTGGTCGGATACAATCTCCAGTCTCCCGAATTCTTCGAAAAATAGGCCGAGTGGCCCTCGATAAGAGCGAAGGTCCTGGAAGCACGCAGCCCATCGGTGCTTTGACAGATGTTAACTTCGGCTCTTTAGATCATGACCACTTCGATTTCGATAACAACACCGGCCGCCTGACCAAATATACCTTTAACGTAGGCAGCCCGAACCAGACGGATGTTGGACAGTTGACCTGGAACACCAACGGCAGCCTGCAGCAGCTGCAAATTACGAACAATATTTCCGGCACGTCTGACAGCCAGATATGTACCTATATGCATGACGATCTAGGAAGGGTTGCGAGCGCGAACTGCGGGATCGGCATCTGGCAGCAGAACTTCAGCTACGATCCCTTTGGCAATATCACAAAGACCGTTCCTCAAGGCGGTACGGGCATATCCTTCCCACCCACTGCCAACGCTTACAATACAGCCACCAATCGGATTAATCTCACCGGCTATACCTATGACAACAACGGCAACCTGCTGACGGATGCGACCGGGAGCCATCAGTACCAGTGGGATGCCGAAGGCAATCCGACATGTGTGGATAACGTAGTGCTGACCTACGATGCCATGGGCAGGTTGGTGGAGCAAGCGCGGGGCGGGAGCGACTGTACTCATCCGGGAACGAGTTATCAGCAAATTGTTTATGATCCGGGCGGCGGTAAACTGGCGCTGATGAACGGGCAGACGCTGAGCAAAGCTTTCGTGCCGCTGCCGGGGGGAGCCACGGCGGTGTATACCTCAATCGGGCTGGCCTATTATCGCCACTCTGACCATCTGGGCAGCTCGCGACTGGCGACGACGCCGTCTCGTTCCCTATACTCGGCGACTGCGTATGCGCCTTTTGGCGAGAACTACAACTGGGTGGGCACAACCGATCTTTCGTTTACTGGTCAAAACCAAGATACAGTTTCCGGGCTTTATGACTTTATGTTCCGCAAGTACTCGCCCAACCAGGGCCGCTGGATTTCTCCCGACCCGGCAGGGCTGGCGGCAGTTGATCCAACCGACCCTCAGAGTTGGAATCGGTATGCGTATGTGGGAAATCGTCCTCTGAATTCCGTTGATCCTTTGGGGCTGGATGGATATTGTGTTGCTGGTATGTGCTTTACCACAGGTTGGGCACCTTATCCTACGGGCGACAATGGCGGCGGTTACGGCGGCGGCGGGTTGGGGTTAGGCATCGGCGGTTACGGCGGCCATTGGGACCCACTGCTGGCAACGGATGGCACAGGTGAGGGCGGGGGTGGCGGGCTGCCTCCCCCCCCCCCCCGCCGCCACCTCCGGGAGCACCCTCCTTGACATTTACTTGTATGGGACAAGCTACTTTTACTGGTGTGGGCGGTAACCAAGCACCTGGTAAGGGTGCACTATTTTCCGAGAATGGTCCAAGCGTTTTAGGAGGAACATTCGGCACTGTAGCGATCTCCAGGGAGAATAACAATACCTTTAACCTTACAAAAGCGCAGCTTAGAGTCTTTGCTCCGTACATCCAAATAACACCTCACCTAGATTCAATTCTTGCCAAGACTGGGGGGCCCACTCCACCTTATACTGTTTCAGATATTGGGGATGTGAACATCGTGTCAGGCCAGTTCGATATCTACCGATTTCCAACAGTGGCTAAAGGTCTTAAATTTGGAAGACAGACAGCACTAACTGCAATTATTGTTCCAGCAATCACGGGGGCGACATGTCCAGTAGGATTTACCAAAGTTCCTTAATTATTATCATTGTGATATTCGGATGTTTGTGGAGTGCGATTGCATCAACAAACGACCCTATTGAACTTGTATCCAATCGGATTGAATTTGAAAGGGGAGCAACGAAAAAAGAAGCGCAATCCCCAAATGGGAAAACTACTATTACGATGCTACCACCGGCCAATGAAGATACAGATCCCAGGATAGACGCGGTTTCGGGAAATAAGAAGTTTTCATTGGGTGGCCTTCGTCGGTCAGCATACGTCTTCTGGAGACCTGATAGCCAAGTGGCGGTGCTTTGGGATCTTGCCTATTCGAATCACTATTTTGTTCGTTTAATAAGTGCCGGACCAAAACTCTCTGAAGTCAAAGGGTTCGATCGACTAATCAAGCAAAGAGTGCTCAAAGAATTTCATCCTGCACAACTAGTACACTACTGGCCTCATGTGGAGGGTTGGACGAAACAGAATGAATTAGTCGTGGTGGTCTGCGCAGATGGAGTTTTATCAAGAAGCCCACAGCAAACTTCTTTGCAAGGGTTTGAACGCGGCTACTTAATCGATACAAACAAGGCAGAGATTCGTGCTCAGTTCGACGCTCATGAAATTCTTAAGATTATCGGAACTAATCCATGTGAATGAACTGGGCGGGCCGGTGTCTATCACCGAATCGCACAAGCTAAATTTAGCTCAGAGGAGCACACTATGTTTGGCGGCAAGGTTGGATTACCAGAATTGTTTATTTTGTGCCCGCTGTTAGGCTTGTTTCTAGTCTGGGCTGCAGGCTGGTGGAAGATATTTCCTAAAGCGGGCTATTCTGGAGCACTCAGCCTAGCTATGCTTATTCCAATAGTAAGTTTTATTGTCTTTTTCTGGTTTGCATTCACACGATGGCCGATAGAACAGTACGAACGATCTTCTATCTCTCGTAGTTAGTGTACCGACAACTCAGTACTGGCTTCCTCACCACACCTTACAAACCTTCTCAGCCTCCTTCACCATAGGCTGGTCTTTCTTACAAGAGAAGGCCTGCGAAAACTCCGGCATGTTGACCACCACTCCATTGTAGGCTTGGATGGGGAAGGAAGGTTCACGCAAGTCACGGCGGCAAGCGGCCAGAACCCGGTGACCGGAGTGACTTATGTGACCAGTGGCACCACGCAGCCCATCGGTGCGCTGACGCAAGTGAACTTCGGCTCTTTGGACTATGACCAGTTCAGTTTTGACCCGAACACTGGCCGACAGACGCAGTATGTATTCAACGTAAACGGTCAGACGGATGCAGGCACATTAACCTGGAACGCCAATGGCAGCCTGAAGCAACTCGCAATCGCCGACGGCGTCCCTGGGGCTGTTGACACCCAGACCTGCAACTACACGCATGACGACCTGGGACGCATTGCCAGCGTCAACTGCGGGAGCAGCATCTGGCAGCAGAACTTCAGTTACGATGCTTTTGGAAATATCACCAAGACTGTTCCTCAAGGCGGTACGGGCATATCTTTCCCGCCCACAGCCAATGCTTACAATACAGCCACCAACCGGATTAATCTCACCGGCTATACCTACGACAACAACGACAACCTGACGGCGGATGCCACTGGCAGTCATCAATATCAGTGGGATGCAGATGGCAATCCAACGTGCGTAGACAACGTGGTAATTACCTATGATGCGTCGGGACGCGCAGTTGAGCAGGCAAGGGGTGGGAGCGACTGCACTCATCCGGGGACGAGTTATCAGCAAATTGTTTATGATCCTGGCGGCGGTAAACTGGCATTGATGAACGGGCAAACGTTGACAAAGGCTTTCGTCCCGCTGCCGGGCGGAGCGACGGCGGTTTACACGTCTACGGGATTGGCCTATTATCGCCACTCGGATCACCTGGGGAGTTCGCGCTTGGCTACAACGCCGTCGCGCGGTCCGTACTACACAGGAGCGTATGCGCCCTTTGGCGAAAACTACAAAGAGAATGGAACGACAGACCGCTCGTTCACCGGACGAAATCAGGACACAGCCGGCGGCGCGGCTCCCCTCGATGATTTCATGTTCCGCGAAGACACGCCCAATCAGGGCCGCTGGATTTCGCCCGACCCGGCAGGAATCGGTGCGGTTAATCCAACTGACCCGCAAAGTTGGAACCGCTATGCTTATCTCTCGAACGGCCCGCTAAACGACGTTGATGCTTTGGGCTTTGGAGGTGTTCAAACTGCATGCGGATATGTACGCGATCCGGTCCTTTTCACACCTCAATGCAGCAACGAGGACGGTGGCGGTGGAGGCTGGATGGGAGGCTGGTTCGGTGGGCTGATGGGCATCGGAGCTATGGGTATTGGCAGAGATGTTTGGGCAAGCAACTATATAATAAGCCCCGAGACTGGAAAACCGATATTTATCGGGTCTAGCCGGGTTGGCGTGATCGATTCTTCCGTTCCTTACTGGATGATGGGATTACCTTTTGTAGTGTGCACGAGCTGCCGCGAACCGACAATAAAAGTAGACCCGAATCAGCAGGGTGGGAGAGCTCGGATGGTAGTTACCGGATTGGTCAACTGCAAGATTGGATCGAAGTCAAACGTAACATTTCACTTAGCATCAGATCACACATTGGGAGGTCTTAATCCAAGGGATATAAAACCGTTTTCAGTAAAAGGGTTCGCTACTCTGCCGTCTAGTGTACCCGGGAACAAGTATTTCAGTTTGATAGGAAAGCCTGTCCAAACTCCATACGAAGAAATTACGTTCACTCAATACTTCGCTGTACTTACTTCGCATGTTGTTGGAGAGATGGATGTAAACATAACTGGTAAACTTACAACCGGCGGTGGTATTGATGAGAGTCAAGCAGTAGAGCTGAACTGCTCTGATTAAGTTAAGGAGTGTCCTATGAGAAGCATTATCCACAAATTGCTAATCAGCATGTTATTGGTAGTGGGCTATGCAAATGCCCAAAAAGATTTACCTGTCTTTTGTAACGACAAGACCATCCCTACAATTTGGCCTAAGGAAGCAGCCTCTACAGTTACAGGAGGTGACTTAGTTTTTGGTTCTAGTGGTCGCTACTCTGAGGGAAGAATTGTTCTTAAGAATACGGCTCAACAACCTATTTCCGAAACCATTATGCTGGTTGAACTGTTTTCAGAAACCGGCAAACATGTCCTGACATTCAACGTTCATGGCAGTACAGCGCTGGCTCCAAAGTCAAAACTTCCCGAATACCTGCAATATCCTGACGGTGATTTTGACGCCAGAGCTAACCAAGGAATCGCTATTTTTCCGGGGGACACTGCAACGTTCCTTCCCACGAGCGCAAAAATTGTTACTGCATGCCCGGCGGAAGCCCGCGTGGGTTTTATCAAGTTAAAATATCTTGATGGTAAAACTTTTTCTTACTCGAGCGATACATGGCGCACAGATCCAACCATAGCCGCTTTACCGTCTCTCGATAGCAAGAACTTGCCTGTCAAAAAATCTTTTGACAAACTGATCACGGTGCGTGTCAACGAAAGCCAAACTGTGATCATACCCAGTCTAGAAAACGTTCCGGAAGGATTTTCCAAGTGGCTTGAAGCTAAGATCAACGAATGGAAATTCATAAGAGCTACTTTCGCGGGCAAACCGGTAACAGATGACCTTCGGTTACTGATTCGGTTCCACACAGAGCCCAAACAGGATTATTCCTTAATAGCGAATTACAAGAACGAATCAGAACCTTTTGCAGTCTTAGATATTTACCCCCCTGCTGACAGCAGCCGTGAATCAGGTGTTTTTTATGGCGGGCTTCCGCTGGAGTGATATAACTCTTCGGGATTGCAGTACTATTGGCACTCGGACTGCCTAAGAAGTTCGCGGTTAGCCGAGCGGCCCGCCCTTTAGCGCTAGCGAAGGGCGAGGGCGCCTCAGGCGCTGAAGCCCGCCCTCACACAACTGAGTACCGCCCTTCCTCACCACACCTTGTAAACCTTATCTACGATGCCCTGGGACGCATGGTGGAGCAGCAGCGTGGCACCGCCTATCAAGAGATTGTCTACGGGCCGGGCGGGAGTAAACTTGCCTTGATGAATGGGCAAACGTTAACGAAAGCTTTTGTCCCGCTGCCCGGAGGAGCTACCGCTGTGTATACCTCAACCGGGCTGGCTTATTATCGCCACTCGGACCATCTGGGCAGTTCGCGGCTGGCCTCTACGGCTTCTCGCACTCTCTATTACTCTGGCGCTTACGCGCCGTTTGGAGAATCCTACGCTGAAACCGGAACCACAGACCGCTCCTTCACCGGCAACAACGAAGACACGGTTACTGGCACAGCGGATTTCATGTTCCGTGAATACAGCTCCAACCAGCAGGGCCGCTGGATTTCGCCCGACCCGGCAGGAATCGGCGCAGTTGATCCTGCTGACCCACAGAGTTGGAATCGCTATGCGTATGTTTCCAACAGCCCGCTAAACTCAGTTGATCCGCTGGGCTTAGTGGTTTTTCCGGGAAGGGACTGTCTCCTGGATAATAACGGCTACTGTACCAGTTGGGGAAGAGATGGGCAGATTGGAGGTGGCGGCGGCTGGTTTGGTGGGCTGATGGGCATCGGAGCTATGGGTATTGGCAGAGATGTTTGGGCAAGTAACTACATAATCAGCCCTGAGACTGGAAGACCGATATTTGTCGGGTACAGTCGGGCCGGCGTGTTCGATTCTTCCACTCCCGTCTGGATGATGGGATTGGGGATTCCAGAACTCAAGAGGCGAGAGCCAGGCCTCGTGGACATTAACAGCAGTGGTTCCATTCTGCGCACAACTCCCGCAACGTCAAGGTGCACAGGTGACCCCCAGACTATAAGCGCCTTTCTGTTGGTTCCGGGCGGAATATTTGTTACCGGACACGTACCGCAGCTCACACCTTCGGGCGGAGTGACGCTTCAAGGTAAGGTAAGTCAGGCGGATACATATCATTGGAACCAGGTCATTAACGTGACCGCGAACGGATCGGTTTTATGGAAGGTATACTTTACGAGTAAGGAAGAGCGACCACTTGCCGTCACCACGCCGGTAACTTGCTATATACCGGGGAAGTAGAGGAGTTAGATATGAGAAAAAGCCTTTTTTTGTTTTGCTTGTTGCTGTTTCGTACCTGCTTCGCACAAGAGGTACACGATCAGTATCTCCACGAGGAGTATCTCTGTAAGACCACGGTTTCGGTATCCGCACCGATCCACAACATTAGCGTTGTTGGTGGCAGCAGCCTTCTGAAAACCGGGCGGACAGCCTCATTCAGTTGGATGACCCTGCGGAACGACACGGATTCCGCGATTACGGAATATGCGATGCTGTTGGAGGTTTTTGACGCCTCGCACAAAAGACTTTACGGGATAGTATTTCACGACTTCTTCAGCAAAGGACCCGAGCCGTTCTACCCGCCATACAAAGAGGTATCGGCTCCTTTCCCGCTGAATCCGGTCAACCCGATTAACTCTGCTGTTGAACCTGGCGCCACTTTCAAGCTTATGGGTATGACTCCGTTCATCAGCAGTCGTTGCCCTGCCACAGCGTCGCTCAGCTTTGTTTTCTTGAAGTTTGCCAATGGCAAGACTGTTACTCATGCATCTCCCGGTTGGAGCACAGACCCGGCAGTGGTGATTCCGACGGATCACCTGCTTCTGGGAGATTGCGCTGTTCCCAGGGGAGTCGCGGCTCCTGCAACAATTGCGTTAGATTCAAAGGGCAACCTTCAATCATTTGCTCTACATGGTCCAGCTTTGCCGGTAACTTTGACCCGCTGCTTACGCAGGGAGTTGGCGCTTTGGGAGTTTGAACCGGCGATGGTTGAAGGCAAGCCCATTGCCTCGCAGTTAAGCCTAGTTGTGTTATTTGATCCTAATAATAGTGAGCGTTGGAAGCGCTGGGAAAATGAGTATGCCCGAGAAGTCGCAGAAGGTGTTAGCGTATTAGACTTAGTGCCTTGGGACTCAAAAGAAAAGGAATGGAATTTTGGGTTCGGCAGTGACTGTTGCTTCACCGCTACTAAGTTTCATCCCTGAACTAGTCGGAATGTTTTGGGGAACGTTTGGCCTCTACGCCCACACGAACCAAGTACTACTCGGGAGCTTATGCCCCTTTTGGCGAATCCTACGCCGAAACCGGAACCACAGACCGCTCCTTCACCGGCAACAATGAAGACACGGTTGCCGGCATGGCGGATTTCATGTTCCGTGAATACAGCTCCAACCAGCAGGGCCGCTGGATTTCACCGGACCCAGCAGGGTTGGCGGCTGTTAATCCAACAAACCCACAGAGTTGGAATCGGTATGCGTATGCAAGTAATACACCACTGACCGTTATAGATCCTCTTGGGCTTTATACGTGTGGTAATTGCCCACCAATTGATAATGGCCCGCCCGACCAAAGTGATCTCTTTGAATCGGGATGGTTTATTGATGACATCGGGTCTCATTTTGAGCCTTTACAGGCACCAAACTCTGGAGGTGGGGGCGACGTACCTGACCGGCCACTTCTCATACGTAAATTAACCCCGGCACAGTGCGATGCGATAGAAACCCTTCTGGCTAGGGAACAAAAGTACGGAACGACTGAGGCCGCTTATAAATCTGCGATTGGGTATGGTGACGGCACCGTGAAGCCGTTCAACAGCTCTGATGGTAAAACAGGTGGAATGGTCTATGTGACGACAGCGGCCGGGCAGGTGAAGTTAGATTGGTTTACAAATATCAGGGGAGTATCAACGCTTATTCCGGGGCCTCAAGTACCAGCATATACCCTCGGAAAGCTTGGCTGGACTGTACTGAGGCTCGCAACTGGTGCGCCGATCACTAATTATCTCCCGTGGACGGATCCGGTTGAAACTCACACCGCAATTCTGACAATCGAAGGTTACGGCTTTAGGGACCTGTTCCCCAACGATTTCATGAAGAAGTACTGTGGGAGCCAATACGACAAATCAGTACAATAACAAAATGGACACGGCTTTTGTTCGGCTGATCGGACGTCTCACGCTAGGTGTAGCCGGACTTATGTTGTTTCTATTCATAAGCAATATTCGTTCCCGGATTTATTACAACGGTCCAAACTGGAGCTTCTTGTTCTGGATTTTTCTCTATTGTGCGATAACCGGTGTTGGGTTGGTGCGGCTCAAGAAATGGGCGGTGATAGCGCTTTTCTTGCCGGGCATTCTCTTTACCTTGATTTTCATTTACGGAATGTCAAAACAGCCCAATTTATCACCAGGGAGTCTTGTAACGGTCTCCATGCTCGCACTGTTAGTGGGAATACCTGCAATAATGTTGCGACACTGGAATGAACTGCGTTGGGGACTCTAAGGAACGGATGATCCAGAAGTGGGAGGGGTAGCTCTCGATAAGAGCAAAGGCCTGTCAAGGAAAAACTATTCCTGGGCGGTGGCTCGGCCTAAACATTCTCTTATTCATGATCAAAATCTCAAGGCGCCCCCGTCCTAGCTTGCTAGGGCGGGTCTTTTCTGCAGCCGATCAATCTCATAAATCATTAATCCCGAACAACGGTTGCGAATCCCTTGTTCTGAACCGAGCAAAAGTGTTCCTCGCGGAACACTCGAAAACAGCTATAAGTCGTTCCAAGGTCGAAGGTCCCGTTCAAAATGTTCCTTGCGGAACATTTTTTGAAAACTGAGAACCGGAAACCGTGAATGTCCTCAAAAAATTAATCAAGTTCGCCCATTGAAAACAGGGGAGTTAGAGCTGCAAACTTGATATCTTTGATTAAAATCCAAGTTTTCAAGTTTGGCTCATCCCTTGGAATTTCTAGTCCTCACCACACCTTGCAAACCTTGTCGGATGCCTTCACCATGGGCTGGTCTTTCTTACAAGAGAAGGCCTGCGAAAACTCCGGCATGTTAACCACGACTCCATTGATGCGGTACTCAGGCGGCGAGTGCGGGTCGGTCAAAGCGTTTACCCGTAAATTCTCCGGACGCTCATTGGCACACGCCCACTGTGCGAAGCCGACGAAGAAACGCTGGTCAGGGGTGAGGTCTTCGACCGGCGCTAAGTCCTTGCCTTTAGTCGCCGCCTCCCAGGCGATGTAGGCCAAAATCTCTCCGCCGAGGTCGGCTACGTCTTCGCCCAGCGTTAACTTGCTGTTGATGTGGATATCATCCACAACCACGTATTGCGCATACTGGTCGGAGACGCACTGGGTGCGATCGTCGAATTTCTGGCGGTCATCTTTGGTCCACCAGTCTTTCAG
>WNFJ01309502.1_pt3 | contig 17989 bp, 18 predicted proteins | sample 5400461 | NCBI WGS metagenome assembly WNFJ01 (sample SAMN13153349, study PRJNA577476) | soil metagenome | isolation source: 115 cm saprolite on Douglas fir-dominated hillslope | place: USA:California | collected 2013-09-17 | reverse complement strand
CGAAGGTCCTACCCGCATGCGCGAGGCCGAGCTGCGCGAGGAGTTGGTGCGCCCCTGGGCGCGCCTTTGGGTTGCTCGTGAGGGCGATTGCGGGATAGTCGCGTTTGCGATCGGATGGCACGTGATCGACGAGCTGCACATTCTGAACCTGATGACGCGGGCCGATCGTCGCCGCAGGGGCATCGCCCGTGCATTGATGAGTGAGATTCTCGCTTATGGGCGCCTCCAGCGAACAAAGCACCTGCTTCTCGAGGTACGCCGATCAAACCGTGCGGCGATCGCGCTCTACCGGACGCTCGGGTTTTTCGCGATGGGCGTGCGCGCGCGCTACTACCCGGACAACGAGGACGCCCTCGAGATGGTCCTCACGTTCGACGTCGAGACCGGAAGCATCGTGCCTCATCCGGACGAGGTGCGCTTCGATTGATCTGCAGCCGCCGTGTGCCTGTGTGGCGGGGTGTGGCGGGACACACGCTCGGGCGGCGCGCCGGTTGGCGGGATGGTAGGGTTTGTCATGAAGCGCGCGAGCGTTGTCCTTTCATTTTGCCTGGCTGCCCTTGCGCCGGCCATGCTGAATGCCCAAGCGAAGGCGCCGCGTTCGACGGAGGGCCAGGATGCCGCCCTCGGCTCGCTGGCGGCCGCGCTCGCGGCCGTCCGGACAACGGACTACGCCACCGCAGAGAAAGCACTGTCTGCCGTCGTCGGCGCCGACAGACCCAGTGCGCTTCTCGCGTTGGCGCGCGTCATGTTCGAGCGCGGCCGTTTCAAGGACGCGGAGAGGTATGCAGTGCAGGCAATGTCCAGCCCCGCGCGGCGGCTATCGGCGATCGCCGTGCGCGGCGAGGTGCTCGCTGCGCAGGGCAAGGCAGAGCAGGCCATCCAGTTGCTGGATCCGGAAAAGGACGCGTCGGGCGTCGGCGGGCGCCAAGTCCGCCTGGAACTTGGGGAGCTCCTGATTCGGGCTGGTCGCCGCGCTGACGCCGAGCCGGTGCTGCTGAAGTTTGCCGATGAATACGGCAGCGACGTCATCGCATCGACCGACGCCGAGGGGCTTGCGATGGTCGGCCGCGCCATGCACCTCTTACGTCATGCAAAGGATGCCAACCGCGCCTACAACGAAAGCGAGCGTGCCGAACGGGGGCGAGTCCAGACCCTGCTCTGGCGTGCCGACCTTTACTTGGACAAGTACGATCCAGGACACGCCGAAGAAGTCCTCTCGGAGGCGTTGAAGATTGCCCCGCGCCGCGCCGACGCCATGGTGGCGAGCGCACGCGTAAAGCTCGGCGAGGCGCTCGACTTCGATGCTGCGGAAAAGCTCGTACGCGATGCGCTCGCGGTGAATCCCAACCACGCGGGTGCCTATGCGATCCGCGCAGGAATCGCACTGCGCGACGGAAATCAGGACCGCGCGAATGCTGCGATCGACGCAGGCCTAACCATCGACCCGAACGACCTCGAGCTCTTGAGCCTTCGGGCTGCAGCGCGCTTTCTCGCGGACGACCGCCCGGGATTCGAAAAAGCGAAGCAAGAAGTGTTCGCGCGAAACAAAGAGTTCAGCCAGGCGTACGGAATCATTTCGGAGTACGCGGAGTGGGAACACCGCTACGCAGACGTCGTCGCGATGATGAACGACGCCGTGGTCGTCGACCCGAGCGACAGCAAGGCGTGGGCTCAGCTTGGCATGATGCAAACGCGCTCGGGGGACGAGGCCGCGGGAGTGGCCTCGCTCGAACGCGCCTGGCAGGAAGACCACTTCAACGTACGCGTGTACAACACGCTCGAGCTCCTTTATCGGCAGTGGATCCCTCAACAGTACGAGAGCGCCCGGGATGGTGTCTTCGACATCCGGTACCCGAGGGGCGAAAAAGCGGTTCTCGAGCGCTACGTCCCGCGAATGCTCGCAGAGGCGTGGGCAGCGATGAAAATCCACTACATGTTCGTCCCTCGCGCCCCCGCGATCGTCGAGATGTACGCCGAAAGGCAACATTTCAGCGTTCGCACCAGCGGGCTGCCCAATATCGGCATTCAAGGCGTGTGCTTCGGGCAGGTAGTGGCGGCGATGAGCCCCAACAGCGAATCGTTCAACTGGGGCAACGTACTCTGGCACGAGCTGGCTCACGTTTTCGCCATCCAGCTCTCCAACAGCCACGTCCCTCGGTGGTTTACGGAAGGACTCTCTGAATACGAGACGATGATCCGCCGTCCCGAGTGGCGAAGGGAGCTCGACCCGGAATTTTACTTGGCGCTGAAAAGGCGCGGGCTGCCGGGTGCTCTCGAGATGAACGCTGCCTTTACGCATGCCGACGGAGCCCTGGACGTGACCATCGCCTATTACGCCGCGAGCCAAATGTTGGCCTTTACGGCCGAACGGTTCGGCTTTCCACGCATCACGCAGGCGTTGGAGCTCTGGGGACAGGGCAAGACGACCGGCGACGTGATTCGAGACGCATTCGGCGTAACGCCGTCTGACTACGATGCGGCCTTTCGCGCGTGGGCTTTGGCTCGACTTGCCCGCTACGACGGCCAGTACATGTTCGACCCGCGTCGCGTGACGGTGGACGAAGGTCGAGCGCTGGTGGCTGCTACCCCTCAATCGGCTCAGGCCCATGTAGCCTACGCGGTAGCGCTCCTTCGCGCCCACAAGACCGACGAAGTGGCACGCGAACTGGCCGAAGCGCTCAAGATCGATTCCAAGGACAAGGACGCCCACTTCGTCGCCGCGAAACTCGCCGCGATGGAAAAGGACCTTGTCAAACAGGAGGAGCACATCGCGGCAATCAAAGCGGCCGGTGGCGACGGGTACACGATCGAAGCGGCGCTCGCCGAGGTGGCGGGCGCGCGTCACGACAGAGTCGCTGCGCGCGCTGCGCTCGAGGCCGCGCACCGTTTCGACCCCACGCAAGCCGAACCGTTGCGCGGCCTCTACGAAATCGCGACCGAAGAGAAGCGCGACGCAGACGCCATCGCGGCCCTCGCGGGGGCGGCTCGGCTGGATCAGCACGATCGTCGCGCCTACCGGCTTCTCTTGGACAAGCTCGTGGCGGCCAAGCGCTGGGACGAGGCGAAGCGCGTGGGCCAGTCTCTCCTTTACCTTGACGTGCAGAGCGCCACCATGCACACGACTTATGCGCGTGCGCTTTCCGCGAGCGGCGACCACGAGACAGCCGCGTTCGAGCTCGAGACTGCCCTCTTGTGCGATGCGAAGCCCGACGAGAAGGCAACGGTCCATGCTCTCCTCGCGCAGGAACGCCTTGTGTTGGGAGACCCGACCGCTGCGCGCACCCATCGTGACGAGGCACTTCGGCTCGATCCGCAGAACGCAGCGGCGCGTGCGCTGAAGCTCTGAGAAACGCTCCTAGAGCCCGAGTGCCAGAGACCCTTCTCGGCGCGGTTCGGCGACGGCATCCCACAAGCCACCCCAGGCGCCGATCGCCGGTGCGTCGGCAATGGAATCGACCTCGCCCAAGACATGCCCCATCTTCTCGAGCGCCTGCCGCACTTCCAACGGGAGCGCGTGCACTTCCAGTTGAAGGACATCGGGAAGATCCTGCTGATGGAACCGCGGCGCGCGAACCGCATCCGACGGGGCGAACCCGAAATCGAGCACGTTCGAGAGTTCTTCGAAGACAGCGGTAATGATGCGCGAGCCCCCCGCGGAGCCCAGCACGAGTGCGCCGCCACCTTCGGGCCCCCATACGATCGTCGGCGACATCGACGACAACATGCGCTTGCCCGGAGCGATGGCGTTGGCCTCGCCTTGCACCAGCCCGAACATGTTTGCCGCGCCAGGGGCAATCGAGAAGTCGTCCATTTCGTCGTTCAGCACGAATCCGAGGCCCGGAACCGTGACGCCGCTGCCAAACCAAGCGTTGATCGTCGTCGTCATCGCGACCGCGGTCCCCTCGGCATCGACGACCGATAAGTGCGTCGTGTGCGGTCCTTCGTTGGTGGCCGGCGTCGAGTCGGGGAAAAGGGTCTTCGTCGGGGTCGCGCGGTCCATCTGAATCGTTGAGCGTTGTCGCTGCGCCCATGAGTCGAGCAGAAGCTCGCTCAACGGAGCTTTCACGAAGTCGGGGTCGCCGAGCGCCGCGTTGCGCGCCGCGAAAGCGCGGCGCATTGCCTCGGCGACGAGGTGGATTTGCCTCGGCGAGTGCCACCCGAGAGCCGAGAGGTCATACGCTGACAGCAGGTGCGCAATGAGAGCCATTGTCACTCCCCCCGAGGAGGGCAGTGGCATCCCGACTATCTTTCGACCGCGATACTCGTACTCTAGGGGCGCTCGCCATTTGGCTCGGTAGGCCTTCATGTCAAGGGCCGTGATGAGCCCTGCGTTGGCCTTCATCGCGCTTTCCACGGCAGTGGAAACGGGCCCATCGTAAAAGCCCGCGGGGCCGGCGTCGGCGACGCGCCGCAGGACTTGTGCCAGCTCCGGGTTGCGCCATGTCGAGCCAAGAGCCGGCGGCGCACCGTTGGGTAAGAACAGCGTCGCCGACGCGGGATACTGCGCCAGGCGCGTCTGGGTTCTAGCGATCGGATTCGTGAACGCCTCGTCGACGGTGAACCCGCGGTCGGCCAGGGCAATGGCGGGTGCGAGGAGATCGGCCCACGCCATTCGCTTTGAGCCGAGCTTGCTATAGGCCTCCCAGAGCCCGGCCACGCTGCCCGGCACCCCGGCCGCCCGCCATCCGTCGCGTGAATCGTGTGTTGGCTTGCCGTCCGCTCCCACGTACATGGTGCGGGTTGCCGCGGCTGGGGCCGTCTCGCGAAAGTCGAGCGCGTACGATTGGCCCGCAGCGCGAGCCACTAAGAACCCTCCGCCTCCTATGTTGCCCGCGCTTGGGAAAACTACAGCAAGTACGAACGCAGTGGCTACCGCGGCGTCGACTGCGTTGCCGCCCTTTGCCAGAACCTCGACGCCCGCGCGCGTCGCCATCGCGGCGTCGGTCGTAACGGCCGCATGCGCGAAGTGAGAAGCCGCCATGCCCTGCGCGAACGGCCAATCCGAAGGAAAATGCGGAATAGGCACAGACGCGTGCGAACGCGTGCGAACGACGCTTGGGCCCGCTGCGCACGATGCGGCCCCGGCGGACACGGACAAGGAAAAGACTGCGGCCAATGCGCCGAAACGCAGCCTCTCTGGATGCCTTGAGTGGCCGGAAAAGCGAACTAGCCGCCTCGCGGTCCTGAAATCGGGATGGCAGAGGCGCATGACCGTGGGGGCATGGTATATTCTCTCATGCATCCGGCGCAGCCCTTCGAACCAGTCTCTCTCGAGCTCATCGAGAAGCTCCCCAAGACCGACCTTCACGTTCACCTGGATGGGTCGCTGCGGCTTTCGACCATTCTCGAGTTGGCGGAGCGTCAAAAGATCGAGCTCCCGGCCCGAGATCCCGACGGCCTCCGCGCGGCCATGCACTTGGGCGAGAACTGCGGAACGCTCGTCGAGTACCTCAAGGCGTTCGATGTCACGCTGCGCGTGATGCAAACCGAGGAGAGTCTGCGGCGGATTGCTTACGAGCTCGCGGAGGACGCGGCCCGCGAGAATGTCCGATACATGGAAGTTCGCTATGCGCCCATGCTCCACACGCGTCGCGGTCTAAAGCTCACGATCGTCGTCGAGAGCGTTCTCGAAGGATTGCGACAGGCGCAAGAGCGCCACGGCATCGAGGCAAACGTCATTATTTGCGGAATACGCAACGTCTCGCCTGAGCATTCGCTCGAGATGGCGGAATTAGCCGTCGCGTACAAAGGCAGGGGCGTTGTCGGGTTCGATCTGGCTGGCGCCGAGTACGATCATCCCGCCAAACATCACAAGGCGGCCTTCCAGCTCGTGCGCGACAACAACATCAACGTGACGATTCACGCTGGCGAGGCGTATGGGCCGGAGTCGGTCGCGCAGGCCATCCACGTTTGCGGCGCTCACCGCATCGGTCATGGCTGTCGCCTGCGCGAGAACGGAGACTTGCTGCACTATGTCAACGATCACCGAATCCCGCTCGAATGCTGCCCCTCGTCGAACGTGCAGACCGGAGCCATTCGCGATCTGGCCGGTCACCCGCTCAAGCTCTATAAGAATCTCGGGCTCCGGGTAACCGTCAATACGGACAATCGCCTCATTACGGACACGACGGTCAGCCGAGAGCTGTGGCTTTGTCACACCCAAATGGGGCTTACGCTCGGAGACATTAGGCAGATTGTGCTGAGCGGGTTCAAGAGTGCGTTCTTGCCGTTTCACGTGAAGCAGCAATACCTGCGCAAGGTAAGCGAAGAGCTGAACGAGTTGTGCGGTGCGAAGGCCGAGACCGGTGACTTGCGCTCCGACGAAGCGCGTCGCCTCGTCGCGTCGACCCGCCGCGCGTGATAACTCGCTTACCTAATTCACTCGGTTCAGCATGAGCCCCACTCCGCCTCCGCTTCGCCCCGCCTCCGTTCCGGCAGCCGTGGTTTGGAGTCGGGGCCCCAAACGACAAACCTGGGGCGGGGCGGCTGCCCCCACACCCCCCAGCCCTAAACAGTCGCAAGACGCACGGTCCGTGCGCCTAACCCCCCCCGCCGGAATTGAGTTTCACGAATTGCGTGTCGGATCACTGGTGGCCGGCTAGTAGAGACCCGGTTCAGTATGAGCCTCACTCCGCGCCCAAACCCCGCAGCCGGCGGTTTCGCTACTCCGATGGTGTCGTCGCCTGTCGATCGCGTTTTTTCTGTGCTTGAAGGAGCGGCACTTGCGGCGGAGGGCCGCGCGCGGACGGAGAGCCTTCCCGCGGTGGACGGCAACGACTTCATCGCGGCGGCGAAGCTCGACGCAAAAGCCGTTCGCGAGCGGCTGGATCGTGTCGTCATGGGCGAAGACCCCGAACAAGGGCTCGACGAATTGCTCCAGGCGGGCGCCCTCGGGGCTCTCTTTCCCGAAGTGCACGCGATGGTTGGATTTGGCGATGGCGAGTGGCGTCACAAGGACGTCTGGAAGCACACCAAACAAGTGGTAAGGCAGTCTATCCCGCAGCTCGAGGTTCGTTGGGCCGCTCTCTTCCACGACATCGGCAAAGTGAAGACTCGCTCGATCACTCCCGATGGCAAGGTCCACTTTCTCGGGCATGCCGAGGTCGGCACGCGCATGTTCGAAAAGCTCGACCGTCGGCTGAGTCTCTTCGTGCACGAGCCGTCTCTGAAGACCACGGTGCGGTTTCTCATTTTGCATCACCTGCGGGCGAATCAGTACTCGCCCGACTGGTCTGACAGCGCGGTGCGCCGATTTGCGCGCGAGCTTGGAGAGCACCTTGGAGAGCTCCTTTGTTTGGCGCGAGCCGACATCACGACCAAGAGGCCGGAAAAGAAGCGGCGCGGGCTACAACAGATCGAAGAGCTGGAGCAGCGCATCGGTCGTCTCGCCGCCGAGGATGCGCTGGTGCCGCCGCTGCCCAGCGGTATCGGGGATGCGATCATGACGGCGTTCGCATTGCCGCCCTCGCGCAAGATCGGAGAGGTGAAACGCCTGTTGGAGAGCGCGGTCGACGCGGGAGAGATTGCGCCTCAACAACCTGCGGAGGCGTACCTCGAGTTCCTGCGCGCCAACCGGGATCGATTCGGGATCTAGCCGCCCGGTTACTTTGTGGGCGACGCTGCAACCGTCACCGGATTGGCCTGCGCGAGTTGGACAATGGCGTCCGCGACGAGCGGCCCCATGTCGCCGGGAAGGCCGCGATCGCTCGCGCCGAACGACCACGCCGCGCCCATCGCGTTGTTGTCGTTGGTGACCACACGCTGACCCACCGAGGCGCCGGCCGAGTCCTTCGCATTGACCGCGAGCGTCATGTGCGAGCTGCCTGCAAACGCACCCGCCCAGAATCGGGCGCCGCGACCGCCACATCGACGAGCAGGGTGTCTGCGTCCCCGGCCGCCGCGTCGGGCGAAACCTGGACCGAAGCGAAAACTTTCTTCTCGGTGAGAAAGTCGACCGTCGCTTTCTGGCAGTCTGCGGGCGCCTCCCCCGGCTCCTCGACGCCTTTGTCCACAGTGTACGGGTGGATGACGACCTTGTGGTACTTGAGTCCTCGCGAGAGGCTTGCCACTCGGTCCGGTGTATACGGGTCTTGGTTCTTGCTTCCGCCGCAACCGAATGTGAGTACCGCTGTCGTTGCAAGCAGGAAGAGCGCGCTCTGAGTGTCCATGTTTGGTCTGATCTCCCCTTTTGAGCGCCGCACTCAATCTCAAGGGTGAGCATTTCGTCAAGTGGCAACCGGATGCCTGCTTCGAGTGCCCACGCCCGCCTCTACACGCGATTGCGCTCGTACAAGATCCGAAGTCCGACTAGCGTTAGCTGGTCGTCGACTTCGTTTATCGTCTTTGACAGCGGGGCGATGAGGGACGCCAGGCCGCCCGTGGCGATGACGGCGCACGGGTACCCGAGCTCCGCGAGGATGCGCTCAACGACTCCGTCGACCAAGGCGACGTAGCCATACACAATGCCGGACTGCATTGCGTGAACGGTGTTGCGGCCCACGACCCTCGGCGGCTTCACGATTTCGACTCTCGGCAGTTTGGCTGCGCGCGCGAAGAGCGCGTCGGCGCTGATTTGCAGACCCGGGGCGAGCACCCCGCCGAGGTACTCGCCCTTTGGGGTGACCACGTCGAAGTTGGTCGAGGTTCCGAAGTCGACGACGACTACGCCCCCCTTTGTCTTCTCGTAGCCTGCCACCGCGTCGGCAATGCGATCTGCGCCGACCTCACGTGGATTCTCAATGAGGATCGCCATCCCGGTCCGCAGGCCGGGCCCCACCACCATCGTGTCGCGACCGAAGGCATTGCGAACGAGACCCACCATCGGCTCGGTGAGCGACGGCACCACGCACGCGAGAATGGCGGCATCGACGTTGGACGCGGACACACCACGCATCGAAAGAAGAGCTAGCAGCGTTACCGCAAGCTCGTCGGCCGTGCGCCCGCGGACGCTTTCGACGCGAAACGTATGCACGAGGGCGTCGCAGTCGAAGAGGCCATAAACGATGTTTGTGTTGCCGACGTCGATCGTCAGGAGCATGGGGCGCCTCGATTATGGCTCAACGCGTACCGCTTGGATGACATCTCCTTCGACCACTGCGTCCCAGGCCCCCTCCGCCTGGCCTATCCAGGTGTATTGCCCGTCCAGATGGGGGTAACGGGCAAGCGCAACGAACACCTGGCTCGAACCAGTATCGCGACCCGCCAGGGCTACCCCGATGCTGCCGGCACGGAATGGGAGAGGGGAGGTCTCGCACCGCAAGAGGTCGCCGGAACCGCCAAAGCCATCGCCCCCGAGGTCCCCGAATTGAGCCACGAAGCCCGCGACCACGCGATGAAAGGAAAGGCCCACGTAGAAGCCCGATCGCGCGACAGCCGTCAGCCGGGTAACAGCGACGGGTGCGAAGGTAGGGTCCAATCCCAACGCAAGTACTCCGCCCTCGGTGTCGAGCTCGATCCGAACGGGCCCCGTCTGCTCGCGCCCAATCTCTGCCGCCGCATCGTCACGCCGGGCGGGGGTCGAGCAGGCGGCACCTGTCGACCCGGACGCTTGGAGGGCCTTGGCCGCCCGCGACCTCACGGTCGCGTTGACGTCATTGCATGCGGCCTCTGCGTACGTTCGCCCCTCGTCGAGACCGACTGCGAGTGCTGCATCGAGCAGCGCCACCCGGGTTTCGACAAGATCCAACCTCCAAGGGCGTGCGAGGGCCGCCCGCAGGGCCACGGCGACCGCGCCGTCGAGCTCGCGTGCGGCGGGTCCAGTGGGCGCAGGAGCTCTCGGATCGAGGGCCGCGCGGCGTTCGCTGGCCGCCAGAACGAACACCCGATCCGGGTGTGCCCGCACCAGATTGGCCGCCGTGGCCACCAGACCGGGTTGGGCGGCAGAGAGACTCTGCGCCAAAAGCGCGCGCGACATCTCGCCGAGCTCGGGGCGCTGCGCAATGGCGTCGAGGGCTGCCTCACGGATTCTCAAATGGGTGCTCCGAGCAAGCTCCGCCCAGGCTGCGCGCCGCGCTTTCACCAGCGGTCCGCGATCGAGCGCTTCTAAGCGAGCGCGCTCGCCCACTTCACCGTCGCCCAGGTCACATCTCCGAAGAACGTCGGAGTCCCATGCCCCACGGGCCAGGGCCTTGGCTGCGGCGCATCGAAGCATTGAGATACGTCGGATCGTGGATGGCGATGCAGAGTCGGGTGGTTGTAAGCCGGCAATCTCCCAGAGAGCTCCTTCGGTCTTGTCCGGCAGGTCGCGTGCGAGCGCGCCAATCTCTGCGAGCAGCACGGCGAAGCCGCTGCCCACGGCCTCCTGGACGTGCGCGGGAAGTGAAGAACCAACGACGCGAGAAAGCGCGGCGTGACCGGCCTTGCCGAATCGAGCAAGCGCCTGCACGGCCTCGACCCGTTCAACGACCGGCGAGTCGCCGTTCGACAGCAGCCGCGCCAGCTCCGGTATGGCTCCCGCGTCGCCCGAGCGCCCCAGAGCTCGCACCGCGAAGAACCGAAGTGGCCCCGGTCGCGCCATGGCCCCCCGCGCGGCTGCCGAGAGACGGGTCGCAAGCGATTGGGAGAGACTTGGTTCGATTCGACCAAAAGGGTAGAGCGCGGCCTCTACGGGGGACGATCCTTGCGCAGCATCGAGCAAAGCGGCAACTGTCTCGGTGGCCAGCGCTCCACGACGAACAGCGATGTCGCCCAGCGCAAAAGCGGCAGCTTCGGCATGGCCCTGGCTTCCCCCGAGCCAGGCGCGCAACACCTCTTCGGCCCGATCTCCGCCGCACCTGCCGATCGCGCGTAGAATCGTCGGAAGGGCGCGGATTCCCGAATCCTCTCCGAGCCGCTCTTCGGGGACGCTTTTCCATGGCGAAGCGCTGGCCAGAGAGGCGAGCCTCGCCGAAAGTGCCGACAAATGATCCGCGTGGCCCTTGCACGACTCGCCGAGGCCATAGCTCGCCCAAGCGACGACTTCTTCATCTTCGTCGTGAAGAGCGCGAAGCAGCGGACCGTCGTCCGCATCGAGGATTCTCGCAAAGGCGCGGGCGGCCGCCCGGCGAACGGCAGGATCGTGGTGATTGGCAACATCGCGAGGGACTTCCTCTGCACTCCGTCGATCCTCGGCTCGGGCGATGCCGTGGCAGGGGCGCTCGCGTCCGCGGAGGCAGCCGTAGCAAGAGGCTTCTTCGCGGAGCAGTCGGCCAGGCACGCACCCCCGAGACAAGACGCCAAGGCGAAGGCAACTGGCTTGCTCATGCTTGCCGCGCTCGCCAAAAGCGCGGCGTCGGAGCCTTGAACTCTACCCATATGAGTAGGCGTTCGCGGCTCCACCGCCAAAGCCTACGAGACCAATCGACCCGGTCGCCATCGGCCGCTGCAACAGGCTGCACATCGAGTCCCTCGTTGCGAAAGTGAAGGACCGCCCGCGGCAAATGCCACGTAGAGGTCACGATCGCGGCGCCTCCAATTCCATTCCGCGCGAGGATCGCCGCGGCGAAGCGGGCATTGTCCCTCGTGGACAGCGAACAGCGCTCACGCACGATTGCGTTTACCGGTACGCCTTGCCGCGCTAACTCTCGCGCTATGACGTCGGCCTCGACGACGCCACCCCAACGCCGCCCTCCGCTGGCAATGACGAGGGTATTTTGGTCAGCGACGCGGCGATAGAGTGCGGCCGCCGCCTCAATTCGGCGCGCAAGCGTGCCGGGAGCAAGTTTGGGGTCGGGACCCAAATGACAATCCCGTTTGGGGTCGGGACCCAAAGGGCAATCCTGGGGCGCGGGACCCAAAGGGCAATCCTGGGGCGCGGGACCCAAAGGGCAATCCTGGGGCTGGACGGCGCACCCAAGTACCACAATCGCTGGAGCGCTTTTCAGATGCAAGGAATACCCTTCTTGACGCCAACGATGTAGGCTGGTCAATAGGGGCCGTGGGCTAACACGAAACCGTAAGGGGAGATTGATGCAAATCACCTTCTGGGGAGTTCGCGGGAGCATCCCCACCCCAGGGCCAAACACCGTCCAAACTGGGGGCAACACGAGCTGCGTCGAGCTCCGCGCCGGCAAGGCCATTCTGATCTTCGATGGCGGCACGGGGCTGCGTCTGCTCGGCAAGAAGCTTCTGAAGGAGATGCCCCTCGTCGCGCACATGTTCTTCAGCCACGTGCACTGGGATCACATTCAGGGCTTCCCGTTTTTCGAGCCGGCATTCGTTGCAGGCAATGTCTTCCATTTGTACGGGGGCAACAACGTTTCGCGCACTCTCGAGGAGACCCTCGCCGGTCAGATGGACCACCCGAACTTCCCTGTTCATCTGACCGCCATGGACGCGCAAATGACCTTTCGCGACTTGCAGGAAGGGGAAGGCGTCGATATCGCGGATGGCCTGGGAGGCCAGGTACGTGTAACGAACGCGAGCGGGAACCATCCGCAAGGCGTGTATGCATTCCGCGTCGATCACGGCGGCAAGGCCTTTGTGTACGCAACCGACACAGAGCACTACGAAGGTCGCGTCGATGACAGACTCGTGCATCTGGCGCGACGCGCCGACCTTCTCGTCTACGATTCACAGTACACGCCAGAGGAATATCTCGGGACGACCGGTATGGGCGGACCCAAGCGGGGCTGGGGACACAGCACGTTTGAAGAGGGCGCGAAGCTCGCGAAGACGGCGGGCGCAAAGAGGCTCGTTCTCTTTCACCATGATCCGACCCAGACCGACGACGCGGTTCGCGAGAAAGAACGGCGCGCCAAAGCCCTCTTTCCGAACGTGACGGCGGCGTACGAGGGACTGGCAATCGAGATTTAGCGGCGGCTCTTTTGGGCGATCGCGAAAAGCCTGCGTCTATCCATTCCAAGTTCGGCGTCGTTGCGCGCTCTTCCCCTGCGTTGAACGAATTCATGGGCCTTGCGCTTGGCATCATGCGTGCAGTCGCGACGCCCGACGACGGCGACGGCGACGCAGCGAAGACCAAGGAGGATCCATGTCAAGAATGGAGAGCCGCGCCCTTCATGCCTATCGAAAGAACCTGGCGGACGTTGTTCCGTTGGACCGCGCCGCGGAGCGCGATCTGGCGCGTCGCTGGCGAACGGGAAGCAAGAGCGCTGCGGCGAAGCTTGTCACCGCTTGTGCCGCCGCTGGGGCGTGCCTCTCGAAGACATTGTCCAGCAGGGTAACGTGGGGCTATTGAGAGCGGCGGCGAAGTTCGACCTCGATAAGGACTGCCGTCTCGCGACGTACGCCGCCTACTGGATTCGGGCCGAGATCCGTGACTACGTGGTGCGCGCCTATCGCGTCGTTCGCCTGGGCACGACCAAGGCCGAGCGCCGCGCCGTGCGCGTCTACCGAAAGACCTGCGAGAGCGATGCGGACGCGCTGGCTGCAGCCAGCGGTATGAAGCCCGCCCGAGCACAGTGGCTGCTGCCGCTCCTGGCCTCTCGCGAAGCGAGTCTGGAGGCCGGCACCGGCGAACGTGGGCCCATCATCGATCGGCTCGACAGCGGATCGCCGAACCCGGAAGACGAAGCCAGCTCGCGTGAGCGACGCGGCCTCGCGCGTCAGGCCGTGGAGGCGGCGCTTCGTCACCTTACCGTCCGCGAGCGGCTTATTGTTAGAAAGCGTCTAATGGCCGATGAGCCGTGCACGCTCCAAGAGCTTGGAACACGCCTCGGCGTCAGCAAGGAGCGAGTAAGGCAACTTGAGGAGCGCGCCCGGCTCAAATTGCGTGCTCGGCTGGAGGAGATGCGCGAAGAGGCGGCATAAGCTAGTCGTCTTGTCATGGGCGATGTCGCGGTCGTCACGGGGGCCTCGGGCGCGCTCGGGGCCGAGGTTGCCCGCACCCTTGCCCGTCGCGGGCACAAGCTCGCTTTGCTCGATGCCGAAGCGTCCCAAGAAAGGCTAGGGCAGCTCGGAGCCTCTTTGGGAGGCGCGTGCCTTGTCGCCGGAGACCTTGCCAACGAGACCACCTGGCGCGAGGCGATGCCGCGCATCGAGCGCGAGCTCGGCACCGCCCCGGCACTCGCTGCTTTGGTCGCGGGCGGGTGGCGGGGCGGACGGAACCTGCACGAGGAGACAAGCGACGATACCTGGCGCGCGATGCTGAATAGCAACCTCGAGACGGTTCACCGGGCCCTTGTGGCCCTCTTGCCGTCGATGGTCTCGGCGAAGCGGGGAAGCATCGTCGTCGTCGGGTCGCGTGCCGTCGAGCAGCCGTGGTCGAGCGCGCGATCATCGGCCTATGCGGCGGCGAAGTCGGCTGTCGTTGCGCTGGCCCAGACGGTCGCGGCCGAAGTGCGCGAGAGCGGGGTTCGAGTAAACGCGATCCTGCCCAGCACTTTGGATACGCCTGCGAACCGGGCCGCCATGCCGAAGGCAGACGCGAGTCGATGGGTGTCATTATCGTCCGCGTCGGGCGTCATTGCGTTTCTCTTGAGTGACGACGCACGCGACATTAGCGGGGCGGCGGTTCCCGTCTATGGACGAGCCTAGCGCATCGATTCCGTCGGGACCACGACCCGAGGCTGAACTTGTGGTAGTTCGCGCAAGCTGTGATCCCGCGATACACGCCCTCCGATTTTGCCGAGCTCTGGTCCCCTGCTCGCCGCTTTGCGGTCTGGCTGGAAGTCGAACTAGCCGCCTGCGAAGCCATGGAAGACGCCGGCATCGTTCCCCCTGGAACCGCCGCGTCGCTGCGCAGCAAAAACATGGTGCTGTACCCGGCCCGGATTGACGAAATTGAACGCACGACGAAGCACGACGTCATTGCATTTCTCACGCACGTGGAGGAGCTCGCTGGGCACGACGCGCGCTGGCTCCACCGAGGAATGACCTCGAGCGACGTGCTCGATACAAGCCTCGCCATCTTGTTGCGCGACGCGGCCGACAAGCTGATTTCTCGCAGCGACAGGCTCTTGGCATCGCTTGCCGCACGCGCCAGGGCGCACGCGATGACCCCGATGATCGGCCGCAGTCATGGCGTCTTTGCCGAACCGATTACATTCGGGCTGGCCCTTGCAGGGCACCATGCCGAAATCGCTCGCGGGCGGGCACGTCTCGAGACGGCGCGGCGGGAGATTGCCGTGGGCAAGATCTCGGGCGCGGTCGGCACCTACGCGCATCTCTCCCCGGCCATTGAGAAACGAGCGCTCGCCTCGCTGGGTCTGGAGCCGGAGACCGTGGCCACACAAGTAGTGGCCCGCGATCGGCACGCCGCGTACTTCTCGGCGATGGCATTGACCGCAGCGGCGATCGAGCGTCTCGCCGTGAACGTGCGGCACTGGCAGAGAAGCGACGTGGCGGAAGTCGAAGAAGCATTCACCGCCGGGCAGAAGGGATCGAGCGCAATGCCCCACAAGCGCAATCCGGTGCTCAGCGAGAACCTCTGCGGCCTGGCGCGAGTGGTGCGCGCCGCGGTCATCCCCGCGCTCGAGGATATCGCGCTGTGGCACGAACGCGATATTTCCCACTCGTCGGTGGAGCGAATGATTGCGCCCGATGCAACGGCGACCCTCGCGTTCATGCTCGAGCGCGCGGCTTCGCTCATCGACGGGCTCGTCGTCTATCCGGAACGCATGAAAGAGAACCTCGATCGGGCCAGAGAGCTCTACTTTAGCGAGGCCGTGCTTTTGGCGCTGGTCGAAGCCGGGCTGCCCCGTCAGGAAGCGTACGTCATGGTGCAGCGCAACGCGATGCTCGCTTGGCAGGGGCAGGGGCGCTTTCGTGATCTTCTCGCCGCGGATTCCGAAATCCGGACGAAGCTCAGTCAGCAAAGGCTCGACGCGCTATTCGACCTCGATCACGCGTTGGCCCACGTCCCTGCAATTCTCGATCGCGCGCTCAGTTGAGAACGAATCCCTCTAGGCCCACGGATGAGACCCAAATCTCTCGCCTTGCCGCCGAAGCCAAGCGCGCACGACCACGCCGGCCACCGCCGGCACGTGTCGCGGCTTGAGGCGACTCACCTCGTCTCCGTAGACCGGACGGACCGGTGTTTCAGCGATGCGCAAGCCACGGACTGCCAACTGCGAGAGAAGATCGTTCGGGTAGCCATAGCGCGGCCAAAGAGCGTCGAGGTTCAGCTTTTCGCACGCACGACGAGCGATGGCCGTGTAGCCGCACTGGCTGTCCGAAATCGATACGCCGATGGCACATGAGGTGGCCCACGACAGGAAAACGCCGCCTAGAAGGCGCGCAGCAGGCATGGTTCGGGCAACGTCTCGGTGACGAAAGCGATCGCCCTTCACGTAGTCGGCCTGACCCCGCGCGATCGGCGTGACCAGGCCTGGCAGATCACGCGGATCCATTTGATCATCGCCAGCCATCACGACGAAGGCATCGTGCGGTCCTCCTTGCCTTGCCAGCGCAAACCGATAGCCCGTGACGATCGCGGCCCCGACGCCGCGGTTGCGTCCGTGCCGCAAGACATCGACGCGAGAGTGGCCAAGAGCCAAGGCCGCGCGCGCCGTGCCGTCTGCACTCGCATCGTCGACAACGACGATGCGATCCACCCACGAAGGTACCCCGCGGAGCACCCTTGCGATCCGGGGAGCCTCGTCCCACGCGGGAACGACGACAACCACCCGGGAATTGAGCCACATCGGGCCAACATGATAAAGCCGCCCTCTATTGCGCGTAGAGGGTTCTTGTCCAACGAAGTGCCGCGTGCGGGTTCTGACGATTCTTCGTCCGGTAACCCGCTGGCCCGTCCTGGCCGTCGTGCTGCTCTTGGTATGCTTGTTACAAGTCGCCACTCGCGCCCTCAATCGGCGTCCGTTCCCCCCCGACACGGTGCCCGAAGGGGCGTATGCGCGCATTGCCCTCGCGATCGCCGAGCGTCGACCACGCGATTCCTTCGCGTACTTAGAGACCGAAGCCCAGTGGGCATCGTACACCGTGCGTGACGCGCGCAAGAAAGGCTGCGAAAGAGTGACCAAGAGCTACCCAGCCGAAGAGCGCGCAAAACTGCTCGATGCCTGGAGAGACGATTGCAACGCCGCGGACGGGGCTGACGTCTTCGAACGCATTGCCTTGCATCGAGGCTGGATTGCCCGCTTGGAGCGCGACTTGTCGGGTGTGGCTCACGTCGAAATCCAGGGCGAGCGGGCAACCGTCGTGACCGGCAGGGGCACTCGCTATCCGTTTCGGCGACGCGACAATGGGATCTGGGGGCTGACCATCTTCACGGCGGGGCTACAGGCCGAAGCGGAGCGCGCATCCCGCGATCTAGAGATGGTCGAGCGGGCAGCGCTCGACTACGAGCGGGCGCGCTAAGCCGAACCTGGTCCACGCATTTTTGAGAGACGCTTCTAGCCAGCCTTTGTCTTCATGTCGTGCCAGGAGCGCCCGGACGGCTGCCCTTGTTCGGTCGGCAGCCCGACGCGCGACCAGCCCGGCTCGCCGAGCTGCCCGAACGGAGTGCGCGCGCCATCCCATCCCGCACGCTGATCGACCACGTTGGTGAAGCCGTCGGCGATCAGAGTCTGAGCGGCGCGCAGACTCCGCCCGCCCGCCTTGCAGCCGACGACGATCTTGGAATCCTTTGCGAAGGCTGCATTCATGACGCGAGAGAACTCGGGATTGGGCGTCATTCCCCCAGGGCTGGCTAGCGCGATCGGCACATTGACTGCGCCCGCCGGGTGGCCCGCCTCGAACTCTTCAGTCGTGCGCACGTCGACGTAAGTCCAGCCTACCGCGAGCCTGTCGTTGGCTTCCTGTGGAGAGATACGTTGGATGTCGCTCATGCTTCTCTCTTAGTGGCATCTTGACCGCTCGGCGAGCGCCCTCTCTGCAACGGCGCGAACAAACGGCGGCGAGCTCGGAGCGAGGAGCGGCGATAGGCGTTGGCGCAGATCAGCGGGCTGAAGGGCCGCAAGGGCGGACACTGCCGCAAGTGCCGTTTCCTGCGCCGCCCTATCGGCTCCCGGAGTCCCCAGCGCGCGCGCAACGGCCGTGAGCGGGTCAACCGACTGCATGTCGCACATCGCCGCAAGCGCGCTTGCTGCGGCGG
>WNFJ01546021.1_pt2 | contig 17995 bp, 17 predicted proteins | sample 5400461 | NCBI WGS metagenome assembly WNFJ01 (sample SAMN13153349, study PRJNA577476) | soil metagenome | isolation source: 115 cm saprolite on Douglas fir-dominated hillslope | place: USA:California | collected 2013-09-17 | reverse complement strand
TTCTTCGCCTGGTCCGAGCACGGGGTAAGGGAAATCAGCGCCTGCACCTGAGTTCCGCCTCGGACCGGTCGCCGGCCAAGCCGGCCGGGTAGGCGAGCTTGAAACACGACCGCATCCCGAGTCACGATCGCGCGGAACACCCGCGACGGCCAGCGCCGGATCGCCGCCGGGGGCAACGGGGGCCAGCGCGAGAACGCCCCCACCCGGGTGGCCAGCGGCCTGCGCAGCGGAACCACCACGGCCCTGGTGACGACATCGCGCACGACCAGCCCGGCGCCGGGGCTGGTCATCGCCCCTCCCCCGCCTGCGCCGCCCCGGTCCGGGTCAGCTGCCCGGCGTGGGCAGGAACTCGAGCACCTCGATGGAGCTGCTCGGCATGTGCAGATGCGGGTGCCCGTCCAGCAGGCTGGTGATCTCGCCGGCGGACTCCGCCTGCAGGACCGAGTAACCGGTGACCTGCCCGGCGCCGGTGGCCGGAGCTCCGGGCCCAAGGTGCGCGGTGCCCGCCAGCGGAGCGCCCATGTCGACGATCGCGTCCCCGGCCTTGGCCGCCCAGGCCATCCAGGCCTCCATGCCCGCCGTCGCCTGCTCCGGGGTGGCGCTCGCCATCTGGTCCCGAGCCGACACCGGCGACAGGTACAAAACCATGAACTTCGCCATCTCGCCCCCTGCTCCGTGCGGATAGATACGCTGGCTGAGAACGTACCAACCGGTCGTCCCGACCGCCGCGCCGGCTGCCATCGGAGTGAGCTTTGTGTGACGATGCGGTTGAGCCGTGACGCACGCGATTGGACACCGCCGCACGGCCGGAGCCGCATCGAAGGCCGGCAGCATGGTGGCGACGTAGGAAGCGGAGTTGAGGGCGGGCGGATGACCGACTGGAACAGCAAGATCATCGAAGAGTTCCGGGCCAACGAGGGCAAGGTCGGCGGCCCGTTCGACGGCGCCCCGCTGCTGCTCCTGCACACCGTGGGCGCGAAGACGGGCCTGCAGCGGGTGAACCCGGTGATGTACCAGAAGGTCACCGGCGGCTATGCCGTGTTCGCCTCCAAGGGAGGCGCTCCGGTCAACCCGGACTGGTACCACAACGTGCTCGCACATCCGCGAGTGAGCGCTGAGATCGGCACCGGCACGGTCGAACTCCTCGCCAGGGAGGCGACGGGCGAAGAGCGGGACCAGATCTGGGCCGCGCAGAAGGCCGCCGTTCCGGGATTCGCCGACTATGAGCGGAAAACCACCCGGCAGATCCCGGTCATCATCCTGGAGCCCGCCAGCTGACAACGGGCGCTCCGGCGGCGTGGCAGGCTGGTGCGGTGACGGCCGAATCGACTGGCCTGGCCGCGGCGCTGCCGCGAGCGGTGGCGGCGGTCGCCGTCGGCCGGCCTGCCGGGTGGTGTGGCAGAACCGGCTGGGCGGACTGACCTGCGAAGTGGGCGCGGGCCCCGATCGGTGTTTCGTGAAATGGGCGCCGGCGCAAAGCGGCGCCGATCTGGGCGCCGAGGCGGCCCGGCTGGCATGGGCGCGGCCGTTCACGGACGGTGCCCCTGGACCTGGCCGCCGAGCGGCACGAGCGGGCCCGCCCTGCTGGCCCCGGCTGACAGCAGTACGGTACGAGTGTGCCGACTATCGACGACGTGGCCCTGATGGCCGCGGGGCTGCCCGAGGTCACGGAAGATCAGCGTCACGGCAACCGGACGTGGTTCGTCGCCCGCAAGGCATTCGCGTGGGAACGGCCATTCAGTAAGGCGGATCTAAAGCGATTCGGCGACCAGACCCCGCCAGACGGACCTATCCTGGCCGTTCGCGTCGAGGATCTCGGCGAGAAAGAGGCGGTGCTCGCCGCGCATCCGGGAGCGTTCTTTACGATTCCGCACTTCGATGGATATTCCGCTGTTCTCATTCAGCTGCGCAAGGTCTCCGAGAAGGTGCTGCGAGAGGCGGTCGCCGACGGCTGGCTGGCGTGCGCGCCGCCGAAGCTCGCGGACCGGTACCTCAAACGCTAGGCGTTATTTCGCCACTCATGGCCGCGCGCGTCACGCGCGTCCGGATGCCGCGGCGGACCCGGGCGTGCCAGCCAGCGAAGCCGTTCTGAATAATGATCCCGAACGGCTCACGCGTGGTGGCACGGCCAGGGCCGGCCATTTCGCGGCCCGTGCTGGCAGGCTCGGGCGTGCGGCGTGGTCATCGATCGAAGCGCCAGCGGGTGGCGCCATTCGGTTCTTCGGTGCTCAAGCCGACCGCGGTGTGGAAGGTGAATCGGTACAGGTGCCACGGCGGCGGCCCGGCGCTCGGCGCGCTGAAGGGAGCGGTGAACCCGTCGCCTGCCACCTCGGCCGGCCACCCGACGCCGCGATAGATGCTGGCCACCTGCTCCAAAGTGGCTGGATCGGTGACTCTGGCCGCCTCGCCGTCGAGGGTCAGGTCCAGGCCGGGGAGCTTGACCGCGATCGTGCACGCCGGGTTCGACGCCAGGTTGCGCGCCTTGCGGGTTCCGGGCCCGCTGGTGAAATAGAGGTCGCCGTCGTGCCACACCGCGCCGATCCCGGCGGCGTGCGGGCGCCCGTCCGGCCGGACCGTGCCCAGGAAGAACCCGACGAGCGGCCCCTTCGGGCCGAACGCGAGGAGATCGTGTGGCCTGCTCCAGGGCAGTACCGGATCTCCGTACCGGTCGAGATTCGTGACCTCGGCTGGCTGCCGATCAGTCATCGCCGCACCCTCCGGTCGGATCGGATCGAGGCCCGCGGGCGGCTCGCCTCCGCTGGCCAGCCGCCCATGGTATCTAGACCGAGTGCCCGGGCCGAACTCATCGGTCTGAGACCCGCCGGCCGGTCTGAGGCCCGCCCCGGCCGGTGTGAATGTTCGCGGTAAGCAAATTTGCGTCGCACGCAATTTCTTGTACCCTGCACCCATGTCGACCGCTGCGCCAGCGAAGCCGCCGGGGCCAGCGCGAAAGCCTGCTCCCGAGCTGTCCCACGCGCCTTGCCCGCACCCGGAGCAGGGCCGGCCCGCGCGCCCACCGGGCCTGCGCGAGCGCAAGAAGCTCGCCACCCGGCAGGCGCTCGGCGCGGCGGCGATGCGGCTGGCCATCGAGCGCGGTCTGGAGAACGTGCTCGTCGAGGACATCGCGGCCGCGGCCCAGGTGTCGCCGCGGACGTTCAACAACTACTTCGCGAGCAAGTACGAGGCGATCTGCGCGCTGGCGCTTGACCGGTCCTTCCGGATCGGGGAAGCGCTGCGTGAACGGCCCGCCAGCGAGAACATCTGGGACGCGATCAGCAACGCCGTGCTGACCGTGTACGCATCCGCAAGCACGGCACCAGACCCCCAGATCATCGCCGGCATCCGGCTTGTGACCAGCTCGCCGGTGCTGCGCGGGGAGTACCTGAAGGCTCTGTGGATCATGGAGCACGAGCTGGCTGAGGCCATCGCCGAGCGCACCGGTACCGTTGCGGCGGCCGGCACGTTCTTCACCCGCGCATTTGCCGGAGGCATCACGGCGGTCGTCCAGGCGGCGACCGAGTGCTGGCTTTTCGCCGATCCGCCCGTCGCGCTCGCCGCGGTCATCGAGGACGCCCTGCACGAGCTCGCCGAGGGCATGCTCGCTGTCCTGCCGCAAGCGGTGCCGCCGGAAAATCGCGAGCCACGCATGACTGCCCCGGGCTGACGTGGCGGCGCCCCTGCCGCCCTGGGTGCATCCACCGGTGCACCCCAGCCTCGCTTGCCCCCACGCCCGCCACGCCCCTGCCCTCCCCGCCGCACCCCGTGCCTGCCCCGGCCCGCCATCGAAAGACACCGATGCTGATCAGACTCCTGCGCACCTACCTGCGCCCGTACCGCAAGGCGGTCACCATCGTCGCCGCGCTGCAGCTGGTGCAAACGCTGGCGACCCTGTACCTGCCGACGCTGAATGCCGAGATCATCGACAACGGAGTGATCACCGGCGATACCCGCTACATCCTCCGCACCGGAGGCATCATGCTCGCCATCAGCATGGTGCAGATCGGCTGCGCGATCGGCGCGGTGTACTTCGGGGCCAAGACGGCGATGGCGCTCGGCCGGGATGTCCGCCGCGACGTCTTCAGCCGGGTGCAGGCGTTCTCCGCCCGCGACGTCGGCCGGTTCGGCACCCCGTCGCTGATCACCCGGACGACGAACGACGTGCAGCAGGTTCAGATGCTGGCCGTCATGACCTTCACGCTGCTCGTGTCGGCCCCGATCATGTGCGTCGGCGGCATCATCCTGGCCGTCCACCTGGACGTGCCGCTGTCCTCGCTGCTGCTTGTGGCGGTCCCCACGCTCGGCATCGTGGTGAGCCTCATCATCAGCCGGATGCGGCCGCTGTTCCGGCTGATGCAAACGCGCATCGACGACATCGGCCGGGTGCTCCGCGAGCAGATCACCGGCGTGCGGGTGATCAGGGCATTCGTCCGCGATCCCCTGGAGCGCGAGCGGTTCGCCACCGCGAACACGGAGCTTTTCGATGTCTCACTGGGCGCCGGCCGCCTGATGGCCCTGATGTTCCCTTCGGTGATGCTGATCCTCAACCTGTCGAGCATCGCGGTGTTGTGGTTCGGCGGCCACCGGGTGGCCAGCGGCGGCATGCAGATCGGCGCGCTGACGGCGTTCCTCAGCTACCTGCTGCAGATCCTGACGTCGGTCATGATGGCCACCTTCGTGTTCATGATGGTGCCGCGGGCGGAGGTGAGCGCTGAGCGGATCATGGAGGTGGCCGACACCGAGCTTGACCTGCTTCCGCCGGCCAGCCCGGTGACCGCGCTCGACCGTCACGGGCACCTCGAGCTGCGGGCGGTGGAGTTCCGCTACCCCGGCGCCGAGAAGCCGGTGCTGTCCGGCATCGGCCTGGAAGCCAGGCCCGGTGAGATCACCGCGGTCGTCGGCGGCACCGGCAGCGGCAAGACCGCCCTGCTCAACCTCATCCCCCGGCTGGTCGATGTCACCGGCGGAGCCGTGCTCATCGACGGCGTCGATGTCCGCGAGCTGAGCCCGGCACTGCTGTCGGATCTGATCGGGCTGGTACCGCAGCAGCCCTACCTGTTCTCCGGGACGGTGGCCAGCAATCTGCGCTACGGCAATCAGCAGGCCACAGACGACGAGCTCTGGCACGCCCTGGAAATCGCCCAGGCCCGCGACTTCGTCGAGCAGATGCCCGGCGGCCTCGACACAAGCATCGCCCAGGGTGGCACGAACGTGTCCGGCGGCCAGCGGCAGCGGCTGGCCATCGCGCGGGCACTGGTCCACCGGCCCGAGATCTACCTGTTCGACGACTCGTTCTCGGCTGTCGACTACGCCACCGACGCACGGCTGCGGGCCGCGCTTGCGGCCGAGACGGCGCAGGCTACCGTCGTCATCGTGGCCCAGCGGGTCGCCACGATCCGGCACGCGGACCGCATCGTCGTGCTCGATGCGGGCCGCATCGTCGCAGCCGGCACGCACGACGAGCTGATGAGCACCGACCAGACCTACCGGGAGATCGTGCTCTCCCAGCTGACCGAGCAGGAGGCAGCGGCGTGAGCGGCCCGGGCCGGGGCCGCCAGGAAGCGGCTGGCGCGGGGGAGCGGGCCACGCCCAGACGGGGACCCGGCCCGGCTGGGGGGATCGGCCGCGGCCCGGCCGCTTTCATGAGCGGGATGTCCACCGAGAAATCGCTCGACTTCCGCGGCTCGAGCCGGCGGCTGCTCGCCGCGCTGGCCCCGCACCGGCTGCTCATGGTCACCAGCCTGGTGCTGGCGGCGGTCAGCGTCACGCTGTCGGTGCTCGGGCCGTGGCTGCTCGGCGACGCGACCAACCTGATCTTCTCGGGCGTCATCAGCAAGCAGATACCGGCCGGGGTGAGCCAAGCCCAGATGGTGGCCCGGCTGCGCCGCGAGGGCCACGGCACGCAGGCCGACATGCTGGCGGCGATGCACGTGGTCGCCGGCCAGGGCGTCGATTTCCGGCACGTCGGCCAGGTGCTGCTGCTGGTCCTGTTTGTCTACCTCGGCTCGTCAGCCGGCCTGCTGATGCAGGGCCGGATGACGGCGACAATCGTGCAGCGCCTGGTCTTCGGGCTGCGCGAGCAGGTGCAGGCCAAGCTGTCCCGGCTGCCGCTGAGCTACTTCGACCGGCAGCCGCGCGGCGAGATCCTCAGCCGGGTCACCAACGACATCGACAACCTGGCCCAGTCGCTACAGCAGACGCTGAGCCAGCTCGTCATCTCGCTGCTGACCATCGCGGGCGTGCTCACGATGATGTTCGTCATCTCACCGCTGCTCGCAGTGATCGCCCTGGTCACGGTCCCGGTCTCGGTATTCGCCGTGACCAGGATCGGCAAGCGTGCTCAGCCGCAGTTCATCAGGCAGTGGTCGACGACTGGCAAGCTGAACGGGCACGTCGAGGAGATGTACACCGGGCACTCGCTGATGACGGTGTTCGGCCAGCGCGACGAGGCGATGCGCGTCTTCGCCGGGCAGAACGAGTCCCTGTACCAGGCCAGCTACCGGGCTCAGTTCATCTCCGGCACCATCCAGCCGGTCATGATGTTCGTCGGCAACATCAACTACGTGCTCGTCGCGGTGGTCGGCGCGCTGCGGGTGGCCGCCGGCGCGCTGACCCTGGGCAGCGTGCAGGCGTTCATCCAGTACTCCAGGCAGTTCAGCCAGCCGCTGACCCAGGTGGCCAGCATGGCCAACCTGCTGCAGTCCGGCGTCGCATCCGCCGAGCGGGTCTTCGCCCTGCTCGACGCCGACGAACAGGAACCCGATGCCGCTCGCCCGGCCCGGCCCGCGCACGTGCGCGGCCGGGTGGAGTTCGAGCACGTGTCCTTCAGGTACGCGCCGGACCGGCCGCTGATCGAGGACCTGTCGCTGAAGGTCGAGCCCGGCCAGACCGTGGCGATCGTGGGGCCGACGGGCGCGGGCAAGACCACGCTGGTCAACCTGCTGATGCGGTTCTACGAGATCAGCTCGGGACGGATCACCGTCGACGGTGTCGACATCGCCTCGATGAGCCGGGACGAGCTGCGGTCACTGACCGGGATGGTGCTGCAGGACGCCTGGCTGTTCGGCGGCACCATCGCGGACAACATTGCCTACGGATCGGCCGGTGCCACGCCCGAGCGGATCGCGGCGGCGGCGCAGGCCACCTACGTCGACCGGTTCGCGCGAACCCTGCCCGACGGCTATGACACCGTCCTTGACGACGAGGGCGCCAACGTGAGCGCGGGCGAGAAGCAGCTCATCACCATCGCCCGGGCGTTCCTGGCCCGGCCGGCCATCCTGATCCTTGACGAGGCCACCAGCTCGGTGGACACCAGGACCGAGGTACTGATCCAGCGCGCGATGACATCACTGCGGCAGGGCCGGACCAGTTTCGTCATCGCGCACCGGCTGTCGACCATCCGCGACGCCGACCTGATCCTGGTGATGGAGGACGGGCAGATCGTCGAGCAGGGCACGCATGGTCAGCTGCTCGCGGCGGGCGGCGCGTACGCGCGCCTCTACCAGGCCCAGTTCGCGCAGCCGCTTGCGGCGGTCGACTGACGGTCCTCAGGGCTGCCGGCCCAGATACCCGAGCATGTCGCCGAGCAGGTTTTTGGGCCAGATCAGCACGGTGTATTCGCCCAGCTTGTGGGTGTTCAGCGGCGGGCCGAAGGTGGCCTGCGCCTCGCCGGCGGTGGCGTACCAGGCGTCGAACCGGTTTGCGGTGTCGATGACCAGGAATGTCGCGTCGTGCAGCCTGGGGTCGTACCAGGAGGCCTTCGACTCCCACCGGTCCTGCCCGATCAGGCCGGTCGACGGGCTCACCGGCCGGACCTGGATCCGGCCGCCGCTGGCCAGGGTGATGTTGTTTGCCTGCCAGTAGCCGCCGAGGCCGTAGCTGAGGTGCCGGGCGGCGAGCCAGTCGGTGACGTTCTGGGCGGCTGCCGGTGACGGCGGCAGCGCCGCGTCGCGCGCGAGGATCGCCGCGCAGCCGGCCGCGGCCGCGACGAGCACGGGCACGAGTTTGCGGTAGATCAGATACCGGGCTGAGATCCGTGCGGCCAGGACCGCGCCGAACGGAAGCACGGCGGCAAGCTCCCGGGCGTGGCCGACGCCGGACACCGTTGCGCTGAGCGTGTACGCGGCCAGGTTGACCACGATGGCGACCGCCATCACCTGGTTGACGCGGTCGCCGGCACGGAAGAGCCGGCTCAGCGCGACACACAGCGCCACGGCGGCCAGGGCCAGACCGGCCAGATGGACCAGGGTGACGACGGGCTGACCGCCCGGCCGCGTGCCGGGCGGACCGGCGCCGTACAGGATGAGCACCGACTCGGCCGTCGTCCGCAGGTGATGCGCCAGGCCGCCGGCGGACACGAAGGTCGCCTGGGGGAAGCGGACCGCGAACCCGCCCGCATACCGGATCAGGCCGAGGCCCGCGGCGGCGGCCGGCACCGACCCAACCGCCGCCGCGAGCAGCCCCCGGTCGTACCCGGCCGCCGGGCCACGCAGCAGCCGCGCCGCGGCCACCACCGCCAGCGGAATCGCGCCGACCAGCACCACCAGCGGGTCGGCCATCTCGGCCCATACGAGCAGCGCCGCGACGACGGCGGGCACGTACCATCGCGGCTGCGCCCGGTCGAGCACCAGCAAGATCAGCAACAGCGGGACCTGGGTGCCGACATGATCTGGCGACGCGAGCAGCACCGCGCTTGCGCTCCCGAGCGCCGGTGCCAGCATGATCGCGGCAACCACCAGGACACGGACGGCGGCCTCCCGGCCGGTGGTGCGCCCCGCGGCGAGCACCATCGCGAACACCACCACCGAGGTGTAGGTGATCGCGGCGGCCACGTGCACGACGTCCGCGTTCAGCCCGCGCACCAGCTCCACGAGCATGTACTCAGGCAGTTCCGTGGGGTAGAAGGACACATCAGAAAGCGACCACCCGCGCAGCAGAACATTGCCGTGCAGCATGTCCCAGGCCTGCAGGGCGTTGCCCGCGCCGTCGGCGTTCGTCGGCTGGATCCGCGACTGCAGGAGGTAGGCGCAGAACAAGCCGGCCACGCCGGCCGCGGCTGCCAAAGCCGCCGCTGGCCGGCGCAGCCGCCAGACCGGGTTCCGCCCGGCGGTGCCGCCGGCCGCCTGCTGCTCACCGGATCCCGCCTGTGGGCCGTCCGCCGCGCGCACCCGGGCCCGTCAGGTCGGGCGGATACGCGCGGAGCGCCGCCGGCGGCTGGTGCCTGTCATCGGACCGTGCGTCCTAGAGATGGGCGACGATATCGGTCGCCATTGTCTTCAGTGCCTGCTCGTGATTGCCGCCGCCGATGGCGGCGTAGACGATGGCGAAAGCGGTGTTCCCTTTTCGCGCGACGATGGCGTCTGCGCCACTGTAAGCCTGATCTCCGATGCCGGAAACCGGCGTCAGATGGTACTTGGTGACGAGATTCCCGAGTCCGGGGATGTCGGAACTCAGCCCGGCCGCCGGTGAACTCGTGACCGAGAGCACCACGGCGAAGCCGGAGAGCGAGCCGAACGTGCAGCTTGACACCGGTCCGGCGGTCGCCTGCCTGCTGAAGGCGATGCTGTTGCCTGTCGCCTTGGCGACCTGAGCCTTGGTGAGCAGCCCGCAGGCGGCCGTCGGCGCACCCGTACTCGCGGTCGTCGCTGCGCTCGTCCCCGCGGCCGGGGTCGACGGGGAGCCGCTGCCAGATTTTGAGCACGCACCGAGCAGCAGGACGCATAGCGCGCCCGCCACGGCGAGATACCGCCTTGCGTGCGTACCTGATGAGCGCATTCGCCCCCCTTAGGGCATGGCCGTGCCGGGTCGCCGGGTGCGGCCAAAGCCCCGCGCGGTAACCGAATCCAGCGCGTTGCGACGATAGCAGGCGCCGCGCAGCCGCGCCGCACGCGGGGTTTCAGCCGAATCGATTGTATGTTTGAATACCGTGTAGTCCCGGAGATGCCCGGACCGGTCAGGGAGACGACATGCTCGCAGCCGTAGCAGCTGGTGCCAGTCACCCCGCGGTCGCCGCCCTGCTTGGGCTCGGGGCCGCGGGTCTGGCCGGCGCTGTGGTCGCCATGGCCTGGAATGTGCACGTGCGCCAGATCCGGCTCGCCGAGCAGCTGGCGCGCCGCCAGTTCATCGTGACGGCGGATGCGGGTGCGGCGCGTCCCGCGGCGAACGGGAACGGCGCGCCTGAGGCCGCCCTGGTGGAGGCGGGGCGGATCGCCGGCTCGGGGGCAGCGCCGGTGGTGATCATCGACGGACCGGAAACCGTGGTCACCGGCGAGCAGGCCCGTTATCGCGTGCGGCCCTCGGGCAACAACAAGATGGTGTCGTGGGCGGTCGGCGGCGGCTCGGTGTCGCAGGCTCCCGACCCGGCCCATCCCGACGAGCTGCTCCTGATCGCCGACCAGCCGGGCAACCTGACGATCATCGTACGGATGCGCGAGGGCATGGCGGAACGCCGCGCGACGAAGCCCGTCACCGCCGTGGCGGACGCGACGGCTCCCGCGCCGCCCTTCACGCTGCGTTTGTTCCTGCACGGGTGGGGGCTGGTCGCCGTCGCGGTACTGATCGTCGGATTCGCCGGGGCCCTCGATGCCCTGGGCAGCCTGGCCTCGTCCGACTTCATCGCGCTTGTCGCTCCGCTGGCCGCGCTGCTCGGCGTGGTGGCCGTCGTGCGCGGGACGGGCGACCCACCCAGCCGTCCCGGCAGCGGCAAGGGCGCCGCCGGGCCCGGGCTCTGAGGTTGCGGTCAACCGGGGGCCGGGTCACCCTCGCCGGGTGGTTGCAGGCCGAAAGCGCCGGGTAGTCCTTGAGGAGGCGGGCCATGGCTTCCGGCGATCAACTGGCCACGTGCGGAGAAGTGGTTGTCAAGCGCCCGGGTGGCGGCATCGGCCCGCCGCCAGCAGCGACCGCCACAACCAGCAGAAAGGCAAGGCCATGGCGAAGATCACCGTTGGCCAGCAGAACTCCGACAGCATCGACATCTACTACGAGGACCACGGCAGCGGGCAGCCGGTCGTACTGATCCACGGCTACCCGCTCAACGGGCACTCGTGGGAGAAGCAGGAACGCGTCCTGCTGGCGGCCGGGTACCGGGTGATCACCTATGACCGGCGCGGGTTCGGCCAGTCCGGCCAGCCCACGGTCGGCTATGACTACGACACCTTCGCCGCCGACCTGCACACCCTGGTCGAGCACCTGGACCTGACCGGCATGGTGCTGGCCGGGTTCTCGATGGGCACCGGGGAGGTGACCCGCTACCTGGGCACCTACGGGTCGGGCCGGGTCGCCAAGGCGGTGCTGATGGGCGCGATCCCGCCGTTCCTGCTCAAGACGGCGGACAACCCGGACGGGGTGGACCAGTCGGTGTTCGACGGGATCAAGGCGGCCGTGGTGGCCGACCGGCCGGCGTATTTCAAGGACTTCCTGGACAACTTCTACAACGTCGACGTGCTGCGGCCGGCCCGGATCAGCGACCAGGCGTGGCAGAACAGCTTCAACGTCGCGGTGGCGGCGTCGGCGTTCGCCGCGTACGCCTGCGTGGACACCTGGCTGACCGACTTCCGCGCCGACCTGCCCAAGTTCGACGTGCCGGTGCTGCTGATCCACGGCGACGCGGACCGGATCCTGCCGTATGCGGCCACCGCCGCGCGGCTGCCCGCGCTGATCAAGGACCTGACGTTCGTGACCGTCGAGGGCGGCCCGCACAACATTGCCTGGACCCACCCCGACGTGGTCAACCCGGCCCTGCTCGACTTCCTCGCCAGGTAACCGCCGCCCCACCCGGCGCGGCCGGCGCCCCATGCGGCGCCGCCGCGCCGGCGGGCCGTGCGCAGGGTACCTGTGTGCGGCGGCGCGAGTACCATGCGGGCGTTGGGGGTGGATGACCGCGACATGACGATCAGTTCTGAAGCCGCGACGGAGCCTGGCTGGCAGCCGCAGGCCATCGGCACGCGGCGGGTGTGGCTGATCATCGGCGCCCTGCTGCTCGGGATGCTGCTGGCCGCGCTCGACCAGACGATCGTCGCGACGGCGCTGCCCACGATCGCCGGCGACCTGCATGGGCTGTCGCATCTGTCCTGGGTGGTCACGGCGTACCTGCTCGCTTCCACGGTCTCGACGCCGCTGTGGGGGAAGCTCGGCGACATGTACGGCCGGAAGACGTTTTTCCAGGCCGCGATCGTCATCTTCCTGGTCGGATCCGCGCTGTCCGGGTTCGCGCACTCGATGATCGAGCTGATCGCGTTCCGCGCCGTGCAGGGACTGGGTGGCGGCGGCCTGATCGTGGGCGCGCAGACCATTGTCGGTGACGTGGTCGCGCCCCGGGAACGCGGCCGCTACCAGGGGATCTTCGGCGCCACCTTCGGTGTCGCCAGCGTGCTCGGGCCGCTGATCGGCGGCTTCTTCGTGGACAACCTGTCCTGGCGGTGGGTCTTCTACATCAACCTGCCGATCGGCGTCGCCGCGCTCGCGGTGACCGCCTCGGTGCTGCCAAGCCGGCTGAGCAAGGCCCGCCACGTCATCGATTACGCGGGCACCGTGCTCATCGGCGCGGCAGCGACCTGCCTCGTGCTTTTGACCTCGCTCGGCGGCACGACCTACGCATGGGGCTCCTTCCCGATCATCTTGCTGGCGGTGCTCGCCGTCGTCTGCGTGGCCGGTTTCGTCGCCGTGGAACGCCGGGCGGAGGAGCCGGTGTTGCCACTGCACCTGTTCGCCAACCGGGTTTTCACCTCCACCAGCGTGATCGGCTTCGCGGTCGGCTTCGCCATGTTCGGTGCGCTGGCCTACCTGCCGCAGTACATGCAGGTGGTCAGGGGGGTTTCGCCGACCCTTTCCGGGCTGCGGCTGCTGCCGATGATGCTTGGCCTGCTGCTCACCTCGATCGGCACCGGCCAGCTGGTCAGCAGATGGGGCCGGTACAAGATCTTCCCGGTGGTGGGCACGGCGGTGATGACGTTCGGGCTGTACCTGCTGTCGCTGATGGGCACCGCAACGAGCTTCTGGCTTGTGTCGCTGTACCTCTTCGTCCTCGGCGTGGGCATCGGGGCGTCGATGCAGGTGCTCGTCATCGCGGTGCAGAACGCGGTCGACTACTCCGATCTCGGCGCCGGCACGTCGGGCGCCACGTTCTTCCGCTCCATCGGGGGCTCGTTCGGCACGGCGGTCTTCGGCGCGATCTTCGCCAACGTGCTCGTCGGCGACCTCGCGCGCGCGCTGCACGGGGCGTCGCTGCCCAGCGGGATCAGCGCGGCCAGCGGCGCCAGCCCGGCCGTGCTCGACCACCTGCCCGCGGCGATCCGGGCCGGCTACATCGACGGCTACGCTCAGGCGCTGCACTCGGTGTTCCTGTTCGCCGTGCCGGTCGGCGCGCTGGCCTTCTGCCTGACCTTCCTGCTGAAGGACCTGCCGCTGCGGGAAACCTCACGGGCGGTGGACCCGGCGGACACGACCGCGCCCACGGCCGTGCCCGCCACCCGCGACTCCGCGCAGGAGATGGAGCGCGCGCTGCTCACGCTCTTCGGCCGCGAGCACCGGGCGGAGGTCTACCGCAGCCTCGCCGAGGCGGCGAACGTGCCGGTGAGCCCCCGCGGCTGCTGGCTGCTCTACCGCATCGCCGACAACGCCCCGATCACCGAGGCGGCGCTGGCCCGGCTGCTCCGCATCACCCAGGCCGATCTCGCCGGGCGCATGACGGAGCTCGTCGCGGCCGGCTACGTAACCGTCACCCCGGCCGCCGGTCCCCCCGACGGGGCCAGTGCCCACGCCGGCGCCAACGTGACGCTCACCCCGGCCGGCCAGGAGGCCGCCCGCCGCCTGGCCGACGCACGGGAGGCAGGGATCGACCGCCTGATGACCGGGTGGGATCCCGACATGAACCCGGAACTGCGGCAGCTGATCGGCCACATCACCAGGAACCTGGTGGCCACCGACCGCCCGCCAGAGCGGGAGGCGGCCACCGTCGCGGCCCAGGCATCCCCCGAGAGATGACCCGCCAGGACCCGCCTATCTCAGAGGTAAGCAAGGCACTTCCCACCCGAATGGTTGGCCATACCCGGACAAACCGGACGGGAAAATGACGCTTTTGGAGGGGAAGTGCGATCGCCTTTCGGTGCCGCCGCCCGATGATCTTGCCGGCCGCCGGCTCGAGCCGCTGCGGACCGCCTAAGACCGGTTTGCGCGCACAGATAAGGCGTCTGCCCGATGCGGCCGGGCGGGTCTTACGGCGAATGTCGAGAGTGCGAGGCGGACCCGCGCAGGCCCGCGGTGCCCGCGCGGCGAGCAGGGGAGAGGGGCCAGCACACGGATGCGCGTCAGCATTGGCACGGAGCTGCCCTGCCGCAGCGATCCTGAGCTGTTCTTTGCCGAGAAACCGCAGGACGTATGGCGGGCCAAGGCGCTGTGCCGCCACTGCCCGGTGCGGCCCGCCTGCCTCGCCGGGGCGCTGCAGCGCGGCGAGCCGTGCGGCGTCTGGGGCGGTGAGCTGTTTCTCCACGGTACGGTCATCGCGGACAAGCGGCCGCGCGGGCGGCCAGCCCGCCGCAGGCCCGCGGCCGCGAGCATGGCCAGCATCAGTGCGGCGGTCAGGGCGAAGGAGAGCGCGCTGCCGGTCCTGGCCGCGACCACGCCGAACCCCGCGGCGCCCAGGCCCATGCCGGCGTCGTAGGAGAGATTCCACAGCGCGCTGACGGCGCCGTACCCGGACGCGGGAACCCGGGCGTACATCAGGGACAGGGTCGCATTCTGGGTCACCCCGAACCCGGCACCGAACAGCACCGCTCCGCCGATCACCGCGGCCGGCTGCGGCGTCAGGGCCAGCATCAGCATGCCAGCGGCCGACGCGAGCACCCCCGGGATGATCAGTCCGGTCTGGCCGTGGCGATCGCCGTGCCGGCCGGCCAGCCACCGCGCGCCGGTCGACACCGCGGGCTGGACGAGCAGCGCGGGCTGGACGAGCAGCGCGAGCGCGACGAGGTTGGCCGTGGCCCTGGTTGCCGCGAGCGGCAGGAACGTGACGACGATCCCGGCGGCCATCGTGGTGGCCGAGAAGACGGCACACGGCCGGACGAGAGCGGGGGTGCGCATCCCGGCCAGCACCCCGTCGGCCCGCTGTGCGCGGCGGGCCGGCCGGGCGGCAGGCGGCCGGCGATCGGCGTGCTCGCGGTCCGGCAGGCCCGGCACGGCGACCAGCCCGGCCAGCGCGGCCACGGCCCCGGCCGCGAACACCGGTGCGTACCCGACGTGCGCGGCGAGCCACACGCCCAGTGGCAGGGCCACGATCGCCGGCGCCCCGGCAAAGACGCCGAGCAGCGCGAGTCCCTCGCCGCGCCGCTCGGCCGGGACGATCGCTGGGGCCGATCACCGCGGCCGTGGCCGCGCCGGGCCGGGCGAGCGCGTCGGCAAAGCCCAGGCCGGCCCGCAGCCCTGGCGGTGCCACCAGCCGGCCCGCGTAGGCGCTGAGCAGGGCGCTTCTCATCACGCCGACCGGCTCTGCCGCGGACATCCGGCGGACGTCGTCATCGGTCAGCACGCGCATGACACCAGCCTGCCCCATCCACCCGCCGCACCGGTCCGGGGCGACTGCGCGGGTTCGCATTGGGCAGGCGAGGTCACCCACCGGCGCACTCCGCCCACACCACCTTTCCGCCCATTTCGCGGGAAAAGTACCAGTTCCACCGGGTGCTCAAGGTGTCCACGAGCAGCAATCCCCGCCCGCCGTCGGCCGCCGCATTGGCCTCGATGAGCACGGGTGGCTGGGTGCTTCCGTCCCACACCTCCACCAGGACCCGTGACCGATCCGAAGAAAGCCGCAGCCGTATGGGCGGCGGAACCGGTCCGCGCAGTGCCTCCGTAGCCTTGAGCCCGTTCGTGACGAGCTCCGAAACGATCAGTTCGGCCGTGTCGGTCAAGCTCTCGAGACCCCACTCGTGCAGCATGTGCCTGGTATGCAGCCTCGCGCACGGCACCGCCGATCGCAGCGCCCCGAGCGCGAGATCGCTGCGCAGCGGCCACGACGTCCCGGTCACCGTCGTCTCCGGATCCACCATGGCCGCTCACATCCCTGTCGGCGCGTTCTGCTGCTACGTGCTCTCACTGCGTGGCATGCTCGTCTCTAGCTTGGACCCGCATACTCCAAATATGCAAGATGCAAATCCAGTTCATGCAAGTTTGAGGAGAGACTAAAGACATGCCCGGCACGCCGAGCCCGACGGCCCGAGGACGACGGCTCCGTCATGAGCTGCGCCGCATGCGAGAAGAGGCTGGCCTGACCCACACCGAGGTCGCACAGCGTCTGGAGTGGTCCGCGTCCAAGCTCAGCCGCATCGAGACGGGACAGTCCCGCGTCCAGACCGGCGATGTCCGTGACCTGCTCGATGTCTACGGTGTCACTGACGAGGCGACCCGTGATGCCCTCGTGCAGCTCGCTCGTGAAGCCCGGCGGCGTGGGTGGTGGACGCGCTACACCGACGTGCTGGGCAGCGGCACCTACGTTGGCCTGGAAGCTGAAGCCTCAGTCATCCACACCTACGAGTCACAGTTCGTCCCCGGGCTGCTTCAGACGGAGGACTACGCCCGGGCCGTCATCCGGGCCGGGCAGGCCCGGCCCGATCCCGAAGCGCTTGAACGCCGTGTCGCTGCTCGCATGGCCCGTCAGGAGATCCTGACCCGAACCGATCCGCCCGAAATCTGGGCCATCCTTGACGAGCCGGTCGTCAGCCGCCCAGTCGGCGGCGCAGAAATCATGCGTGAGCAGCTCCGTCACATCATCGAGCTGAGCACCCGGCCGAACACCACGCTGACCATCCAGGTACTACCGCTGTCCGTTGGAGCCCACCCCGGCATGAACGGCCCGTTCGTGATCCTGGAATTCCAAGGTCCCAAGGACCCGCCGATGGTCTACCTGGAGACCGCGACTGACGGCCTGTACTTGGAAGAACCCTCCGACATCGAGCGGTATACCCTGAGGTTCAGCCATCTTGTGGCCAGAGCCCTCGGACCCGACGAGTCACGCACCATGATCGCGGATCTAGCCGACCGCATGGCATGATCAGCGTCACGAATCACCAGAAGGAGGTGCGGGATGGCCGCCGATCGCCCCGACCTGTCCCGTGCCGAGTGGCGCAAGAGCACGCGAAGCTCCTCAGAAGGCCAGAACTGCGTCGAGATCGCTACCAACCTGCCTGGCATCGTGGCGGTGCGGGACTCCAAGGACCCTGACGGGCCTGAGCTGGTTTTCACCGCTGCGGTATGGGCGGCGTTCGTGCGCGGGGTGAAGGCGGGGGAGCCTGGCCGCACCGGTCGGTAGCCGCCGGTTAGCTCGTCCCCGCCACGGCCGGCCGTCAGGCTGTGAAGCGGTACCTGGTCTGGCTGAAGGGCTCGCCTTTGCCGAACGAGAGGACCTTCGCCGGTGTGACGCCGAAGACGAGCCCCCGGCGGCCGCCGGCGTCGCGGAACGCCCCGTCGCCGACCTCGAAGGGCCAGTCGAGCTTCGACTTCCACATCGCCGCCAGCCGTTGCAGCCGCTCGTTGTCTGTCACGCGAGTGGCGGCTCCCTCGACCACCACGTCGAGGCCCGACCGCAGCGTGTTGGTGCCGGTCGTGAGGATGCAGCGGGGATTGGAGTCCAGGTTCTTCGTTTTCTGCTCATCGGCGCCGGCGCAGAAGTGCAGCGTCCCGTCGAGCCATATCGCCGGAAGCGGCGTGACGTGCGGCCGCCCGTCGCGGCGTACGGTCGACAGCCAGAAGATCTCCGACTGCGACAGCACATCGACCACTTCGGCCCATGGCCGCGCCGTGGCGCCCGGCTGACTGAATCCCTCGTGCAGCTCCGCGGTCGGTTCGATCTCGCCCATCAGCGTTCTCCTGTGTCGGGTCCGTGCGATCGCTCACTGCCAAGACTCCGCGCCGGGGTGAAACTCATCGCTCCGCGACGCGCGGCGGCTGTCCGGCCACTCGTTCGGTGTCAGTAACCGGGCGCTCGTACCCCCGTGGCAACCCTGCGCCGCAA
>WNFJ01685753.1_pt1 | contig 17997 bp, 16 predicted proteins | sample 5400461 | NCBI WGS metagenome assembly WNFJ01 (sample SAMN13153349, study PRJNA577476) | soil metagenome | isolation source: 115 cm saprolite on Douglas fir-dominated hillslope | place: USA:California | collected 2013-09-17 | reverse complement strand
AAGTAAGAAGTACGATTTACGAATTATGATTTGAGAATCATCGATATCCAGTTTTGTCTCTATGGCCGACGACGAGCTTGATGACGTTCTCAGGGAGATTGTTGTTCTGCAGTTGCAATGCTCGGCAGTACGACTTGTCGACGGAGAATATGAGTCCTGCGTAAGACATCGTGGACACCAAGGCGAGCACAGAAACCTCGCTGGCGATGCGTGGGAAGATTAGAAACCACATCAATCAAGATCAAGGGATTAGCGGATTTTTACCTCAGCGGCTAAAGCTCGGAATCTTTATTGCGCATAACGGCACGGCTGAAGCCGTGCCCCTTCAAAACCTCGCGGTGAGGTAACGTTTGGGCAGGACATTCTCTTTTTTTACTTTGTGTCCTTTGTGGTTAACCCCTATTTCATAGCAAATAGCGCATTCACGTGTGCGGTGACGGTAATCTTCTGTGCTCCGAACTCTTCGGTAGGCGGCGGAGCTGCCGGTGCCGCTTCGGCCCGCATGGCTGACATCACCATGGGGCGCGGCCTGATCTGCTCGAACGTATCCACTGAGGCATACAGCAGTTGGCCCAGAGCTCTTCCCGCAGCCTGGGTGACGGTCTCGGCCGAGGCCCGCGCTCGCTGGTAGGCATCCTGCACCGCCTTCTGCTTGGCGGCGTCAATATTTTCCAGCGTATAGTTCAACGACTGCTCACCGCTGATGTCGATGTCGCCTAAGCCCTGGATGATAGGGCTGATCTTGGTGAAATCCTTGATCTTCACCGATACGTTCGAACTTACCCGGTAGCCGACCACTTTGTGCTTGGGATCGCGATAGTCATAGACCGGCTGGAATTCAAAGGAAGATAACTGCGCCGATTTGGGGTCAATGCCATCTTTTTTCAGCAGTTGCCGCACCTGCTCGGCGGCGCGGCTGGCATGGTCATAGGCGTCCCGGGAGTTTTGCTCCTGGGCTGCAATATTGAATTGGATCAGCGCGGTATCGGGATCGGCTTCAAACTTGCCGTCGGCCCCGACGTAAAGTGTGTTTGCTTCCACCGTCGGCGTAGGACGATCCTGTGCAACCCCGGCTATGCACCACGACAGCACAACCAAAACCAGCAGGCAATAGCGCCTCATATCATTCTCCCTCTTGAAAGAATTATACCGGCTTGAGCGCAAGCCGAATGCCGACCTGGACAAAACAAAAAATGCAAGGGCTGAACAGGCTGCTGAAAAACGTTTATTTTGTGCGCTCCGCTTCGCTACGCGCATGCCTTCGGCAGATCGGTGTTGTTTATTTTCAGCAGCTTAGCGGCACGGATGAATCCCGTGCCCTGACACGTCTTCATGCCCACAGAGCGTTTTTCAGCAACCTGTGAAGCCCGATAATTACAACGGCTTACGGCACGACTGGAAGTCGTGCCCTGATACATGTCTCGAAGCTGTTGTCCAAACCGATTATGGAATAGCCCTTAGAAAAACGAACTGCCGCACGGAAAGGCCGGGGCAAGGGTCAGAAGCCCTGTCCTTACCATGCGGCGGTTCTGTTGTAACGCCGCGCCCCGCAAAGCCACTATCTGCTTGGCGGGTATGAATGCAAACAGAAGATTTCTGGAAATCTCAACTACCCCAGATTAGATGCAGCAAGGTAGCTGAATGGCTGTACGTGCGTCATGGCAGCCGATGGCCATGGCACGAACATGCAAAGGTACTATTCCTGGCCAAGGAATTTTGCAACTTTAGTACCGTGGATGTGTCCAAATAAGTATGGTACGTTGGCCACGGGTGAAAACCTGGGGCCTACGCAGGCCAAGGATGCATAGTGAAGATGTTCCGAGATGAGGATTAAGTAGTGGGAATAAAGAATTGGATTTTACCGTTGACCGTCTTCGGCATGGGTAGCCTGGGGGTTTTGGCATTGAGCGATAAGGGACTGGAAGTTATGCGCTGGGCGGTGCAGCGGCTCAGCGAGGCTCCGGTTCGCTTTGTCGAGTGGAATGAAGCGGCCCAGCATGAGCTGGATCGCCTGCAGAAAGCGCTCAATGAAATGGCCACCACATTGGAAGCATGAAGTACGATTTAGGAAGTACGAAGTCAGAATTACGAATTACGATTGTTAGAACTGCGGTGTCACCTGAAATCTGCGACACCCCATCAGCAAATCGTACTTCCTAATTCGTACTTCGTAATTCTGACTTCTTACTTGCCCAAGAGTTCGTTGATCTTTCCCGCCATTTTGACGTCCCGTTGAGTGACCCCACCTGAATCGTGCGAGATCAGCGCGAAGCGCACTTTATTGTAGTTAATCGTTATGTCGGGATGATGGTTGGCTGACTCGGCGGCTTCGGCCACCGCATTGACGAATTTCATCGCGGCTTTGAAGTCAGGGAATTCGATCTGGCGTTCAATTGCCTTGCCGGCGAGCTTCCAGCCGGGGAGGCTTTCAAGGTTCTTACGTACGTCGTTCTCGTTCAAGGTTGCCATAAGGAGAGCTACTAGCCGCTAGCGTCTAGCTGTTATAAGAGTATTTTAGACGGCTGCCCTTTGTCCATCGCTATGAGCATTTGCCATATTTGAGTGTGTTTAATTGGGGTTTTCTTCGCATCTGTGGTTGAGTGTTGCCCGCTGCAATCTTAAATGTCCTCGCACCGCTAGGAGCTAGTAGCTTCCTCTTACACAATCACGTGCGCGGTCATCTTTTCCTTGGCGAAGCTGATGACCTGGGCGTCAATTTCTTTGCGCAAGTCGAGCCAGATGCTTTCTGGCATGGATTGGAAGGTGCGCACCACGTTGGGGTCGAATTGCGAAGCTGAGCAGCGGGTAATTTCCTCGCGTGCCGCCCTGATGCTTTGTGCAGCGCGGTAAGGACGGTCTGAGGTAATGGCATCCAGGGTGTCGGCCACGGCAAAAATTCGCGCTCCCAGGGGAATCTCATCGCCACGAAGGCCGCGCGGATATCCGCTGCCATCGTAGCGTTCCTGATGGGTGTAGACGATTTCGGAAGCCTCGGAAAGAAACGGGATCTTGCGCAACATCTGGTAGCCCCGGAAGCAGTGCTCGCGCATAATCGAACGCTCTTCTTCGGAAAGCGGTCCTGATTTGCGCAAAATTGCGTCGGGGATGGCCATCTTGCCGATGTCGTGCAGAAAGGCCCCACGCGCAATCACCCGAATACGCTCAGCCGTCAGTCCCATTGCGCGGGCAATCGCGATGGTGAATGCGGTAACCCGCTTGGAGTGGCCTTCGGTTTCCGAATCCTTCAGGTCCAGCGCATCGCCCAGGGCCTCGAGGGTGATGTCGTACGATCGTTCCAGGTCGGCCATCGTCTGCCGTAACTGCTCAGTCCGGGCCGAGACCAGCGACTCCAGGTTCATCTGGTAGGCGCGATTTTCCATCCGCAGCCGCCGGGTCTCAATGGCGCGCCGCACGGAGGCCAAAAGCTGCTCCCGTTCAAACGGCTTAAGCAGGTAGTCATAGGCCCCATTGCGGATGGCCCCCAGGGCCACGGAAACATCATGCACTGCCGTGACCATGATGACCGGCATTTCGGGGTATTTAACCTTGGTTTGCTCCAGAAGACCTATGCCGTCCAGGTCGCGCATCATCAGGTCAGAAAGGATAAGCGAGAACTCCTCGCCGTTGGCCAAGATCGAGAGCGCCTCTACCCCTGAGGCAGCCTTTCGGCATTGATGGCCGGCAGCCGTCAGCATCGAGGCGACGATCTCTCGTATAGAATCCTCGTCATCTACGACTAGAATTTTGTCCACACTCATGGATTACCAGTAGGGTGAGAACTCGGGGGATTTCTCATTATCACATGACACAGTAGATTCCATTCCACAAACTTTATGGATTTCTGCTATTAATTCCGGAGTAACGAGCATTCCGCCTGACGTCCGAACTAGCAAACCCCTTAATGTGTGTACCTATATACCACTTGAGTGCATTTTGCGTCATAGCCAAGGTGCGCCATAGGCTGTGGAAACTTTGCCGTTCCCTGGCAGCCAAAGGACCTTAATCCCTCTTAACTCTCTTCTGGGGCGTTGTAACCTGAAGAGTTTCAAACGTTTAAATGCCCTTTGCCGTTCTTCCCTTGGGCTCTGGGGCGGTAGCAGGTCGCCTATAAGCCAGGGTTCAAGATTTCCTCAGCGAGGTTGGCCACTCAAATGCTTTCATCTAGTGTGTTAGATGGACAGTCCTGAGAAAGGCTGACACTATGGCGACGCAAACCTTACACCAACAGCAGACAAAGATCGCTGGATTCGTAGATTTTCTTCCAGCATCCCGTGTAATTCCAGCCGCACGCGTCAACGAAATTTACGAAGAAAACAAGCACCGCATTTATTCCCTTGCATTCTGGATGACAGATAACGAACTCGAAGCTGAAGAACTCAGTGCCAGCACCTTTCGCCGGGCGTTCCTGGCGGCAAGCGAGCCCAGTCAAGAGCAGATTGATCGTGCTCTCGTGGCTGAAGTGCGCGAGGCCCGTCCGATTGGCATTCTCACTCTGAGTTGCGACCAGGCCAAACAAGTGTTCCAGGTTCGTACCAATACCATGAGGGTTCACCTGGAAAGGGCCGTGGTCCAACTCCCAGCGACCGAACGCCTGATCTTTTTGCTGCATGACGTGGAACAGCGCGACCATGCCGCCATTGCCCGGCTTCTTGGGCTGAGCGAATCAGAAAGCGTCAACGGGTTGCACCAGGCCCGCCTGCGCGTCCGCGAGTTGCTGGCTTCCATGATCTGAATTTGATTTCCTCTCTCCTAAACTACACGCCCCTCGCAAGAGGGGCTTTTTTCGTGGGGAGCCTTCCTCAAAGTTGCTAATCTCCCTTGCCAGAAGGGCCACGGCTCACAATCGTTTCTCCAGTCTTGCCCAGCTTACTGGCATTAGGGCTTGGCAGGGTAAATTCGGCCATCCGATACAAACTCGATGCGGACTCATCCACCGCATTCCAAACCTGGACGCGGTATGGATTTTCCAAAACGTCCACTTTGCCTCGGAGCGTAGTTTCAGAGAGCTTGATGTCGAGTGCGCCATCGGCGAACGTTGCCAGAACAAAATGAGCCATGGTGTCGTTCGGATTGATTTGGAACTTTACGAGGTAAGCATCCTCCCCGGCAGGCCCCGGAACAGTACGCACTTCAGCAATCGAGGCGGCCGATGTCCATCCACGGTTTTCCCTGAATGCTAAATCGTCCGTGGCCATCGACCCCTCAATCAGTGTGATGCGGCCTTGCTCGCGAGGAGTATCTGGACTGACGTCATAGGCGACAAGCCATCGATTTGGAGAGGACCGTCTCAAAGATACGATCGCTCGAACCACGTCGCGGCTGGAGACGAACATCGCTGCCTGGGAGGGCAGTTGTTCATGGGGAATTCCCGATACAGTGTTGCCTCCTCGGCGCCTCACAACTACGAAGATCACAGCAACTGCAAGCAAAGTGATGACGATGATGGGCAGCGGCCGCATTTACCTTGTCTTTCCAGCTGTGGTGCGGGCCTCACGTCGCTTCCGTACCCATCCTTCCTTCGTCACCTGCTGCCCGCGGGCTATCGCCAATGCTTCGGCGGGGACGTCTTTGGTGATGCAGGAGGAAGCCCCCACGTATGCGCCGCGTCCGACGCGCACGGGCGCAACCAGGGTAGAGTCGCTGCCGATGAATGCGCCGTCTTCGATCACGGTGGTGTGTTTATGGATTCCGTCATAGTTGCAGGTAATGGTCCCAGCGCCTACATTGACGTTCTCGCCGATCAGGGCATCGCCGAGATACGTCAGATGGTTGGCCTTTGATCCTTTGCCCAACCGCGCTTTCTTGGTTTCAACGAAGTTGCCCACATGCGCGCCCTCGCCAATATCGCTGCCCGGCCTGACGTGGGCGTAGGGTCCCAGCACTGCCCCAGCAGCAATGCGTGATTCGCTGAGAATGCATCCTGGGCGCACCACCACATTGTCGCCAATCTCACAATCACGGATCACCGAGTAAGAGTGAATGTGGCAGTCGCTGCCGATGCGTGTGTTGCCTAAAATCTGGACGCAGGGATCAATCGTGGTGTCAGGCGAAATCTCTGCGCTGGAATCAATTATCGAAGTCTGCGGCTGGAACAGGGTCACGCCCGCCTGCATAAGCTCGGCGGCCTTGCGCATGCGCAGCGCAGAGTCGAGCTGCGCGAGTTCTGCGCGCGTATTAACTCCCAGGGTCTCCTCGGCATTCACGGCCAACTGGGCCACAACCTTTTTCCTGGCGCGTACCAGCAGGGAAGCGATGTCGGTCAAATAGTATTCGTGGTGGGCATTTTCTGTGGTGAGCTTGTCCAGGTTTTCCAGCAGCGGTTTCACCTGGAAGCCATAAATACCGGTGTTGATCTCGCGAACCTTCTCTTGTGAGCCGCGCAGCGATTTCTGCTCAACAATGGCTGCTACATCGTTTCCCGCGCCCGATTTGCGCAGCACGCGTCCATAGCCGAAGGGCTCAGCAACGACCGCAGTCAGAATAGTCATGGCGGCGCGCTGCTGCAGGTGAAAGTCGCGCAATCGGGCAATCGTCTCAGGCTGAATGAGCGGTACATCGCCGGAGAGCACCAGCACATGGTCATAGCCGGCCAGAGGCCCCTTGGCCGCCATAATGGCGTGTCCTGTGCCCCGCTGCTCGGGTTGCATGACAAAGCCTACGCCTGTGTGTTGCGTCTGGGCACGAACACGTTCCGCCTCGTGACCGATGATGACATGCACATCCGCCGCTGGAACAATCGCCTTCGCCGCCACAATCACATATTCCAACAGGGTCTTGCCGGCAATGGAATGCAGCACTTTAGGATGCTTGGATTTCAGCCGCGTGCCTTTGCCCGCAGCCATGATGACGATTGCTACTTTGCCGGCGCCGGCAGAAGCGGCGCTCTGGGGTTGTCGCTTATTGCGAGTCGTTTTAGAAGCCTTCATTGCTCCCGACATCTTAACAGTTTGTCGAAAGTCGCCAACTACTAGCCGTTGCTGATGGTTGATCGCTGACTGCTGACGGTCAGGTTCAGCAGCGCGCGCGCCAACGTGTCGGTCGCATGCCGGGCCACGCCGGCTTCTTCCAGAAAGTCGCCGCACACCGGTTCCACGCCCATTCGCCTGATCTCTTCCAAATCCACCGCAATCTGCTCGGCGCCCTCGGCTGCATATTTTTCCTTCAATTCGGCAGAAACTGGACGGGTATTCACCAATGCATAGTCGAAGAGTTGCGTTTTGGCGTGGTCCTGAAGGGCGCGCAGATGATCAGCGGCGCTGAGTCCAAGACTTTCATTGGCCTGGGTCATGAGGTTGCACACGAATATCTTGACCGCAGCCGAAGCCTTAATCGCCTGCGGAATGCCGCTCACGATGAGATTTGAGATCAGGCTGGTGTAAAGCGATCCCGGACCCAGGGTAATCAGGTCGGCCTCCGCAATAGCGTCCAGGGCCTGGGGCAGTGGTTCGGCGTCTGGCGGGATCATGTACAGCTCCACAATACGCTGCTTGCTGCGCGAGATGCTGGTTTCGCCACGCACGCAGCTTCCATCATCCATGAGCGCCTCAAGCTCAACATTAGAGACCGTAGAGGGATAAATTATCCCCCGCGACTTCAGAATGGCGGACGAAAGCTTTACTGCCATGGCAAAGTCGCCGGTGATAGCAGTCAACGCCGCGAGAAAAAGGTTGCCGAAATTGTGTCCTTCGAGTCCAGCCCCGGACTTAAAGCGGTACTGGAAGAGTTGCGAGAGAAGTTCTTCATCTTCGGAGAGGGCAACCATGCAGTTGCGGATATCCCCGGGCGGCAGGATATTAAACTCCTTGCGCAAGCGGCCGCTGGAGCCGCCGTCGTCAGTCACTGTAACGATGGCGGTGAGTCCATTAATGAAAACGTCATGTCTTGAGCCGGGAGCAGAAAAAACGCCAGGCTGGTCGAAATGCTTGAGTCCCTTCAGCAGGGTAGAGAGACCGGTGCCTCCGCCGATGGCCACTACTTTGATGGGAACGTCAGCCAAAACTTCGCCTCTCATCGCCGCTTGTTTTTCGCAACAGCGGGGGACGAAGCGGGTGCAGGGGACGCGGAAGCCTCCAGTTCCTCTGGATAAAGCAATTCGGTAAAGCGAGGATCATCGGACATGTTCTGGAAGTCCGATTCATTACGCGCATGATAACGATTCGCAGGATTCAATTTGATGGCCTGCTCCAGGTTTTTCAGCGCGGTCTCATAGTGATGGGTCAGGCAGTCCAAAACCGCCATTCCGTACCAAACGTAATCGGCTTTGGGCACCTGCTTTTGCAGTTTCTCCAGATGCGTACGCGCACCTTCGTAATCGGCGGCATTCATCAGGGAGATGGCGTAGTCGTAGTGTTCCTCAGGAGACTTGAAGCCGCCGTTCGAAGTCCGGGCTAGCTGTTGCTGGCAGGTGTTCAGGTGCATGGCAGCCCGGTCCGCCAATTCGCGGCTGCCAGCAGTCATTACCTTCTCCAGCAGTGCTTTCGCGCGCTCAAATTTGCGCTCCTGCATGGCCTTCAAACCGGCCTCATAGTTTTGCACAGCCTGTGTAAAACGTGGATCCTCAGTGAACGAGGAACTCCTCTGGGTTTGCACTGCCACCTGTGGCTTGCTCATTTTGTTCTTATGCAAGGCTTTTGTTTTCTTCAGCTTAGCTGAAGCCCTTTTAACCTTTGCTGAGGCCTTCTTATTCATCTGCTTAGCCTTCCCCTATGGCCTCTTACAGCCCCATCGCCGTGAGCTGTGGAAATCTGGCTTGGGTTTAAATTCAATAACTTAAAGCAGGAAGTTATACGCGTATTAGGCCCCCGGCGTCAACTTCAGAGTAGTTTGATGTATTCCCAGCATCAAATGGTATCTCTCAATTTAACACGGCGCGGAAGAATGGGGCAGAAGCGAATCTGAGCTGAAGCCAAACCTGCTACATGCTGCCTGGAAGCGACATAGCTGTCAGATTTTACAGATACTCCTGCGGATACCTTGGTAGCCGGCTCCAACAAGCAGTTTCTATGTGGTAGGTGATTTTTTCGATCCCTTTGCGGCTGTCTTGTGTACCGGCGTTTTGGGGGTCACCCCGATGGATGCGGCCGTATCAAGGTTGACCTGCTGCCACTCTCCCGAGACGATGCCCATACGAATCTGCTCTGGCGTCTTTTTCTGCTGGGTCATCTGATAGCTGTAGTAGAGCTCTTTCATGCAGACGGCACAGTTGCCGCCGTGCTCACTCTCAAAGCAACTGTGCAAGCTCTTGTGGCCATGGCCCCGGTCACAGTAGCAATAACATGGCTGCTGATAGATCACTTGCGGAATTTTGGCCGCCAGTTCGTATGAGTGCACCTGCGCGGGCTTATATTTGGTCTCGGGATAGGTCAATTGGCCAGGGGTCAGGACCGGCGGAATGCTTTCGCCCTTTGCGTATCCCTTATCGTTATAAGCCGGGACATCGGTTGGGCGCCCGAGCCACTGGGCCGGGCTGGTAATAATCGCAGCCAGTGTAATGCAGAGCACGGAGATCAGTCGTTTCATAGAGCCTTTGGGTTGGTGCTGCTGGTTATTTTACTCCCTTTCGACCGCAAATCCGTCTAACAGGGGCAGGATTTTTGCTGCAGAAGCTGATTGCTGAGCGCTGAATGCTATAAGATGTAAGATAACCGAGCAACATGAGTAACACACCTACGCCGAACCTCTCTGCCAATCCAGAGATTCCCTCCTCCGGGGCCTCACCCAAAATCGGAGCCAAGAGCGAATTACAGACGACACCAAAAACCACGTCTGCTCCTTATGCTCAACTCCGTCTGTGGCTTCGCGACCTTACGATTTCGCTCATTCTCGCGGTCTTCGTAATTATTTTTCTGTATCAGCCGGTAAAGGTGGAAGGCACCAGCATGCTCCCCGAGCTTCAGGACCAGGAGCGCATCTTTATCAACAAGTTTGTTTACCGGCTGGAGCCTATTGCCCGTGGCGACGTGGTGGTATTCCACTTTCCCCACGATACTTCGAAGAGCTTTATCAAGCGGGTGATTGGTATTGCCGGGGATCGCATTCGCATTGTCGAAGGCGAAGTCTATTTGAATGGTGAGCTGCTCGCTGAAAGTTATGTCCCGGCTGACTATACCGACCACCGCTCCATACCCGAACTCACCGTGCCGGCCAATTCATATTTTGTGCTCGGCGATCACCGCAGCATGTCCAACGATAGCCGCGATTTCGGTCCTGTCGAGGGTGGGTACATTTACGGCAAAGGGTGCGGTAATCGCCTTGCATTCTCCTGGTTTGTGACCGCTTATCTTTAAAGGTTAGGGGTTAGGGCTTTGTGTAAATCGATCGTAGAATTCACTCCATCTTGGCGGAATTCTTCTGTTCCGGCGATTTCACTTAAGCGCGAGAGTACGCTTCTTCTCCCCCCATTTCGCTGACAATGCTTGCAGCGAGGGATAAGAGACAAGCTCGGTCAACATCCGCTCTGGCGGTCGCGAGCCAGCTTGAATTGCCTGTACCAGCATGTTGATGGCGAGACCGGTGTTGGCTGGTATGACTACCGTGGCCGCCAAATCCCCTTTATTCACCCATGCCTGTCCCGTTTTGGGAACTCCGTCGCAACCAATATAAGGCAAGCTGAGCCATCGCTTACGCTCGCCAGCGGTTACAAGTTCTTCAAAGGCCTTCCTCGCTCCCTTGGCCATGGCGTCATTTTGGCAGGCAATGACGTCGATAGCCGCATTGCGTGAGGTGGCCAGCCGCATCCAGGCGCTGACCGCATGGGTGGCGCTGGCCTCGGTCCATTGCCCTCGGATCATTTTCATCTCCACGTTTGCCGGCTTGGTTTCAGACATCCCCACGGTCCGTTGTTGCGCCGGCAGGCTGTTCGAGGGCCCCTGAATGTATAACACCGAACCGCCTTCGGGCAGCAGAGCACCCAATTGCCGCCCCTGGATTCGCCCAATCTCTTCATGGTCTGAGGTGATGGCGCAGAGCGGAGCGTTGTAACTGTTGCGTAGTTCCGCGATGTAGTTGACATTGCAGTTGAGCACCACGCATCCTATTCCAGCCGCTCCCGCAGCGCGCGCTACATGCGGCAAGCCAGTCCCGCTCACCGCTTCAAATACGATTCCATCCGGGCGCAGATCGGGCTGCAATTGGATGCCCCGCAGCAACTGTTGGCTCTGCGTGATTGCATCGCCATCCGCATAGACAATCTCGATGTCTACATTCATGCGCCGCGCGGTCTCTTCCGCAGCCCTGGCTTGCTCCTGCTGAAAGTCATTGTCGCTGGTAATGAGAGAGATCAGAAACTTGAGTTGCTTCATGTTTGAATTGGTCTGCAAGGTCATACCCTATCTTGGTTCCGCTCCGGCGTTGTGAAGGCCGTGATTTTCACGCTCACAAGCCGCTCGGAGTCGAACCGATTGCGGTCTCATCGACCGGAAATGAGGGGTTCAAACAAGGGGGTAAAAGGGGGCTTGGCCGAAGGAAAACTATCTCATTGAAGCCCAGAATGGGGTCGAAAGTCAAGGAATATAAAGCCTTTCTTGCGCATCGGGAGCCGGGTTAGCGAGAGGAGTTTATGGGGAAAAAGCGCACTGTGCTGGTCGCCGTGGCCATGCTCCCATTACCGGCTCCGCCATTCGAGTCGGTCATGGTAACGGTCACCGTAAATAGCTTTTTCTTCGCGTAATTGTGTGCGCCTGTCACATTAAATACATTTGTAGAGCCCACTTGAACCACGGTTCCGGGAGTAGTATTCCCATCGCCCCAATTGATGCTGGCAGAAAGATGCGTGCCAGTTTCACTCATATCAGCGTCTATGAAGCTGGCAATCACCACCGGAACATTGGACCGGAACATATGAATGTTACGCCCCGCGCCGGTGATGGGCGCATCATTGGTCACCAGGATGGCGGGGGAGGTGGCTGTAATCGGAGTTCCTGCGTCATTGGCTGTGATGGTGAATGTGTTGCCTTGGGTCCCGCTGGTCACCATGAATCCATTGAATGTATGAGCGCCATTATCAGAATTTCCCGCGCCTGAGGTGAACGTATAAGGATTGGGTGTAGGCAGAGTTACTGTGGGTGTACCGGTGGTGCTTAACTGCACCGAACCGGTATAAGAAGTGGCGGCGTTGTTGAAGTTGTCTAATGCCGTAAGGGCTGCGGAGAACGCAAAACCCACCGAGGCCGTAAGCGGCACATTCCAGGAAAAACTCTTCGCGGCCGCAGCGCTCACTACTACCGGTGCACTCCCGCTAATCGAACTTGCAACCGTGTCGGCTGCTGTAATGGAGCGATTGCCCGCGGTTTTCAAGGTTACCGGGAATGTGCCCACGCCGTTGCTAAGCGTACTGTCACCCGGCAGGGCTGCTTGGGGATCGGAGCTTGTGAAGTGGACAGTACCCAGGTATGCAGGAGTCGTATTGTTGAATTGATCCAGGGCTGTAACGGTTATGCTCAACGGATTGCCGGCTGTTGTGTTAGCGGGCGCGCTGACCGAAAAATGTGTCGTGCCACAGCTCGGAAATTGAAAGGAGGCAATCTGAGTACGCCAATTAAAGCTGCCGCTCATCGTTGCATAGTATTCGGTTGTGTACCAGAACGTACAGTCATCGCTTGGGTCCACACGCATGGCGCTGTAGTCGCCCCAGCGCGTGTAGGGTCCATTCTCTGAACCTGCGCCCTCAACCATGCTTCCTTCACCTTGCGGCATCTGTCCAGGAGGGTCGTTCGCAAGGCGTCCGGTATAGCGGATTGCCGGATACAAGGTGCTTCCGGAAACACTGAAACCCAGGGCCATATCGCCTGTGCCATTCATGGCAACACTGCCCATCCAGCGGAAATTCGCGTCAGGACCGTAGGTTCCTTGTTGGAAAATTGAAGGAATTCCACTCGCAATTCGTATCTCATACCAGCGAACACCGCTGCCGGTACCGTCAGCATTGGTTGCTACCGAGTGATTGACCACCAACGCTTCGTGGTCGCCAAAGTTTCGATATGCCAGACGATACATGAGGCGATCGGCCAGCGAATCCAATCGCCATGTGGTGCCTGCTTGCGGAATGCATGTGCCGCCGCCGTAGCATGTAGCGTTGTAGGGTGCTGTAGTGAGCACCGTGGGTCCGGTAAAGCTGCTATTGGCAGGAGTAACCCAATCTACGTGGAAGCTCCAGAGGTTGAGAGCGGTTCCGGAAAAACCCAGATCCACCACGTAATTCGGCGCGCCTGCCGGCGGGGGAGTAGAGCCATCCAGGTCCGAAGGCAGCAGCCCGCCATCCCGTGCCGTGGTCTGAAAGCATTGCTGCGTGGCCGGCTGTCCAGCCAGCATCTTGTTGCGGTCGAGAGCGCAAATTTCGCCACCCAGGAACGCGAAATTGGTGGCAAACAGATTGTAAGAAATGTAGTAAGCGTCAGGCCACACGCCCATTTTGGGGTAATCAGGTATGTTTGATCCGTAGGAATACGAATACCGGTAGTAGGAGCCGGTGGGGTCCCCGCTGGTAGAAACAGCCACGCATTCAAAGAATGGTGCCGTGAACCGCGGATTCCCCAGGAAAAACTCGGTGACAATCCAACGGTCAGCCAGCCGGTCGTATTGAGCTATGGGATCGCCATCATGGTTGGTTTCGCAGCCCCCTCCGAAGCCGCTCCATAGTGTATTAATCGTTTTGGGCCCCAAAACCGTGGCGCCACTCTTGCTCAACACAACAAACATGCTATTTACGATCTGGAGTATATGGCTAGGTCCCACCGCCATGTTCGTATCCGGAGGCACGCCAGTCATGATGAAACCGGGGAAACCCACGCCCAGTCCGGGGAAATTGCTTAAAGTAGCCGGCATTTGCATGGGGCCTGCGTTCTGCTGCACGACAGGGTCTTGGGCTGGAATAACTGCTTGTGGCCTGGGCAAAGTCAGCGGCGCGCTTATCTCGGACTCGAACTCTGGCAACACAAAGGCCGATGGAATATCGCGCAACGGCGGCGAAACATCAAAACGCTCCACCTGAATCACCTTTGCATGTTGAGGAGGATTTTCTCCGGCCCATGTTGTGGTGGTTAAGGCCAGCAAACATGCCAAGAGAACGGTAATTGCTTTTATGCACATTTTGCGTGCGTGATTTGATCCATCTCGGGGGAGTTGCGGGTTTTAGAATTCGACTGCCAATAGTCCTGACAAAAGAATCAGGGTTTACAGAGCATGCTTCGTGAACAAGAGGGGATGCCTAATTGAAGCCTGGAATAGCTGGAAAGTCAAGGAATATCACCAAGCGCCGTTCTAATGCGCCTGATTTTCAAGCCAAAAATACAGTTTCAATATGGAACTAGACCATATTCCGATTTAGTAGGCTGTGCTCGTGTGCCGCTGTAGTCTCGTCAAACCCAACCTGCCCGCACGTGATCGTGTAATCCCTGGCAGAAGCGGGCGCTTCGAAGAACCTGGGCACCGCTGAATACTCTGAATACTGAGTACCGGGTACTGCATACTTAGTTACAATTCGTTCATGAAAACAACCGTCCTGCTGATCCTTGCCTTGCTCTGCTCGTTGCCGGCGCATTCGCAATGCGATTGGCAGCGGCAAATCATAAGTGCGATCAAGAGCCGCTTGCCGGGTGAGAAGGCATGCAGCATTCTGGTCAGCCCTCCGCAGCAGATTTTCAGCGAGCTCGATGCGGTTGAAGCGGATTTGTTGAACAGCAAGAATCAGATCGGCCCCTATGACAGCGAGTACTGGAGATATCAGGAGTGGCTCAGCTCCTATGCGCGGCGCTTCAGCACATTCTCCGGAGGCTTTGAGCAAAGTGAACAAAAGGTTGCAATCGTGAGAGACAAGGCGCCGAATGCCTTTGCTACCGGTCACTACGTTGTGCTTACCTCCGGGCTGGTGGATTGGTTCACGCAGCCTCAGCTCGCCCTGCAAAACCTGGGACTGACCCCGCAGCAGGCAACGGACTATCTTGCACAACTGGAGAAGAGCTATCCGCGGTCGAATCCAGGTCCCGATGGATTGATTGCCATTACCGCCATCGAGAGCGCCCACAACCTGCTCGGCCACGCCGATGCATTTCCCCTGGCAGAGGCCTGCGACGATTACATCAGGGAGCAGAAGCGGCAACTCTACGACTACGAAAAAACTGTCTCCCTGGGCAAGAAGCCGTCATGGTTCAGCAGGATTTTCAGCTCCGGTCCGTCCTACACCCCGCTGCCGTCCAACGAGCGCCAGCAACTCGCGGATGCCGACAGCTTGGGAAACTGGCTCGCATGGAACGCCCAGCGGGGCGGCGCCTCGCTGGCAAATTCGCTTCGCTGGATCAGCCTCGTGCCCGAGCAGAGCTCTCTGCCTAAAGTGCCCAGGGGGCAACAGCCAGCACGCATTCAGTACATCTCCGCGATGTTGTGCTCCGATCGTTCTGCGTTGCAATCGCGCTCGGAGTCAATGAGCGGATTCAGCCGCTGGGGTTCGTCTTTCGATCCTCCTGCGCCCCGCGCAGCTCCGCCGGTTGACGAAGCTGTTGCACGTTTTCAGGACTTCCAGATTTGGTATCCCGCGCACCGCTCAGATATTGACCGCATCGCCCGCGGCGAACTCACCGACCAGGAAAAGTCGCGGATGGTGAACGTCGAACTCGAAGCCAAGCCCGACAAGGCCACCTTGCTTGTAGATGGGAAAGAACTTTCAGCGCGCAAGCTCAAAACCGCGCTGCCGGTGGGCCCGCACGTCATCGCCAGTAGCTACAACGGCCTTACGCGCGAACAGCGGATTGTGATTTTTGAAGATGGCCCGACGAAGTTCAACGTCGAAGCGAAGTAGTAGAGAACTACTGTTGACATCCCGCCATTTTCCTAATACAGTACTTCCTTCATGCTTACCAAGAGCCAGAAGCGGGCCAAGGGGATGACAACAACATCCACAGGTACAGGCACATCCATGCGCTTCTGGCGAAGGGTTCAATAGCGGAAATAAGCAGTAATAAGATTCCAAAAAGCCCACCGCCAGAAACGACTGACGGTGGGCTTTTGATTTTTACGTGGAATGACGAAGCAAGGTTGAAAGGTTACTGGCAATATGAAAAAGATCGTAATGAAGTTTGGCGGCACCTCGGTGGGAAATGCAGCCCGCATTCTGAGCTCCGCCCGCATTGTGCAGGAGGCCGCGGCAAAAGACCGCATCGTTGTTGTCGTCTCCGCACTGGGCGGTATCACCGACCGCATCCTGAACTGCGTGAAGGCCGCCGGCAGAGGCGAGCAGAGCACGGTGTCCAGCACGCTGCAGGAGATCGAAGCCCGCCATGAAGAAGTTATCGCCTCAATGTTCAATGCCAGCAATGCGCCGAGGATTCGTGAGCAGGTCGGGACCATTATCCGCCAGTTGCATGATCTCTGTTTTGCCCTGGTGCAGCTTCGCGCATTGACCCCTCAACTCCTGGATGTAGCCTTACCTATGGGAGAGAAACTTTCCGCCCAGATATTCGCCGCCATACTTGAGCAATCCGGCACACCCAGCCGCTACATTGATTCCACCGAAATTCTAGTTACCGACGACCACTTTGGCGACGCCGCCGCCGATCTTGACGCCACCCGCCCCAAGGTTCAGGGTGTGATTTCCCCGCTGCTCGATGAAGGATGCGTTCCGGTTGTCACCGGTTTCAGCGGTGCCACCAAACAAGGCCAGCCCACGACGCTCGGACGAGGAGGATCAGATTCTTCCGCCACTATTCTCGGCGCCGTCCTCGAATGCGATGAAGTCTGGATCTGGACCGACGTTGACGGCGTCCTCAGCGCCGACCCGCGCATCTGCCCCAACGCCCGGGTGCTTCCGGAGATCAGCTTCACCGAGGCTATTGAACTTTCTTACTACGGGGCCAAGGTCATCCATCACAAAGCCATTCGTCCCACCATGGAAAAGAAAATTCCCGTGTGGATCAAGAACTCCTTCCGGCCTGAGATTGCCGGCACCAAAGTCACCGGCGCTCCTTACATGAACGGCACGCCGGTGAAGGCGGTGACGGCCATTAACAAAGCAAGCCTGGTGACCCTGGTGGCACAGAATGATCTTTACGTTGCTGCCGACATTCTCGGCAGGATGTTCCTTCGTCTGGGCCACGATCACGTCGATATCCTGTTCTCCACCCAGTCCTCGGCAGAGAACTCCCTGGGGCTAGTGGTTCGCGGAGAAGATACCGACCGGGTCACGGCCTCGATTGAAAGAATGTTTCGCACCGAACTGCGCCACGGTGTACTCAAGTCGGTGGATGTTGAGCGCGATCTGGCCGTCATCGCCGTGCTCGGCGAGGCCATGAAGGGAAGCTACGGCGTTATCGGCCGGATCTTCAGCGCCGTGGGCGCGCGCAAGGTCAGCGTGACCGCGGTCGCCCAGGGCGCCAGCGAATTGAGCATCTGTTTCGCTGTTCCTGCAGCCAACGCGCCCGACGTGATTCAGGCAATTCACCAGGAGTTTTTTCACTAGAGGATTTGATTTTAGCGACTATTGCACGTGGAGTCTGTGTGTTTAAGATGCAATCCGGTGACAACGATAGGGCAGAGTAGAGACGTAGCATGCTACGTCTCTACCAGAGCAACGGTGAGGTTGAAAATGAAATTCGCCTTGTGGGCTTCTAGATTAACGTTGCTGGCAATCATGACAGCGTCTCCGCTGGCCTTCAGTCAGGAGAGCGAAGCGGCGCAATTTCTTGCCGCGTTGATCAAGATTGATACCAGCAATCCTCCGGGGAACGAGACCAGGGCCGCCGAATATCTGAAAGGTATTTTTGAGAAAGAGGGAATCCCCGCGCAGATCTACGAATCGGCGCCGGGGCGCGGCAACATCGTCGCCCGCCTGAAAGGGAACGGCAAAAAACGGCCCCTCCTGCTGCTGGCCCATCTTGATGTTGTGGGGGTGGAGCGCACCAAGTGGACGGTGGACCCCTTCGCCGCGGTGATCAAAGAGGGATACATCTATGGCCGGGGATCCATCGATGACAAGGGCATGGTAGCTGCCAATCTTGAAGTCTTCCTTCG
>WNFJ01200527.1_pt3 | contig 17997 bp, 16 predicted proteins | sample 5400461 | NCBI WGS metagenome assembly WNFJ01 (sample SAMN13153349, study PRJNA577476) | soil metagenome | isolation source: 115 cm saprolite on Douglas fir-dominated hillslope | place: USA:California | collected 2013-09-17 | reverse complement strand
TCCAGCGGCGCGACCAGGACCTGCTTGTTGCCGGTCGTCGCGATGATGTCCTCGGCGGTGCGCTCCCCGGCCCGGATGTTGCGGACCGCCAGCGTGACCTCGGCGCCCGCGCCGGCCAGGGCCCGGGCGGTCTCGATGCCGATGCCGGATGCCCCGCCGGTCACGATGACGCGGCGGCCGGCGAGATCGACGCCGTCGACTACCTCGGCGGCGGTCGACTCAGCGGTGAACGGCGTGGTGATGAGGCTAGTCATGACCTTCCTGTCTCGTTCGGCGATACGGCCAGGAAGCCTGGCCGGTACGATATGAAGCGGAGGAAGCTCCGTTACTACCAGACCCTAACCGGAGGAAGCTCCGGTTAGCAAATCGTGCTGAGGGCGAGACAGTCAGCTGGACCCCGCCAGCGCTCAGCTGCACTTCGAGGAGGAGCCGTGCCGGCCACCGACGCCCGGCCGCTGCGCGCCGACGCGCAGCGCAACCGAGATAGGCTGCTCGACGCCGCCGTGCGCGCGTTCTCCCCGGATCCGTTGGATGCGACGCGGCTTGACGTGACGCTCGACGCGATCGCGAAGGACGCGGGCGTCGGCATCGGGACGCTCTACCGCCACTTCCCCACCCGCGAGGCGCTGATCGAGGCGGCGTACCGCAAGGAGCTCGCCAGGCTCTGCGACGCCGTGGCAGAACTCCTGCAGGCCATGCCGCCGGACGAGGCGATGCGCGCCTGGATGGATCGTTTCGTCGACTACATGACGACCAAGCGCGGCATGGCCGACGCGCTGCGCGCGGTCATCGCGTCCGGCGGTAACCCGTACGCGCAAAGCCGCGACCGGCTGACCGCCGCGATCACGACGCTGCTGAGCGCGGCAGCGGCCGCCGGGACCGTCCGGCCGGACATCGAGCCGGGTGACGTGCTCGCGAGCCTGAGCGGCGTGTCCCTGGCCGCCGGCGAGCCCGCCCAGCGCGACCAGGCCCGCCGCCTGCTCGACCTCCTGATGGACGGCCTGCGCTACGGCGCTGCTACCGCTCAGATGTCCAGCACCTTGACGTACTTCTCGCCGAGCGACTCGGCGACGCCTTCCGCCAGCTCGTTAGGCGGATTGCTGTCGAGGAAGGCGTTGTAACCCTCATAGATGTGGAGCCGCTGGTCATCCGAGGCGTAGACGGCGATCGCGCCCTTTGGCGTCAGGTAGGCGGTCTGGTCCTTGTACTCGCTGTAACCGATCTCACGGCCCTGGAATGCGAGATAATCGCCGCCGGCCTGCTCGTCAAGGAAGACCTCAACGCGCTTGAACCCCTCCTCAGTGACCTCGGCCCGCGCCTTCTGCCGGCTCAGCTCGTCACGGAGCGCGGCCTGGCAGACGGCGGAGACGTTGGTGTCGCCGAGCTTGTCCTTCACCTCTGCAGCGAGGTCGTCGGGCACGTAGATGGTCATCTTCATGGCGCCTCCCATGTCGGTATACCTGAGCACTCTATACCGATATCAGATAGAGTCAAGCGGCTATATACGTACACTCTGCTCCCGGGGGAGGGCACCAGCTGGCAGCGGGTGGCGAAGCAGCGAACCGGGCGAACTGACCTTGGTCAGCCTGGTTCGGCCATGTCAGAGGTCGGGAAGCCCGAGATCCAGATTGGGCCGGTCCATGCCGCCGTCGACCTCGAGCACCTTGCCGGTGATGTAGCCGGCGGCCGGTGACGCCAGGAAGAGGACCGCGGCCGCCACATCCTCCGGATCGCCGATCCTGCCGAGCTGGATCGCCCGCTCCATCTGGCCGCGCAGCGCGTCGTCGGTGAGCACGATGTCCAGCGCCGAGGTGGCCGCCGAGCCGACCGCGATCGCGTTGACCCGGATCCGGGGAGCGAGGTCGGCGGCGGCCAGCCGGGTGTAATGGGCCAGGGCCGCCTTGGCCGTGCCGTAGGCGAGGTAGCCGCGGCCCGCGACCCGTCCCATGGCCGAGGAGATGTTGACCACGGCGGCGCCCCGGTCGCCGGAGGCGAGCAGATGAGGGACGGCCGCCTGGGTGAGACTGTGCGCGACCGCGACGTTGAACTGGAACGCGGCCGCGAGGTGCCGCGGCTTGGTCGCAAGGAACGGCCGCGGCATGGCGCCGCCGACGTTGTTGACGACGATGTCCAGCCGGCCGAAGGCGTCGACCGCGGCGGCGGCCAGCCCCGCCACGGCGTCGAGGTCGCTCAGGTCGGCGGGAACGACCACCGCCCGCCGCCCGGCGGCCTCGACCTCCCGCGCCACCTTGGCCAGTTGATCCCCGGTGCGCGCCGAGATCACCAGGTCCGCGCCCGCCTGGGCCAGGGCCAGCGCGGCGGCCGCGCCGATGCCCCGGCCGGCGCCGGTCACGACGGCCACGCGGCCGGTGACGCGGAAACGATCGAGGATCATGAGCCCCGCCTCTGCTTTGGGTGGGGTCAGCCTACGAGGAAAGTAGAACACGTTTCAATTGCGGCTGCCATCACCAGCCCGCACCTGTCGCCCTAGCCAGGTTGCGGCGGGGTCTCGAAGCCGCACCGGGGACCGGCCGCCCGCGACAGCTTGACGTCGATCGTGGCCACTTTTGCCTCAAGATACTCAGCGAGTGCCACGTACCAGGCGTCGTAACAGGTGACATTGGCCCGCAGTTCCCATACCCGATCGGCAAACGGCGCATAGGGGAAAAGCTCTACCGGCAGATCCGCCAGGTCGGCGTGAGCCAGCGCGGCGCTGTCCGCCGAGATCTCGCCCGCCAGCGTGGCGCGGCGCAAGATATTGGCGGTCTCGACCGGCATGAGATGCGGCGCGCTGAGTGGCTGCGCGGCCAAGAGCGATTCCGCCCACACCCCGGCCGGGCCTGCGTCGATCAAGGCGGCCACCACCATGGAGGCATCGATAACGAGGGTCACCGGCGATCCGCGTCACGGTGCGCGAGGATGCGGTCTGCCGGCAGCGCGGATCCTGTCGCGGCCTTCCGTGACCGGATCCTGGCGACAAGGGCTTCGGCATCAGGATGCTGAGCGAATTCGATCAGTTTTGCCCTTAGGTATTCCTGCAAAGAACGGCCGGTTATCGCCGCCCGGCCTGCCAGTTCGTCCCGTGTCTCATCGGGAACATCCCGGATGGTGATCGACGTTGGCATAGCTGCATTATGCAGCTATTGCTGTCGTTTTGCAAGCGGCACCTGCAGTAGGGCTGCTGGTTGCCGATGACCGGATGCCCTCGGCGGGCCCGGTCAGCCAGTTCGGCGGGTGCCGGAGCGAGAGGCGCGGGATCGCGGCGGTCCCGATAGCCTGTCCGGCGTGCTGGAACAGGTGAGCGTGATCCGTTACGTGACCCCACTGCGCGAGGGGGGATCGCTGCCAGCACTGGTCGAGGCGGACAACCTCGGCACGTACGTTATGAAATTCCGCGGTGCGGGACAGGGACCGAAGGCGCTCGTCGCGGAGATCATCGGCGGGGAGCTGGCCCGCCGGCTCGGCCTGCGCACGCCAGAGATCGTCCTGGGGTACCTGGATCCCCGCATCGCCAGCAGCGAGCCTGACCCGGAGATCCAGGACCTGCTGCGCGCGAGCAGCGGGCTGAACGTGGGCCTGGACTTCCTGCCGGGATCGGCCGGGTTCGATCCGGCCGGCTGGGATGTCGACCCGGATTTTGCCAGCCAGGTGCTGTGGTTCGATGCGCTCATCCAGAACGTGGACCGCACCTGGCGCAACCCGAACCTGCTGGTCTGGCACGGCGAGATCTGGCTGATCGACCACAACGCGGCGCTGTACTTCCATCACAACTGGCCCACCGCCCGTGCGCTGGCCCCCTTCGACGCGCAGGATCATGTGCTGCGCCAGGCCGCGACCCGGCTGGAGGCGGCGCACGAGGCGCTGGCGCCGAGGGTGACCAAGGAGCTGCTCGAAGAGATCACCGGCCTGGTACCCGGCGAGTGGCTCGGCGACGGGCGGCCCGGGGCCTACGTCGCGCACCTGACGGAACGCTCCGCGCGCGTGCTGGAGGTGATCCGGTGAGCAGCGGCGAGCCGTTCGAGTACGCGCTGATCCGGGTGGTGCCCCGGGTGGAGCGCGGCGAGGCCATGAACGCCGGGGTGATCCTGTACTCGCAGCGCCCCGCGTTCCTGGGCTGCCGCATCCAGCTGAACGAAGACCGGCTGCGGGCGCTGGACCCCGCGGTCGACCTGGCCGCGGTGACCGCGGCCCTGGCGGCCGTGGACACCGAGTGTCGGCGCGAGCGGCCGGCCGGGGAGTCGCCCGGGACGCGGTTCCGCTGGCTGACCGCGACCCGGAGCACGATCGTGCAGCCCGGCGCGGTGCACAGCGGGCTCACCGCGGACCCCGCTGGCGAGCTCGAGCATCTCTTCGAGAAACTGGTGCGCTGACGACCTGGCAGACTTGAGGGCGTGACCGGCCTGCAAGACTCGGATATCCCGGCGGTGGCGGAGAACGAGCCAGCGGGAGACACGGCGGTCGCCGACGTGGCTGAGGTCATCGCGTTCTGGCAGGAGCTCAGCCTGCCGGGGCTGGTGGACGTGCACACCCACTTCATGCCGTCCAACGTGCTGGCCAAGGTGTGGGCGTACTTCGACATGCGGGAGGCCGTGTCTGGGCAGGCGTGGCCGATCGTCTACCGGAAGCCCGAGGCGGACCTGATCGCCCTGCTCCGGGCGTTCGGCGTGCGCCGGTTCAGCGCGCTGGCGTACCCGCACAGGCCCGGCATGGCCGCCTGGCTCAACGCGTGGGAGGCCGAGTTCGCGGCCAGGACCCCGGACGCCCTGCACAGCGCCACGTTCTTCGCCGAGCCCGGAGCGGACGGCTACGTGGCCGAGGCGATCGAGGCGGGCGCGCGGCTGTTCAAGGCGCACGTGCAGGTGGGCGGCTACGACCCGCGGGACGAGCTGCTCGGCCCGGTCTGGGGCCTGCTCGCCGAGGCGCGCGTGCCTGTGATCGTGCACTGCGGGTCTGGGCCGATGCCGGGGGCCTATACCGGGTCCGGGCCCATCTCCGAGGTGCTGGCCCGCCATCCCCGGCTGATCACGATCATCGCCCACCTCGGGTCGCCCGAGTACGGCGACTTCCTCGACCTCGCGGAGCGGTATCCCGGCGTCCACCTGGACACCACCATGGCGTTCACCGACTTCCTCGAGTATCTCGCGCCGTTCCCCGCGGCGCTGCGGCCCCGGCTGGCCGGGGCGGCCGACCGCATCCTGCTGGGCAGCGACTTCCCCAACATCCCCTATCCCTACCTGCACCAGCTGCAGGCCCTGGCCCGGCTTGACCTCGGAGCGGCCTGGCTCCGCGCGGTCTGCCACGACAACGCCGCCCGGCTGCTCGGGCTGTGAGCCAGCCGTGAAGACGGGCAAGGCGAGCACGGGGAAGGCCGGCCCGCAGAAGGCCGGGCCCGGGAAGGTCGGCCCGGAGAAGCTGGCGCCGTATCAGGGCAAGCGGGACTTCGCCCGCACCCCCGAGCCAGCGGGCGCGCCGCCCCAGGGAGATGCCGCCGGACCTCGCCGGTTCGTGGTGCAGCGCCACCGGGCCCGCCGCCTCCATTACGACCTGCGCTTCGAGATCGACGGCGTGCTGGTGAGCTGGGCTGTGCCCAAGGGCCCGACGCTCGACCCGGATGTGAAGCGGATCGCGGTCCACGTGGAGGACCACCCGATTGAGTACCTCGAGTTCGAGGGCATCATCCCGCGCGGAGAGTACGGCGGGGGTGACGTGATCGTGTGGGACCTGGGCACGTGGGAGCCGCACGCCACCGACGACCCCGCCGCCTCGGTCGCCGCGGGCGAGCTGCACGCGGACGTGACCGGGCACAAGCTCCGCGGGCGCCTGGTCCTGGTGCGCAGCGGGCGCGACCGGGCGGACTCCAATCAGTGGCTGCTGCTGCACAAGAAGGACGAGTACGCCGTCGCGGGCTGGGACCCGGAGGACCACCCGAGGTCGGTGCTCAGCGGGCGCACCAACGACGAGGTCAAGGCCCACCCGCAGCGGATGTGGCGGGCCGACCTGCCGCCCGCCCAGGCCTCGGTTGCCATCGGCGACGTCGCCGCGGCTGGCGAGCCGGACGCAGACAGGCCCGACCTCGACGAATATGTCGCCGCGGGCCCCCACCCCGCCGAGCTCGACGCGCTCGCCGCCCTGGGCCCGGGCGGTGGCACGTGGGAGGTGTTCGGGCACAGGCTCAAGGTGACCAACCTGGACAAGGTCCTGTTCCCGGCCCGGGACGGCGAGGCGCCGGTGACCAAGCGCGAGTTCATCGGCTACGCGGCCCGGATCGCCCCGGTCGTCCTGCCCTACCTGGCCGGCCGCGCCCTCAACATGAACCGCTTCCCGGGCGGCGCGCAGACCAAGGGGTTCTGGCACAAGCAGCTGCCCGACCACGCGCCGCAGTGGCTTCCGCGGTGGCAGAACCCGAACGCCGACCCCGGCGACGCCACCACCTACCTGGTCGTGGACGAGCCAGCGGCGCTGGTGTGGGCCGCCAACTTCGGCGCCCTGGAGTGGCACGCCTGGACCGCGCGCACCGACCAGCCGCGCACGCCGACCTACGCGCTCATCGACATCGATGCGGGCCCGGCCACGTCCTGGGATGACGTGCTGGTGCTGGCCCGGCTGCACCGCACCGCACTGGAGCACCTGGGCGTCCGGGCCCAGCCCAAGCTGACCGGCCACACCGGCATCCAGATCTGGATTCCGATCGCCCGCGGGCCCGGCTACGACGAGACGCGCGAGTGGGTCAAGCAGCTCTCGCACGCGATCGGCGCGGTCGTGCCCGACCTGGTCAGCTGGGAGTGGGACGTCCGGGCGCGCGGGGGGCGGGCCCGGCTGGATTACACCCAGAACGTTAGGAATAAGACGCTTGTCGCGCCGTACAGTCCACGGCCCGCGCCCGGTGCCCCGATTTCGGCCCCCATCGACTGGGACGAGCTCGACGATCCGGCGCTGCGACCCGATGGCGTCACGATCCGCAGCGTGTGGGACCGCCTGGCCGAGCGCGGCGACCCGTTCCGCACCGTCCTCGGGCCTGGCCAGGCCCTTCCGCCGATCCACTAGCCAGCGCAATCTAGGGTTGGTCACAGATGCTGAGCCCTACTGGGGGGAGCACCCGTGCAGGTTCATGACCGGGCAGGTCAGCCGGCGGATCAGGCCGACCTCGTCGACGTCGCCGGCCTGGTCACCGCCTACTACGCCGAGCACCCGGATCCGGCCGAGCCCGGGCAGCAGGTGGTCTTCGGCACCTCAGGCCACCGTGGCTCGGCCCTGCGGCTGGCGTTCAACGAGGACCACATCGCCGCGACCACCCAGGCGATCTGCGACTACCGCGCCCAGGCCGGCATCACCGGCCCGCTGTTCATCGGACGCGACACGCACGCGCTCTCCGAGCCCGCTTTCGTCACCGCGCTCGAGGTGCTCGCCGCCAACCACGTGCGCGTGCTGGCGGACAGCCGGGACGGATACACCCCCACGCCCGCGCTGTCGCGGGCCATCCTGGTGCACAACGAGGGCTACCGCAGCGGCCTCGCGGACGGGATCGTGATCACCCCGTCGCACAACCCCCCGGAGGACGGGGGCTTCAAGTACAACCCGCCCGACGGCGGCCCGGCCGCCTCGCAGATCACCTCGGTCATCCAGGACCGGGCGAACGAGCTGCTGCGCGACGGGCTGAAGCAGGTCCGCAGGATCCGTTACGTCCAGGCCAGGGCCGCCGCCGGCCGGCACGACTTCCTCGGAACGTACGTGGCGGACCTGCCCACGGTGGTGGACCTGGACGCGGTGCGGGCCGCCGGGGTCCGGATCGGCGCCGACCCGCTCGGCGGGGCCAGCATCGCCTACTGGGGCGAGATCGCCGACACGTTCGGGCTGGACCTGACCGTGGTCAACCCGGTCGTGGACGCCACCTTCCGGTTCATGACGCTGGACTGGGACGGCAGGATCCGGATGGACTGCTCGTCGCCTTACGCCATGGCCTCGCTGATCGGCCGCCGGGCCGAGTTCGCGATCGCGACCGGCAACGACACCGACGCCGACCGGCACGGCATCGTGACCCCGGACGCTGGCCTGCTCAACCCCAACCACTACCTGGCCGCGGCGATCGACTACCTCTACCGCCATCGCGAGAACTGGCCGGCGGACGCCGCGGTCGGCAAGACCATGGTCAGCTCCTCCGTCATCGACCGGGTGACCGCCGACGCCGGGCGCCGCCTGACGGAGGTGCCGGTCGGGTTCAAGTGGTTCGTGCCGGGCCTGCTGGACGGCACCATCGCCTTCGGCGGCGAGGAGAGCGCCGGGGCTTCGTTCCTGCGCCGGGACGGGAGCGTCTGGACCACCGACAAGGACGGCATCATCCTGGCCCTGCTCGCATCCGAGATCACCGCGGTCACCGGCCAGACGCCCGCGGAACGCTACGGCGAGCTCACCGCCCGGCTCGGCGACCCGGCCTACGCCCGCATCGATGCCCCGGCCAGCCGCGAGCAGAAGGCGGCCCTGGCCAGGCTCAGCCCGGATCAGGTCAGCATCGACGAGCTGGGCGGCGAGCCGGTGGTCAGCCGGCTGACCACCGCGCCGGGCAACGGCGAGCCGCTGGGCGGCCTGAAGGTCAGTACCGAGTCGGGCTGGTTCGCCGCCCGGCCGTCGGGGACCGAGGCCGTCTACAAGCTCTACGCGGAGTCGTTCCGCGGCGCGGAGCATCTCGCCCGCATCCAGGCCGAAGCGCAGCAGATCCTGGAGTCCGTGCTGCGTTACGGATCTGGGCCTTCATGAGCCCCCTTCGCGAGCGCGTCCGGCGGTTCCTGGAGAAGCCGGGAACCGCCAGCCTGGCCAGGTACCAGCGGCAGCTGCCCGCGATAGCCGAGCTTGAAGATTCACTTCGTAACGTAACGGACGCGGAGCTGGCCGACCTGGCGGGCGAGGCAGAGGGCGACGCGGAATTCTGCGCGATCGCGCGCGAGGCGGCCCTACGGGCGCTGGGCGAGCGCCCCTTCGATGTGCAGCTGCTCGGCACGCTCGTGATGCTGAGCGGGCACGTCGCCGAGATGGCCACCGGCGAGGGCAAGACGCTGGCCGGCGCGCTGGCGGCCGCTCGGTACGCATGGCAGGGCCGGTCGGTCCACGTGATGTCGGTCAACGACTACCTGGCCCGCCGCGACGCCGAGTGGATGCGGCCCGTCTATGACCTGCTGGGCGTGACCGTCGCCTGGATCGATCAGACCAGCACGCCGGATGAGCGGCGGAGGGCCTACCAGGCGCAGGTGACCTACGCGCCGGTTAGCGAGATCGGTTTCGACGTGCTACGCGACCGGCTCGCGGGCGACGCGGCCGATCTCGTCACGACACAGCCTGACGTGGTGCTGATCGACGAGGCCGACTCGGTCATGATCGACGAGGCGCTGGTGCCCCTGGTGCTGGCGGGCTCGGCCGACGAGGGGAGCGCCGACCGCGAGATGGCCGGTATCGCGGCTGGCCTGCGCCCCCGCCTGCACTACGAGACCGACGACGACGGCCGCAACGTGTCGCTGACGAATGCGGGCGCCCGCGCGGCCGAGCGCGCGCTCGGCGGGATCGACCTGTACGCGGCCGACCAGCTGGACACGCTGACCCGGCTCAACGTGGCCCTGCACGCGCACGCGCTGCTGGAGCGCGACGTCGACTACATCGTCCGCGACGGCAAGGTCCACCTGATCAGCGCGTCCCGGGGTCGGGTCGCCCAGCTGCAGCGGTGGCCCGACGGCCTGCAGGCCGCGGTCGAGGCCAAGGAGGCCCTCGCCGCCACCGAGAGCGGCGAGATCCTGGACAGCATCACCATCGAGTCCCTGATCCGGCGCTACCCGCGGGTTTGCGGCATGACTGGTACCGCGGTCACCGCCGGCGAGGAGCTGCGCCAGTTCTACCGGCTCGAGGTGGCGGTGATCCCGCCGAACCGGCCGTGCGTGCGGGAGGACCAGCCCGACCGGCTGTACGCCACCCTCGATCAGAAGGAGCACGCTGTAATTGCCACGGTGGCGGCCGCGCACGCCACCGGGCGGCCGGTCCTGATCGGCACCCTCGACGTCGCCGAATCCGAACGGCTGGCAGAGGGGCTGGCCGCGGCCGAGCTGTCCTGCGTCGTCCTCAACGCGAAGAACGACGCGCAGGAGGCCGCGATCGTAGCCGAGGCGGGCGCGCTCGGCGCGATCACCGTGTCGACGCAGATGGCCGGGCGCGGAACCGACATCCGCCTCGGCGGGAGAGATGGTGATCCCGACGAGATCGCCTCGCTGGGCGGGCTGTATGTCATCGGCACCGGGCGGCACGTGAGCAGTCGGCTCGACCTTCAGCTGCGGGGGAGGTCCGGCCGGCAGGGCGACCCGGGGAACTCTGTGTTCTTCGTCAGCCTGGAGGACGACCTGATCGCGAGCTACGCCCCGGACACGGAGCCGCCGCGCGACGTGGACGCCGCCGGCCGGGTCAGCGACGCCGACGCGCACTGGGCCGTGGGGCACGCGCAGCGCGTCGCCGAGGGCGCCCACCTGGAGATCCACCGCAACACGTTCCGTTACAACAGGCTCATCGAGGACCAGCGCCAGGTCGTGCTGGCACACCGCGATCGGGTGCTGCGCACCAGCGCGGCCGCCGACGCGCTCGCCGGGCGCTGCCCCGAGCGGTACGCCGAGCTCGCCGGCACCCTCGATTCCCAGGTCGTGGAGGGGGCCGCCCGGCGGATCGTCCTGTACCACCTGGACCGGGGCTGGGCGGATCACCTCGCCGTGCTGGCCGGGATCCGCGAGGGCATCCACCTGCGCGCGCTCGGCCAGGGCCCGAACCCGTTCGGCATGGCGCTCGACCCGCTGACCGAGTTCCACCGCGAGGCGGTCGCGCTGTTCGGCCGCCTGCTAGACCAGGTCGAGGAGCGGTCCGCGGAGACCTTCCGGACCGCCGAGATCACCGCCGCGGGCGTCGACCTCGACGCGGCCGGGCTGAAGCGGCCCAGCGCGACCTGGACCTACCTCGTGCAGGACAACCCGTTCGGCACCGTGCTGGACCGGGCGCTGCGCCGGTTCGGCCCGTCCCGCCGGCGGTAGGCCCGCGGGGCCAGCGCTTCCGGGCCAAGCCGCCCACACGGCAGACCGGTTCCTGTGCTCGAGTTCCGAGACCTGCCGTCATTCCTCGACCCGCACCACCCCGGAGTCGAGCAGCTCCAGTCGGGACCGGCCTCGTCACCGTAGTCCGACGTGAACGCGTGCGGTGCCTCTCGCAGCGCCCGCAGCCTGATCGCGCGCAGCAGTCGCCAGTCGTCCTCGGTGATGTCACGCATGGCGGCCATATTGAACCATGCTGCCGTGACCGCGGGCGGCGCGATTACTAGCCCTCTGGTGCAATTCCTGTGACGCAGGAGTCAGAGCAGGCCGGATAGCCAGGAATGGACCTCGGGGATCCGGTGCTCGAGCAGGGTCAGGTGCCCGTCGTTATCCAGCAGCCGGGCCTGAACACCGGGGATATGGGCGGCGAGCCATTCGCCGTGGCCGAACGGGACGAACTTGTCCTCGCGCCCGTGCATCACCAGGACCGGGACCGAGATGCCGGAGAACTCGAACCCCCAGGCGTCGGCCTGCGCGCAGGAGTCCTCCCACCAGCCCTCGCTCCCGGGCGCGAGCCCCTCGTGCCCGGAAAACGCCAGGTACTCGGCCAGGTCGCCGGTCAGGACCGCGGCATCGGTGGAGGTCAGCAGTGTCTTGAGGGATTTGGCCATGTCGTCGGCGGATGCGGCGAGAAATTCCTCCCGGTCCTTCTCCATCTTGGCCCGGGACGCGGCCTTGTCCTTCAGGTACAGCTTGAAGTCATCGACGTTGTCCTGGCCCATGCCGTCGAACCAGTCCAGCCCTTCGGCGCCCCAGGGTGCAAGGCCCGCGAGCGACGCCACGCCGACGGCGAGGTCGGGCAGCAGCGCCGCGCAGGCCAGGGCGTGCGCGCCGCCTCCCGAGATGCCCCAGATCCCGAGCCGGTCGATCTGCAGCGACGCGCAGATCGTCCGCACGTCGGCCGCGCAGTCGGCATGCGTGCGCCCCGGCTGGGGGGTCGACCCGCCGTAGCCAGGCCGGTCGTAGCAGATGAGGCGCAGGCCGCGCGCGGCGGCGTCCGCCTGGTTGGGGCCGTACAGGTGCCGGGAGTTTGGCGTGCCCATATGGACGAGAACCGGCCTGCCCGCGGGATCGCCGGATTCCTGCACCGCCAGAACCCGGCCGTCCGGCGTCTCGATGATCCGTTCTGTGAGGTCAGTAACAGTCATTCAGATCCTCCGGGCTCGTCATTTCCGCGGCCGTGGGCAGGGTCAAGGGTACCCGGCCCGCGATCGCAGGCCACGGCCGCGGACGCGGTCTCGGTGGTGCAGTGATCACCTCTGGTTATGCTGCACCTGTGCCAGATCAGGCAGCCGCCGAAGCCCCCCGTCCCGCGGACGCGGGGCTGGCCGGCGCGCGGGCGGCGGTCCCGGGCCCAGCCGGGTCGGCCGGGTCGGCCGAAGGGGGCGCCGCCGATGGCGGTGCCGGCACGCAGCGCATCCAGGCGGTGGACCGGGCGGTCGCGCTGCTGAAATCGGTGGCGGCCAGCGCGACGCCGCCCACGGTTCTGGAGCTCGCGCGGGACTGCGGGATCAACCGGAGCACGGCCTGGCGGCTGCTCCGCACGCTCGAGCACCACGCGCTGGTCGACCGCGATCCGATCACTCAGCGCTACACGGTCGGGTACGGCGCGGTCTCGGTGGCCGCGGCGGTGACCGACGACGCGCTCGTCCGGCGGGTCCGGCCGCTGCTGGCCAAGCTCGCCGTGGCGACGGGGGAGTCGGTCACGCTCGCAGTGGCCAAGCGCTTCAACCTCGTCTACGTCGACCAGGTGGATCCGCCCAACGTCATGGTCCCCAACTGGCTCGACAAGCCGCTACCGCTGCATGCCACCTCAGGCGGCAAGGCGTTCCTGGCGTGGCTGGGCCCGGACGAGCGAGACGCCATCCTGCCCCGGGAGCTGCCGCGCTACACCGAGCACACCATCACCGACCGTGACCAGCTGGACCGGGAATTCGCCGAGGTCCGCAAGGTCGGCTACGCACTGTGCGCGCGGGAGTATGAGGAGTTCTCCTCCGGGGCGTCGGCCGCCGTGCTGAACACCCGGCAGTACCCGATCGCGGTGATCAATGTCTGGGGCCCGGCCCCCCGCAATCCGGCCAAGCGGCTGCACGAGATCGGCCGGGAAGCCGTACAGACCGCCCAGGAAGTCCGCGCGCTGCTCGACTGAGGCGGGTTTCATTATCCCGGACCCAAACCCGCGTATTTCACGCGTTTGAGTCCACGATCATGGAACTTCTCCCGGGAGGCGGCGGGCCGGACCCCAGCCGGGGGAGCCCGTGCCTTGACCCCCGGCGAAGCGCGCTGGTACTGTCGCGATGGTAACAGATTGTTCACATAGTGAACGTGCGTCAAGGAGGACGGCCGCGGCCATGGCTGGCTCCAGCAAGGTCATCATCACGTGCGCACTCACGGGTTCCGGGCACACGCCGTCGATGTCCCCGCACCTGCCCTACACCATCGAGCAGGTCGTCGATCAGGGCGTCGGGGCGGCCGAGGCCGGCGCGGCGGTGCTGCACCTGCATGCCCGCAACCCCAAGGACGGCAGCCCGACCGCCGACCCGGCCGTGTTCGCGGAGTACGCCAGGGGCATCAGGCAGCGCAGCGACGTCGTCATCAGCATCTCCACCGGCGGCGGCACCGGCATGACCGTCGAGGAGCGGCTGCAGGGCGTGCACACGCTCCGGCCCGAGCTGTGCACGCTCAACCTCGGGACCATGAACTACGGCAGCTTCCCGATGATCGGCAGGTACTCCGGCCAGTTCCGGTACGGCTGGGAGGAGCCGTACCTGGAGAGCACCCGGGCCGAGCCGTTCGTGAGCACCTACGCGGACATCGAGTACATGCTGAAGGTGGTCGGCCCGGAGACCGGAACCCGGTTCGAGGCCGAGGCCTACGACGTCTCCCACCTGTACACCCTGGCGTACTACCTGGACCAGGGCCTGGTGCAGCCGCCGATCCTCGTCCAGACCATCTTCGGCACGATGGGCGGCATCGGGCCCGACGTCGACCACATCGTGCACATGAAGCGCACCGCGGACCGGCTGCTCGGCGACGCGTACCAGTGGTCCACCCTGGGGGCTGGCCGCTACCAGATGGGCATCGTGACCGCGGCCGCCATCATGGGCTCGCACGTCCGCGTGGGCCTGGAGGACAGCCTCTACCTCGGCAAGGGCCAGCTGGCCGAGTCCAATGCCGACCAGGTGCGCAAGATCCGCGGCATCCTGGAGGCCCTTTCCCTGGAGATCGCGACCCCGGCGGAGGCGCGGCAGGCGCTCGGCCTGAAGGGCCTGGAGAACGTCGGCTACTAACCGGCGGCGGGGCGCTCAGGCGCCGCCGACGCCGGGTGAGCATGAGGGCGTGACGGGTGTCACCTTCGACAGCGGCGGGCACCGGCTGGTCGGTACGCTGCACCTCGCTCGCGGCGAGGCGCCGAAGCCTACGGTCCTGCTGCTGCACGGCTGCCCGGGCCTGGAGAAGAACCTCGACCTCGCGGCATCGCTGCGCGACGGCGGCCGGAACGCGCTGGTGTTCCATTACCGCGGCTGCTGGGGCAGCGAGGGGCGTTACGACCTGCGCACGATCCCGGGCGACGTGACCGCCGCGGTCGACCACCTGCAGTCGGGCGAGTACCCGACCGTGGACCCGGGGCGGCTGGCCGTCGTGGGCCACAGCCTCGGCGGCTGGGCCGCCATCCTCGCGGCGGCCGCCGACCAGCGGCTGCGGGCCGTCGCCGTCTACGGAGCAGCGGTCGACCTCGGTGCCATCGACCTCACCCTCGAGCAGGTCGACCACGAGATGACCCGCTTCCTGGCCGTGACGGCAGAGGAGTTCGCGCGCCAGCGCGCGGACGTCGGCGGGCGGCCGGGACCGCTGGAGGTCGTCGCGTCGATCGCGCCGCGGCCGCTGCTGATCATGCACGGCCGCGACGACGCGTGGGTACCAGTAGAGGACGCCCGGCGGCTGCGGTCCCGCGCGGGGCGGCCGTGTCGTTACGTGGAGGTTGACGGGGCCAACCATTCCTTCGCCTGGCACCGCGCCGAGCTGCGTGGCCTGGTGACCGGCTGGCTGGACGAGGTGAGCTCTCATTAGGAGGTGCGGTGGTGGCAACGGAGCCGGGCCAGGTGAGCCGGGTGGGAATCGTCGGCGCCGGGGTGATCGGCGGCGGCTGGGCGCTCCACTTCCTGCGGATGGGCCTGGACGTCGACGTCTACGACCCGGCGCCGGGCGCCCAGCGTGACCTGCTGCGCGTGCTCGACGAGACCTGGCCGCTGCTCGAGCGGATGGGGCTGCGCGCCGGCGCCGGGCCGGACCGGCTCAGCTTCCATGCCGACCTGGCCGCGGCGGTGTCCGGCGCCGACATGGTGCAGGAGAACTCGCCGGAAGACGGCCCGGTCAAGCGGGGCGTCCTGGCCGCCATCGACCGCGCGGCCCGGCCGGACGCGGTGATCGCCTCCAGCACGTCGGGGTTCGCGATGACCATGCTGCAGGCCGACTGCGCCCGCCCGGAGCGCTGCGTGGTGGGTCACCCGTTCAATCCGCCCTACCTGATCCCGCTGGTGGAGGTCGTCGGCGGCGAGCGGACCGACCCGGCCGCCGTGGACTGGCTCGCGGCGTTCTACACCGCCATGGGCAAGCGCCCGCTGCGCCTGTCCCGCGAGCTTCCCGGTTTCGTCGGCAACCGGCTGCAGGAGGCGATGTGGCGGGAGGCGCTGCACATGGTCGCCGCAGGCGAGGCGACGGTCGAGGAGATCGACGAGGCGATCGCGTACGGCCCCGGGCTTCGCTGGGCGCTGATGGGCCCCTGCCTGACCTTCCACCTGGCGGGCGGCAGCGGCGGGATGGCGTACATGCTGGACCACTTCGGCGCCGCCCTGTTCGAGCCGTGGACGCGCCTGCAGGCGCCGCCGCTGACGCCCGAACTGCGCGAGCGGATGGTCGACGGCTGCCTGCGCGAGGCGGGCGGTCGGTCCGTGGCCGAACTCGAGCACCGGCGCGATGAGTTCCTCGCCGAGCTGCTGGAGCTGGTGGATCGATTCGCCCTCAAACCCGATGCGCGGGCCGAGGCCACGGTCTATTGACAGTGCCGGCAGGCAGTCCCTACACTCCTCCACAGCACATAATGCACGCATCGTTCATATCGTGAACGATGCGTGCCGGGGCTGGGCTGGCCGGGTCGTGATGATCTCGTGGGTCCCGGCCGGGCATGGCCTTGTCCGCAGTCAGGAGCGGAACATGGAGCTCAGCCGCAGCGACTTCATGAAGAAGGCCGTGGCCGGGCCGACTGCTGGCGGGGCCGCTGACCCGCTCGACGGGATCACCAAGGCGGACTTCTCGCGGGTCGGCAACCTCCTCGAGCCACTGGTCGCGCTTGCGCCGGGACGTCACAACGGTCGAGAGGCTCCGATGCCGAGACCCAGATTCGCCGGCTGGTCGAGCGAGGCCCCCGCGGTCAGGAGCGCTCCACCGCAGCCCACGGTGTGCCGACCTGGCGGTCACCCGGCCCCGCCTCGGCGGCATCGTCGCGAACTCCATAGACAAGTGCCCGCACCGGCCGGAGGTTCAGGGCCGGGGTCGGCGGACAGAAGGGTCATGACATGGCGGATGTCACACGGCGGCAGCTATTTGCCGGCACAGCGGGCCTGGCGGTGGTTGGCGGCCTGGCCGCCGCCTGCGGCAGCTCGTCGTCTCCGGGCACGAGCTCGATCTCGGTAGGCGGGAAACCGAAACGGGGCGGAAACTTCCGGCTGGGGGTAACCGGCGGTGGCTCCAAGGACATCATGGACGGCCAGAACATCATCACCAAGCCCGATCAGGCCCGCCTGGTGAGCGCCTTCGAGACGCTGCTGCTCTTCGACGAGAACTACCAGCTCACCAGCAACGGTCTCGCCGAGAGCGTCACGCAGGACAACCCGAACCAGTACACCATCAGGCTGCGCCAGGGCATCGAGTTCCAGAACGGCAAGACGATGACGGCCGACGACGTCATCTATTCGTTCCAGCGCATCGGGACCAAGGGGAACGGCCTCACCGGGTACGCCGCCACCGCCACCATGGATATCGCAGGCTTGAAGAAGCTGGACAAGTACACGGTGCGGCTTCCGCTGAAGACCCCGGACTCGACGGTCCCGCAAACCCTCGGCAGCTATACGTTCACGGTCGTGCCAGTCGGGTACCAGGCGTACCCGCACCCGCAGATAGGCACCGGCGCCTACAAGCTCACGTCGTTCTCGCCCGGCCAGCAGAGCGTCCACCAGCGCAACCCGAACTACTGGCGCAGCGGCGAGCCGTACTTCGACACGGTGACGATCACCGACTTCAGCGACTCGACCGCGCAGGTGAACGGGCTGCTCGGCGGCCAGATCGACGCGATGACCGACCTGCCGCCCTCCCAGGTGAAGGTGGTGCAGGCGCGCGGCCTGGGGGCGCTGGTCTCCAAGACCGGCGGCTGGCTGCCGATATGCATGGCGATCGACATGCCCCCGTTCGACGATGCCCGGGTCCGCCAGGCGATGCGGCTGATCGTCGACCGGCAGGGCATGCTCGAGCAGGTCGCCTCCGGCTACGGGTTCATCGGCAACGACCTCTACGCGCCCTTCGACCCCGGCTACGACCACGCACTCCCGCAGCGGCAACAGGACATCGCCCAGGCCAAGTCGCTGCTCAAGGCGGCCGGACACGCGAACCTGAGCGTCGACCTGCACACGACCAACGGCGCGGCCGGCATGGTGGAGACGGCCACGGTCTTCGCGAACCAGGCCCAGGCCGCGGGCGTCAAGATCAACGTGCTCAACGACCCGAACTACTACGGAAACCAGTACCTCAAGCTGGCCTTCTCGATCGACTTCTGGGGCACCCGCGCGTACCTCAACCAGGTGCAGCAGGGCTCGCTGCCGAACTCCCCGTACAACGA
>WNFJ01479332.1_pt3 | contig 18000 bp, 11 predicted proteins | sample 5400461 | NCBI WGS metagenome assembly WNFJ01 (sample SAMN13153349, study PRJNA577476) | soil metagenome | isolation source: 115 cm saprolite on Douglas fir-dominated hillslope | place: USA:California | collected 2013-09-17 | reverse complement strand
CAAGCACAAAGCCCGAAACCAAAGTGGGCAATGTTCGCCTCCGCTATTCGATCAAGAGCATGTCTGAAGTGAACATCGGAAGCGCGGTACAAACTTTTCAGATTGTAAACAAGGGTAATGTCCCCTGCAAAGGTCAGCATCCTTGCTCCCCCGACGGCAAGTGGAAGGCGGCGCTGGGCGGGACATCGCTCGACGCCGGAACCGGCAACGAGTTTCGGAATGCTCGAGTTTCCTGTATCGCTGGACCGTGTCCGTTCACAAAAATTGAGGCCGACCATTTTTCGCAAGGCGGGCAGACGATCATGGTCACGGCCCGCAACTGGTCTGACACCGCAACGTTCCTGGTCGAGGCGGAAGTCTTTCATCCCATGTCCAGCCAGGTAGTCCACCAATCCTATCCGGTCATTTTCGGCGAAGCTCTCAACTTCACCTTGCCGTCCTCGGCAGAAGGAGTAAATATCGAGGCCGACATCAACGGCCAAAGCATTATTTTCCCCATGGGTCCCTCTCTGTTCTTAAGCTGGGCAGCCTGCAACGCCCGCGTCAATCCTGATCAGACACGGGTATACCGTTGCGAACTCAAGCCCGGCTACCGGTTTCAATGATTTCTTTCTGGGACTCTTCCGCGGCGTGATTTTCGTCCGTACTTCCCTGTATTGTTCCTCTGCACTGTCCCCTCTATAAATGTAAGTGCGCTAGGCTGGGGTAGTGTGACCCAAATCGCCTTGCAAGTGGGAAGCAATTCCATCCATACCTTCCAGCGTGATCTTTCGCGAGACCATTCGATAATGACAGCGTCCACTTCCGCTCGCATTGCGCAGGGCCCTCTTGGAGCCAACCGGCTTCCCAGTGGTGAGTGGGAGTTTCTGCTATGGGCTCCGCATGTCCGTCGCGCCAGCATCCATCTCCTTGGATCGGCCGAACGAATTGTGGACATGGATCGCGTGGAGATGGATCAAGACGATCGGGGCTACTACTCCGCAGTGATCGAGGCTACGGAACAAACGCGCTACATGTATCGCCTCGACGGTTCGCGGGAATTCCCCGACCCCGCTTCGCGATTCCAACCGGAGGGCGTTCACGGCCCGTCGCAAATGGTGGACCCCAGCACCTTCAAATGGACCGACAGCGCCTGGACCGGAGTTCCACTCGAACGCAGTATCTTCTACGAACTCCACGTGGGAACGTACACATTAGAAGGAACTTTTGAAGCATTGATCAGCCACTTGGACGATCTGGCTTCACTTGGGATCACGACTATCGAACTCATGCCCATCGCCCAATTCCCGGGCGCGCGCAACTGGGGCTACGACGGCGTCTTCCCGTTCGCGGCGCAAAATACTTACGGGGGTCCGAAAGAATTGCAGCGGCTCGTCAACGCGGCCCATGGCAAGGGGCTGGCGGTGGCTCTCGACGTGGTCTACAACCATCTCGGTCCCGAGGGCAATTATCTCGCGGCCTACGGTCCGTACTTCACCAATCGCTACCGCACTCCCTGGGGAGAAGCCATCAACTACGACGGTCCAGGCAGCGATGAGGTGCGCCGATACTTTATCGAGAACGCGCTCTACTGGCTGGAACACTATCACTTCGACGCGTTGCGACTCGACGCCGTCCACGGAATTTTCGACTTCAGCGCTCTGCACTTTCTCGCGGAGCTCAAATTATCAGTGGCAGAGTTGTCGCGCCGCCTTGGCCGGCAGATCCATTTGATCGCAGAGAGCGATCTGAATGACTCGCGGATCATTCTGCCCCAGCAGCACGGTGGGTACGAAATGGATGCACAGTGGAGCGACGACTTCCATCACTCTTTGCACACGCTGCTGACTCACGAAAAGGTCGGTTACTACCAGGATTTCGGTCGCGTATCCCACCTTGCGCAAACGCTGAGAGACGGCTGGTGCTACAGCGGGCAGTACTCCCACTATCGCCAGCGAAAACACGGGAACTCTCCACGTGGCATTTCATCTTCCCATTTCGTAGTCTGCAACCAGAATCATGATCAGGTGGGCAACCGCGCTGCGGGCGAAAGGCTGAGCGCCCTCGTGAATGTTGAGGCCTTGAAGCTTGCGGCGGGAGTCACATTGCTCTCACCGTTCGTCCCCATGCTGTTCATGGGTGAGGAATACGGCGAGACTGCGTCCTTCCAATACTTCACCAGCCACCTCGATGCCGATCTGGTGGAAGCCGTGCGCCGCGGACGGCGAGACGAGTTCAAGGAGTTTGGCTGGGAAGGTTTCGTGCCTGACCCGCAGGATGAAGCGACGTTTCGCCGATCTCAGTTGCAGCACTCTGTAAAAGTGCAGGAACCGCATGCTGCACTGTTGCGCTTCTACAAGGAATTGATCCGCATCCGGAAGGAACAAAATCTGGGCAAGCCCGGCGAGTGGCGCGTGCGGGAAACCGGAAATTCGTCGTTGCTAGTTTTCCGTGACGACACCAAAGGACGCCTGGCGATGATCTTTAACTTTAACTCTGCCCCTTCACTCGTGACTTCAGAAGTGTCGGAACTGCGAGGATTGTGGAGAACGAAACTTTCCTCCGCTGACCGAGCATGGCACGGGCCGGGCGAGAGCTTCCCGGCTGAAGTGAGATTTTCGAAACCCTTTGTCCTGCACATGCATCCACATTCTTTTGTCCTATTCGAAGGTACGTCGCACGATTCGGAGCCGGCATGAGATACGTCTGTATCCATGGGCACTTCTATCAACCTCCGCGAGAAAATCCTTCGTTGGAGGCCATCGAGTTACAAGACTCGGCCTATCCCTATCACGATTGGAACCAACGCATCACGGCGGAGTGTTACGCACCCAATGCGGTTTCGCGGGTGCTCGATTCTGAGAATCGCATTCTGAAGCTGATGAACAATTACTCGCAGATCAGTTTCAATTTCGGTCCCACTCTTCTTTCCTGGCTCCAGTCGGAAGCACCCAAGGTCTACGCGGCGATTCTCGAAGCGGATCGGATGAGTCAGACTCGATTCTCGGGCCACGGCTCAGCGATGTCGCAAGCCTACAACCACATGATCTTGCCCCTGGCAAACCGGCGGGATAAGGTCACGCAGGTGAAATGGGGGATTCGCGACTTCGAATCTCGCTTCGGACGCAAGCCCGAAGGGATGTGGTTGCCGGAGACAGCGGTCGACATCGAGACTCTCGAGGTGCTGGCCGAGAATGGCATCAAGTTCACCATCCTCGCGCCGCGGCAGGCCAAGCAAGTTCGTCCGATCCAAGCTCGGCCTGTCGAGGACCCGAAGTGGCAGGACGTGACTGGAAGCCGCATCGATCCGAGCCGCGCTTATGTCGCCCAGTTACCTTCGAAAAAGAAGATCAATTTATTTTTCTACGACGGCCCCATCTCGCAAGGTGTGGCTTTCGAGGGCCTGCTCAACGATGGGAAGCTATTCGCCGACAGATTGCTTAGCGGATTTTCTGATAAGCGGGAGGGCCCGCAACTTGTCCACATCGCTACTGACGGCGAGAGCTACGGACATCATCACCACTACGGCGAAATGGCGCTCAGCTCTGCCCTTCACCACATCGAGGAATCCAAACTCGCACAGCTTACGAACTATGGCGAATTCCTCGAGAGATATCCCGCCGAGTACAAGGTCGAGATCGTGGAAAAAAGCTCGTGGAGTTGTGTTCACGGAATCGAGCGTTGGCGCTCCAATTGCGGCTGCAATTCCGGCGGTCACCCGTGGAACCAGGAGTGGCGCGGGCCGCTGCGCGCGGCTTTGGACTGGTTGCGCGACCGCCTCGTACCCGTATTCGAGAAAAAACTCGGAGAACTCCTGAAAGATCCGTGGGGGGCGCGGAACGACTACATCCGCGTCATCCTCGACCGTTCGGAGGAATCGCGGGCCTCATTCTTCGCGGATCATTCTCTTCGTCCGCTCAATGAGGAAGAGCAGGTGAGGGCTCTCAGGCTGCTCGAAATGCAGCGGCACGCGATGCTGATGTACACCAGCTGCGGCTGGTTCTTCGACGAGCTCTCCGGCGTGGAGACCGTGCAGGTGATGCAGTATGCGGGCCGGGCGCTTCAGCCCGCTCAGCAGTGCTGCGGCGAAAATTTGGAGCCGGAGTTCCTGCAGCAGCTCGGGAAAGCCAAAAGCAATCTGCCGGAGTATGGCGATGGCGCTCAGATCTATCAAAAGTTGGTCAAGCCCGCATTCGTCGATATCGAGCGTGTTGCGGGACACTACGCCATCAGCTCACTCTTCGAAAACTACGGCGACAAAACGCGCATTTATTGTTACGAGGTGGAACGCGACAATTATTCCCTGGAAGCCGAGGGGAAGATGCGTTTGGCGACTGGCGCAGCACGCCTCCGTTCCGAGATCACCCAGGAGTCCGCTGAGGTAGATTTTGCAGTCCTCCACCTGGGCGACCACAACATTACTGCGGGCGTGAGACCGAAGAGCACCTCGACGAACGGCGATTTCCACACGAAGCTGCTGCAAGCCTTCTCGCAGGCAGATACCGCCGAAGCGATCCGGCTCCTCGATCAAGCCTTCGACAAAAATACTTTCTCCCTGCGCCTACTTTTCCGGGATGAGCAGCGGAAGATTGCAAATACGATTCTGACGGACTCGCTGACTTCCGCTGCGGCTGTCTACCGCACGTTTTTTGAGAGCCAGGCCCCTTTGATCCGGTTTCTGAACGGATTATCGATTCCCGTTCCACGGGCGTTGATGTCGGCTGCCGAAATCGCGATTAACTACCAACTGCAGCAGTCCTTCGAGCGCCCCGACCTGGATTCGGACAGTATTCTAGGCCTTCTCAAAGAAGCAGCGGCAGGCAACGTACCTCTGGACACAACTACCCTGGAATACGCCATGAGACGTCGTATCGAGAGAGAGGCAACGGAATTTGCTGCCAATCCTGGCGATCCTGCTCTGGCTGAGCGCTTGCGAAAATCACTGGGATTGATCCCTTCGCTGCCCTTCTCCGTGGTTCTGTGGGAGACGCAAAACATCGGCTATCCCGCCCTCATCAAGGTATTCGAGGAAAACGGATGGGGCAGCAACAACGATCCAGCGATGCAGCAGTATTTTGAGAATCTCGTTCATATTGCGGCACAGTTGCAGATCCGCACGCCCCAGCTCGAACTTCAGCCTTAATTATGCCGCCCATACGCACGCCCAGCGCCACCTATCGAATTCAGTTCAACAAGGATTTCCGCTTCTCCGATGCGTGCAGGATTCTCGACTACCTGAATGAACTCGGCATCTCCGATATTTACGTTTCCCCGGTTCTGGGCAGTCGAAAAGGCAGCGGGCACGGCTATGACGTCACCGATCCCACCCGAATCAATCCTGAGCTGGGATCGGAAGAGGAATTCCAAACTCTTCAGAATGAATTGCAGAAACGAGGTATGGGCTTGGTGCTGGACATCGTGCCGAATCACATGGCCGCGAGCATGGAGAATGCCTGGTGGATGGATGTCCTCGAGAACGGCCCGCAATCGGCCTACGCAGCCTTCTTCGACATCGACTGGCACCCCGGCACGCGCAGCCTCGACGGAAAAATCCTCCTGCCGGTTCTTGGCCGGCCTTTCGGGGAAGCGCTCGACAGCGGCGAACTCAAACTAACATTTCAGGACGGCAAATTTTTCCTGCAGTATTACGATTCTTTTTTTCCGCTCGCTCCTCATAGCTATCACGGCATTCTGAACCACCGTATCGACCGATTGAAAAAAAAGCTCGGAGAAGATTCCCCGGCTTATCAGGAATATTCCGGCATTCTTGCAACCTTCTCGAACCTCACGAATGCCGACCGGCGTTCTGGCGAGACTGCCGCCGATCGACGGTTGCGCTTCGAGGCAGCGCGGGACCGCCTGTCGGCCTTGGTTCGCAGTAATAATGAGATCGCGGACTTCGTCGAAGAAAACCTGCGTACCTTCAACGGGAACGGAAACGATCCCGCCAGCGTCGGGGACTTGCAGCGGTTGCTCAACGAGCAGTACTACAAACTCGCCTACTGGCAGAATGTCAACGAGAGCATCAACTATCGCCGTTTCTTTACGATTGCAGATCTTGTGGGCGTGCGGGTCGAAGACCCCGTCGTCTTCGAAGCCACGCACGGTCACCTGTTCCGGCTGATCTCCACAGGGCCTTTTACCGGGCTTCGCGTCGACCACATCGACGGACTTCGCGATCCCCATGCTTACCTGACCAGACTTCAGGAACGCCTCAGTCCGAAGGATTCTGCAGAACCGCCTCAGAGGGCTTATGTGCTGGTGGAAAAAATTCTCGCCCGCGGCGAATCGCTCCCCAATGATTGGCTGGTAAGCGGGACCACCGGCTACGACTACTTGAACCAAGCCAATGGAGTATTCGTAAATCCGCAAGGAGCCGCGCAAGTCGAGCAGATATACGCGGCGTTCATCGGCCGTCACCAGGACTTTTCGGATGTGCTCTATCAGAAAAAGAAGCTGGTGATGAGTACGCTGCTCGGGGTTGAGATGCGCTCGATGGGACGGCAGTTGGCCGAACTCGCCGCCCAGGATCGCTACGCGCGAGAACTGTAACGCGGCCAATTGATTGAGACACTAGTCGAGGTCACAGCGAATCTTTCTGTGTACCGCACCTATATCCGCAACATGGAGTTGCCCGAACACGCCGTCAAATACATCGGCGAAGCTCTCGACAAAGCCCGCAGCCGAGCGCCCCACCTGAATCCTGCCTGTTTTGACTTTGTTCGGGAAGTACTCCTGCTGCAGAATCTGCCTCACGTGCTACCCGACCAGCGCGAGGCTCGTCTGGCCTTCGTGATGCGCTGGCAACAGGTTACCGGCCCCATTGTTGCCAAGGGGATGGAAGACACAGCTCTCTATGTCTACCACCCCTTGCTCTCGCTGAATGAAGTGGGCGGGGACCCGGAGCCGAGCCAGGCAAGTTCGCGCGAGGAATTTTTTTCCTTTCTCCAGACCCGCCGTCAGGATTGGCCACATAGCCTCAACGCAACCACGACGCACGATACCAAGCGCAGCGAAGGCGTCCGGGCCCGCATCAACGTTTTGTCGGAGATAGCGAATGAGTGGCAGACCCGTTTGGAGTTGTGGGCAAAGCTGAATGCGCGGCATAAGCAGGAGGTTGACGGCCGCCCGACTCCAGACCGCAACGAAGAATACTTCCTCTATCAGACTCTGCTCGGCGTTTGGCCGCTGAAGCACGAAGTTTGTGAAACGCTGATCAAACGATTGCAGGACTATTTTGTCAAGGCAACGCGGGAAGCCATGGTGCATACGCGTTGGACCCGTCCGAATCAAAAACACGAGGACGCCCTGCAGGAATTCGTCGCGAAAATTCTTTCTTCCGATGCCGAAGACTTCTTGCGTGACTTCAGGCCGTTCCAGCAGAAAATCGCCTACTTCGGCATGGCCAACAGCCTGTCCCAGGTACTTCTGAAAATCGCCTCGCCTGGCGCCGCTGATTTTTATCAAGGCTCCGAGCTGTGGGACTTGCGGCTTGTGGACCCTGATAATCGTGGCCCTGTCGATTTTTCCCGTCGCATGGCGATGCTCGACGATATTGAACGCATGCGTTCCAGCCGCGAGGAACTGGTTCGTGAGCTCGTCGATCATTGGCATGATGGAGGTATCAATCTCTACCTGATTCAGACCGCACTTTGCTATCGGCGCGAAAACGCGACGCTCTTTCAGGAAGGGGAATTCTTGCCTTTGCAATCAACCGGCGCTCGCTCGCAAAATGTCGTCTCATTCCTGCGCCGGCACAACGGAAAAGAAGTTTTGGTGGTCGTCCCCAGATGGTTGTCTCAGATCTCAGAATCCTCGGCGAAAGGCCGGACCGCGCCGGACTGGCACGACACTGATATCAAATTACCGCAGGGTTCGCCAAGAGCATGGAGCAATGTCCTGACCGGGGAGAAGATACTTTCGCAAGAACAATCCGGCGAAAACTCTATTCGTGTCGATGCCCTCTTCCGCAATTTTCCTGTGGCTCTTCTCGATTCAGCGACCTAGAACTTTCACTCCCACTGCGTTCCACTAGAACGACAACTCCTCGGCATTCCTCGGCATCACACATCGGCCACTCGATTGTTGAAATCTTTCGTGCCTTGCATGGCCAGAGGGCCGACAGGTCGATACTTGCAGAAACCGGATCCATCGTTTTCTTATGCGCTCGTCAGTACTGTTCCTTCTGTTGTTTGTGGCCCCGACCTGGGCTCAACTCGCGACGCAAGGGCCTCAGTCGGTGTACGAAGGACAAACCGTGGTCGCGGTCGACCTCATCGCCAATCCCCATCGCGACGTTGAACCGCTTCGTCCTCTGCTTGAACAGAAAGAAGGACAGCCCTACTCCCAGGCGAACGTGGAAGCCAGCATCACCGCGCTGGAACAGAAGGGCGGATTTCCTAAGGTTACGGTTAACGTGCTGCCAGAGCCCTCCGGCCTGCGACTGAACTTTCTGCTCGAGCCCGCTTACTACCTCGGAATTGTCGATTTTCCGGGTGTTGTCAAGGACTTTTCCTATACACGGCTTCTGCAGGTGGTAAACCTGCCCGACGAAGATCCCTACGACCGGGCACGGATTCCGGTCGCTGAAACGGCTTTGCAGAACTTCCTTCAGAAAAACGGATACTTCCAGGCAAAAATTCAGACCAAGTCCGAGATCGACGACGCCCACCAGTTGGTCAACGTCTCATTCTCCGTCGAACTGGGAAAACAGGCGCGCATCGGGACTATCGACCTGCAAGGGCCCGACAGCTCTGAGAGTTCCCGCCCGCTGCACGCTGTTCGCTCCCTCCGCGCCCGCTTCTCTGGAGGGCTCCTGAAGTCGGGGAAGCCTTATACTCCCGAACGCATGAGCGCTGCCAGTGTCTTGATCAAGAGGATGCTGTCGCAACAGCGCCACTTGGCCAGCAGCGTAGAGGAGAATCCTCCGCAATATCACGCTGAGACGAATCGCGTTGACGTGTCATTCAAAATCGAGGTCGGACCGGTCGTGATCGTTCGCACCACGGGCGCACGCCTTTCCCTGTTCCATTTTGTGTCCGGACGGCAGCTGAAAAAACTGATTCCGATCTATTCCGAAGGAGCCATCGATAGCGATCTGATCAATGAAGGACAGCAGAACCTGGTCGAGTATTTCCAGAAAAAAGGCTACTTCGACGCAAACGTGAAAACTAATTTCCAGCGCCAGCCCAACCAGATCCTGCTGGTGTATGAAATCGACCGCGGGAGAAAACACAAGGTAGATCGCATCTCATTCCACGGAAACCGCCAGATCTCGGAGGACGATCTGCTCGCCCAGGTTGTGGTCAAACGATCTCACATCTGGTCACATGGTGCGATCAGCCAGAAGCTGCTGAAACAGAGTGTGACCAATCTGCAGGCTCTTTACCGCGACCGGGGATACGAGAGCGTCAAGGTAACCCAGCAGATTACGGACCACGAACCCAAAATCGATGTCGCATTTCTAATCGAAGAAGGACCGCAAACATTGATCGACAATGTTCAGGTCACGGGAAACGACAACGTTCCGTACGATCAGCTTACTGTTCCCAAAGGCTTCCAACTCCGCTCTGGCGCTCCTTTTTCTGGCCGTCGTCTTTCTGAAGATCGGAACCGCATCTCAGCTAACTACCTCAATCGTGGATACCTGAATGCCGAAGTGAAGACGACCGTGAGACGTCACCCCGACGATCCTCACCGCGTAGACGTGACTTACGCCGTTATCGAGCACCAGCTGGTTCGTGTTGGCGACGTCCTCTATCTCGGACAGAAACAAACCCGGCTCTCCCTCATCAAAAAGGCTGCGAAGGTCCCTCCTGAATCTCCCATGAGCAGGGGTGGGCTGCTGGAGGCGGAAAGCCGTCTCTACGACCTGAACATCTTCGACTGGTCCAGCGTCGGTCCCAGAAAGCCGATCACGGATCAGACCGAGGAGTCGGCACTCGTCAAAGTACACGAGGCAAAGCGCAACGAGATCACGTACGGAGTCGGTTTCGAGGTTTCGCATCGTGGCGGGAATATTCCATCTGGCACCGTCGCTGTCCCCGGACTACCCGCCATTTGCTCCCAGCCAGTCTACGTTCGCCAGTCCGCGTGGCTCTGTGCAATTTAACCGCCGAAATATACGAGGACTCGGGGAGACCGCCAGTGCGTCCGTTCTCTTCTCTCGGCTTGATCAGCGCGCCCTCACCACGTACGCGCAATCGCACTTCCTCGGTTCTGACTGGAGTTCGCTCACTAGTCTCTCAGTGGAACGCACCACCGAAAATCCGCTCTTCGCCGCCCGCTTGGGAGATCTCTCTTTCCAGGTCGAGCGGCTGATAAGCCGGAAGAACAACACGCGTCTGCAGATTCGTTACGATTTCAACAAGACTGCGCTCTCGCAGCTGCTGGTTCCAGCGCTCGTGCTGCCACAGGACCGGAACATTCGCTTGTCTACATTCTCCGGCACCCTGATCCGCGACACGCGCGACAAACCGCTGGATGCTCACCGCGGTGTCTTCGGAACCCTCAATCTGGGAATAACACCAGTCGTTCTCGGCTCAAGCGCAAATTTCGCCCGGCTCTTCGGGCAATACGCTTACTACAAGCCGGTCCATTCGATTGTGTTTGCCAATAGCATTCGAGTGGGCTTGGCAAAGGCTTTCGCCGGAAGTTTTGTTCCCACCAGCCAGCTCTATTTTTCTGGTGGCGGAACGTCTTTGCGCGGGTTTCCGATCAACGAGGCTGGTCCGCAGCGATTGGTTCCCTTCTGCAATGTTCTGAGATCCCAGACCGGCTGCGTAAATGTGACCGTTCCCATCGGTGGGCGCCAGCTGTTGATTCTGAACTCCGAAGTGCGCTTTCCGCTCGGAATCATGAAGGCACTCGGCGGAGTTGTTTTCTACGATGGAGGTAACGTCTACCGCGCGATTAACTTTCACAGCCTGGTCAGCAACTACACAAATACAGTTGGAATTGGTCTGCGTTATTCGACCCCGATCGGGCCGATCCGCATCGATCTTGGCCATAACCTGAACCCCCTGCCGGGGATCAATCCTACGCAGTACTTCATCACGATAGGCCAGGCCTTTTAGGAGAAGTCATGAAATGGCGGAGGGCAATTGGTTGGACGATCGCAGGACTCCTGCTGCTTGTCCTTGTGGGAGCGGTGGGGGGTTACCTGTTTCTGAAAAGCAGCAACTTCCAGCAGTACGCTCTTCGCAAAATTGTGCAGGGGGCAGACGAAGCTACTGGCGGCCGAACCCAAATTCGCGGGCTCGACTTCAACCTCTCGACCCTCACCGCCCACCTCTACGACGTTGTTGTCCGAGGTACCGAGCGCACGGATCAACCGCCGCTCGTGCAAATCGACAAGCTGACTATCGGCCTCAAAATTCAGTCAGTCCTGCACCGGCAAATAAGCCTCAGCGAACTTCTGATCGAGCATCCTGTAGTTCATCTCCAGGTAAATCGAGATGGCAAAAGCAATATTCCTCAGGCTCCGCCAAGCAAAACCAGCAGCCACCCCAGGGTTTTTGATCTCGCTGTGGGGCATTTACTTCTTACTCATGGCGAGATCAACTACAACGACAAGAAAACCCCGGTTGAGGCTGATCTCTACAATCTAGGGACTGACATACGTTTTGATTCCTTCGCAACCCGCTACAGTGGCTCGATCTCCTACGACAACGGTCACCTGCAGTACGCGCAATATGCACCTTTGCCTCACAATTTCACTGCAAAGTTCCGCGCCACACCGGCCCTATTTTCACTCGAGGGCGCCGTCATGAAGGTTGGATCGTCCGCTATATCTCTTCGCGCGGATGTGACCAACTACAGCAACCCTACCGTCGCAGGCGATTACGACATTCGGATTCACACGCAAGACTTCGCCGCCATGTCGCCCGCAGTTACTCCTGCTGGAGATCTTTCGCTGACCGGCAGAATTCATTACCAGAACTTAAACAGCCAGCCCTTCCTTCGAAGCGTCGCCATCGACGGCCAAATTGGCAGCGAAGGTCTTTCGGCCGCATCTTCCGGCGGGCGGCTTGAAGTTCGCAGACTACAGGGACGATATCAGCTCGCCAATGGATCCTTGCGAGCACACGACATACAAGTTGACTCGCTCGGCGGCCAGGTCAACGCCGATGTTGAGGTTCAACATCTCGACACTACGCCCGTCTCGCAGCTTCGAGCCTCATTGCGCAGTATCTCGCTACAAGCGGCGCAGCAAGCGATTCGCCGGCCGGATCTCAACAGTGTCGGTCTCGCGGGGACTAGGGACTCTCAACGGTACGGCACAGGCATCGTGGAAAGGATCTCTAAGCAATATGATCGCCCGGTCGGACTTGAATCTGCGCGCCGCGGCCAACAACAAGGCCAATCGTCGCGAGACCAACGTGCCAGTCGACGGCGTGATTCATCTGACTTATGATGGCCCGCGAAGTGTCATCACACTCCGCCAAACCACTCTCCACATCCCCTCCGCCACCCTGACCGCGGAAGGGCAAGTCAGCAATCACTCAGACTTGAAGGTTCAGGCCACAGCCAGCGACCTCCACCAACTGGTTGCGCTCGCTTCCGCATTCCGCCCCACTTCGTCGGCCACGCCGGAAGTCTCCGGATCAGCAGCGTTGAATGTGGTTGTGCAAGGCTCAATACAGCGCCCACGCTTGGCCGGACAATTGAACGCGCAGGATCTGCACGTGCAAGGCAGCGACTGGAAGAGAGCGGATCTCACCCTGCAACTGGATCCTTCCCAGGTCGTAATATCGAAGGGATTTCTCGTAAGCGCAAAACGCGGCACAGCTTCCTTCAGCGCGACGGTGGGACTGCAGAACTGGTCTTATGCCCCCTCGAGTCCGATCAAGGCAAATCTGTCGGTCCAGCAGATGCCGGTAGCTGACTTGCAGCGGTTGGCGAACCTGCAGTATCCCGTCAGTGGCGACCTGTCGGCAAATATTTCGCTGAGCGGCTCCCAACTCAATCCGTCAGGCTCAGGTTCGGCGCAGATTGCAAACGCGCGTGCATACGACGAGCCCATCCAAAACCTGGCGTTGAGATTCCATACCGACAAAGGTTCCATCGCCACGACCCTCAACGTTGCCATGCCCGCGGGATCCGCAGACGCCAGCCTTACGTACACTCCGAAGACAAAGGCTTACAAGGTCCGTCTCGATGCACCTTCGATCGTTCTGCAAAAGTTGCATACGCTGCAGGCGAAAAATCTCCCGCTGGATGGAACGCTGACCGCTTCCGCGAGCGGTGAAGGCACCCTGGAGAGTCCGCAACTGACTGCGACTCTCGCTCTGCCTAAGCTCGAACTGCGGCAGAAGTCCATCTCCGGGCTGAAAGCCGAAGTCCGCGTGGCCAATCAGCGCGCTAATCTGACTCTGGATTCTCAAGTCGCGGAAGCTTCTGTCCGGGCTCGCGCCCAGATAAATCTGACCGGGGACTACTACACGGAAGCGTCCATCGATACCACAGCAGTCCCGCTGGATGTGCTGCTGGCGACATACGTGACCAGCGTGCCCGAAGGTTTCCGCGGCCAGTCCGAGTTTCACGCGGCGCTGAAGGGACCGCTGAAGAATAAGTCGCAACTCGAAGCTCACCTGACCATTCCCACACTCAATGCCAGCTACCAGTCGCTGCAGATCGAGGCGGCAGGCCCCATACGAGCGGACTATTCCAACTCGGTCGTCACGCTGCAACCTTCGGAGATTCGCGGCACAGGCACGTCGCTTCAATTGCGAGGTAATGTTCCGCTTGCAGGCCCCACCGCTCCGAACTTGACCGTCCAGGGTTCCGTAGATTTGCGGGTGCTTCGCATCGTTGCCCCTGACGTGCAGAGCTCCGGAATTCTTTCCCTTGATATTCACGCCTCCGGCACGGCCCAGAATCCGGACGTGCAAGGGCAGGTTCATCTGCAAAATGTAGCGATGTTGACTGCGAGCGCTCCTCTTGGCGTGGAAAAACTAAACGGAACGCTGGACATTGCCAAGGACCGGGCGCAGATCTCCACGCTGACCGGACAAGTCGGAGGTGGCCAGGTTTCGGTGGGAGGTTCGGTCGCCTATCGCCCGAACCTGCAATTCGATATCGCCCTTAAAGGCACGTCAGTTCGCCTTCGCTATCCGGATGGCATAAGAACACTTCTCGATACCAACCTCGCTTTTAGCGGGACGACGGCCGCGTCTACCCTGACGGGACGCGTGTTGATCGATAGCCTTTCCTTCACTCCAGAATTCGATCTGGCCACCTTCGGCGACGACTTCAGCGGCAACGCCGCGACGCCCGCCCAACCCGGTTTCGCCGACACAGTGCAACTCGCCATCGGCGTGCAATCGCAGGAAAATCTAAGTGCAACCAGCTCCCAGGTAAGCCTGGAAGGGCGAGTAGATTTGCGAGTGGGCGGCACAGCCGCGAACCCCGTGATCACGGGAAGAACCGACCTCACGGCGGGAGAGCTTTTCTACCGCAACGTGCGCTACCAGTTGCAGCGCGGCGTTATCACCTTTGCCGACCCGAATGAAACCAGTCCGGTACTGAATGTTTCAGTTTCGACCGTGGTGGAGCAATACAACCTGACCTTGAATCTTCGCGGACCGTTCGACAAGCTCACCACCTCCTACGTTTCCGATCCGCCGCTGGCAACGGCTGACATCATCAATCTGATCGCTCGTGGCAGAACCACACAAGAATCCGCTGCATCCAGCCAGAGCACTGATTCCATGATCGCATCCCAGGCTGCCAGCCAGTTCAGCAGCAGTGTGCAGAAACTCGCGGGGATCTCCAGCCTGCAAATTGATCCTCTGCTCGGAGGCAATAATCAGAACCCGTCGGCGCGCGTCGCCATCCAGCAGCGGGTCACCAAGAATTTCCTTTTCACGTTTTCAACCGACGTTTCCCAGCCCGGCACCGAGATCGTGCAGGGTGATTACAGGCTCAACAAACGCTGGTCAGTCAGTGTAGCCCGCGACGAGGTTGGAGGAGTTTCCGTGGACGGCAAATTCCACACGAGTTTCTGAGACACCTCTGTTAGACATTGGATTCGTATCAGCACGACTTCCATGGACGAACAGATTGTGGTATTGAATTTGCTTTGAAAGGGCGCGGCTTCAGCCGCGCCGTAAATACTACACCTCAATGTCGGCTTTACAGTTTGCGCTGAAAAACACTGATTTTGGGTGGCGCAGCGTTTCAACGCTGCGATAAAGCCCTTTCTCTTCTGTACAGGCTTTAGCCGCCGAGGGCACGCGTAGTCTCTATTTCAGCCGATCTTTCCTGCAGCCACCTAAGCAGCCCGATCCAGAGGCATCGGGTCCGTAGGTAGTTCCTTAGGAGGCAGTTGCCCTTTCCTACTTTCCTTGGCCAGTTCCGCGTTGAGTTCAGCCCCTACCAGCAACGCGAACGATGTCCAGTAAAACCAGGTCATAAGCGCAATGAATCCGCCCAGTGTTCCATAGGTCCGGTTATAGTTTGCGAAATGACGGAAATAAACCCCCAGCAGGTACGAAAGTCCAATCCAGCACGTTACAGCGAGAATCGCCCCCGGAAGCGTGGCGAGAAACCGCTGCTTCACATTCGGACCGAGAAAGTACACCGCTTCTACCGCAAGTACCGTGAAGCTGATCGCAATTATCCAGTGCATTGCGGGCCAGAGTAAAACGAACAACTCGGACAGGTTGATTCTGCTCGCCAGCCACTGTCCGAAGCGGGGGCCAACCATCATCACCGCCAGCGCGATCAGCAGCAACCCTCCGGAGATACCCGCGAGGCCCAGAGCTAAAAGCCTGGTCTTCCAGAACGGGCGGGACTCCCTCACATCGTAGGCAATATCCAGCGCTTCGATGGTCGCATCAAATGCGGCCGACGCCACCCAGAGCGTTCCTAACGTTCCGAAAGACAGCCACGCCCGGCGGTGCCCGCCCAGCACGTCTGCGAGAACCGAATAGACAATACGCATTGTGTCCCGTGGCAGAAGCCGCGCCATAGTGACAAGAACGGGCCCAAAAAGATCAGGCAGCGGAATGGATCCCAGCAGCGTGGAGAGCAGAATGAGTTCGGGGAAAATCGAGAGGATAAAGTAGTACGACAGCGCAGCCGCAACCTGCAAAGTGTGATGGTTGGCCAGGTCGTGGTATGTATTCGCCAGAGCGCGTTTGAATCCGCCCGTGGTCACTGCTCTTAGATGCTGGCCTGGCAACGATGGGGTTGCGCCCGAAACAGGCTTTTTGTGACATCTGCCGTATACTGCCGATTCCATTTCTTGACCAGCAATGCTGCCTGCGAATTCAAGCAAACAACGCCTCGCCTACATCGACTGGATGCGCGGCCTGGCCTGCGTCCTGATGTTTCAGACTCACTGTTATGACTCCTGGCTGGGCGGCGCTGCGCGCCAGGGGAAGTTCTTGATGTATTCGCAATTAGGAGGAACTTTCCCCGCGCCACTGTTTCTATTCCTGGCGGGAATCTCATTTGCTTTGGTCACAGACAAACTCGGGCAGAAAAATCTCTCGCCGTCCCAGATTGCTCGCGCTACGATCCGCCGCGGGGCCGAGATTTTTGCGTTCGGCCTGCTCTTCCGTCTGCAGGAGTTTCTCATTGCCTGGGGCTGGGCGCCGTGGAGCGACCTGCTTCGCGTGGACGTGCTCAACACCATCGGCCTCTCCATGATGTTGATGGGAGTCGTCTGCTGGCTGGTTCTCGCGATCAGGCACGGGCCGCAGACCAGAATCGCTCTGGTGCTGGCCTCTGCGGGAACTGCTTTACTTATTTCGTTGCTCACGCCGCCGCTGTGGACGACCTGGCGCCTTCGCGGGCTTCCATGGCCCCTCGAGTCCTACATCAACGGCGTTCATACTTTCGGCACTCCGCAACCGTGGCTTTTCCCTATTTTCCCCTGGACTGGCTTCGCATTTGGCGGACTGGCGCTGGGATTTCTTCTGCAGAGTTCGTGGGCCCGCAAGCGTGAAGCGCGAACTTTCCTTGCACTTGGAGTAGCCGGTATTCTGCTGGTGGAAGTCGCGCGCTGGATGGACAGACAGCCCCGTCAGCTATATGCGGTCTACGATTTCTGGCACACCAGCCCGAACTTCTTTCTAATTCGCCTCGGGATGCTGATGGTCATCCTATGCGCAAGTTATGCCTGGTGCCGGTGGGGCGCGGGACAATGGGGCTTCAGTCCGCTGATTCAGTTAGGACAGGCGTCCTTGCTGGTGTACTGGGTGCACATCGAATTCGTCTACGGCCGCGTTTCCATCCTGCCCAAGCGCGCGGTAGACATTCGAACTGCGTCCCTGGGATTGTTAATCATTTTCGTTGCGATGTTGCTGCTTGCGATCGCCCGCACTGGAGGCTCCAATCTCCCGGACTGGCTCCGGATTCGTTCAGCTAGCGCCGGCTAAGACGAACCTTCATTGGAATCTCTTCACAAACTCCACCACTTCGCGCTCCGCCCAACGACCATCATCTCCATTGCGCCGGCCCAAAAACGCGCAATGGCCGCCGTCGTCGGTCTCGATATAACTAATATTGGTATTGGCCAGAATGTGCTCGCTGCCGTGTAGCCGGCCGTATCAGAATGAAGGGATCATTGGCCGCATGGATGATCAGCGCACGCACTGCAATTCCGTCTACGACGTTCGACGCTGCAGCCCGGGCGTAGTAGTCATCGGCGCCGGTAAAGCCGCAATAGTGTGCGGTAATCCGGTCATCAAATCCGCGCAAGCTCGAAATCCCACGCAGGCGGGACACATCGAAGCTTCCGGGAAACAACTTCGCCTTACGCCGGAAGCGCCGGAACAGCTGCATCAGAAAGTAGTATTCGTAAATGCGGTTGGTCGCCTCATGCAGTGCGTCCGCGGATTCCGCCAGGTCCATCGCCGGACACACCGCCGCCACGCCCCGGAATTGAGCAGGGCCGTTCTTTCCCCACTCGCCCGCAAGTTTCAGCACCAGGTTCCCACCCATGGAGAACCCGATCAAGGCAAAGCGGGAGACTCCATCGTGCTCCACAACCTGCCGCGCCACCGCCGCGAC
>WNFJ01263058.1_pt1 | contig 18000 bp, 12 predicted proteins | sample 5400461 | NCBI WGS metagenome assembly WNFJ01 (sample SAMN13153349, study PRJNA577476) | soil metagenome | isolation source: 115 cm saprolite on Douglas fir-dominated hillslope | place: USA:California | collected 2013-09-17 | reverse complement strand
GGCGCAAGCGGCAAATCCGCAACCGCATGGTGTACAATGATTGGGGTCTCTACGGCTTTATGCAGATGCTGGTCTACAAGTGTTTGCGCTTTGGGAAAGAACTGTTTATAATAAGCGAACGCGATACCACCAGGACATGCCGCTGTGGGTACGCACCTATCGCTGTGAGAACTGCGGCTTAGTGATGGACCGCGACGAGAACAGCGCGGTCAACATCCACGAGCGGTTCCTTGCGGGGCCTCCGCCACACACGCCAGCGGTCTGACGTGCGGTGTACTGCATGAGCGTGCAGGAATCACTACGTTTGTATACGTTTTGAAAGGCAGAGCAGGGATGGTACACAGAACAGCGACCTCGGCGGGAGCCATCATCTTACGCGAAATCGAGGGCAAGCTAAAGATCGGGCTTGCGCATCATTCACGCGCAATCAAATCCTGGGTACTGCCAAAAGGGGTACTGCCAAAGGGTCATGTTGAAGAGGGGGAATCAATCGAACAGGCCGCATTACGCGAGATTTACGAGGAGACGGGCCTGGGCAATGTCCAGTTGATTACGCACCTCGGTACGATCGCGCGAGAATCGGTGAGGAGTAACGGGGACATAGAGCAAAAGACGATCCACCTCTACCTGGCATACGCGCCGGGCGATAACAGTGCTCAAGTTCCTACCGATCCGCGCTTCTTTGAAGTCAACTGGTTTTCTCCTGAAGAAGCCATCGAGTTGCTCCCCTACGAAAGCGAACAGGCTTTTTTCAGGGAGCACCTGGGTCTGCTTTTCCAGTGAGGTGCGAGCATTTAGATTATGATCCAAGTAGATCCTCCATCTGTTTCAGATACGCCTCGAACACCTGGCAGGCCTGGCGCACGGGTTCGGGCGAGGTCATATCGACGCCAGCTTTCTTCAGCAGTTCGATGCTGTAATCTGAGGAGCCGGACGAGAGGAACTTCAGGTAGCGATCAACGGCGGGCTGGCCTTCGCGCAGGATCTGCTGTGACAGAGCGATGGAGGCGGATATGCCTGTCGCGTACTGGTAGACGTAGAAGCTGCTGTAGAAATGGGGGATGCGCGCCCATTCGATGTCGATCAGTTCATCGATCAAGGCGACGCCGCCATAGTATTTCTGATTGAGATCGTGATACATCTCGCTCAGGCTGTCCGCCGTCAGCGCCTCGCCCTCTTCGGCGCGGCTATGCACGATCTGCTCGTACTCGGCAAACATGGTCTGGCGGAAGAGCGTGCCTCGAATGTCTTCGAGTGTTTGATTCAGAATAGCCAGGCGCACCTCCGGGTCGTTGTTGGTGCGCAGCAGGTAGTCCGTGAGAATGTTTTCGTTGAGGGTCGAGGCCACTTCCGCCACAAAGATGGTATAGTCGCCATAGTGAAACGGCTGGTGGCTGCGTGAGAAAAACGAGTGCATCGAGTGACCCAGCTCGTGCGCCAGCGTGTACATGCTGTCGCGTTTATTCTGGAAGTTGAGCAGGATAAACGGGCGAGTGGCATAGCCTCCGCCGCTATATGCGCCGCCGCGTTTGCCCGGCGTCTCATAGACATCAATCCAGCGCTGTTGAAAAGCGGTCTTCAAGATGTTGACATAGTTCTCCCCCAGCGGGGCCAGGGCCGTTACGACCGTATCGCAGGCCTGCTGATAGCTGATGTCGTCGCCCGTTTCCTTCACGATGGGAACGTACAGATCGTACATGTGCAAATCATCGAGGCCCAACATGCGCTTGCGCAATTCCATATAACGATTGAGCAAAGGAATATGCTCGCTGACCGTATTGACCAGGTTATCGTAGACGCTGACCGGAATATTGTAGCGCGACAGGGCGCGCTCGCGGCATGTGGCATAGCCGCGCTGGCGGGTATGAAAGATATCCGCCTTGACCTGGGCGGAGAGAGTCGCGGCAATCGTGTTGCGCTGCTTGAGAAACGCGCTGTGCATGCCATCAAAGGCTTCCTTGCGCACGCGCCGGTCGGCGCTGCGAATGTAAACCAGATAATTGCCCTTGGTAAGCTGCACTTCGTTGCCCTCCGCATCTTTAATGAGCGGCAAGCGCAGATCGGCGTTATCAATCATCGAGAAAATGGCGTCTGGCCCCTCAGAAATCTCGCCCACCGCGGCCAGCACCGCCTCGACCTCAGCAGAACGCACGTGAGGACGTTTGCGACTCAGATCATGCAACTCGTGGCTATAGGCCCGCAAGCCCGGCGTTTCCTGCGCAAAACGATCAAGGGTGGATTGCGGGAGGGCCAGGATTTCCGGCTCGATGAACGAAAAGGCCGTCGAAACGCGCACGAACAGTTGCATGGCGCGATCATACATGCCCTGGTACTTGCTATTGGTCGTATCTTCGTCTTTGCGCATAGCCGTATACACAAAGAGCGTTTCCAGTTGCTCATACACTTCGTCGCGCCGTTGCAGCACGTTTAAGAGAGACTGCCCACTCTGGGCCAGCGTCCCCGCCAGAGCCTCAAGTTCAGGCACGCGGCTCTGCAACGACTGAAAGGACCGTTCCCAGTCCTCGTCAGTGAGGAATATACTCTCCAGGTCCCAGGTATAATCCCTGGGGATATCACTTCGCTTTGTCAATGTAACCAACTTAACCACACTCCTAGAATAGAATCCAGATATTACTCACCTTGCGTGAGCAATAAGTCGTCCCGGTGTCCCCATTTATCGAGGAAACGGTAAAAATTTCTCTTTGTCAGGCGCGTGCGCTCGGCATCCGAAAGCTTCGAGTCATACGCCTGCTGCGGATGGCTGCACACCGGCAAGCCAGGCGTGACCAGCGCGCTTTTTCCACAGTCTCGCACGGCAAAGTTGAAATCAATATCCATATAATAAGGGAAACGGAAGCGTTCGTCAAAAAAGCCCGTGCTCTTGAGCAGGCTTCTTCTAAATGCCATGCACGACCCGGCAATGGCCTCCACCTCTGATGCGGTGGTCTCCTCGAAGTGGCGCATATCCTCCGAGAGCAGGCCGCGCAGCCCCGTGATACCTACCTCGCTGTTGGACAGCATCTCGGCGAGCGGCGTGAACACATCTCCCGTCACTTCGATAGAGCTGTCGAGCACCAGGATGTACTGGCCCTGGCTGCGTTTCAGGCCGACATTGCGCGCCTCCCCCTCGCCCACCGTGCGAGCGATACGCAGCACGTGCAGGCGCAGGTCGTGTTGTTGCTTCGCGATAGCCCAGGGGTACAATTCATCCTGCGACCCATTGTCAACCAGCATTATTTCAAGGCTCTGCCCGCCGGCAAAAAGCTCAACGCTTTCAATGCAGCGCCGCGTTGCTTCAAAGCTATTTTGCGCCAGGATATTCACCGAAAACGCGCAGCTATCTGCTTTATCCAGCCACGACGGGACGTGACGCGAAGTGCGGTAGATCGCGCCGTCGATCTCGACGCCCGGTAAAATGACCAGGTGCGCCCCGTGCGGGTTATCCTTAATACCATAGCCAGCCTCTTCGATCTGCCGTTTGAGATCATCCGCCTGTTCATATTTGCCTCTGCGGCGCAATTCATCGCGTTCGTGTGAAAGAGCCAGTATATCTGCTGGAATACCAGTGCGAGATGGTTGTACTGTCATATGTTTTATCCCCTTTTTCCTATGCTATACCATCAGAATCTGCGGCGCGGGTACCCATATGCCTTTAGGCTATGGGAGGAAGCGCCGCCTCCTTTCTGCTAGAATAGGTATATCCGTCGCTACGCGCGACGACGGTACAGAAACGATGGTGGATGTCAGTGACGGTTCCTTGTGCCGTCTTGATGTTGAAGACGCCGCGTGTTCGCACCGCTACCTTGCCTGTATAGGTGCCTGGTTTTGTTCCACTGGTGACAATGGCCCGCACGAGATCGCCCGTCTGGAAGCCCTTGACGCGCTTGGCGGCTTTGGGCTTCGTGCGCGGGAAGCCGTGCTCGTCCATGCGACACATTTGCCGCGAACCGTGTCCCGTCGCCGTGATACGCAGGGGCACAATGCCCCACACGTTCAAGGATTCCGGCGTACTCAGGCCAACACAGGCTGCATCGAGCCAGTGTGTCTTCGGGAAGTCGCGGGGGATACGGTTGTACTTAGTGAGTCCGCCACTGCCGCACTCCACGGGCAGCCCAAGTGCCTTGAGACGCTCATATAATGCCCAGCGCGTCGCATTGACGGCGGCAGCGTCTTTCAGTGGCGCTTTCGCTTGTGCAAGGATGCGTGACAGCCGATCTGGGTCTGCCGCCAGGAAGTCCTCGATCAATCGCGTCCCCTTCTTGTCGTTGCACGGTTCGCAGGCCAGCGCGAGGTTACTTACCCGGTTGGTGCCGCCCCGTGCCCGGCAGAGGATGTGCTCTACTTCCAGGGGGACATCGGTTGCGTCGCAGTAGGTGCACTGCCGCCCCCACTTCTCAAGCAGGTACTCCCGTACTTCATAGCCGAGGAGCGTGCCCTGCTGGTACTCCACGCCCGCGATCTCCGGGTTCTCCATCTTTTGGAGATCAAAGCGCACGAGTTCCTGGCTGATGGCCGCGACCGGGCAGAGGCGGATGAGTCGCCGTACCCATGTCATGACATTGCACACCCGGCTCTCCAGTGACGGGGGCAGCATCCCGGTGCGCTTGCGCCGGTTCTTGAAGCGCGGCTTCCTATACCGCGTCTTGCGCTGCCTCCTGCTGCGCCTCGCTGCTCGCCGCTTGTCCAGGGCGTGCTTGATTTGCTCGCCCCGGTGCGTGAGTTCCGCCGCCCATACCACTTCGCCGCTTGCATCGTTGACCAGCGCAATGCCCGTGGTTTTGCTCCCCGGATCGATTTTCACGCGCAGAGGGGAGAGAACAGGCTGCTCTACCGCGCGCTTGAGGATGATGGTAAACGGGTAGCGGCGATAGACTGCTGCCTTGCCCTGTTTCAAGAGCAGGCGGGCATACCCCGGATGGACCGGGTTCAAGGGCTGCTTGTTCGTATCAAAGACAAATACCTGTGACATAGATGGTTCCTTTTTGCCCTTCCGGGCCTCCGGCAAGCGCCGGGTGATGCTCACCTCTATGACGCTAATATTTCTTGCATCCTTGGCGTCATGACTGTCTTAGATAGCTCCCATTTCCCGAACTCCTGAGCAAGCGCGGCTTTGCGCTCTAGTGCCAGATCGCCAGGGGTGTACATCCACTTTGCCAGGACTTTCGCCTTAATACCGGGGTAGGAAAGCACAAGGACACTCTTTTTATGAACTCGCACTTGTGCAACCCCCACGCCCGTTTCCTGATCGATCACCGAGGCAAGTTGCTGAAGGAAACTCTGTCCACCGAATATGTGTATGCGAGGCGTTGCCCTGCGTAAAGCATTCCAGTATAAACAGCCATCCCCATCAACAAAGCCACGCACAAAATGATGAACCAGTTCTTGAGGGACGAAAGGCATCTCGGCAATGAGTGACTTCGCAGGTCGGCCTCCAAGACGATAGAGATCATGCCATATTTGCTTACTTCCAATGGGAAGATCGTAGCAACGCCCTCCTGCTCTGGTATAGATTTTTTGCTCTGATGCCAGAGTCACCTGGATTGCTTTCAGATGGTTAAGGTCAGCACTCGTAAAAGTAATGCGATAATCTTTATTAGACTGATACATACATCCATCAGCAAACCAGAAACCGAGGATGTAAGCCATCTCAGGAGTCCAGACAGAGAAGAACGCTCGATTGGTTTGTTTCATTTTTATTCCTTTATGCCAAAACCACCTCGTTAGCGTTATGAAGCGGTTTCAGGTAGGCAGCACACTGGCTTTACCCCGTCAGCCTGTTTAATGCTGCCCCGAAGCGGTCCGGGCTGGGTGAAGCACCCGGACGTTCCTGTACATTCGCCTCTAACGGAGCCCCGTCAGCCTCCCGCAGGAGACTGGTGGCTGAAACTGGTCAAGAGTGAGGCTTGCGAATGCTCGCAAGCCTGCCCTACCAACCGAGGGCCAGGCCATCACAGCGAGGGTCGGCTGCTCCCTCGAAGAGATGGCTTTCAGGATTGATGCGAATAGCCTGCGCGTGGCCCATGCCGTCGCCCCACGACTCTTCGAGCTGAACTCGATGGCCGAGCATCTCTAAGAGCAGAGGCGCGCCATTGGCGAAACGCTTCTCCATGACCACCACTTCAGCGATATTGCGATCCGCCAGTTCACCAGGCCCGCGCTGCCCGGCGATATAAGCATTGTTCCTGGCAGGTGGGTACAGCCTCATGCGACCGCTGCGCCAGCGCGGCGCGGCAATGGCCTGCTGCGGGTTCATACCAAAATCGAGCATGGCCGTCAGCAATTGCACGTGTATCTGCGTCTGCGCGTCGCCACCCATGCATCCTACCGCCATATATGGTTTCCCATTGCGCAGCACCATTGCGGGTGCGAGTGTATGCATGGTCCGCTTGCCCGGCTGCAAGTAATTGACATGCCGCGCATCAAGCGAGAAGTACGCTCCCCGGTTATGCAGCAATACGCCTGTATCGCCGCCCACCAGGCCGCTGCCAAAGCCCATGTACAGGCTCTGAATCAGCGAGACAACGTTGCCCTCGCCATCGGCGACGCACAGGTACATCGTATCGCCCTCTTTTTCCAGCCCGGACGTCACAGCGACTGAAGCCCTCTGCAAGTTAATACGCTTGCGCTGTTCTTCCGCGTAAGCTTTGCTGAGCAGGCGTTCGACAGGCACATTTACAAAGGCGGGATCCGAAACATAGCCATCTCTATCGGCAAAAGCCAGCTTCTTCGCTTCGAGCAGGACATGCAGGTATTCGTTCGCTTGATATCCAAACGCTTTGAGATCATAGCCCTCAATGATATTGAGCATTTCAAGCGCGGTGATGCCCTGGCTGTTCGGCGGGAATTCGTAGACATCGTAGCCGCGATAGTTGGTAGAAATCGGCTCTACCCAGTCGGAATGATGCTGCTGCATATCTTCCATGCTTAAAACGCCACCGTTCCTCTGCACGTAATCCGTGATGCTCCGAGCTAACGGGCCCTTATAAAATGCGTCGCGCCCCTCTTTCGCCAGCGTGCGATAGGTGCGCGCCAGTTGTGGCTGGCGCAGTAATTCCCCGCTTCGAGGTGGCCGCTTATCGGCCAGGAAGATATTCGCGCTGCTATCCCAACGCTTGAGCAGCAGTTCGGCCCTTGCCAGCCAGCCGCTGAGCTTCGCTGTGACGGGCACCCCATTTTCCGCGTACTCGATGGCTGGAGCAAGAATGCTTTCCACCGGCAGCGTCCCGAAACGCCCCAGGGCCTCGAACCAGCCATCAACGGCCCCCGGCACATTGATGGAGAGCGGGCCGCGCTCCGGGATGCTTTGCATCCCTCGCGCAGCAAAGTACTCCGGCCGCATCCCCCGCGGGGCGCGACCGCTGCCATTCAGCGCGTACAGTCGCTGCGATTTCTCATGCCAGATGAGCATGAAGATATCACCACCCGCGGAACAGGTGGACGGGTATACCACCGTCATTGTGGCATTCGCAGCGATTGCTGCATCTATTGCATTTCCCCCCTGCATCAGTATGCGTAAGCCTGCCTGGGTGGCAAAATAATTGGCGCAGGCAACCATACCGCGAGAGGCATAGACTGGCTGTTCGGAGAGCATAGCGGAAGACTCCGTTCCTTTTGGATGGAGGGAACAAACCATTTACTCGTTGTGCATTACTAATAATTATAGCACGTAATAATGAGACGTACAGGGTAGTTTTCCAGGGCGACCGCCAGGGTCGCCCCTACCCTAGTACGATTCGGCTGGCTAATTCGTACAGGGTAGGGGCGACCCTGGCGGTCGCCCTGGAAATCTCTACGATTTTTTGACCTCGCTTTCCGCCACCTCTTTGACGCGCTGCACGGCGTCTTTATGACAAATCAGCGTTTTATCTTCCATCTCCACGACAATCACATCTTCCAGGCCGATGGTGAAGACCTGGCGGTCCGTATTGTTATAAACAAAGACATTCTGGCTGCCCAGGCTCACATGATGCCCGACGTTACGCACACCCTCGTTATCTGCGTCGAAGAGCGAGGCGTACTGCTCCCAGTTGCCCACATCGTTCCAATCGATATCGACCGGAATCACCACCAGGTTGCTGGTCTTCTCCAGGACGCCATAATCAATGGAGATGCTTTGCAGCGTCGGCCAGAGTTCATCGAGGACAGCGCTTGCCGACGCGCTTCCCATAGCGTCCACAATCGTCTCAATCTTACGCGCCAGTTCGGGGAGATGCTGGCGCAGTTCCGCCAGGATACTCTCGACCTTCCAGATGAACATACCGCTGTTCCAGACGTAATGCCCATCCTGTAAATAGCCTCTGGCCGTGGCGAGGTTGGGCTTTTCCACGAAACGCTCGCCGCGATAGGCCTGGTGGTCAAAACCCTCTGCCAGCGGTTCCGCGTAACGAATGTAGCCAAAGCCCGTTTCGGGGGCCGTCGGTTTGATGCCCAGCGTGACCAGGTGGCCCTGTTCTGCCAGCTTGCTCGCCAGGCGCAGCGCCTGATTAAAGGCTTCGATTTTGCGAATCACGTGGTCTGCCGTTACCACCATCATCACTGCCTGCGCATCTTCGCGGGCAATCGTTGCGGCGGCCCAGGCGATGGCGGCGGAGGTGTTGCGCCCCATTGGCTCCCCCAGAATGTGGGATACAGGCACCGATGGCAAATGCTCATGCACGAGCCCGGCCATGCCGCGGCCAGTCACTACCCACGAATGCTCCGGCGACACCAGCGGCGCGATACGCGCCAGCGATTCCTGTATCATGCTGCGTCCATTGGGAAGAGGCAAAAACTGCTTGGGGAAGGCCGGTGTGCTGAGGGGCCACAGGCGCGTCCCGCTGCCCCCGGCGAGGATCACTGCGTTGAGATGTTCCATTTCTATCTGTCTAAAACCTCACTGTCATCTTTTTTTCTGTCCATCGTACATTTTTATGATATGACGGATTGTATAGGCCTTCGCCTTCTGTGTCAATCAATGAGAAAAGTAATTTTTCATGTTTTCTCTTTTCAAATCCGAAAAACTCTGCTACTATCTAATACGACCGTAGATTATCCGCCCTTTTATCAGCCTATGACTGAAAATTATTAGGAGCGCCACAACTCATGGCACAAAAGGACCTTCTCTTGACTGCTCCCTATGATATTCCTCCTGAAGTACAGCAAATGGCAAAAGAAGTACAGCTTGGAGAACTTCGCAAAGTGTATGGTGCCTCCAATCATAACATTAAGAAAACAGGCATCATTTTTACTATTACGGGTGGCGTATTTCTAGGTATTCTAGCCTTGATACTGATCCTTCTTACAGTCCTTGGCAACATAGATGCTCATTTTTCACCAGAAATTATGCTTATACTTATGCTTTATCTTGGACTTCCTTTCCTCATATTGGGACTTGCATTTCTACTTCCTGGCTGTTATATGGCCTTCCGTCGAGGAATTTACCCTTACTGGCATATTTATCTGTGGCAAAATGGTTTTGTGTATGAAAAAGGCAAGCTTCGCCAGGTTTTTCGTTGGAATCAGATTGCCAGCATCGAAGGTAACGTAAAACAGGTAGAATACTATCGTTCAAATGGAAGGCATACATTTGTGTCAGAGAGAACCATATACTTTTACAAGGTGCGCCACCAGGATGGTGGCGAAATTGAACTGAGCAGCATTTTTCCCGAAATTGCCGAATTGATTGATGCTGTACTTGAAGAGTCAGCACAGCAACTCGCATATTGTGAGATAAATGTTGCTCATCCTAAAAGCATAGTGGCATTCACTAGTTTTGCGCTTGACCGGCAGGGAATTGGCAACGATCAAGAAAAAGTATCCTGGGAAGAAATACAGGAAATAGCCATGAAAAATGGTGCCGTTGTTGTGCGCAAAGTAGAATGATAGACATGAAACGTTTGCAAACCTATGCACCTGCTACAGGTGTTTTTGTTCTGGCTCTCCTTGTACGCATTGTTTACAACCTGACCATTGCCAGAAACTACATACCTATTTATGACGCGGCTTTGTATAATACTCTTGGCCGTCAACTTATAGACAGCGGCTGCTATTGTCTCTATGGTCACACTCCTTCATTGAGCCGCGCACCACTCTGGCCATTTATCCTGGCTTTCATTTACGCCTCCGTTGGGAAAGAAGAGTTTTATGGCAGGCTATTTTACTGCTTTCTTGGGTCAGGTACCTGTACAATCATTTATCTCTTCTCAAAAGATCTTTTCGGCAGTAAAATAGCCTTGTTTAGTGGATTACTGGCCGCTATCTATCCCTGTCTGTTCATCTATGACGGCTGGCTCTACACCGAATCCCTCTACACTTTTTGTTTGACTGCTTGCGTCTATATGCTCTATCGTCTCCAACTCCAATATGCACCGTTCACAAAAAGATCCCGTAGTGAAAAAAAATGGCTGAATCGCGCCTGGCAGGCCTTATTGCATCATCGTTGGCAAATAATGTGCGGCCTGCTAATTGGTATGGCAGCTTTAACTCGCCCGAATGGGATATTCTTGCTAGGTCTGGTGGCCCTCTGGGCTATACTGGTTGTCCTGGCAAAAATTCAGACCTGGAAGGCCGTCCTGAGAGATACCGTGCTGATTGCCTGTATTGCGCTCATACTGATCCTTCCCTGGTCTTATCGGAACTACCAGGTGAGCCATAGCTTTGTGTTGGTGTCGATGGGAATGGGTGAGGTTTTAGCTGGGACATACAATGATGTTGTGCTTGAAGGCAATCCCGCGGCACGCGGTTTCTGGCGGCCCACGCCCGGCTCTCTTACACATGATGCATCCAACTACTCTCCCAAAGATGATGCAGCGGATACCGCGCGAGCATTCACCTGGATACGTACTCACCTCAGTGCGCTGCCCTATCTACTAAGTCTCCACTTCATCAATATGTGGATACCCTATACCTACTCACATGGTCTTGCTTTTGAAGAGTCGTATGGCTCATCGATGTACTTTTTCATGATATCTATAATCAAGGTTCTGGCCACTTTGGTCATTTCCTTTGCTTTTGTCGGACTCTTTATAACCTGGAAACAGTACAAACGCCAATTGTTGGCTGTTTATCTTTTACTGGCACTGGTTATTTTACAAAATGTCTTATTATATAGTGACATGCGTTTCCGCGCGCCTATTGAACCTATGTTGATACTGCTGGCCGGTAGAGCATTATATAGATTGATTTCTGTGGGATGGAACTGGCTATACGCTCGCGCTCAAAGTCAGGGAAAAACCGGCAACAGGGGAGTCGCGCGGGGATAGCCGGAACGCGGGTGCAAGCCTGGCTGGCATATACAAACACACGTTGTCAGAACTATTCGATTATGATATGCTTGACTGGCAAACAAGCAACATTGTGACAACTGAGCGAGAAATTGGATAACGAAGGACAGCAACAGCCCCAGCCACCGCAGGGAACACCGGGGCAAAACCAACAGCCTTACAATGGCTGGCAATACGACCAGGGCCAACAAGACCCTGCGGCGCAATATTCACCTGTCAACCCGGCGCAGCCGCCCGGTGCCGGTCAAGCCAACCAATACCCCCAGCCCCCACAACCCCAGCAGCCCCAACAGCCCCAGCAACTGCCAGTTTATCCCCCACCCGGATATAACCAGAACGGGCCTGCGCAGCCTTTACCGGCGCGCCACCAGCAGCCTGTGCAGGATATGGGTGCGTCGCTGGGATACGGTCAGGGGATGGAATATCAGTACTTCAACGCGCCCCAGCCGTCTCAACCCCTGCCACAACTTCGCCAGGCGCGTTTACAGCAATTGCGCGAGGAACGGATGCGCCGGGGGCAACGCCGCATCAATTCCAACTTATCTAACCTCATTCTGCGCAAAGGTAATCAGCCCGCCAACGTCGTTCCCCCACCGGCGGCGGGAGCACCGCCCCCGGCATGGAACCCGCAAATGGGTCAATCGCAATCGCCTGTAGAAATGTCGCCTTCGCTGCTCAGACCAGGAACCGAGGCATCTCCATCGCCCCGGCGTTCGCCCGTCCTGCCGCCTACCATGCAGCACACTCCCGCCGCCTTGCCGGGGCGCGTCGATGATCGGCTACAGCCAGCCGGACTGGATGCGCAGGATACCGGCATGATACAGAAAGCGCGTATCGGCAGAGCATCTATGATCCTGTCGGGCGCGTTCATCGCCAGTCGCATCCTCGGTCTGCTGCGAACGAGTATATTCGCCTATGTGTTCGGCACGAGCATCACTTCTGACGCTTTCCTGCAGGCCTTTCTGGTACCCGACCTGATCTTTAACATCGTGGCCGGGGGCGCTCTCAGCTCGGCTTTCATCCCCGTTTTCACCCATTATATGATCGGCGAGCGTGATGAGAAGACAGCCTGGCATGTAGCCAGCGCCGCGTTAAACCTGGCAATCGCCATCATGATGGGGTTGGCATTACTGGCAATTATTTTCGCCCCCTGGCTTGTGCCGCTCTACAACCCTGGCGTGCCCCAGGTCGAACTTAACCTGATCATCTCGCTGTCACGCATTATGTTTTTGCAATCCATTGTGCTTGGCGGAGGTGTGATTATCACCTCCATCCTGAACTCAAAGCAGAATTTCTTGCAGCCAGCCATCGGCACGGTAGTGTACAACGTTGGCCTCATCCTGGGTCTCATCCCCGGTATCTTCATTACGGCGCATATCTCCACCGCGCACCTGACCGCCGCCCAGGCTTCAGCCAATTTTCTGGCGCATCAGACCACAGCCGTCTACTTCGCAACCTGGGGCGTTGTATTAGGCGCGCTGTTACAGGTTGGAGTCCAGATTCCCGGCATCATCAAGGTGGGCATGCGTTATAAACCCACTCTTGACTACCACCACCCTGGTGTGATTCAAATTGGCCGCCAGATGGTGCCACGCATCGTCAACGCCGCCATGCTCTACGTCTCTATCTTTGTTGATCGCGGCTTGATTTTAATCATGGTCGCCGGTCTGCCGCTTATCGAGCAAAACGGGCACATCACGCAGTATTACCAGGCGCTGCAACTGGTGCTGCTGCCGCTTGGCATCTTTGGTATGGCCATCTCGACAGCAGCGTTCCCAACAATGGCTGAAAATGTGACCAGGGGGCGTTATGACCGGGTGCGCACCATCATCCAGGATACCCTGCGCAGCATTCTCTTCATGTCCATTCCTTCGAGCGTGGGATTGATCGTGCTGGGTTTGCCCATTATTCAGGTATTGTTACAACATGGTGCCTATTCACTGGACAGCGCTGAGAGTACTTCTGTGCCGCTCGCCTTTTTCGCTCTCGGCCTGGCCGGCCTGGCTTCCGTCGAGATATTAACGCGTTCGTTCTATGCCATGCGCGATAGCAAAACGCCGGTCATCATTAGCATTGCTCAATTTGGCTTAAAGATCGCGTTAAATATCATCTTTTTAAGCGTCATCTTTAATCAGCCCACCTTCCTGGGTATCTCGTGGGGCCTGGGCGCGCTGGCGCTTTCAACCTCGCTGGCGGGTCTGCTCGAAGCGGCTGTGCTGCTGTGGCTGCTGCAAAAGCGCATTGGCGGGCTAGAGCTGCGCGAACTGCGCTTCATCCTCGACCATTTGCTTGTCACCACCGACCCTGGCCAAACGCTGGGAGGCTTAGGCACGCTCGTCGCCCTCATTAAACTGCTGCTGGAACTGGCCGTCGGTCTGTTTGTCTACGTCCGCGCTACCCGTATGCTCGGCATCGAAGAGTTCTGGAATCAGGGGCCGATCAAGCGCGTGCTTGAACGTTTGCGCCTGTCATGGATATAAATACAACGCCTGGGGCTATTTCATAATTGTTGCATCTGTCGGGCCGACCACCCTGAACACCATGCGCACCGAGCCGAAATGCACCACATCCCCGTGTCGCAGCACTTCTGGCTTTAGTGGAGGCAGCGCCTGCTCGCGCAGGCGCGTCTTATTGCGGCTCTTTAGATCTTCGATGGTGAAGAAGGTTTGCTCATAGCGAATGCGGGCGTGCTGGCGCGAAATCGTCATTTCCCTGTCAATTGCGCTCAGGTCGATTTCGGGGGTCACGCCGCGTTTGGGGTCTACCCGTCCCACAATGACATAATTACTTTTGATAGCAAAACGCTGAGGGGTGCCGCCTTCAGGCTCGTAATACAGGTAAGCCAGCGCGCCCTCTTCGTCTTGATCGAGAGGCGACGTTTTGGAGGCATCGCTAGCAATGGGGGTAGGAGAAATACGATGAATGGTACCCTCTTCATCATCAGGTGACTGACCGCCTTGACCACCTTCGCCTCCATTGCGCGCCATGCTTTTGCTCAGGGCAAACGTGTCTTTCATAATTCCTTCGCTTTTCGCCGGAGCGGCCGGTATCTCCGATGTCGGTCCACCGATGCGGTTGGCGGGCAACCATCCTATCTCCGCCATGGTAGGGAGTGGTTCTTCGGTGGATGCGAGCGAAAGATTTTCCTGGGAGAAAGGTGATTTGCCGGCGATGGACAGGCCCTCCAGTGCTTGCAGGAGCGCGGCGGCGTCGGCGAAGCGCTGCGCTGGATTTTTCGCCAGGGCACGTTCAACCAGGTCTTGCACGGCCTGGGGCGTTTCATGATTGAAGTGCGCCATCGGCGGCACCGGGTTGGTGTACTGCATAACCGAGGTTTCAGCCGCAGTGCGCCCCACGAATGGCAATCGCCCGGTTACGGTTTCATAGATCAGCAGGCCAAGCTGGTACACATCGCTCCAGGCTCCAATCGGCCCGTTCTGGATGCTTTCGGGCGCGGCGTAACGCGGATCGAGATAGCCAATATCCCCCTCGCGCTGGCTACTCACATATCCCAATTGCTTGAGGAACAGGCGCAGACCGATATCGTCAAGTTGCGCGCGGTAGCTTTCTTCCAGGATATCAACGGTGATGAGTTGAGGGCGCATGTCGATATTGACCAGGCCCCGCTCCTGAAATGCCACCAGGCCGCGCGCCATTTGCCGCGCAAGGTCAAGCGTGCGCCTGAGTTCAAGATTTTCTCCATCCAGCACATGGCGCAGCGTCAATCCTCGCGGGGGATCGGTGGCAATATACACCCTCGCGCCATCAACGCCCCAGTCATATACATGAATGACATGCGGGGATTGTACCCTCCGGCGCTGTTCAAAGACTTGCAGCAGACCCTCCGCTGCCTCTTCGTTCACGGTGGGAGGCAGCTCGACCACGTATAACCCTACCACGTCGCTGCTGTAGCGATTATAGGCGGAATAGACCGTCAACAGCGGCCCAGAGGTGATCACCTGTCCCACCTGGTAAAAACCGCCAAACATGCGGGGATTTTGCTGCATCGTCTTCTCCTCCCATTACACCTGGATAGCTGTGTTCAGTTGTATAATCCTTGCTTCACGTAATTTATAATAGCCTGCCAGTCATTATTCCTGGGAGCAAGGATATATTGGCCATCTGCCGACGAATCAACCAGCACGTTATTGTTAGTCAGACCCAGCTTATGAGCCCCATTCAAATCCATCTTGAGGGCGAACGACGCCAGGTCCGCCAGCGACAGGTTGGAATAGAGGGTGCCTTTCAACGCATCCAGCGCGCTGTAGAGGCTGGGCCAGGTTTGCCATTGCTTCAATTTGGACAGCGCTGCCTGCATGATCAACTGCTGGCGTCGCGAGCGCCCGAAATCGGTCAACTCGTATTGATTCTCGGAGACGCCTTTCCCACACACCTCCACTGGCTCACGCGCGCGGGCATACTCGATAGCTGTTGCTCCATTCATGTGTTGCAGCCCCTTGTTGAATTGGATTTTTATCCAACTCGCATCGATTGCATCATCATCGTTCTTGGGATAGCAGGCATTAAACGAGTCGGGCACGTTCACATCAACGCCGCCGATCGAATCGATAAATTTCTTAAAACCAGTGAAGTTGATCGTCATCCAGTAGTTGATTTGCAAGCCGGTGACCAGCTGCACTTTTTGCGCGATGGCAGCGCCACCGGCGACGGGGTTTGTATTCCCATTCGATGCAATCGTATAGATGGCATTGATCTTAGTATAGTTGCCTGAATTGGGCGGATACTGCACCCACAGATCGCGGGGTACAGAGATCAGTGTAGTATGATGGGTGCTTGGAATAATGCTCATGACGATCATCGAGTCGGTCAGGTAGGCCCCACCGTGGCCAGCGCCACCATAACCCATCAGCAGAATATTGACGCGATCGCTGGTGTTCATGTAGCCCGCTTGCGTACTGAGCGGAGACTGCGTCGAGATTGCCGAGCCAAAAGCCAGCACCTTTTGCCCGGTCACTATGGCAAAGGTTCCAAACAAGACCAGCAAAACGAGCGCGCCCAGGCAGCCGATCATGCATCCCCTGCGGCGGCGCGGCCGCTTAGGGGTACTTCCTCGCGGACCGGCATTGGAGCCACCCAAAACCAGGGGAGGCTGCGGCTGTGCCGGGTAGGATGGAGCGTTGGGGGGAGTGGGAGGAGCCGAGTAGGATGATCCCTGTTGCCAGGAAGCAGCGGGACGCACGTTCTCCCGTGGGTAGTAGGCATTTGGCGGCTCTACCTCAGACCAGCCTGGTTTTTGCTGATAGGCGGGCTGTGATCCTGGCTCAGGCGTCAATGGCTTATATTGATACGGCTTGCGGGTAGAACTTTTTACTGGATAAGGCGCGTTGAACGATGTGTTGGATGGCTGGGCGGGATCATTGGGGGAAGAATATCGCACCGTGGATTGAGCGTCGGCAGGGACTCGCCCGCATATTCCACAAAATCTCGCATTATCGGGTATATCTGCGCCACAATATGTACAGATACGCATAAGTTTTTACCTCATCTGCTATTACCATTTAGAACGATCAAGTTAGAAGTTATAAAAAGTTATCATGGGGTATTATACATCATTCTATAACGAACTTACAGCGCGAAAGTTGCGGGACAGGGCTTTTTGGTGTACCCGAAGAGTCGTAAAAGGAGCCATTTCTTGCTAGAATAGGAAAATCTCAAATCTCCTCTGAAAGCGAGAAATGGCGTAGATGTACCTTAGCATAGTTGAGTGTGTAGAGAAAGAGGCAGTCGAAGGGCTGACGATCGATCCGGCCTCCTTGTATTGTGCCTTTGAACAGGTGAGGGATGGACGCAAGGCCAAAGGCACACGCTATCCGTTGCCCTTACTGTTGACCTTGTTGCTGCTGGGCAAATTGGCGGGCGAAACCGGCATCAATGGCATTGTGGATTGGGTCAACGAACGAGCGGGCTGGTTGCGCCGGCAGCTGAACTGGCCCAGGCGCTTTCCCACCAATTCGACCTACAGTGAGGCATTAGCCCGCTGCGATGCGCAGCAGATTGCGACGGTCATCGCCTCTGTGCTGCTCAAAGCTCGTGCCGTCGAGCAGTGTGGGAGCGAACTGAGCCGCTTGCAGGCCAAGAAACAGGAAGAGACCTTGACTCACGTGGCGATGGATGGCAAAACCCTGCGCGGCACGTTAGGACATCAGAGCGAGACCCAGCCCCCGGTGCATCTGCTGGCGCTGTACGAGTGTCAGAGCGGCATCGTGTTGACGCAACGAGCGGTGCAAAACAAAGAGAATGAAATCAGTGCGGCGGCGGCCCTGGTTCACCCGGCGCTGGTCAAAGGGCGCATCATCAGCAGTGATGCCATGCACACCCAGAAGAAGTGGTGTGCCTGTGTGCATCTGTATGGTGGCTTCTACTTGACCATTGTCAAAAAGAATCAGCCCCAGATGTACCAGGACCTGCTGGATTTTTTTGACGATCCGGAGGCCGAGCAAGAGGAGTGGCGCTATGCCAAATCGGTCCAGAAAGGCCATGGGCGACTGGAAGTGCGCGAACTATGGAGCAGTCGCCAGATGAACGAGTGGTTCGAGACCGAGTGGGCCGGAGTGGCCCAGGTCTTTCGCTTGCGGCGCCGGGTCAAAGACGGGGACCAAGAGCGGGAGGAGACGGTGTATGGCCTGACCAATTTGCCTCCTCGCAAAGCCTCTGCCCCGCGCCTGCTCGCCTTCCAACAAGCGCATTGGCGCCTCGAAAATCGGCTGCATTATCGGCG
>WNFJ01310059.1_pt1 | contig 18001 bp, 21 predicted proteins | sample 5400461 | NCBI WGS metagenome assembly WNFJ01 (sample SAMN13153349, study PRJNA577476) | soil metagenome | isolation source: 115 cm saprolite on Douglas fir-dominated hillslope | place: USA:California | collected 2013-09-17 | reverse complement strand
ACGCCGATCCTGGAGGCAGCCATGGCCGTACGCCGGCTGAACCACGCAGTCCTCTACGTCAGCGACCTCGGGCGGGTCGTGGATTTCTACCGTTACGCGCTCGGCCTCGAGGTGCGCACGGAGATCCCGGGCCGGGCCGCGTTCCTGCGGGCACCGGAGTCGGCGAACGATCACGACCTGGGGCTGTTCGAGGTGGGGGATGCCGCCCGGCCGCAGGGTCCCTACGTGGGGCTCTACCACCTGGCCTGGGAGGTGGGCACGCTGGCCGAGCTGGCGGAGGTCCGGGCCAGGCTGGCTGAGCGCGGGGCGCTCGTGGGGGCGAGCGATCACCGGGTGTCCAAGTCCCTGTACGCCAAGGACCCCAGCGGCATCGAGTTCGAGGTGATGTGGCGAGTGCCCGCTGAGAACTGGGAGCAGGAGATGCGGGCGGGCGACATGATCGCGCCGCTCGACCTCGAGCGGGAGCTGGCCCGCTGGGGCGACCGGGTCACCGGCGCCGCGGCCGGCTCGGTCACCTGAGCACGGTCACCTGATCGCTGGGGTCGGCCCTGACCCGGTGCCGGGCTCCTGTGGCTTGGTGCGCGTCTCGATCGTGCCCTTGTAGGCGACGCCCCGGACGTGCACCGTCGGCGCGTCGCGCGGCAGCCCGGTCTCCTGTTCCTCCTGCGCGGACCAGCCCTTGCTGACCCCGAAGCCTTCCAGCTCGATCCGGACCCCGGGCGGGACCAGGATGTCGATCCGCGACTTGTAGGCGACGGCGAGCACGGTCGTGACCGGCGCGGTCAGCTCGGCCGCCCGCAGGTCGAGCCAGCCCTCGCCCTTGTAGACCACCGAGGTGAAGCGCTCGGGGACGCGCCAGCGGCCGCCGCGGCGGATCGAGCCCTTGTACGCCATCGCCCAGCGGCCTGGGCGCCGGGCCGGGGCAGCGGACCCGCTGGCCGACACGGTTGAGCTTGTCCAGGTCCGCGCCGGTCAGCGCGGTGAGCGCGGCGCGCATCCGCTCGTCGAACTCGTCGTCACCCAGCCGGCGCTCAGCGAAGGCCTCCTGCAGCCGCTGCGCGACGGCGTCGCGGTCCTGGTCGGACGCGCGGATCGGCGGCGCGCGGCGTGGCTCGGGCTCGGGCTCGCCGGTTGATGCCATCGGGACCTCCTCCACCTTCTCCGGATCGAATCGAGATATATCTCAACTCGGGCCGACAGTCAAGGTCGCGCGGGAAGGTCGTCACCTGCCCGTGATCCCGGCGGCGGCGCTAGCCTAGCTCGGGGGGCGGTTCCCGACGAGTTCCGCGTACAGCGCGGCCGTCTGCGCGGCGATGTTGTCCCAGCCGAAGTCGGACGCGGCCCGCTTGCGTCCCAGCCGGCCCATCTCGGCGGCCCGCCGCTCGTCGGTCACCAGCGCGTTGATGGCGCGGGCGAGGGCGGGCGGGTCCCCCGGCGGAACCAGCAGGCCGGTCTCCCCGTGCGCCACCACCTCGGGTATGCCGCCGACCCGGGAGCCGACGACCGCGGTGCCGCACGCCATGGCCTCCAGGTTCACGATGCCGAGCGGCTCATAGAGCGACGGGCAGGCGAATACCGTGGCGTGCGTCAGCAGCTGTATCACCTCGCGCCTGGCGAGCATCCCGGAGAGCCAGATCACGCCGGCCCGGCTCGCTCGCAGCCGCAAGGCCAGATCGCCGACCTCGGACTCGATCTCGGGCGTGTCCGCCTGGCCCGCGCAGATCACGAGCTGCGCCGCCGGGTCGATGTCGGCGGCCGCCCTCAGCAGGACCGGCAGCCCCTTCTGCCTGGTGACTCGGCCCACGAACACCACCGTGGGCGCATCCGGATCGACGCCGTAGTGCTCGAGCACGTCGGTGGCCGGATCCGGGGAGTACTCGGCGGTGTCGATGCCGTTATGGATGACCCGTACCCGCTCGCCGGGAACGGCCGGATACGCGGCGAGCAGATCGTCCCGCATGCCGCGGGAGACCGCGATGACGGCGGCCGCCGACTCGACCGCTGTCCGCTCGCACCAGGAGGACAGCGCGTACCCGCCGCCGAGTTGCTCGGCCTTCCACGGCCGCAGCGGCTCCAGCGAGTGGACGGTGACCACGTGCGGGATGCCATTCAGCAGGGACGCCACGTGGCCGGCCAGGTTCGCATACCAGGTATGGGAGTGGACCAGGTCGGCCGGGGCCGTCGCGGCGGCCATCGACAGGTCGGTGGAGATCGTCTGCAGCGCCGGGTTCGCCCCGGCCAGGCGGTCCCAGGGCCGGTGCGCGACCGCCCCGGGCCGGTCCGCGCCCTGACAGTGCACGGTGAGGTTCACCAGGCCGGCGAGCGCGCGGGCCAGGTACTCGACGTGCACGCCGGCGCCGCCGTAGACGTCCGGCGGGTACTCCCTGGTCAGCAGCGCCACATTGAGCCGGCCCCGAGGGGTGGCGGCGACAGTGCTGGCTGAGGTCACGGCTTGTCTCCCACTCGCCTCCGCGGCGCCTTTTGCCCCTTCGGCTCGCTCACGGCGGGACCAGCTGGCCCTTGCCGACCACGGTAATGCCGCCCGGCGACACGGTGAACCCGCGCGCCCGGTCGCGGTCCTTGTCCACGCCGACCTGGGCGCCCTCGGGAACCTCCACGTTCTTGTCCAGGATCACGTTCTCGACCACGGCGCGGCGGCCGACGCGGGTGTTGTCCAGCAGAACAGCCCGTTCCACGCGGGCCCAGCTGTTGACGCGGACCCCGGGCGAGAGCACGGAGCTGCGGACCAGCCCGCCGGAGACGACTACGCCGTTGCTGACCACGCTGTTGATCGCGCGGCCGACCCGGTCGCCGTCGTCATGCACGAACTTGGCTGGCGGCAGGGATGGCACGGAGGTGAGGATCGGCCACCGGTCGTTGTACAGGTTGAACACCGGGTGCAGCGCGCACAGGTCCATATGCGCGTCGAAGTAGGAGTCCAGCGTCCCCACGTCGCGCCAGTACCCGGCATCACGGGGCTCCGCGCCCGGCACCTCGTTGCCCAGGAAGTCATAGACCTCGGCGAGGCGCTCCCGCACCAGCATCGGGATGATGTCCCGGCCCATGTCGTGCCGGCTTTCGCCGTCGATGGCGTCCTTGCGCAGCGCGTCGACGAGCACGTCGCTGGTGAAGACGTAATTGCCCATCGAGGCGAAGGCCTCGTCCTCATGGCCGGGGCGGGCCGGCGGGTCGGCCGGCTTCTCCAGGAACGCCGCGACCGTGCGTCCGTCCTGGCCGGTCTGGATGACCCCGAACGCCGTGGCGTCCAGCCGCGGCACCGGGAGGGCAGCCACAGTGACGCCGGTGCCGGAGGAGACATGCTGGTCGATCATCTGCATCGCGTCCATCCGGAACACGTGATCGGCGCCGAAGACGGCGACGATCTCCGGCTTTTCGTCATAGATCAGGTTCAGCGACTGGTAGATCGCATCCGCGGACCCGGTGTACCAGTGCGGGCCGCGCCGCTGCTGCGCGGGCACCGGCGTCACATAGTTGCCGAGCAGGCTGCTCATCCGCCAGGTGGTGCTGATATGCCGGTCCAGGCTGTGACTCTTGTACTGGGTGAGGACGGCGATCCGCAGGATGCCGGAGTTGACCAGGTTCGACAGGGCGAAGTCCACCAGCCGGTAGAGGCCGCCGAACGGCACCGCGGGCTTGGCCCGGTCCGCTGTGAGCGGCGCCAGGCGCGTCCCCGCGCCGCCCGCCAGAACGATGCCCAGGATCCGCCGCCCGGCCATTTGCCCACCTCCCCGGCCGACCTGCCTGCCTGTTCCCATCCTGGCGCGCCGACGGCCGGATGGGTATGGCTCGGGCCGCCGAACTCGGGGAGTGGCCGGGTATCAGCCGCGCCGCGGGCCGCTTGTCAGTCCGCGGGCTCGGCCGGCTCGCTGATCCGGGTCGTGGCGCGGGTCGCGAGCAGCCGGGCGATGTGGACGCCCGCGCCGATCACAATGCCCCAGGCGAGCGCCTCGCCGAGCCCGACCTGCGGGTCCTCGGGGTGCTCGGGCGGCTCCTTGCCCGTGATCCGCTTCCAGGCGAAATGGAGCACCTTCCGCGCCGCGAAGGCCGCGGCCAAGCCGGCCAAGCCGGTGAGCACCCGGTTGCCGCCAGCGGCCCGCTTTCCTGACATCCGAGATCCTTCCTCCAGGCGGTCTGCCGATCATCCCACGGCGGTCCCGCCGGTGCGGGCCTGCGGCCGTGATCTTTCGATGGCGGCGGCTAGTTCCGCTGGCCGCCTGGTGCCCAGCAGCCAGTACGGCCGTTGCTGGTGTTCCCCGGTGACCTCGATGTACACGGCGAGCTTCAGGTACGGCCTGATCAGCATGAGGGCCGATGGGTCCGCGCGCGGGCCGCGCAGCGCCCGGGCCTGGGCCTCGTCGAGCGCAGCCACCTCCCCGGCCAGGGCCAGCGGCAGCGTGACGGATCCGGCGCGCAGCTCGCCGTCGGATACCTCGATCGTGGCATGGCCCCAGATCAGCAGCGCCGCGGCGCATCCCCCGCAGAACACGGCATAGGTCGCGATGGCCACGATCAGGCCGAATCCCGCCCAGGCCGTGCTGGCGAAGATGATGGCCGACGCCTCGCCGAGCACCCACCATGCGGTCGGCGCGCCGAGCCGTTCGATGTAGCTGCGCATCAGTCCACGGTAGTTGGTTACATGGAGGACATGACTGGCCGGTGGGCGTGGCGTGGTAACAGGCGCGGCGAAGGGGACAACCCCGCCCCAAGAGCCCATGGCGGCGCCGCGGCAGGCGACAGCGCGGAAGCTGACGGGCGCTTTGACCGCCACGGTGAAACGGGCGAGCCCCGCCGCGTGACGGGCGGGCCGCACGACGGTACGGGCGGGCCCCGAGGCGGAGCAGGCGGGCCGCACGACGGAGCCGGCGAGACGGCCACCGGGACCGCCGGCGGTGTGCGGACTCCGGCTGACCCGCCGCTCCAGCGGGAGCCGCCGGTGCCTGCTCTCCTGCAGCGGGCGGCGGCCTGGTCGTGGCGCCTGCTGCTGGTCGGCCTCCTGGTCTACGTGGCGTTCCGGGTGGCCAGCGCGCTTCGCCTGGTGGTGCTGCCGTGCTTCGCGGCCCTCCTGCTGACCGCCCTGCTGCAGCCGCTGTCCGCACGGCTGCGCCGGACCGGGATGCCCCCGCTCGCGGCGACGTGGTGCACTGTCCTGACTGTCGCCGTGGTGCTGGCCGGGCTCAGCACCCTGGCGGCCAACCGGGTGAGCGCCGACTACCCGAGGCTCCAGACAGAGGTGAAGCACACCACCCGTCAGGTGCAGGCCTCCCTGGCCGGGCCGCCGTTCCACATCAATAGCGCGCGGATTGGACAGTACTCCAACCAGCTTGCCCACTTCCTCTCCCAGCACAAATCGCTGATCGCGGGCACAGTGGTCACCGGCGGGAAGATCGCCGTCGAGCTGGTGACCGGCCTTATCCTGACGTTCTTCGTCATGTTCTTCCTGCTCAAGGATGGTGAGCGGATCTGGGCCTGGCTGGTCAGGAGGCTGTCGCCCGAGGCCAGGCAGCGGGCGGACAACGCGGGAGGGGCGGCCTGGACGGCGCTGGTCAACTACATGCGGGGCACCACGGCGATTGCGGCCATCCACGCCGTGGTTATCGGCCTGGCGCTGTTCATCCTGGGCGTCCCGCTCCTGGTGCCGTTGACAATCCTGGTGTTCCTGGCCGCTTATGTACCGCTGGTCGGGATACTCGTGGCCGGGGCGCTCGCCTTTCTGGTGACCCTCGGCACTAAGGGCTGGATCGCGGCGGTGATCCTGCTCGCCGTCTTCGTGGTGGAGGGTCAGGTAGAAGGTCATCTGCTGCAGCCGCTGGTGATGGGCCGGATCGTGCGGCTGCACCCGCTCGCGATCATCCTGGTCCTGGCCGTCGGGGGGATCGTCGCCGGAATCGCGGGAGCCATCGTCGCGGTCCCGGCCGCGGCTGCGATCTTGCACGCGTCGCCGTATCTGCGGCGGGAGCGGCCGGCGCCGCCAGGCGGCACCTAGCCGCCTGGCCGCGGACGTCGGAAGGTTGGCGCGGGATGCGCGAACAATCGCCCGGTCAGCGGTAAGGTCACCTCCGTGAACCAGCCCCTGCTCGACCAGGAAGATCAGGCCCACCCCCAGGATGGTGACCCATGCCGCCCATGACTTCCGAACCCGACGGCGTCGGCGTCCTCATCCAGCGGCTGGATCCTGGCCTTCCGCTGCCCGAGCGAGCCCATCCCGGCGATGCCGGCGCCGACCTGCGCGCCGCCGCGGACGTGGAACTCGCCCCGGGGCAGCGGGCCATCGTGCCTACGGGGGTCGCCATCGCCCTGCCCGATGGCTACGCCGCTTTCGTGCATCCGCGGTCGGGGCTCGCGGCGCGGCACGGCGTCACGATCGTGAATGCGCCGGGCACGGTGGATGCCGGGTACCGTGGCGAGATCAGGGTGACCCTGCTCAACACAGATGCCGACAGCCCGGTGCGCTTCCGGCGCGGGGACCGGATCGCCCAGCTGGTGGTCCAGCGGGTGGAACGTCCGGTCTTCCACGAGGTCGAGACACTGCCGGGCTCGGCACGGGGGGACGGCGGGTTCGGGTCGACTGGAGGCCATGCCGCGACGAGCCAGATGGCCGGCTTAGGACGAGATTCCGTAAGGAAGTGAGGAGCGTGCGGGGTGTTCCGACGGCGGCGCCGCGAGAGGGCGGAGCGGCCCGGATCTGACTCCGGCACCGCCCAGGATGATCCGGAGTTCTACGGCGACCTGGATGAGCTGGAGGAGGACGAGAGCGACTACGACGACGGCCCGGATGACGACCCGGAGCCGGACCTGGCCGGACCGGTGATGCCAGGCCGCGAGCCGGGTCGTCACCGCGTCACTGATCACGCAGCTCAGGGGTCGGGGCCGTGGGACGGGGCGGGGAGCTTCCCGCCCCGTGAACGGCTGGACTTCGGCAGCCTGCTCGTCCCGGTGCGGGAGGGCCTCGACGTCCAGGTCAACATGGCCGAGGACACGGGCGTCTGGATTACGGTGGTTCGCGGCGACAACGCCCTCCAGCTGCAGGCCTTTGCCGCCCCCAAGACCAGCGGGCTGTGGGACGAGGTGCGCCAGGAGATCGCCGAGGAGGTGGCGAAGTCGGGTGGCGACAGCCAGCAGGCGCAGGGCCCGTTCGGCGCCGAGCTGCGCGCCCGGGTCAGGCCCAGCGGGGAGGGGCGCCGCCAGCAGCTGGAGCCGGTCCGCTTCATGGGCGTCGACGGCCCGCGCTGGTTCCTGAGGGGCGTGATCAGCGGCCCGGCCGCTCGCCGCCCGGAGCTGGCCAGGCCATTCGAGGAGCTGTTCGCTGACGTCGTGGTGGTGCGGGGCGACCATCCGGCGCCGCCCAGGGACCTGCTGGAGATCCGGCTGCCCGAGGAAGCGCGCCGGGCGCTCGAGGATCAGCTCGGGCAGGAGTCCGAGGGCCCGGCCGTCCCCAACCCGTTCGAGCGCGGCCCCGAGATCACCGAGACCCGGTAACGGGACGGGGCGGTCGCTCATCCGCCCCCGGCGAGCAGCGTTCCGAGTTCCTGCTCGACGTCCTCGCTGGTGACGAACAGCAACTCGTCGCCGCCCTCCAGGGGATCGTCGCTGTTCGGCACGATCACCCGCCCGTCGCGCAGGATGGCGACCAGCGCGGTGTCGGCCGGCCACTGGTCAGCTCGACCAGGCTGGCCTCGCTCTGCCGGAACGTCATCAGCCGGACCAGGTCGCCGACGCTGACGGCCTCCTCGACCAGGGCCGAGAGCAGCCTCGGCGTGGACACGGCGACGTCGACCCCCCACGACTCGTTGAACAGCCACTCGTTGTTCGGATGATTGATCCGCGCCACGACGCGCGGCACCCCGTACTCTGTCTTGGCCAGCAGCGAAACCACCAGGTTGACCTTGTCGTCCCCGGTCGCGGCGATCACCACGTTGCAGCGCTCCAGCGACGCGCCGTCGAGCGAGCTGATCTCGCACGCGTCGGCGAGCAGCCACTCCGCGCTGGGCACGTTGTACACCTTGATCTTCTTCGGGTCCTTGTCGATGAGCAGCACCTCGTGCCCGTTGCCGAGCAGTTCCTTGGCAATGGACCGGCCGACCGAGCCCGCTCCGGCGATGGCTACGCGCATCAGTGACCTCCCTTTCCCGGCGCCGTCGGCCGGGCGAACGCGCCAGCGGTCCGGCCCAAGTCGCGCTCCTCGGCGACCACGTGCAGCACGTCGCCCTCCTGGAGGACCGTGCTGGGACCGGGCACCATCGCCTCCCCGAGCCTGGAGATGAAAGCGATCCTGGCCCGGGCCGACTCCTCGAGCGCCGTCACCTTCTCTCCGAGCCAGTGATCGGAATACGCCACCTCGGCGAGCACGACCGCGCCGGTCGGGTCGCGCCAGAGCGGCTCCGCTCCCTCGGGCAGCAGCTTGCGCAGCATCTGATCGGCGGTCCAGCGCACGGTGGCCACGGTCGGGATGCCGAGCCGCTGGTAAACCTCGGCCCGGCGCGGGTCGTAGATCCGCGCCACGACTCGTTCTACCCCGAATGACTCCCTGACGACCCGCGCGGAGATCACGTTGGAGTTGTCGCCGCTGCTCACCGCCGCGAACGCGTCGGCATGTTCGATACCGGCCTCGATCAGGACGTCGCGGTCGAAGCCGATGCCGGTGATCCTGCTGCCCTTGAAGCTCGCGGTGAGCTTGCGGAACGCGTCGGGGTCCTGGTCGATCACGGCGACCGAGTGGTCCTGGTCCTCCAGAATATGGGCGATCGTCGAGCCGACGCGCCCGCACCCCATGATCACGATGTGCACGGCCTTCCTTCCCGCGAGATTGCTGCCCGATCACGGTATTACCTGCTGCCACGGTGGTGCTACCCGGTGACTGCCCCAGCCCGCCGGGCGGCGCAGCGGGCGTTCCGGGGGTCGTCTCCGGGCCAGCACAGCGGGGGTTCCGGGGGTCGTCCCCCGGGCCAGCACAGCGGGGGTTCCGGGGGTCGTCCCCCGGGCTAGCACAGCGGGGGTTCCGGGGGTCGTCCCCCGGGCTAGCACAGAGCCACGGGATCATGGGTGCGTGACCCCATCCGCGCAGGACCTGCCCGAGGCGGGTGACCTGCTCGAGCTCAGCGTCGGCGAGGCCGTGCACGGCGGCTGGTGCGTGGCCAGAACGGATCCGGGCCCCGCTCAGCCCGATGCCTCCGCTCCGACTGCCGGCCCCGCTCGGCCCGGCCCCGTGATCTTCGTCCGGCATGCGCTGCCCGGAGAGCGGGTCCGAGCCGTCATCACCCAGACCACGTCCCGATTCGCGCGGGCCGATGCGACGGCTATCCTGGACGCATCGGCCGACCGGGTGCGGCCGCTCTGCTCGCATGCGCATCCAGGAGGCTGCGGCGGCTGCGACTGGCAGCACGCTAGCCTGCCCGCCCAGCGCTTGCTGAAGGCCGCGGTCGTCCGCCAGCAGTTGCGGCGCATCGCCAGCATCGAGCGAGATGTCACCGTCGAGCCGGTGCCCGGCGACGAGGCCGGGCTCGGCTGGCGGACGCGGGTAAAGTTCGCCGTCGGCCCCGATGGCGTCGCGGGACTGCGCAGGCACCGGTCGCACGACGTCATGGAGATCGGCGTATGCCCGATCGCGCATCCGCTGGTCACCGGGGTGGGGGTGACCGGGCGGACCTGGCCGGGAGCCGCCTCGGTGGAGGTCGCCGCCGCGTCCGGATCCGGCGAGCGGGCAGTGATCGTAACGGGGGCCGCACCCGGGCCGGAGACTCGGGCCGTGCCGGAGATCGCGGCCGAGACCGTTCTGCGCGGGCGCACGGCCGTGCGCGGCCGCGGCTACCTGCGTCAGCGCGCCGCCGGGCGGGACTGGCGGGTCAGCGCGGCCGGGTTCTGGCAGGTGCATCCGGGCGCGGCTGACACGCTCGCGGCCGCCGTGCTCGACGCACTGCGCCCGGAGCGCGGGAACGTGGCCCTGGACCTGTACTGCGGGGCTGGGCTGTTCGCCGGCGTCCTGGCCGACGCCGTCGGTCCCACCGGCGCGGTGATCGCCGTCGAGGCCGACGCCGCGGCGGTACGCGACGCGCGGCACAACCTGCGCGCGACGCCGTGGGCGCGGGTCCACCGGGGCGACGCGGCGGCGGTGCTGGCCAGAAACGGCCTGTCGGGTGCCTCGCTTGCCGTCCTGGACCCGCCCAGATCGGGGGTCGCCCGGCCGGTCATCGACCTGCTGTCAGCGCGGTCCTCCGCGGACGCGGCAGCTCGGCCCGCGGGCGCGGCACCTCGCGCCGACGCAGCGGGGCGGGTCGGCCGGATCGCGTACGTGTCCTGCGACCCGGCGACCCTGGCCCGCGACATCGCCGTGTTCGGCGCATCGGGATGGAGCCTCGAAGCATTGCGCGCCTTCGACGCGTTCCCGATGACGCACCACGTGGAGTGCCTGGCCACGCTCACGCGCAGCTCTTAGGCCTGGCCTGGGCCGACGCTCACCTGGACGTGGTCGATGCCGCCCGCGCCGCGTACGACGGCCGGGCCCGCCGTCTCGACGAGCACCCCTGGCCGCCTGCACGCACCCTGGCGAAGCCCAGCAGCAACATCAGCCCCACAAGCAACGGCTCAAGACCGGACCAGGGATAGCGGTTTAGAAGTGTCGCGCGATCGCGCGACACTTCTAAACCGCTGCCTTATCAATTGCCGTTCTGTGGATATTCGGGGCCGTTGTCCACAGATCTGATATCGGGTTGTCGGCCAGGCGGGGCCGTTATGAACGCTGGACGCATGACGCGGGAACTGCACGGAGAAGTTGAGAGGCTGCTCGGCCACCAGGCCGGAGTGATCACCCGGGCCCAGGCGCTGGCAGCCGGAATGACCCGAGATGCCATTTATGCCAGGCTCCGTACCGAGCGCTGGCAGCGGATTCATGCCGGGGTGTACGCGGCCTACAGCGGCCCGGTGACCCGTGAGTCCCTGATGCGGGCCGCGGTCCTGGGCGCGAGGCATGGCGGCGTGCTATGCCATCAGACTGCAGCTGAGCTCCACGGGCTGCTTGAGGCCAGGAAAGGCGCGGCAATCCACGTCATGGTCCCAAGAGGGCACGCCGTCGCGCCGATGAAGGGTGTAGCTCTCCATTACTCGAAGCGCGTCGGCGTCGCGCGTCATCCCGCGTTGGAGCCACCACGGACGCGGCTTGAGGATACGGTTCTCGATCTCGCTGAGGCAGAGGCCACGGCAACCGGGGCGGTCAGCTGGATTCTGACTGCGTGCGCCAGTCGCCGGACCAAACCAGACCGGCTGCTGCGGGCGATGGAGTCCCGGCCGCGGGTGCGCCGACGAAAGATCTTGCTCGCGGCGCTTGGCGATGCCCGGATTGGCGTCGAGTCCATCCTGGAGCACGGTTACCTGTACCGCGTGGAGCGGCCGCACGGACTTCCGGAAGGATCCAGGCAGCGCCGGACGCGAGTCGGCGGGACCTCGAGGTACGAAGACGTTCGCTACGAGGAGTATGGAGTGATCGTCGAGCTGGATGGCCAGGCAGCACACCCTGCAGGCGAGCGCTGGCAAGACGTCCGCCGCGACAACGTGAGCGCCATGAATGGGTGGATCACTCTTCGCTACTCCTACGCGGACGTGATGGAGCGTCCCTGCGAGATTGCTGACGAGATCGCCCGCACGCTCCGCGAGCGCGGCTACACGGGTGGCGCGCACCGCTGCGGTCCCTCCTGTGCCCCGGGCGATCAGACGGTGCTGGCCGATGCGGCCAAGACGGCTAGAGCCGGCCGGACCCACGGCGCCGGCCGCCGTTCGCCGGTCCAGGCGTCCTCCGCGGCCCGCCGGTTCGCCCAGGATCGGAACGACCGGACACGCCATGCCGGGATATAAGCCAACATGGGACCCATGCAACTGCGAATCTTCACCGAGCCACAGCAGGGTGCAGCCTACGAGACCCTGCTTCGGGTGGCCAAGGCGTCGGAGGATCTCGGCTTCGACGCCTTCTTCCGGTCGGATCACTACCTGAAGTTCGGCGATGTCAGCGGCCTGCCCGGCCCGACGGATGCCTGGACCACCCTGGCCGGCCTGGCCCGCGAGACCTCGCGGATCCGGCTCGGCACGCTGGTGAGCGCCTCGACGTTCCGTTATCCCGGACCGCTGGCGATCACTGTCGCACAGGTCGATCAGATGAGCGGCGGGCGGGTGGAGCTCGGTCTCGGGGCAGGCTGGTACGCGGCAGAGCACGCCGCCTACGGCATCCCGTTCCCTGCCTTGGGCGAGCGCTTCGCCCGGTACGAGGAGCAACTCGAGGTGATCACCGGCCTCTGGGATGTTCCGGACGGCGGCACCTTCTCGTTCAGCGGCAAGTACTTCACGGTGGTCGACTCGCCGGCGTTGCCGAAGCCGCTGCAGCGACCGCGGCCCCCGGTGATCATCGGGGGGAGCGGGCCGCGCAGGACGCCCCGCCTCGCCGCGAGGTTCGCCGACGAGTACAACTTCCCCTTCGGCGGGCTTGATGACACTGCGGCGGCGTACGGCCGGGTCCGGGAGGCCTGCGCCGCGGCCGGGCGGCACGAGACATCGATGATCTACTCGGCCGCGCAGACGGTGTGCTGCGGCCGGTCACAGGCCGAGCTGGACCGGCGGGCGAGGGTGATCGGCAGGAAGCCGGACGAGTTTCGGGACACCGCTCTGGTAGGCACGCCGGACGAGGTGGCCAGGAAGATCGAGAAGTTCGCGGAGATCGGGGCCGAGCACATCTACCTGCAAGTGCTCGACCTGCAAGACCTTGATCACCTCGAGCTCATCGCCGCGGAGGTGCTGCCGCGCTTCTGAGTTAACGGGCCAGCCACTCCCGATAGGCGGTCTTGGCGATGACGGCGCCGTCCTTGGCAATGAGGGCGTCGCCCGAGGCGGAGGCGAACATGCCAGCGCCTTGGTCGGTGACGACGCTGCGATGGTCACCATGGGCGGCGAGGGTGATCTTGCCCAGCTCGTCGAGCGCGAAGACCTCGGGGCCGGCGATGTTGCGGGTGCCCTGCAGCGGGGTGCCCGTGCTGACGTCGGCCACGGCCTGGGCGACGTCGGCCGAGGCGATGGGCTGGACGAGCGTGGCGGGCAGGCGGACGGTGTTCTCGTCGGCGGCTGAGGACAGCACCGCGTCGATGAACTCGAAGAACTGCGTGGCGCGGACGATCGAGTACGGCACGGGGCCAGCCTTGAGGATGTCCTCCTGCAGCACCTTGGCGCGGTAGTAGACCAGGCCTGGCACCTGGTCGGCGCCCACGATCGAGAGGATGACGGCGTGGCCGACGCCGGCGGCGTTGGCGGCCGTGAGCAGGGTGTCCATCGTCTCCTGGAAGAACGCGGGCGAGGCGTCGTCGAAGGTCGGCGAGTTCGTCAGGTTGACGACGACGTTGGCCCCCTTCAGCGCCTCGGGCAGGCCCCGGCCGCTGAGCAGGTCCAGACCGGTGGACGAAGAGTGCGGCACCGCCTCGTGCCCGCTCGCGTTCAGGATCTTGACTACCTGCGATCCGATGAGCCCGGTCCCACCGATGACAGCGATCTTCATTTCTATGACCCTCCTTTGCTCTCGGATATGCATGTCCGAGCCTTGAGTACGAAGGGGGGCGTGGAGCTGAGGTCGCGATCAGCTTGTGCGCGGGGCCCGGCGGTTCTTACGCCGGACGAGCTCTTCCTCGTCCACGAACGTGAGCATGGGCTTGCCTGGTTCGCAGAGCATGATGACGGTGAAACGCACCGACATGTCGCCGCGGTTGTTGCCGTCCTGATAGTGAATGACGTCGCCACCCGGCTCCCAGAACGCCTCGCCAGCCCGGACGACACGCGCCGGCTCACCCTCGAGCTCGAACACCATCTCGCCCTCGAGCACATAGCCGAAGGCCGGTCCGGAGTGCCGATGCGGAGGGTTGCCAGGATCGCCCGGTGGGAACTCGACCACGATGGTCATCGCGTGCGCGCCCGCCGGGATGAACGGAGGCTCCGCCTCCTGCACAACGGTGATCGCCGACTGCGACGCGTTCGATCGTGGCTTCTGCCCGGCGGTCGTCGACTCGACGTCCGGCATGGAACCCACCCCCCCAAGACAGGTCACCCGCGCGGGTTGTAACACCCCGCCTTCGACTCTATGGCCCACCGCCGGGCATGACCGCCCGCCCCCCCAAGTCTCAGGAAGAGGCCAGTGACGCCATGACCGAGGCCAGCCCGGAGATCAGCCGCCATCGAGTCAATGCGGCCGACACCGGTCTCCGGGCAGACCGGCAGACGGATGCGGCGTACATCGTCGCGGCCGCCGTCGGGCTGCTGGCCGGGCCGGACCGCGACGGCCTGGTGACGGTGCACGTTCTGGCAGAGAGCGACCCGCAGCCACGATCACCAGTTGCCGGACGAGCAGCGCGCCCGGCGTCGCTGCGGGCATTGGTTCGCGGGCTAGGCATCAACGGCGGCCGGGAATACCGCACGCCCGGATAGATATTTCCGCCAGTTTCCGGCGTGGCTTACAACTTGGCGGCGTCCTGGGGAGTGTCAGGTGTGTTCCCGCGTGGCATTACGTCGTCGGCGGCGAGGTAGGCGTGGCCCCGCAGGGGCAGGTCTTTGAGGAACCAGGTGAGGGCGAAGGCAAGCAGGGAGATGGGCGCGCCGATCAGGAATACGGAGTGGAGTGAGTCGCTGAACGCCAGCACGTAGCCGTGGTGGATGGCCGGTGGCAGCGCGTCGAGCTGGGCGGGGCTGGCGGAGATGTTGCTGCTGTGAACGGCCCGCAGTGCGGACGGTGGAAGGTATTTCGGCAGGTTGGCGGCGAGGCGGCTGTTGAAGATCGCGCCGAAGACGGCGACGCCGAACGCGCCGCCGATTGAGCGGAAGAACGTGGAGGAGGAGGTTGCTGTGCCGAGCTGGACTTGGGGGACGGCGTTCTGTACGGCGACGACGAGGACCTGCATAACGCAGCCGATGCCCAGGCCGAGGACGACCATGTAGATCGATGAGATAACCAGGGGGGTCGACGGCGTCAGGAGCGAGAATAGGAATAGCCCGATGGACATCACCGCGGTGCCGATGACCGGGAAGATCTTGTATCTGCCCCATTTGGTCACCAGCCGCCCACTGATCGTGAACGTGACGAGCATCCCGCAGACCAGCGGCAGCAGCTGCAGCCCTGAGCTCGTTGGCGTGGCGGCGTGAACGGTCTGGAGGTAGAGCGGGATGTAGATGATCGCGCCGAACATCACGAAGCCGACGATGAACCCGACCGAGTTCGACACAGTGAACACTGAGTTCCGGAATAGCCCGGGCGGAATGACCGGCTCGGCGGCGCGCACCTCTGCCCAGCAGAACAGGGCAACGAGTACGACCGCGGCCGCCGCGAGCGAGATGATCGGCGCAGAGCCCCAGGCATAGGTCGTGCCACCCCAGGTGGTGAGCAGGATGATCATGGTGACCCCTGCGCCCAGCAGGGCAGTTCCCAGAAAGTCGATGGCGTGATGGGTGCGCTGGCGCGGCAGCTGGAGCACCACCGCGATGACGGCGAGCGCGACGGCGCCGACCGGCAGGTTGACGTAGAAGACCCACCGCCAGCTCAGGTGCTGGGTGATGAAGCCCCCGGCAAGAGGGCCGATGACACTGGAGAGGCCGAAGACCGCGCCGAAGTAACCCATGTAGCGGCCGCGCTGGCGGGGGCTGACGATGTCGCCGATGATCGCCTGGGCGCCGACCATCAGCCCGCCGGCGCCGATCCCCTGCAGCGCCCGGAATCCGATCAGCTCGGCCATGTCCTGCGACAGCCCCGACAGCGCCGACCCGATGAGGAAGATCACGATCGCCGCCTGGAAGAGCTTCTTCGGCCGTAGAGGTCACCGAGCTTGCCCCACAGCGGGGTCGAGATCGTCGCGGTGAGAATGTAGGCGGTCACCACCCAGGACAGGTGGTTCAGGCCATGCAGATCGCCCGCGATCGTCGGCAGCGCCGTGGCGACGATCGTCTGGTCGAGCGCCGCCAGAAACATGCCGAGCATGAGCGCCCCGAGGATCACCAGGATCCTGTGATGCTCTGCCTTGCTGATCTCCCCGGTCTCAGTGACGGCCAGAGAACCGGGACTATCAGGCATCACGTTCCCCCAGGTGCCGGCCGATGCCGCTGGTGAGCTGGTGAAGCAGGCGCGGCCCGGTCCTTCTGAACCTACTTGCCGGCCGGTTAGCACTCACCAGACTAAAAGGCTAGGCTTTAGCTGACCGGCCGTCAAGTAGGTACCGCCAGCCTGGCTGGCTGGTCTGGCATGACCTGGCGATGAGGAGGGCGGGCCGGGATGCGCACCGGGCCAGGAGCCGCCCGGGCGGCCAGTGCGCGCAGGCAGGCGCCATTGCCAAAGCCAGCACCCGCTGGCCCGACCGGCGCGCGGCCTCACATGCATGACCAGGGAACTGCTCGTGGTCGCCTCGACCACAGATAGCTGGAACGCCCCGGCCAGCCTGGCCGCCTACCCCCCGCCGAATCGCTCGCCCTCAGCGCCTCACCGCGCAGAAATGTCCGTTCGGAACGCACCTGCGGCAGGCATGAAGACTCGAACTGCCGCCCATATCGGGCGGCAAGCGCGGTTTCCCCCGACGGGCCAATGCTGCGCCGCACGGCAGCGGTCCGAAGGACAATAAGGTCATGCCCGATCTTGACCCAGCATCCGTCATCGAGGCAGTCGCCGGCGACCAGCGGCTGCTGGCATTCATCGGCAGCGGCATGATCGAGACCATGCCCGCCAGGCGCTCTCGGCGGCGCCTGCTGCTCGACAAAATCGCCCAGGCCTTCGAGCCGGGGGTGCGCTATTCAGAGCGCCGCGTGAGCCTGTTCCTGCGCGCCATCTATCCCGACTACGCCGCGCTGCGGCGGTATCTCGTGGATGAGGGATTGTTGTCCCGGGCCGATGGTGAGTACTGGCGCAGCGGCGGGACTGTGCTCCCGTCACCCGAGCCTGAGGCCAGGGCTTAGGCTGCCGGACCACGCAGAACATCCTGTCTGCATAGCCTGAGCGGCACTCGCACTTCTTTCAGGTGATCGCAGGGCCCAGGCGTGCGGAATGGCTGGCCAGCGCGAGCAGCCGCAGTTCGCGGGCGCGCTGTACGGCGGCGGAACGGTCGCGGACCTGGAGCTTGGCGAAGATGTTGTGGACGTGAGTGTTGACGGTGTTCAGCGAGACGAACAGTTCGCCGGCGATCTGCGGCCAGGACAGGTTGGTCGGCAGGTAGCGCAGCACCCGCAGCTCGCCCGGGCTGAGCTGCCCGGCGGGCGGCGCCGGATACGGGTGGCGGGCCGGGGTGATGAGCCGTGCAGCACGTCGAGGATGTCGGTGCGGAGCGCGGCGTGCCCGGTGTGGTGCGGCGGCAGTGCTTCCAGTAGGTCCGATGTGCTGGTCATCGCGAACGGCAGGACCAGCCGGTCAGTCTTGGCCAGGGACAGCGCGCGCTCGGCGGCCTGGTTCGCCGCGCGCTGGTCGCCGAGCTCACGGTGGGCGAGCCCGGCCAGCAGCTGGGCTGCCACGATGGTGACGTACCCGATGACCGGCGCTGTGCCGTCCAGGACTTCGCGCACCGCGCGCAGGGCGGCGGCCGACTCTCGCGCTGCACGGGAGCAGGCGCTGGCGATCGATCCCGTCCTGCGCTGCCCCGGTCTACGCCGCCCGAATCACTGTGATCCGGTGACGACCTTTCACCTGCCCGGCGGCAAGCCTGAGTCCGTCCCGAAGGCTCGCAGCCCTGGAGAATCTATGGAGAAGAACCAGTTCCGGCTGACTGTGAACGGCGCCGAGCGCAGCGTGACCTGCGAGCCGGATACGCCATTGCTCGACGCGCTCCGCCATGACCTGGGCTTGGCCGGGCCGAAGTTCGGCTGCGGGACGGGGCTGTGCGGAGCGTGTTTCGTGCTCATCGAGGGTCGCGCCCGCGCGTCTTGCGACCTGCCGGTGTCGGCTGTTGGCGGCCCGGTCACCACGGTGGAGGGGCTGGCGGCCGGCGGCCGGCTCCAT
>WNFJ01061853.1_pt1 | contig 18004 bp, 8 predicted proteins | sample 5400461 | NCBI WGS metagenome assembly WNFJ01 (sample SAMN13153349, study PRJNA577476) | soil metagenome | isolation source: 115 cm saprolite on Douglas fir-dominated hillslope | place: USA:California | collected 2013-09-17 | reverse complement strand
CGGTCGTATAGGCCAGATCTGTGCAAGCCTCTGGCTCGGCTTGAAGTGTTTGAAGCTTTTGCCTCGATTCGTCGCTGGGCATCGCTGCCGAGGATGACTCGGTGAGCTGGGATTCAGCGCCAGCACCGGCACGGGAAGATCGGCCCGTTCGAGCTGGAGCCGCGTGCCTTCGACGCTGGCCCGACCTGGGAGGACTACCTCGCCAGCAACCCCGCGCTGCCCGACGACCAGGTCCGCAGGGTCCGCATCTACCTGTCCGAGCTGGGCGCCACCAAGGAGGCACGCGAGTCGACCCGCCGCGCGGCGCGACGGGAGTACCTGGCGCTCCAGGGGATCTCCCACGACGGCATCGTCCGCGCCGAGCAGTACAGCGACGAGCACGACGCAGGCCCGGCCGTCGTCTTCCGGCACGGCAAGAACTGGCAGCGGCTGGACCAGTTCATGGCGGCGCACGACGGTGACCTGCCGATTGAGACGCGAGTGGAGATGGTCCGCCAGCTCGCCGAGGCCGTCGATCACGCACACCGCCGCCACCTGTACCACCGGGCACTCGCGGCCCGCTGCGTCTACGTGGAGCTGGACGGCCGGTACCCGCGGCTGCGGATCTGCGACTGGCAGGTCGCGGCCAGGCCCGCGCACGGCACATCGGTCACGGCGACCGGCCCGGGCTCCAGCGGTCCCGGCGTCGTCTCGCTGGCCGCGCACATCGAGCGCTCGGCCGGGCCGTACCTGGCGCCGGAGTTCGGCAGCCCCGACGCGCCGCCCACCCAGCTCGACGTGTTCGGGCTCGGCGCGCTCAGTTACCTGATCCTCACCGGGCAGCCGCCTGCGGAGAGCCGCGCCGCGCTGGCCCAGCGGCTCGCCGCCGAACGCGCGCTCACCCCGGCGGCCGAAGGCCTCACCGCCGTCATGGACCGGCTGATCCGCAGCGCCACCGCGGTCCAGCCCGCCGACCGCACCGAGTCGGTGCGGGATTTCCTCAGGGACCTCGACGACGTCGAGGACGAGCTGACCGCCCCGGAGCCAGTCGAGCAGCCGGATCCGCTGACGGCGGGCAAGGGCACGGTCGTCGGAAGCTGGATCGTGGAGCGGGTGCTCGGCAAGGGCTCCACTGCCCGGGCCCTGCTGGCCGACAAGGGAGGCGAGCGGCAGGTCCTCAAGGTGGCCCTCAGTGCCTCCGCCGCGCACCGGCTCACCCGGGAGGCGGCCACCCTCAGGAAGCTGACCGACTCCCGGATAGTCCGGCTGATCGACGGGCCGTTCGAGGTAGCCGGACGGACGGTGATCGCCCTGGACCGCGCGGGGGAGCGCACGCTCGCCGACGAGATCCGCCAGCAGGGCCCGCTGAGCATCGGCGAGCTGGAGAAGCTGGGCGAGGACCTGCTGCATGCGGTGCTGTACCTGGAGGAGGAAAAGGTCTGGCACCGCGACATCAAGCCGGACAACCTCGCGCTGCGCGAGGTACCACGCAAGGGCCGCCGCCTGGTCCTGTTCGACTTCTCGCTGGCCGGCGTCCCTGACAGCGAGATCGGCGTGGGCACCCCCGTCTACCTCGACCCGTTCCTCGGCCCCGGCAACCGTCAGGTCTACGACCAGGCCGCCGAACGCTACGCGGTCGCGGTGACCCTGCACGAGATGGCCAGCGGCGAGCTGCCGTCCTGGGGGGACGGCCTGGTCGAGGCCAGCATGCTCGACCCGTCGGAGCAGCTGCCGCACCTGGCCGAGGACTCGTTCGACCCGGTGCTGCGCGACCGGCTGGTGGAGTTCTTCGGCCGCGCGCTGCACCGCGATGCCGCCAGGCGGTTCGGCTCGCTCAAGGAGATGACCAGGGCCTGGACGGACGTCTTCCGAGGCCTGGACGAGACACCGCCGTTCACCACCCGGCACACCATCACTCTGGATGACAGCGCGGAGCCGGACGAGGCACGCAACGCCGCCGCCAAAGCGGCCACCGCGGACACCCCCCTGGCCGCCGCAGGCCTGACCGCCCGCGCACTGTCCATCGCGCAGCAGCAACTCGGCGTCACCACCGTCGGCGAGCTTCTCCGGGTCCAGCCCAAGCGGATCATGCAGCTCCGCGGCATCGGCATCATCCCCCGCAACGAACTGGTGCGGCGCGCCGGCCAGTGGCGCCGTCAGCTCGGCCTGACTGAGATCGCAGGCATCACAGAAAAGGCATCTGATACCGAACGGCCCTCGGGTCAGCCGTCCCGCACCGCGACGCCACCTGGCGCGGACGGCACGCCGGAGGTGCCGGTCACCGGAAGCCTGGACGAGGTCGCCCGGCAGCTCATCCCCGGAGCAGGACACGGCGACGCCGAGACGGAAGCCATGCGGTCGATCCTCGGCCTGCCAGATGCCCAGGGTCATCCGTCGCCGGTCCGGCCCTGGGCGGCCCAGCGGGACATCGAGCACAAGACCGGGCGCAGCCAGGAAGAAGTCTCCGGCCTGCTGTCCCGGCTCCGCGAGCGCTGGGCAAAGTCGGTCCCGGCCGTGACCGCTGTCCGCGAGGACGTGATGGTCATCCTCGGCGAGCACGGCCGGGTGCTCGTCGGCAACCAGATCGCCGCCGCGCTGCTTATGCGCTGCGGTTCAGACCTGGAGGACCCCTCGGACCGGCTCAACCTGGCCGGCGTCTGCGCGCGCGCCGCGATCGACACCGAAACCCGGCGAGAGCACCCCCGGCTGGCCGCGCGGCGCATGGACGACCGCGTGCTCGTCGCCCTCACCTCCTCCGGCGATCCCGCCGCCCCCGCGGCGGACGACCTGATCGGCTACGCGCTCCAGCTCGGCGAACGAGCCGACGAGCTTGCCTCCCACGACCCGCTGCCCAGCGTGACGGTGACGCTCGGCGAACTGCGGGCCATCCGACCCCCGGGGGCGGCGTTGTCCGACACCGACCTGGTCGCCCTGGCCGCCGCGGCGTCGGCGAACACTGCGGTGACCGGCCGCCTCGAGTTGTACCCGCGCGACCTGTCATCCGAACGCGCGCTGAAGCTGTCGCAGGTCGTCAGCTACCTCTCCGCCCCGCTGTCCCCCGGGAGCCGCCAGCCCGGCGCCACTGCCCCGCAAGGGCTATCGCCCGAAGAACTGCGCGACCGGGTTCTCGCCCGCTTCCCCGATCTAGCGACCCTGCCGGGCGCGCCCAGGCTACGTGACATCCTGCGCCGTCTGAAATACGACGTGCAGGTGATCAACGGCCGGTACGTGATCCCGGCCGACACGCAGGCCAGCGGGTCACGCCCCAAGCCGCGCACCGGGACGGAAACGAGATATGGCACCTCGGCCCGGGAGGTGTGGCAACGGCTCGACCAGTCCAGGCAGCGCGGCGGCTTCGTCGCCATCAAGGCGTGGGTGAGCACGGCGGCGCAGGTCACCGCGGCCATAGCTCAGCTCGACGGCGTAACCCCGGTCAACGTCACCGCGGAGTTCGTCGCCGCCCTGCACGCGATCGTCGATGAGCAGGGCAAGCCCCGCTGGGGCACCGTGCTCACCGCCGACTCCGCCGCCGTCACCCCCAGCGCCCGGGTCGGCTTCGCCCGCCTGGTCGATGAGGCATGGCGTCGGCTCGACGGACGGATACGTTCGGCCGAGGGAGTGGTCTTCTTGCACGACGGCACCCCGCTGGCGCGGTACACCGGTGGCGACGAACTCCTCGCACGCATGGTCAGCTCCGCGCGCCGCGCCGACGAGTCCCCGCACGGCCTGTGGCTGCTCTGCCCGATGCGCCAGGACCTGCAACTCCCGCCCAGGCTCGACGGACTCACCGTCGGCGTCATCCCAGGCGACACCGAACAACTCGTCGTGCCTTCCACCTTCGCCGCCGAAGCCAGGAGAGCATCATGATCGACCGCGCCGCGCTGCTCCGCGACCTGAAGCCGCAGCTACGCCTGCTCGAAGACGACCTCCGCCGGCGCAGCGCCGAAGTCCCCGAGTTCGCCGAAACCCTCCACCTGGAGTGGGAAGACGCCAAACAGTCCAACCGCACTGCGGCCACCTACGACACATGGCTGGACGACCGGGTCACCCAGTCCGCGGTGGCCTGGATCCTGGCCACCGTCTTCATCCGCTTCTGCGAAGACAACGGCCTCATCGACCTGCCCGTCATCGCCGGCCCAGGCGACCGGCTAGCGATTGCGGGCGAACGCCAGAACGAGTTCATTGCCGAGAACCGGACAACGACCGATCGCGACTGGATCCTCCAGGGAATCAAGGAACTGTCGGTATCCAAGGTCGCGGCCGGTCTCTTCGACGAGGCCCACAACCCCATGTGGACGGTGACCCCGTCACACGATGCCGCCAAAGCCCTCCTGGCCTTCTGGCGCCGCCGCGCCGAATCCGGCAAGATCGTCCACGATTTCACAGAACCTGACTGGAACACTCGCTTCCTTGGCGACCTCTATCAGGACCTCTCCGAACACGCCAAGAAGACCTACGCCCTCCTCCAGACCCCCGAGTTCGTCGAGGAGTTCATCCTCGACTACACGCTCAAGCCAGCCATAGACGAGTTCGGCCTTACCCCCGATCCTCCGGAGGCACGCCCCGACCTGCCTAGGTTGTTGCGCGCCATCGACCCTACCTGCGGCTCCGGCCACTTCCTCCTCGGCGCCTTCCACCGCCTCCTTAAACAATGGGAAAAGAAGGCCCCCGACGCCGACCGCTGGGAGCAGATCTCCCGTGCCCTGTCCTCGGTCCACGGCGTAGACAAGAACCCCTTCGCCGCCGCGATAGCCCGTTTCCGCCTCCTCATCGCAGCGATGAAGGCCGCCGACGAGAAGCGACTGGCCAGTGCTCCCGAGTTTCCGATCAACGTGGCGGTAGGAGATTCGCTCCTTCATGGTCGCGGTGGGCCGGGTATCCAGATCGAGTTCGATCTCATGAACCACGCCGGTTCGCAAACACACACCTACGTTACCGAAGACATCCTGGATTACAACAAGTCCGTGGACATGCTCGGGCTTGGCAGCTACCACGTGGTCGTTGGCAACCCGCCCTATATCACCGTCAAGGACAAGCAGGAGAGCGAAAACTACCGCAAAGCGTACTCAAGCTGCTCCGGCAAGTATGCCCTCTCGGTTCCTTTTGCCGAACGTTTCTTTCAGCTCGCGCGCCCGGGCGATCTAGATCGGCGCGGAAGCGGCTACGTCGGTCAGATCACCGCCAACTCGTTCATGAAGCGCGAATTCGGCAAGAATCTTATAGAGGAGTTCTTCCAAAAGGTCGATCTAACTCACGTAATCGACACGTCCGGAGCGTACATCCCTGGTCACGGTACGCCAACCGTGATCCTCATGGGCCGACGCCGTCTGCCGCGCCCGGACTCAACGATCCGAACCGTACTCGGCGTTCAAGGCGAGCCAGAGCAACCGGATACTCCAGCTAAGGGGCTCGTATGGACGGCTATCATGCGACAGATCGATCATCCAGGGAGTGAAAGTCAGTGGGTGACCGTCACTGACATCCCGCGTCAACGGTTCGCCAGACATCCCTGGAGCCTTAGTGGAGGTAGTTCGGGTGAGCTGCTGAATCGCCTCGACAGCTCCGTGCGCCGACGACTAAGGGAATTCCTAGCTGATCCTGTAGGATTCGCAGCATTTTCTGCTAACGATGAGGCTTTCAATTTCCAGATGTCGTGGCATTCTCGGCATGACACTCCGTCTGCGCTCGTCCGGCAGCTGGTTGCGGGAAAAGATATAAAGTCTTGGGCTTTTGAGTCGGAGACCTATGCAATCGCGCCTTACGATGAGGCGGGCAGTCTAATGCCGCTAGACACATATAAGTGTTGGGCGAGACATCTATGGATGGTTAGGCGCAGCATGGGCGAACCTGCCGATTTCTCTGGAAGAAGTCGGCGTGAGGCCGGAGTTCCCTGGTGGTCGTGGTATCGCTGGATTGCGCGAAGAAATTCGGGAGGGTCCCGCATTATAGTAGCAGCGATCGCCACTCACAACGAGGTTGCTATTAACCGCGGTCGTGCTATAACAAATCAACACGTGTTTGCGCTTCGGCTGCGCTCCGAATACGACCTTGATCTGAGCGATGCTGTGTTGGGTGTCCTCAACAGCTCGACCGCGTGTTTCTGGCTCAAGCAAGTCTGTCACGACAAGGGAAACCGCGGAGAGGGCGGTGGTATTACAAGCGCTGGCTGGGAGCGGTTCTACGAGTTCACTGGAACAAAACTGGAGCAGTTTCCGCTTCCAACGGACCTGCCGCTTGAGTCCGGAAGGGAGCTGGATGAGCTGGCGCGGCGGCTGCGCGCTGTGGAGCCGTCGGCGGTGTGTGCGGCAGGCGTCCCGGCGCGAGAGCGGCTTGATGCCGCGCGAGTGGAGCATGAGCACATCTGGCGCCGGATGATCGCGCGTCAGGAGGAGCTTGACTGGGACGTTTACCGCCGTTATGGGCTGCTCAGTCATACGGAGACTACGGCCCTGATCGCGAATTCGGTAAGCGTACCTGAGCTGATGCTGGGGGAGCGGGCGTTCGAGATCGTGCTAGCGCGGCGGATGGCGGATGGCGCGGTCGAGACGCAATGGTTCAAGCGGCATCGGTCCACGCCTATTACCGAGATTCCCGCGCACTGGCCCAAGCCATACAAGGCGGTCGTGGCCAAGAGGATCGAGATCATCGAGAGCCGGAGGGACATCGCGCTGATCGAGCGGACCGAGTACAAGCGGCGATGGCAGTCGGAGCCGTGGGAGGTCAAGGAGCGCGCCTCGCTCACGGCCTGGCTGCTGGGCCGGTGCGAGGACCGTAAACTGTGGCACACCGCCGACGATTGGGGGCGCGAGCAGCCGAGGCCGGTTACGGTCAACCGGCTAGCCGACCGGATGCGGGCCGACGCGGATGTCGTGTCGGTGGCCCGGTTGCTTGACGGGCCGGATGCCGATCTCGCGGATGTGCTGACCAGGATCATCGCTGATCAGCATGTGCCGTATCTGGCTCAGCTTCGGTACACGCCCATGGGAATGCGTACGCGCGCCCAGTGGGAGAAGACATGGGAGAAGCAGCGAGACGAGGACGCCGAAGGCGTACGGCTCGACATTGCCGTTCCGCCGAAATATAAGAAAGAAGACTTCCTCAAGGTTTCGTTCTGGAGCCAGCGCGGCAAGCTGGATGTGCCGAAGGAGCGGTTCATTTCCTATCCGCTGGCGAGCCCGGACGGCGATGACTCTCTGCTTCTTGGCTGGGCCGGATGGGACCACCGGGAGCAGGCGCACGCACTCATGGCGCTGATCGAGGACCGTTCCGCCAAAAACGGCTGGGGCGTGGAGAAACTGACGCCGCTGATCGCCGGGCTGGCCGAGGTGATGCCCTGGGTGCGGCAGTGGCATGCGGGGACCGATCCCGATTCCGGGATTAACCTCGCGGAGGCGTACGACGCTTATCTTGAAGACCAGAGAATCAGGTACGGCCTTTCCAAGGAGGATCTGCGTACGTGGTCGCCACCGGCTACCGGTCAGCGGCGCGGGCGCAGGCGGAAAGCCAGCGTTCAGCCTGAGCTGCCCGGTCAGGGCGAGGGGGTGTGATGACCACGCTGCTGCGTGACCTGATCGAGATCCCGGACCGGGTGCTGGCCGGGGATTTCGTGCTGGCCCTGTCCAAGGGGATAGGCGAGAAGTCGACCATCGACCAGTACGTGGTCACCGAGCAACTAGCCGGGGAGTTCGACCGAGCGCTCGGCATCATCCAGACCGCGGTGGAGACGTCGAGTTCGCGGGCCAGCTACCTGGACGGGTCATTCGGATCCGGCAAGAGCCACTTCATGGCGATTCTGTACGCGATCCTGCGCAGGGACCCGGACGCCCGGGGGAAGAAGGGCCTGGCCGATGTGGTCGCCAAGCACGACTCGTGGCTGCGCGGCCGGAAGTTCCTCCTGGTCCCGTACCACCTGCCCGACGCCATCACGCTGGACTCCGCGATCCTCGGCGGTTACGTCGATCATGTGCAGAAGCTTCATCCCGATGCGGTGCTACCCGCGGTTTACGTGGACGACGAGCTGCTCAGCGACGCGCGCGAACTGCGGGCCCGCCATGGCGACGAGCAATTCATCGCCGGGCTTCCTGCGGGAGACGACGAGTGGGGAACACCGGGCTGGAACCCGGCGCTGCTTGACGGCGCGTTCGCTGCGCCGCCGGGCGATCCGGAGCGGCGACGGCTAGTGGGTGACCTGCTGACCGGACCGTTCCGCCGATACGCGCGTGCTGTCCGCGGTGACGCCGAGTCCTATATTCCGTTGGACCTGGGGCTTTCGGTCATCAGCGCACACGCCAAGCAGGTGCTCGGGTACGACGCGGTAGTGCTGCTGCTGGACGAGCTGGTGCTCTGGCTGGCTGGGTACCTCGGCGACCAGACCCGGGTCAGCCGCGAGGCGCAGAAGGTGTCGAAGCTGGTCGAGTCCGCCGAGCACGAACGGCCCGCCCCGATCATCAGCTTCGTACCGCGCCAGCGGGACCTGCGGGACCTGGTCGGCCGGGACACACCCGGCGCGGTCGTCACCAGCCTTTTCGACACGCTGAAGTACTGGGACGGCCGGTTCGATCGCATCCCGCTGGACGACCGCAACCTCCCCGCCATCGTGCAGGAGCGGCTGCTCCGCCCGAAGAACGACGCCGCCAGGGCTGAGCTGGACGAGGCGTTCGGCCGGACCGCCAGCGTCCGGGCCGAGGTGTGGGAAACCCTCATTGACGTGCATGGCGAGAAGGCCGACCGGCAGGCGTTCCGGGCGACGTACCCGTTCAGCCCCGCGTTCCTGCACGCGATGGTCGACATATCCGGTGCCTTGCAGCGGGAGCGGACCGCTCTGAAGCTGATGCAGCAGCTCCTGGTCGACTACCGGGACACGCTGCCGGTGGGGCAGCTGATGCCGATCGGTGCGATCTTCGACGTGCTGGCCAGCGGCGTCGACCGGCCGTTCACCGACAAGCTCCGCGACGAGTTTGACCAGGCGAAGCGGTTCTACTTCAACCAGGTAAGGCCGTTCCTGCTGGAGCGGCACGGGCTGACCGAGCTGCAGGCCGGGGGGCTGGGGCCGCGGCACGCGTTCCGCGCCGACGACCTGGTGGCCAAGACGCTGCTGCTCGCCGCGCTGGTGCCCAACGTGCCCGCGCTGCGCGGGCTTACCGCCAGCCGCCTGGCCGCCCTGAACCACGGCTCGATCGTGGCCATGCTGCCCAATCAGGAGCGGCGCACGGTCGCCAAGACGCTGCGAGACCTGGCTCGTAAGTTCGGCGAGTTCCGGGTCTCCGATGACGAGGACCCGCGGGTGGACCTGGCCCTCATCGGCATCGACACTGACGGGATCCTGCGGCAAGCCCGGTATGTCGACGACTCCGCCTCCCGGCGCCGGGTGATCAGGGACCTGCTCTGGGAGGAGATGGATGTTGCCGACAGCGGTGAGCTGGTCACCGCCATCGGTATCGTCTGGCGTGGCACCGCGCGCCGGGTGGAGCTCGTCTTCGGCAACGTCAGGGACGAGGACAGCCTGCCATGGCAGCAGTTCGAGCCCGGCGAGCCTGGTGCGATCCGGATCATCACGGATTACCCGTTTGACGAGGGGAACCATTCCCCGGCCGAGGACATGAACCGGGTCAAGCGGCGGCTGCCAGCCCAGCTGGACGGTGTCGCCACGCTGGTGTGGCTGCCGCACTTCCTGTCCGCGCGGCGGCTCGATGACCTCAGCGACCTGATCGTGATCTCACATGTGCTGCGGCCGGCGGTGCTGGAGGATCTGACTCCCAACCTGACGGCGGAAGACCGGCACCACGCCAGGCTCCAGCTCGATAGCAGGCGGGCCGCGCTCACCGCCCGGCTTCGTGATGCGGTCAAACGGACCTACGGGGTCGCCAGCCAAGAAGACGAGGACCTGGGCGCGCGTACCGATACCCACGTGCTCAGCCTCGACGCAGGAGTGGAGCTGCGGCCCCAGGTGGGACAGGGACTCGGCACCGCGCTGCGCGGGCTGTGCTACCAGCTCCTTGACCACCGCTATCCCCGGCATCCGGACTTCGACCCGCAGGGCCGCCGGCAGGCGGTCAAGGCCATCGAGCTGACCACGGTGCTGCGAGCGGTCGAGCAGGCGGCGCAGAACCCGGTCGGCCGCTATGAACCGCCCCCGGCCGACAGGCCGGTCCTGAAACGGATCGCCAACCCGCTAGGGCTCGGGGTCATGCACGAGGCGGCGTTCGTCCTGCAGGACGACTGGAAGCAGCTTCTCGACCGGAAGGTAGCCGGGCGCGGCGAGGTGACCGTCACTCAGCTCCGCGGCTGGGTGGATGATGAACGGCCCGGCTTGCCGGAATCCGTTCAGGATCTGGTCATCGCCTGCTACGCAATCCAGGCCGATCGGGGGTGGGCCCGGCCCGCCGGCCCGGTCATGGCCCCGCCGGAGCTGGCCGCGATCCGCCCGGAATTCGTGCTGCCCAGCCAGGAGCAGCCCAGCCAGGAGGAGTTCGACAGGGCATCCAGGCGCGCCGAGGGCATCCTCGGCGTGGGCCGCCAGCCGGTGCGCAGCAACCGGGCCAGCAACGCGATCGCCCGGGGTGTCCGCCAGCGGGCGGGCGACCTGCTCACCGCGGCTGAGGCGCTGACCGAGGCGCTGGAGATGCACGCGCAGACGCTGGGCCTGGACGGCTCCTCACCCAGGTTCGCGACCGCGCGGGCCCTTTCCGGCTTGCTCAACCAGCTCGCGGGAACCACCGAATCGACGGCGCTAATACGTGCCCTGGCCGCGGCTGACCTCCCGCGGGAGAACGCAATCTACCGCGCTCACCTGGACAATGCCCGGAAGGTGACGACGGGGATCAACACCACCCGCTGGCAGGTGCTTGACCGCCTGGCCACGGTCACCGACGGCGAGAACGCCGCCGCTGCCGAGACGCTGCTGGGTGAGCTGCGTTCCGCCGCGCGCCACGATGAGCATGAGGTCGGGCTCGCCGAGGCGCTGCAGCAGGTCGAGCAGCGAGCGACCGCCCTGTTCCTCGACGCGGCATCGAAGCGGGATCCGCAGCCGGACGGCAAGGACGACCACGAGCAGCAGCCGGAGCCGGGCCCCGCACCGCAGGTCCGGCGGGCACGCGGAGCCAATGTCCTCGACGTCGTCGAGGAGATCTGCACCGCGGCGGACGCGAGCCCGGACGTCGAGTTCGAGATCACCTGGCGAGTCGTGCCCCGGTGAGGACCACCACGCAGAGCCCCGTCACCAACGGCGCGGTCCCGGCCGCGAACCGGACCGTGGTCGCGGCCGAGCTGCGCCGGGCGGTCGAACGACAGGATCGCAGGCGGGACAGCCGGAACCTCCTGGCCGAGCCCTCCCGCGTGCTGCTGCTCCGAATGGCTGGATGAACCGGACCTCACCGTATCGGGCTTGACGGGCCACGACGGCGCCGTCACGGCGAGCGTGGCCGGATGCCCGACGGTGCTGGCCGTACTCGACGCGCTCGCCAGCCGGCCGGATGCCGGTTACCTGGTCATCCTCACCCCTGCGACGATGACGAGCTCGGCGATTCGGTGCTCGCGCAGGTGATCGCGAACCAGGTGCACACGATCAGCCGGTGGGACCTGGTGCTTGACGCGTTCGGGGCCAGGCGGCGCGGTCCTGGGCTGAGCAGCCGGGAGCAGCCGTGGCTGGCCGGGGCGCTGCTGGATGCCCAGCCGTCCGGCGGCTGGGGCAAGGTGAGCGGACCGGTGCTCACGCTCGACTTTGCGATGAACCGGCTGGTGGGCGTTAGGTTCGGAATCAGCGACGGCCGGGACGACGCGGTCATGGACGCGGCGTCCCTGCTGGAATGGACCCGGAACGAATTCCGGGTGGCCTCGTTCAGTCGGCTCCCCACGGAAGAACGCGCCGGGCTGACCGACTGGCTGCGAGAGTTGGTCGGGCCGACCGCCTGGGCGGTGTTCGCCTTGCTGGAGCACGCTGAGGTCGGCGACGCGGTTCCTCTCGGGCTGGCGCTGCGAGGATTGGCCGAACCCGGGGCACGGCGCCGCCGGGCCCAGGAGACGGCCCTGGTACGCGCCGAGGAACGTTTCTTCGGCGGGCATTCGCCGGGCGACAAGGACCTGCGGGAATTCTCGGAGGCCGCCGAGTCGCTGATCGGCCGGTGGAGCGACGGCCCGCATGCCGTGGTGGCCGGCGAACTGTGCGTCCGGGCCGAGCAGATCCTGGCCGAACTGGGCGCCGGTGATCTCGCCGCGACCAGTCAGATCCTGGACGCGGGTTTCGAGGCCAGGCTGGCCGGCCTGGCCGACGTGCTCACCGGACTGCTGCCCGACCCGCAGCCGATCGACCTGCGAGGTGCCGAGGACGCGCTCGACCTGGCCACAAGCCATATCAGGTCCAGGGCACACGAGCCCGAATGCGCCGCCGCCGAGGCCGCCGTCAGCCTCGCCCGCTGGCTCGCCGTCCCTCAGGCGGCGCCCGGGACGCTGGCCGACAGCGCCATGCAGATGCTGCGGGACTGGGCCTGGGCCGACCGCGCGCTCGCCGTCGTGGCCGCCGGCGGAAACGGGCGTGTGCCGAAGCTGGCCGCCGCCTACGCCAAGCTCTGCGAAGCGGTAGTCAAGCGGCGGGCCGGGCTGGACCGGCGGTTCGCCCAGAAGCTTGCCGCCTGGACGGAGGCCTCGTCCAGCACAGACGAGCTGCTGCTGGTAGAGAACGTCCTGGAACGCGTCGCCCGGCCCGTTGCCGAGCGGCGACTGCCGCTGATCGTCGTGCTGGACGGGATGAGCGCCGCGGTGGGCTGCCAGCTCGCGGAGGACATCATCGCGCAGCGGCGGTGGGTCGAAGTGGGCCGCCGCGAAGACGGCCGCGAGCCGGTGATCGCCACCGTGCCCTCCATCACGTCGATCTCGCGGACCAGCCTGCTGTGCGGAAAGCTGCGCACCGGAGGCCAGGCGGAGGAGCATGCCGGGTTCGCCGCGTTCTGGCGGCCGCGGACCACCCGCCTGTTCCACAAGGGCGACCTGCCCGGCGTCCAGGGGACGGGACTGAACACCGCTGTCCGGAACACCCTCCACGATCCCGCTGCCGTCATCGGAGTGGTCCTCAACACCGTGGACAACACGCTGGATCGAGGCCGGGAGGGCGACGCGCCGCAGTGGCGGCTCACCGGCATCCGGTACCTGAGCGACCTGCTCGACGAGGCGGCCCGGGCCGGGCGGCCGGTCATCCTCACCTCCGATCACGGGCACCTTCCGGACCAGGGAGCCCCGATACACGAGGAACGATCCGCCGCGGCGCGCTACCGGACCGGGACGCCCGGACCAGGCGAGCTGACCATCCGCGGCCCGCGCGTGCTGGCCGCCGACGGCGAGGTAGTCGCGGCATGGGACGAACAGATCCGCTACACGCCGCGCAAGGCCGGGTACCACGGCGGCGCGGCCCCGTCCGAAGTGGTCGTCCCCGCCCTCGTCTTCATCCCGTCCGAGTCACCCCTCCCGCGCGGCTGGCATATGCTCGACCCGGTCTGGCATCCTCCCACCTGGTGGAGCAGCGCGCTTCCCGACTCAATCACGGCCGAGGCCGCGGAGCCTTCCGGCAATGCCTTGTTCGGGGTGGGCGAGATCCTGCCCGGGCGGCCATCGGCCAGCGCGCCATCAGCGCCCGCCATCGGAAGCCAGGTCACCGGATCGGCTCTGTTCGCCGCGCAGCGCAGGCTGGCCAGGAGGCCGCCCGAAGCTGGCCAGGTGGCCAGCCTCATCGACCGTCTCGCCGACGCCGGCGGCAAGATCCCGGTCACCGTGGCGGCCGAGGCGGTAGGAGAGCCGCCATTTCGCATGTCCGGTTACCTGGCGCAGGTCGCGCGCCTGCTCAACGCCGACGGCTACGCTGTGATCGGGGTAACCGACCAAGGCAGGACGGTCGAGCTGAATATCGAGCTACTGAGACAGCAGTTCCTGACGGAGAATCCGTGACCGTCCCGGTCGCGGTCAGCACCGCGCGCCGCCGCGAGGTCATCGATGCACTGCGGCGCGGCACCGTGCCGCAGGCAGGGCTAGACCTGTTCGCGGTCGGGATGGAACGGCTCGAGGCCGCCATCGACGACGAACTGTCCGGGGTCGCGGCGGGCCGGTCGACATTCAAGGCCATACGCGGTGAGTACGGCTCAGGCAAGACGTTCTTCGCCCGCTGGCTGGCCGAGCGGGCCAAGCGGCGCGGCATGGCCGCCGCCGAGATCCAGATCTCCGAGACCGAGACCCCGCTGCACCGCCTGGAGACCGTGTACCGGCGCCTGGCCGAGCAACTGTCCACCGCCGCCTACCCGCCCAGCGCCCTGCGTGAGAGCGTCGCCGCCTGGTTCTACACGCTGGAAGAAGACGTCCTCGCCGAAGGGACAATCCAGCCGGAAGACGCCGAGGCCCTCACCAATGGCGTGGACGCGCTGCTAGAGCGCCGGCTCGCCGACGTGGCCCGGACCACGCCCGCCTTCGCGGCGGCACTGCGCGCCTACCGGCACGCGAAGAGCCTGATCGCCTGGATCGGCGGCCAGCCCAACGTGGCGGCCTCAGCCCCCCGCACCGCCGGAGTCCGAGGCGACCTGGATCACTTCGCCGCGCTCGGTTTCCTGCAGGGGCTGCTGACGATCCTCCGCGACTCGGGCCATCCCGGGCTTCTCGTGGTCCTCGACGAGATAGAAACCCTGCAACGGGTGCGCTCGGACGTACGCGACAAGGGCCTCAACGCGCTGCGGCAGCTCATCGACGACGTCGATTCCGGCCGGTTCCCCGGGCTGTACCTGCTCATCACCGGCACGCCCGCCTTCTACGACGGCCCGCAAGGCGTCTCCCGGCTGACGCCGCTGGCGCAGCGGCTCGTGACCGACTTCGGCACCGACGCCAGGTTCGACTCTCCCCGCGCGGTGCAGATCCGGCTGTCCGGGTTCGACCTGCCCAAGCTGACCAAACTTGGCACTACGATCCGAGACCTCTACGCGCAGGGCTCGGGCGCGCAGGGCCGGATAGCCGCGCTGGTCGACGACGACTATGTCACCGACCTCGCCAAAGGCGTAGCAGGCGAACTGGGCGGCCAGGTTGGCGTAGCGCCCCGCGTGTTCCTGCGCAAGCTCGTCGCCGACGTGCTGGACCGGGTGGCGGAGTTCCCCGATTTCGACCCACGGCAGCACTACAAGCTGACCCTGTCCCGCACCGAGCTGACCGACGTGGAGCGCAACGCGGCAGCGTTCCGGCCCGCGTCCGCCGACGAGGTGGAACTCGACCTGTGACTGAGCTGGCCGGGCTTCATCCCACGCTTGCGCACCACCTGGTCGGCACGCTCGGCTGGACCGAGCTGCGCCCGCTCCAGCAGGCGGCGATCGCCCCGGTCGTGGCCGGGCAGGACGTTCTCCTGCTGGCTCCCACGGCGGGAGGCAAGACCGAAGCCGCCGCCTTCCCCGTGCTGTCCCGGATGGCCGCCGAAGGATGGCACGGGCTGTCGGTGCTCTACCTGTGCCCGCTGAAAGCGCTGCTCAACAACCTGCTGCCCAGGCTGGAAACCTACGGCGGCTGGACGGGCCGCAGGGTGGCGCTCTGGCACGGCGACACCACCGGCTCGCACCGGCGGTCCATGATGGCTGACCCTCCCGATCTCCTGCTCACCACGCCCGAGTCCCTCGAGTCCATGCTGGTCAGCGTCAACGTCGATCACCACAGGCTGTTCGCCGGCCTGCAGGCCGTCATCGTGGACGAGGTCCACGCGTTCGGCTCCGGCGACCGCGGGTGGCACCTGCTGGCGGTCCTGGAACGGCTGACCCGGCTCTGCGGACACCCGCTGCAGCGGATCGGGCTGTCCGCCACCGTCGGCAACCCGGAGGAACTGCTGCGCTGGCTCCAGGGATCGGCGGCAGGAAAACGACCGGGCACGGTCGTCGCCCCGGAACCGGAGCGGGAGAGCGGGACGGTCACCTCCGGTTCGCCCGAGATTATCCGGAACGGGCCGGGGCAGGACGTTCAGCTTGACTTCGTGGGGACGGTAGAGAACGCGGCGAAGGTGATCGCCCAGCTGTACCGAGGCGAGAAGCGCCTGGTGTTCTGCGACTCCAAGCGCTTGGTCGAGATGCTCGGCGCCGATCTGCGTGCGCGCGGCGTGACCACGCACCTTGTACACGCCTCGCTGTCCCTGGACGAGCGACGGCGCGCCGAGCAGGCGTTCGCCGAGGGGCGCGACTGCGTCATCGTATCCACGTCCGCGCTGGAACTCGGCATCGATGTCGGGGACCTGGACCGGGTCATCCAGGTGAACTCACCGTCCACGGTCGCGGCCTTCCTGCAACGCCTGGGCCGCAGCGGCCGCCGACCCGGCACGACGAGGAACTGCCTGTTCCTCGCCCTGGACGAGGACGAGTTCCTGCATGCCGCCGGCCTGCTCCTGGCCTGGAGCCGCGGCTTCGTCGAACAGGTAGCCCCGCCACCGGAGCCGAGGCACATCGTCGCCCAGCAACTCCTCGCCCTGTGCCTGCAAGAGAAGCGGGTAGGACAGAGGCTCTGGCAGGACTGGCTGGCCCTGCCCGAGCTGACGGTCTCCGCCCGGCCGATCACCGACTACCTGATCGAGCAGGGATTCGTGGACCGCGAGGACGGGATGCTGTTCATCGGCCCCGAAGCCGAGCGCCGCTTCGGCCGACGCCACTTCATGGGCCTGATGGCGGTATTCACCGCCCCGCCGGAATTCTCCGTCCTGCATGGCAGGAACGAAATCGGCCGCGTCGACCCGGTCCTGCTCATCGACTGGGTGGAAGGCCCGAGGACTGGAAACGCCGCCGCTGCTTCGTCGAGCCCGCCGAATCCGGCGGCCGGGCTCGCTGGCTGACCAGCGCCCCGGGCGGCATCTCCTACGAACTGGCCCGCGCCATGCGAGACGTGCTGCTGGGCGCAGACCCGCCCGTCACCCTCACCCGGCGCGCGGCCGGGACCCTGGCGGGCCTGCGGTCGGATTCCATCGGCCGCGCGCGCCCGGACGGGACCGTCGTCAGCGTTGGTGACGATGACCTGCGCTGGTGGACCTGGGCCGGCTACCGGGCCAACGCGACGCTCAAGGCCACCCTCGGCGATCTATCCGATGAGTCTCAGCGCGTAGACGACCTGAGCATCCGGCTGCGTCCAGACCTGCGCCCGCAGACCTGGTCCACGGCAGTCAAGGAACTGCGCGAGCATCTCTGCCTGCCGGAAATCGACGACAAAGCCCTGGCAGGACTGAAATTCTCAGAGGCCCTGCCTCGCCATCTAGCCGTCGCCACCCTCGCGACACGCCTCGCCGACTTGGACCATGCCGCCGCCGTGCTAGCCGAGCCTTCCCGCTTCGAACGTCAATAAGCGATCTACCTAGCGGATGATCGGACGTCGGGAGGAGCGCGGCTTCCCTCCGGGCATCTCGGCACGGCATGTTCACACCGGACTCTTACGTCATTTGCTATGGGTCGTAAGTGCAGGTGAGCCTCCCTAGCTGCCCAAGTTTACAGGTCGGTTGACCATTGTCGGCGGCGGTCGTGTGACATAACATCTAGTAGCGTGACTTAGCACCCTGTCAGCATGCGCTATCTGCGGTTATCTCGTTCCTGTCTGCCGGTTGTCATGCTGCGGCTACCTGGCCGCGGGAAGGGACGTTGGCCTTGGAGCAGGCTCCTTCGTTAACCATCAGCGAACGCTGGGACGCGGGCGTGGCCGTCGCGACCGTCCGCGGCGAGATCGACATCGATACTGTCGGCGTCTTGTCCGAGCACCTCGGGCGGCTGGCCGCGAAGAACCCGCAGCGCCTGGTGATCGACCTGGCCGGGGTGAGCTTCATCGACTCCTCGGGCCTGGGCGGGTTCGTGCGCATCCGCAAGGCCCTGCCGCCAGGCTGCCCGGTCGTCATCCGCTCCCCGCAGCGCCGGATCCGGCAGCTGTTCAAGATCACCGGACTGGACTCGGTGATCGCCTTCGAGTGAACCTGCCGATGAATGAGTGAGCTGACATCAGACACGGGTGCCCACAGGGACGCCCCCGCCTGCCAGCGACGGCCGGCGGGGGCGCC
>WNFJ01056154.1_pt1 | contig 18006 bp, 17 predicted proteins | sample 5400461 | NCBI WGS metagenome assembly WNFJ01 (sample SAMN13153349, study PRJNA577476) | soil metagenome | isolation source: 115 cm saprolite on Douglas fir-dominated hillslope | place: USA:California | collected 2013-09-17 | reverse complement strand
TACAAGGCGAAGGCGGACGCGACTGCCCGTACGTTAATTCGCTCAGCCTCGCCGGCCAGCACGACCGCGAAAGCCGGGTATTGCGCGCCGGCGAAAATACCCAGGATCGTGAGGGTGATGCCTACCGCGACGGAACTCGTTCCCCTGTACATCTCGCCGGCGAATATCAGCAGCATCACGCCGACGCCGACCATGCCGAGCACCGAGAATGGCTTGCGGACGTGACATATGTCCTGGAGCACGCTGGTGACCGCCGAACTGACGAGGTAGCCGATCCACACCCATCCGGCGAGGAAGGTCGCGGTCGATGGGCTTATTCCCTTGAATGCTCCCAGCAGGATGACCGGCAGGAACGAGACGGCCCCTACCCAGCCGATGCCCCACAGTCCCTGGTTGAGGAAGATCGAAATCATCCGCCAGTTCCCCAGGTAGGCTTTTATGCCATCGAGCACTGATCCTCGCTCAGTGCGCTCTAGCTCGATCAGCGTGTTCTCGTCTGCCGCAGTGAGGCCTCTGCGTCGTGCACGCAGGCTGGGGCGCATGTCCTTGAGGAACAGCATCTGCAAGATGGCCGCGATGAACACGGCGATCGCCGCGAAGAAGTAGAGCCAGCGCCACGGCCCTTCCTGCCCGAAGAGGCGGTCCTTCCTCAGGTGGGCCAGGATCGGGCTTGCGGCCCACACGGTGATCAGCGTCCCGCCGCCCCAGCCCAGAGCGGTGATCACTCCGAAGCCAAGGCCGCGTCTCGTGCGCGGAGTGAAGTCGCGGACTAGAGCCATCGTGGGGCCAACTGTGATCATGACCAGAGAGCCGTCGATCACCAGCGCGATGATCATGACGGCAAGGTTTGGTGCGGCCGCCCTGATCAGGTCGGTAATCACGAATCCGAACAGGCCGACCATGATGAGTGGCTTACGGCCGAACTTGTCGACGAGGGGACCCGAGATCGGATAACTGAGGATGGCAGCGAATGCAACGGCGCTGAGAGACCATGACAGCTCGCTCGCGCTCATCTTCAGGGACGTTTGGAGCCCGCCGCCGAGCGCGGCTCCGATCATGCCGGACTCGACGACTTCCCAGGCGAAGCCAAAGACGCTCAGCAAGAGCATGGCGTAGAGAAGACCGCCCTCGGGAATGATGCCTAGATATCGCGCCCGGACGAACTTTCTGGAGCCCTGCCCTGTTATCCAGGCATTTGGTGGAACGTGTGTTTCTGACGTACTTATCGCCGTGCTCATGCCCAGCTCCGTATGATCTAGAAGTGAATATGGGGGATGATGCTGCCTCCGCAGATGCAGCGGGAGAGATGTGCAGTAGGTCAGTTGCCCATGCAGGTGAGGAGCCGGCGCGGATTGTCGGCCAGCATCGCGGTAATGTCCGTTTCCGGCGTCCCCCGCTCGCGGAGGCCCGGAATGATCCGCTCGAGCATATAAGTGAAGCGGACGTTTGGCGCTAGGGTGCGCATAATGTCCCGGGGAACAAAGTCATTGAAGCAAGCCGCGTCATGTGACAGGATGATGCGCTCAGCGAAGCCCCGCCGGCATAGTTCGGCCACCACATCGATGCGCTGATCGGTAGTGAGCCCGGCTTCGCTTCCGAACCGGTCCATGCCGAGTGTGACGCCATGCTCTAGCAGGCCAGTGAGGTACTCCAGGTCGTCGGTGTCACCGGAGTGGCCGATGATCACCCGGTTGAGGTTCACGCCGGCCTCGCGGAAGACCTTCAGTTGGAGTTCGCCGGATCTGAAATCGGGGCACCGGTACGGATGTGGGCCTCAGCAGCCGCACGGAGGACCCGTTCAACGTCAGGCGTGAGACCCGCCTGGTCCGTGGCGCACTTGATAATCGACGCCTTGACGGACGTTCCCTGGATGCCCGACTCGATATCCTGCACGAACAGGTCTGTAAGGATTTCCGGCCCGCCTAGCACCGACCCGGGCCCTTGATAATGGAACGGCATCGGGAGCGCTTCATAAATGTACAGTCCGGTCGCGACCACAATGTTTAGGTCCGTGTGCCGGGCAACCTTCTCAAGCAGCGGAATGTACCTGCCCATGTTCATGACAGTCAGGTCAACGATCGTGTCAATACCCTGAGCCTTGAGCTCGTTCAGGACCGTGATCGCATTCCTGACTTCCGCTTCCTCGCGGAAGCCTTGCTGATCAGGATAATTAAGCATGTAGTCATAGGTAAGAATGAAAACATGCTCGTGCATGAGCACGTTACCTAGATCCTGCTCGGCGACCGAACCCATGACGGTATTGACGTAAACCATGCCTGTGGCCTCCGCTCCCAACACGATGTTACCTCGTCGTTAAAAGTAGATACCATCGAGATGATCGCTGTCTAATGCCAGTTGACCCCCAGTCCATAAGCAGCTGCTATCACCCGGGCGTCGATAGCGACGGGTTCCCGGCGGGCCCACTGGTGGCTGGCGTCCCGCGTGGTGGTCAGCACGGCGTACGTGCGTTCGTCTACCTGGTCGGGGATGAGCGTGCCGGTGCGGACCAGCACGCTCTCCAGCGCCTCCAGCCAGCGTTTCTGCACGCATAGGGCGCATGTACATACGGCCGACGCGGGTTCTACGGGTTCCTCACGGCCTGCTGTACGCACAGTGCGGTCTGCAGGTCGTCGTGCAGAGCACCCGCGGGACCTTCGGCTCCGGAGGTGAGTTCATGCCGTTCCACGAGCGGGCGGACGGCCTGGCGACGATTGCCTGGATCCGGCGGCAGCCGTGGCACCACGGTAAAATCGGCATGACCGGCGCGAGTTATATGGGCCTCGCGCAATGGGCCGTGGCCCGCGACGCGGGAGACGTACTGGGCGCGCTCACGCCCGCCGTGACAGCCTCCCAGTTCCACGGAGCCACCTTCGGCGGCGGGTTCGCGCTCGACTCGACGGCGTCCTGGCACGCCATCGTGGCCCTCCAGGAGCAGCCGTTCGCTCTCATCCAGATGTACCGCGCGATCCGCCGGCTCCGCTCGGCGTTCGCCCACCTGCCGCTGGGCGAGCTCGACACACAAGTGAACAGCCGGCCTTTGGCCCACTACAGGGAGGCCCTCGAAAAGTCCGCAAGGGACGACCCGTACTGGGTGGCCCGCGACCACGCGCACGGCGTCGGGGATGTCCGCGCGCCGGTGCTACTTGTCGCCGGATGGCACGACATCTTCACGCCGTGGCAGCTGGACGACTACGTCGCGCTCCGGCGAGCGGGGCGCCAGGCGAGGCTGGTCGTCGGTCCCTGGACGCACACCTCGCCGGGCATGTGGCAGACCAGCGCGAGGGAATCCATCCGCTGGCTGCGAGGGCACCTCCTCGAAGGCGTCGCGCGTCCCGCAGGCGCGTGTGCGCGTGCACGTCGGGGGCGCCGATCAGTGGCGCTACCTTGAGGAATGCCCGCCTCCGGACGCGCGGGAGTGGCGGTTGCACCTGCATCCGGGCGGGGACCTGGGCCCAGACGCACCGATGGCCTCCAAACCGGATCGCTATCGATACGACCCGGCGCATCCAACTCCGTCGTCGGGCGGCCCGGCACTGTTCGCACGGAAACCCGTAGTCGACAACCGCCCGCTGAAGCGGCGCCCGGACGTCCTGACGTACACGACCGCGCCGTTGGAGCAACCCGTCGAGGCCATCGGCCCCGTTCGCTTGTCGTGAGGTCGCCGATGCAGGTGCGACGTGCAAGGTTGGCCTCAGCGGGTCAACCCCGTCGAGCTCCGGGCGCAGCGACATCGGTGTTCCCTCCGGGGCTAGGAATGGAGTCCTTCGAGCTTCGTGAGGACCTGCAGCATCACCTCGTCTGCACCGCCGCCGATGGACGTGAGGGTCATGTCCCGCAGGAACCGAGCGGTCCAGGTTTCCTCCATGTAACCTATTCCGCCGTGGAACTGCAGACAGGTGGCCGCTACGTCGCGCGATAGTCGACCGATTGCGAGCTTCGCGACCGTCGCATAGCGGGTGGTGTCCTCACCGCGCATGTACGCGTCGGCGCAGGCATAGTTGTAGTGCTTAAGCATGTCCAGCCGCGCATACAGATGGGCGAGCTCAAAAGCGATGTGCTGGTTATCGATGAGCGCTCTGCCGAACGCCTTGCGGGTCTTGAGGTAATCACGGGTTCGATCGAGCGCTTGCTGCAGGCCGCCGACCCGGTCGTAGGCAGCGCTCATCCGCTCGTTCTGGAATTGTGCCATCTGTTGCTGGAAACCGCGCCCGATCTCGCCGATCGTGTTCGCAACGGGTACGCGCAGGTCGGTGAAGGTCAGCTCTGCGGTGTCCGACGATCGCATTCCCAGTTTGTCCAGCTTGCGCGACACGGCGAACCCCGGGACATCGGTCGGCACGACGATCTGCGAGAACCCTCGTGCCCCGGGCTCGTCCGAAGTGCGGGCGAGCAGGCAGATCCAGTCTGCCTGAGTGCCGTTGGTGATGTACAGCTTCGAGCCGTTGATGACCCAGTCGTCACCGTCCCGGATGGCGCGGGTGCGCAGTCCGGCGACGTCCGAGCCCGCATCGGGCTCCGTCACCGCGATAGAGCACACCATATCGCCAGTGATCGCAGGGGTAAGGTAGTTCTGCTTGAGCTCGTGGCTGCCGAACCGGTGCAACGAAGGTGTGGCCATGTCGGTCTGCACGCCAATGGCCATGGGGACGCCACCAGCATCAATCCGGCCCAATTCTTCGCGCAGAATCACGGTGTAGAGGTGGTCGGCGCCCTGGCCTCCGTACTCGGTGTCATACTCCAGGCCGAGCAGTCCCAGTTCACCGAGCTTCCCGAACAGGTCATGCGCGGGGAAGAAACCAGCCTTCTCCCACTCGATCACGTACGGCTGGATTTCCTTTCCGACGAATTGGCGTACCATTTTCCGAAATGCGAGGTGCTCCTCGGTGAATGTCACCATGGCTCGGCACACACCTTCTTTCCATTTGGGCGCGAGCCTGCCCGGCCGGCAGGCTGTTGGTGGTACAGAGGATCATCGGACAGCAGGAACGGCGCGTCCGGCCCGGAGGCGACCCCGGCCCGCAGCAGCGCCGGAATGGTGGTGGTCTCGATCATGACCGTTCTCCTGGTCGGTGGGGCGGCGGTGATGTCAGCGTGGGCGGGGAAGCCAGGCGGGGGGGCGTTTCTGGCGAAACGCGGCGATGCCTTCGGCGGCCTCGGCCGAGGCGAAGTGCTGGCGCGACAAGGCATCCATGGCGGCGAAGCGGGCACGCAGCTCGCCTTCGCCGCCGGTCGTTGCGCTAAGCAGCCGTCTTGTGGCGGCCATCGCGGTGGGCGCGCCGCTGCTGAGCAGGTCTGTGTAGCGCGCTACTTGAGCGTCGAGATCGGCGTCGGGGACGGCGTGGGTCAGCACACCGGCCGCGGCGGCGCGTTCAGCGTCAAAGGTCTGTCCGGTGAGGAACAGCTCCTGCGCAGCGCGGGGGACGAGCCGCGGCAGCAGGGGCACCGAAATGACGGCGGCCACGACACCGATGCGGACCTCGGTCAGGGCGAAGGTGGCCGAGGCGGCGGCGAGTGCGATGTCGCAGGCGGCAATCAGTCCGATACCGCCGGCGCGTGCGGCGCCGGCGACTCGGGCAACGACCGGTGTCGGCCCGGTCATCAGGGTGGTCAGGATGTCCGGCAGTGCCACGGTGGCAGCCTCGGCGGCCGCGTCCCCGTCGCGGGCCTCGGTGAGGTCGGCGCCGGCGCAGAACACGGTGCCAGTGTGGGTGAGCACGATGACCCGCACGTCGTCGGCGGTGGTAGCGGTGGTCAGGTGGGCGGCGAGTTCGCGGCGCAACTGCCGGGACAGGGCGTTGCGGTTGTGCTGCGAGTCCAGGGTGATGGTGGCGACGCCGTGGTCGACGCGCAGGTGGACGAGTTCGTCAGGCATCGGCCGGGCCTGCGAGGTCTGGCAGAAAGGCGGCGGGCAGGTCGACATGGCGGGCGCGGAGGAACTCGCCGAGGCCCTTGGCCTGGGCGTCGAGGGCCAGGTTGGCGGCGACCCCGCGGCCGAGTAGCCCGACGACGGTGAATCCCACGGCGCGCAGCGCCGGGATGTGCCAGGGACGCAGAGTCAGGTCGGCGGCTTCGGGCAGCAATGTGCGGAACCGGTCCTCGGTGAGCCAGGCGGCCAGCCACGCCCAGGTGGCGTCGTCGCGGGCCCACAGTCCGACGGTGGCGTTGCCCGCTTTGTCGCCCGACCGGGCACCGACGATGCGTCCCAGCGGCGCCCGCACCGTTTCGGCTGGGGCGGGCGTGAACGGTTCAGGATGCAGCGGTTCGGGCGGGGTGGGGGGCTTGCGGGATTGGGGCTGGGTGGCGGGCCACGTCGTGTTGTCGAGGGTGACGCGCTGGATGAACTGGCCGGCGGGTAGCAGCGTCGGCCAGAAGACGGAGAAGCTGCTGGCCGCTGCGGGCGGGTGGGTCAGGAAAAGGCCGGGGTAGCTGGCCAGGCCGATCTCGACAGCGGCACGGGAGAACGCGTTGATGATAGCCCGGTCGGGGCCTGCGACGGAGATGGTGAGCAGTGCGACCGCGGCGGTCAGCCGGGCGGGGTCGGGGACGTCGGCGCGCAGCAGCCGCACGTCGACGTCGGCGAACGCGTCACGGCCGCCGCGGATGCCAGCCCACAGCGCGTCCTGGGCAACGGCGGCCTTGGCGTCGATGTCCAGGCCGGTCAGGCCGAATGTCATGGAGCTGCGCCAGCCGCCGTCGAATACCAGCCCGACCTTCAGCGTCGGCGGGGCGGGCTGGCCAGTGACGCCAGTAATGCGCACCCGGTCCGGTCCCTGCTGGGCCAGCTGCACGGTGTCCGGGCAGGCGACGACATCGGGGTTGAGGTAACGGTTCCCGTCTATCTCGTACAGCAGCTGCGCGGTGACGGTCTCGACGGTCACCGCGCCGCCGGTGCCAGGGTGCTTGGTGATGACCGCAGACCCATCAGCGTGGATCTCGGCGATCGGGAACCCGACATGGGTCAGGTCAGCGATCTCGGTGAAGAACGAGTAGTTGCCGCCGGTGGCCTGCGTGCCGCATTCAATGATGTGCCCGGCCACGACGGCGCCGGCCAGGGCGTCCCAGTCATCGCGCGCCCACCGGAACTTCCAGGCGGCGGGGCCGACGATGACCGACGCGTCGCTGACCCGCCCGGTCACCACCACGTCGGCGCCAGCGGCGAGCGCATCGGCGATGCCCCAGGCGCCGAGGTAGGCGCTGGCGACCTCGACGATCTGATCGGCGGGCAGCGGTTCGCCGCTGTCGAGGTGGGTGGCCTGCCAGCCGCCGGTGCGCGCGGCGCTCACGACGGCGGCGGCGTCGTCACCGTCGACGCAGGCGACTCGCGCCGGCCGGCCGATCTTGGCGCCGAGCTGCTTCACGGCGCGGGCGCAGGCCTGCGGGTTCAGGCCGCCCGCGTTCGAGACGATCTTGATGCCGCGGTCCAGGCAGTCGGCCAGGACGTCCTCGAGCTGGGTCAGGAATGTGCGGGCGTAGCCGGTATCGGGGTCGCGGCGTCGCTGTTTGAGCAGCAGGCCCATCGTCAGTTCGGCCAGCCAGTCGCCGGTGAGCACGTCGATCGGGCCGCCGTCGACCATCTCGCGGGCCGCGGACAGCCGGTCACCGTAGAAGCCGGAGCAGTTCGCGACCCGCAGCACCTCACCACCAGAGCTGACCGGGCCCATGGTGCCGGCGGACGCGGTCACGCGGGGTCTCCGGTCAGCGTGACCAATGCCGCGTGGGGGGGCACGTTCTGCCCGACGGCGACGTGAACGGCCTCCACGACTCCGTCGGCCGCGGCGGTGATGGTGTGTTCCATTTTCATCGCCTCCAGCAGCACAAGCTTCTGGCCGGTGACGACATGGTCGCCGGGTTGGACGTGGACCGCGACGACGGTCCCGGGCAGGTTCGACACAGGCCCCGCGGCGTCCTGGTTTCCGGCGGGTTCGGGCAGCCGGGGCTGTTGCCGCCAGCCGGCCTGGCCGGTGCGGCTGTTGACCCAGACTGTGCCGTCGTCGTAGCGGGCGACCGCGTACCGCCGGTCGAGCCCGCCGGTGATGACGCGGACCGCATCTGGTCCCAGAGATCGCAGCGCGAATCGGTACGCCTGGCCGTTGACGGTCATGTCCAACGTCTCACAGCCGTTTTCGGACTTCCCCATGAGGCGGTAGGTGACGTCCAGATCGGACGGTTCATGGTCGAGCCTGGACCAGGTGGCGCGGGTGGCGGGAGCGCCAGGCAGCAGCCGGAACCCGGGCGGGGCGTGCCCGGTGACTGGATCGTCGAGGCGCCGCCGGGTCGCGGTGGTCGCGATCGCCGCGGCCAGGTCAGCCAGTACGGACAGGTCGCCCGTTGCCGCTCCGGAACGCGCGCGGGTCAGGTGCGGGTGCCGGTCGAGGAAGTCGGTGTGGGTGGCCCCGGCCAGGAAGTCGGGGTCGCGCAGGATCGCGACGAGGAAATCGCGGTTGGTGGTGGTGCCGTGGATCTGGCTGCTGCTGAGGGCGGCGGCCAGCCGGGCGGCGGCTTCGGTGCGCGTGGGGGCGTGGGCGATGACCTTGGCCAGCATGGGGTCGTAGTACGACGACACCTCGCAGGGGGCGGTGACGCCGTCTTCGAATCGCAGCCCGTCGGCCTGGTCGTGGTGATAGCGCAGCAGAGCGCCAGGGGTGGGCAGGTAGTCCTGTGCGGGGTCTTCAGCGTAGAGGCGGACCTCGATGGCGTGCCCGGTGACGGTCAGCTCGTCCTGGGTGGCTGGCAGCGGCTCGCCCATGGCGACCTGGAGTTGCCAGCGGACCAGGTCGGTGCCGGTGATCTGTTCGGTGACCGGGTGTTCGACTTGCAGCCGGGTGTTCATCTCCAGGAAGTAGAACCGGGGCTCGGGTCCAGTCTGGTCGAGCAGGTACTCAACGGTGCCGGCGCCCACGTATCCGAGCTGGGTGACCAGCGCGACCGCGGTGTCGCCCATGCGCGCCCGTAGCTCAGGTGTGACGGCTGCCGAGGGCGCTTCTTCGAGGACTTTCTGGTGGCGGCGTTGGACGGAACATTCGCGTTCGAACAGGTGGACGGCGTTGCCGTGAGTGTCGCCGAACACCTGGATCTCGATGTGGCGGGCGGTCGGAAGGTACCGCTCGAGGAACACCGTGGGGTCGCCGAAGGAATTGCCGGCTTCGCGGCGGGCGCTGCGCACCGCGTCGGCCAGGCCGGCGCGGTCGGTGACCCCTCGCATGCCTTTGCCGCCGCCGCCGGCCGTGGCCTTGACCAGCAGCGGGAACCCGACAGTGTCGGCGGCGCGCAGCCAGTTGCTCTGGTCGTCGCCCGTGACGGCAGCGTCGGGCAGGACTGGCACTCCGGCCGTGTAAGCGACGGCTTTGGCGTGGTCCTTGATGCCCATCTGCCGGATCGCGTCCGGTGACGGCCCGACGAAGGTCAGGCCGGCGTCGGCGCAAGCCTGGGCGAAGTCGGCATTCTCGCTGACGAACCCGTACCCAGGATGGATCGCGTCAGCGCCGGATCCGGCCGCGGCGGCCAGCAGTTTGGCGTGGTCGAGGTAGGACTCGGTCGCGGTGGCGCCGCCGAGCGGGACGGCCAGGTCGGCGTCGCTGACGTGGGGGGCGTCGGCGTCGGCGTCGGAGTAGACGCCGACGGTCACGATCCCCATTTGCCGGGCGGTGCGGATGACGCGGCGGGCGATCTCGCCGCGGTTGGCGACCAGCAGGGTCCGGATCGGGCGGGTGCTCAACGCGGTCACATCCGGAACGGGGCGTAGCGGGCGGCGCCGACGATCGGCGCCGAATGGGTCGCGGACAGGGCCAGCCCGAGCACGGCGCGAGTGTGGCGGGGGTCGATGACGCCGTCGTCCCAGCCACGGCCGGTGGCGAACTCTGCGGTCGACTGGGCATCGATCATCGCCTCGGTGTCGCGGCGGATCCTGGCGTCATCGTCCTCGTCGTAGGTCATTCCGGCGCGGCCGGCGGCCGCGCGGCGCAGGATCGACATGACACCCCCCAGCTGGGTGCCGCCCATGACCGCGATGCGATAGTTGGGCCACGCGAACACGAACCGCGGGTCGTAGGCGCGGCCGGACATGCCGTAGTTCCCGGCGCCGTAGGAGGCACCGACCATCAGCGTCAGGTGCGGCACGGTCGAATTCGAAACGGCGTTGATCAGCTTCGCGCCGTCCTTGATGATGCCGCGGCGTTCGGCCTCGGTGCCGACCATGAACCCGGTGATGTTCTGCACGAATAGCAGCGGGATGCCGCGGGCGTTAGCCAGCTGGATGAAGTGGGCGCCCTTCTGGGATTCCTCGGAGAACAGGATGCCGTTGTTGGCCAGCACACCGACGGGGAATCCGGCGATCGACCCCCACCCGGTGACCAGGGTGGCGCCGTAGGCCGGCTTGAACTCGTCGAAGCGGGAACCGTCCAAGACCCGAGCCAGGATCTCGCGAACCTCAACGGGACGTTTCTGGTCGGCGGCGGCGCAGCCCAGCAGCCCCGAGGCGTCATGCACAGGCGGGTCAGCCGGCATCGTCGGGCCAGGCCCGGCCTTGCGCCAGTGCAAGTCGGCGACAATCTGACGGCCGATGCGCAGCGCGTCGCGTTCATCCTCGGCCAGGTAGTCGGCCAGCCCGGACACCCGGGCGTGCATGTCGGCGCCCCCGAGCGTTTCGTCGTCGGCGTCTTCGTTGATGGCCATCTTCACCAGCGGGGGTCCGCCGAGGAACACCGCGGCGGCGTCCTTGACGAACACTGTGTACTCGCTCATTCCCGGCATATACGCCCCGCCGGCCGTGGAGCTACCGAACACCAGAGAAATGGTGGGGATGCCCGAGGCCGACAGCCGGGTCAGCTCCCGGAAGGTGCGCCCGCCGCGGACGAAGATGTCTGCCTGGCGGGGCAGGTCGGCGCCGCCGGACTCGACCAGGGTGACGACAGGAAGCCGGTTGCGTTCGGCGATGTCCAGCGCCCGCAGCTGTTTGGTGACCGCGGCCGGGCTCATCGACCCGCCTTTCACGGTCGCCTCATTAGCGATGATCATGCATTCGACGCCGCTGACCGGGCCGATTCCGGTGACCAGCCGGCCACCGGGCTGTTCGCGATCGTCGCCGGCGCCGGCGTAGGGCGACAGCTCCAGGAACGGGGCGTCCTGGTCGAGCAGCAGGTCGACGCGTTCGCGGGCCAGCAGCTTGCCGCGACCGTGGTGCCGGTCGACCGACTTCGCTCCGCCCGCCGCGATGATCTGCGCGGCGAGCTGCTCGAACGGTTCCAGCGCGGCCAGCATCGCGGCACGATCGGCGGCGAATTCCTCGCCGGTCAGGTCGAGTCGTGAGGTCAGGACCGGCATCTCACACCAACCCCCGGCAGTCTGCGATCTGGCGGGCGTCGCCAGCGGCTGCGATGTGGGACGCGCCGATGCTGTGGGTCATCAGCGCCGAGCACAGCCCACCGGTGCCACCGCTGAGAATGATCTGCTCAGTGACCAGGGCGGAGTCCACGAACGTGCCGGCCCCGCCCGCCGCCTCGGGGAACCCCAGCGACAGCAGGCCGAGGTCACCGGCCTTTTCGCTCAGCCTGCGGGGGACCTCGCCGGCGTCCTCCCACTGCTGCAGGTGCGGCACGATCTCACGAGCGGCGAAGGCCGCGACCACGTCACGCAGGGCGCGGCGCTCGGGTGTCGACCAGGCGTCGCTCGCCGAGCGTCCGTCGGGCTGCATCTGAGAGTCGGTGCCGGTGGCGGCCTTCACCGGGAGGCTGCCGTGGTGGCGCCGCAGAGCTGCTTACGCAGGCTCGGCTGGGTGATGAACCCGTCCGCGTCGGCCGGGCCGAGGTCGCTGGTGTGGGACCAGCCGTCCCGGATGGCCTCAGCGGTCACGTCCGGCAGGCCCCAGTAACCGCGAACACCGTCACGATGTCTCCTTCCCGCGATATGGCGAACATACGACTGACCGCTTCACGGTCAACGGCAGGATCAATGAAAGTGACATCATATTCTCTTTCTAATCGGTTCGTCAACACTTACCCGCGCCGACGCCGACGGGGCGGCTCGCCCGGCCCCGGGCCTGCGCCGCGCAGAGCGCTCGACAGCGTCCCCGTAGATTAGTTACAATGGCGTCACTTTTACTGATCAGATGTCGGGCCAGGTCTTAGCGGGGCCGATGCCGGTTGCGGAGGTCCAGGTCATGTCGTCGCTGATCCTCTCCCGTCGCGATCTTGACTTCATGCTGTACGAGTGGCTCGACGTCACGCGACTCACACAGGGAGACCGGTACGCCGGACACTCCCGTGACACCTTTGACGCCATCCTCAGCCTTTCCGCGCAGATCGCGACCGAGCAGTTCGCTCCGCACAACAGGGCTTCCGACCTGCAGGAGCCGGCGCTGGAGGACGGGACCGTCCGCATCCTGCCCGAGGTCTCCGCCGCGCTGCGCACCTTCGCCGAAAGCGGACTGCTCGCGGCCACAATGGACGAGGAACTGGGCGGCTTCCAGCTTCCGCACGTCGTGCAGCAAGCATCCTTCTTGTGGTTCCAGGCCGCAAACCTCGCCACGGCGGGGTACGCGATGCTCACGATGGCGAACGCGCACCTGCTGATCGCGCACGCGGCACCCGACCTGGTCGAAACGTACGTGACACCGATGATCGAGGGCCGCTGGTTCGGCACGATGTGCCTGTCCGAACCCGATGCCGGTTCGTCCCTGGGGGACCTGACGACTCGTGCGGAACGGCAGACCGACGGAACGTTTCGCCTGAACGGCACCAAGATGTGGATCTCCGGTGGTGATCACGAGATGAGTGACAACATCATCCACCTGGTCCTCGCCAGGACCGGATCCCGGGCTCTGGGCACGCGTGGCCTCTCCCTCTTCCTCGTGCCCAAGTGGCTGGCCGGACCAGGCGGGCGCGGTGAACGCAACGACGTGACACTGGTCGGCCTCAATCACAAGATGGGCTACCGGGGAACCGTCAACACGGTGCTCGCCTTCGGCGCCGGACAGGACCGCCCGGGCGGCCTGCCGGGCGCGATCGGATACCTCATCGGGCAGGAGGGGCACGGCCTCGCCTACATGTTCCACATGATGAACGAGACGCGGATCGGCGTGGGGGCCGGCGCCGCAGCGGTCGGCTACACGGGGTACCTGCACGCGCTGAGTCACGCCCGGACGCGGGTCCAGGGTCGTGAGCTCGGCGCCAGAGATCCGCGCCACCCGCCCGTGCCGATCATCCGCCACCCGGACGTCCGTCGCATGTTGCTGGCCTCGAAGTCCTACGTCGAGGGTGCGGTGGCGCTGGTGCTCTACGCCGCGCAACTGCTCGACGAGTCGAAAACCGCGCCTACCGAGACGGAGCGGCGCGAAGCCGGGCTGCTCCTCGATCTGCTGACGCCGATGGTGAAGAGCTGGCCGTCTCAGTGGGGCCTGGCGGCCAACGACCTCGCGATCCAGGTGCTCGGGGGCAGCGGCTATGCGCGGGACTCGCTGGTCGAGCAGTTCTACCGCGACAACCGTCTCAACGCCATCCATGAAGGCACGCACGGGATCCAGGCCCTCGACCTACTGGGTCGCAAGGTCAGGGCGGCCGACGGCACGGGATTGCGCTTGCTGGCGGGTCACATGCGCGTGACGGCGCGATCGGTCCGCGGCGACCTGCCCGGCGAGGCAGCAGCGCTAGAGAAGTACGCCGACCGGATCCTCGCCGTCACCGAGGCCCTGTGGGCGACAGGTGATGAACGCAGGGCGCTGGCCAATGCGGCGGTCTACCTGGAGGCCGTGGGGCACATCGTGGTGGCGTGGTTGTGGCTTGAGCAGGCAGCGGCGTGCCGGGGGCGGGAAGGAACCTTCTACGAAGGCAAGCGGACCACAGCCCGCTATTTCCTGCGGCACGAGCTCCCGCGCGTAGATGCGCAACTCGACCTGCTCCAGTCCGGTGACTGTCTGCTCCTTGAGCTCGATGATTCCGTACTGTGAGCGCGCTGAGCTGGGAACGGTTCAGGCCTGTGTGCAACGATTCCCCATAAGGCGTGACACGATCGGTCACCCGCATGAGAAAGCCGAGGATGGTCCTGTGACTCAGGTGTCGAAAGCTCCTCCGCCCACCGTCAAGGGCAGGGACGCCCGCAGGCGGCTGCTCGAAGCGGGCAAGAAGCTGTTCGGGGCCCACGGCTACGCCGGCGCGCGGGTGCTGGACATCACCGAGGCCGCGGGCCTGTCGTCCGGCGCCTTCTACCGCTACTTCACCGATCGTCGCGAGCTGCTGCTGGTGCTGCTCGACGAGATCCTCGCCGAGGCCTTCGAGTTCGCTCGCGCGCCATGGGACGACCAGCACCCGGCCGAATCCGTTCGGGTCACTACCGAACGATATTTCGACTTCTACGACCGGAACGTCGCTCTCATGGGCGTCATGGTGGAGCTGGCGCAGACCGACCCGGACGTGCGCGAAATCTGGCGGAAATCGCGGCAGTCCTTCTACACGCGTATCGCTCACGCGCTGTCGCGGGGAGCCGCTACCGGAGCGATACGCGACGACATCGATGTGGAAGTGGCTGCCGAGCTGCTCGGCAGCATGACCGAGTTCTACGCGTTCCAGCGGTACGCGCTCAACGGTGACGCCCTTAAGGACGTCTCGGCCCAGGACGCCGCGGCCGCCCTCACCGCGATCTGGTCCCACGGGGTGGAGCCAAAAAAATAAAGTGACGTAGCATTTACAAAACTGCGGCAGACCTCCTACGATGAGATTGGCGTCACGGCGGACGTAACAGGGCAGTCCGGTGACGACCCTCAGCTGGAGGAGCTCGGCGATGACATCTCTTTTCACCGATAGCGACAAGTACGCGGGGCCGACGGCGTTCCCGCTGGTCGATGCCGTCCACAGCCTGATCCGTGAGGTGGTCCGCCGGCGCTGGGCGGAATCCGGGGACGACTGGGACAGCTTCGTGTTCGGCAGCTCGCACGAACGCATCACGCAGGCGGATCTGGTCAGCGTGGAGCAGGCGGTGCTGGATACCGGCTATCGCTTCGCCTGGTCGGCATCGATCTCTGCGGCCGAGAGGCCCGACATCTACGTCGGGGGCGAGGGCGGGTCCGACTGGTTCGACCACGCCGAGGCGCGGCTCGGAGACGTCTTGGCAGACGGCTTCCAGGCGTGCGGCGCCGGTGACAACGTGGTGCGGCGGTCGGCGATCGCCGAGGGCACGGCGCTGTACGTCCGCAGCACCCAGCAGGTGCTGTCGCTGCTCACCGACGGAGTTCCCGAGGGGACCATCGCCATCATCGACGACTCCGGCGGGACGCTGACCGCGCCGATCCTCGAGCAGTTCGCCGGCGTCGTCTGCGCGGGCGGAACCACTCGCAGCCACCTCGGAATACTCACCCGCGAATACGGCATCCCATGCCTGATGAACGCGAAGGTCACCGGCATCCGCAACGGCGACCGGGTGCGCATCGAGAGCACCGCGAGGGCGCGGACGGCGGAGGACTACCAGACCGGCACCGAGGCGACCGCGACTGTCTGGCGCCTCTCGCAGTCGAAGGAACAGGCATGAGCACGATGACGACGGCGGCCAAGCAGGGTCTCACCTACGCCCAGCTGCTCGAGACGAACAACCTCATCCAGGCCAGCGCCGACGAGACCTACTGGCTGTGCGTCACGCGCACCGTCCAGGAGTCGAAGCTGTTCCCGGTACCGGCGTACATGATGTACAGCTACCTCAACTCCTACTTCCGGTACCCCGAGCTGCTGCGCAAGATCGAGGCGTCGATGCCGGCGGAGGAGCTCGGCGACCGGGCCCGCACCATGTCCGGGAAGATCGGCGCCCTCGCCGTCGGCTGGGCCATGCCCGGGTTCTACCTGCTGGGCCGCCAGTGGCTGCTCGAGATGGGCATGATCCGGCCGACCGACGCGCTCGACGACCTCGTCTACGTCCTCGACTTCTGGAAGCGCTACCAGCTGGCCTACCACCGCAACGACGGCCACCTGTCGAACCGCGACTTCGGCCACCGGGCCCAGGTGCACCCCGAGCGGACGGTGCAGGTGTTCCAGAGCGACCTGTTCGACTGCGAACCGGGTGACGACCTGCACGAGGCCGCGACGGCGTTCATGTCGACCACCTCCCAGTACGGCTTCCTGATCTCGTGTGAGAGCCGGATCAGCCTGCACAACGGCGGCCCGTACAAGATGGCCGACGGGCGCGAGTTGATGATCCGTGACTTCATGGACCTGGCCGAGGGCGACTACCCCTGGCTGGACGGGGTCGCCGCGCACGTGCCGTACAACTGCCTCACAGCTTCGAGAGCGAGCCCGAGTTCCAGGCCCACCATGTCTCGGGCGTCGGGCTCTACACCTCGGACGCGCTGACCGACGGCTACCAGCCGGTCGGGATGGGCAGCCGGGAGGAACTGGTGCGCACTTTCCATGAGCTCACCGAGAAGATGCGCGCGGCGATGGACGGGCTGTGGCGCCGGATCGCGGCGTGGTCGCGAGACGAGATGCTGGACGCGGGTGCGATCGTCTACTTCTCCATCTTCAAGGACCTCGCGCACATCGCCGGCGTCTACGACGTGGCGGACTGGATGCTCATCGACGAGCGGGCGCACAAGTTCAAGCCGCTGCTCAACGACGAGTACTCCCGCGACGCGCTGGTCCAGCTCTGCGTCGGGATGATGAACAACCACCGGCTGGCCGAGCACACGCTGATGCAGCACGGCAACGACCAGGCCCGGCTGTACACCCTCGTCCCGTACGACGTCCTTAACGGCACGCCGTACGTGCCGACCTCGGGTCCGATCCGGCCCGGCGACAGCGTGCTCCTTCGCAAGAATGACCGGTACCGAACGTCGAAGGGCGTGCTCGGCCTCGGCGAGTACAACCGCCTGGCCCGCGAGTCGGTTCCGGGCACGCACGGCGAGGGCCGGCGCTTCCTGTGTGAGACCTGGGTGAAGTACAACGCCGGCACGGCGGAGGCGGACGAGCTGTACACCCTCGAGCAGGGGTACTCCCGGACGCTCGCGGGACGCGGCTCGAGCCTGACCGGTGCGGACATCCTGGACGTTCGGGCGGGAACCCGGCGGCGACACCCCGGCGCCGACGAGGTCCTGCACGCGCTCGCGGTAGTGAAGAAGGGCACACTCGCGCACGTGGCCGAGCTGCTCGGGGCGGATAAGACCGCTGTCGCCGCGGTGATGGCGAGGTCGGTCGCCGTGGGGCACGTCGTGGAAGCCGGTGACCACGTCCTGCTGTCACCGTTGGCCAGGCTGGCCGCCGCGGCCAACTGCGGCCGGCTGTACGCGACGGTCCGGGACAGCAAGCCCTTCCACGTGACCATGGAGGAATTCGAGCGGCTCAACGCTGAGCTGAAGGCGGTGATGTCGCAGTGGCAGGTCCGGGGCGTCGCGGGCGATCATGTGCCGAACGACCACGCCGATGCCGCGTACGACGAGAAAGTGATCGACGCGCTGGGCTCGGTGCATGAGACCGTTGAAGGCATCCTCGACAGGTTCGCGGACGAGGTTCCGCGGTTGGCCGTCTACCGGGATCGACTGACCTCGGCCCTGGAGCAGGCCGAGGACGGCGAGGTGTCCTGGGTCAGCGACGTGACCATCGCGAGCTATCACACCGTGTGGTTCGAGCTACACGAGGATCTGCTGCGAATGCTTGGTCAGGAGCGTCACGAATGAGCGCGACCACGATGCCCTCCCCGATCGTGCGACTGGATGCTGTCACCGAACTGCCGGAGCGTGCGCTCGTCGGTGGCAAGGCGTGGAGCATCGCCCGGCTCGCCGCCCGCGGACTGCCCGTACCGCCGGCGTTCGTGATCCCCACCTGGGCGTGCCGGTACTACCGCGAGCACGGCGACATGGAACCCGGCCTCGAAGAGGCGATCTGCCAGGAGTTCCGCTGGCTGGCCGGCCAGACCGGGCGCGGGCCCGGTGGCGAGTCCCCGCTGCTCGTCTCGGTGCGGTCCGGTGCGCCGATCAGCATGCCGGGGATGATGGACACGGTCCTCAACCTCGGGATGGGGCGCACCGCCGCGCAGAAG
>WNFJ01187548.1_pt3 | contig 18012 bp, 16 predicted proteins | sample 5400461 | NCBI WGS metagenome assembly WNFJ01 (sample SAMN13153349, study PRJNA577476) | soil metagenome | isolation source: 115 cm saprolite on Douglas fir-dominated hillslope | place: USA:California | collected 2013-09-17 | reverse complement strand
TGCATCCCCACCGCCGGCTCGACCACCTCGCGCAGAATCGCCGCCGGCTCCCGCTGCGCCAGCTCTTCGATCTCCATCCCGCCGTGGGGATGGGCCACGACCACGATCCGCTCCCGCTTGCGGTCCAGCACCAGCCCCACGTACAGCTCGCGCGCGATCGTCACCGCTTGCTCGACCAGGAGGCGGTGTACGGGCAACCCCTCCGGCCCGGTCTGTGCCGTGGTGAGCGTGGTGCCCAGCAGATCCTTGGCGGCCTGGCGCACGTCGGCGTCGCTGGCGCAGTGCCGGATGCCCCCCGCCTTGCCGCGCGCCCCCGCGTGGATCTGGGCCTTCACCACCCAGCCACTGCCGCCGATCTCGGCGGCGCGATAGACGGCCTGTTCCGGGCTGTAGGCGACCCCACCCTTGGGCACGGGCACCCCGAAGCCCGCCAGCAACTCCTTGGCCTGATACTCGTGCACGTCCACCGGATCAGGCCCGGCTCGCGGCCAGCGGCGACGGCGCCGCCGCGCGGCGGGCGATGGCGGCGGCGATCGCGACCACGTTCCGGGCCAGCCGCGCCGACGCGGCGTCGATCATGCGGCCGTCGAGCTGCGCGGCGCCGCGGCCCGCCCGGGCCGCCTCGTCCAGGGCGGTGAGGATGCGCCGCGCCCGCTCCACCTCGGCGGGCGGTGGGGTGAACACTTCGTTGGCGAGCGCGATCTGCGACGGGTGGATGGCCCACTTCCCCTCGTACCCGAGCGCCGCGGCGCGGCGCGCGGCGGCACGATACCCCGCCGCGTCCTGGAAGTCGCCGTAGGGACCGTCGATCGGGCGCAGCCCATAGGCGCGGCACGCCGTCACCACGCGCGCGAGTGCGGCGTGCCACTGGTCGCCGGGGTAATCGGGATTGGTGCCCCCGATGCTCACCGTGCGGGCCCGCAGGCTCGCCGCGAGGTCGGCCACGCCGAAATGCAGCGCCTCGAGCCGGGGGCTCGCCTGCGCGATCGCGTCCACGTTGGCGAGCCCCAGCGCCGACTCAATCAGCACCTCGATCCCGATGCGGTGCGCGATCCCGCGGGCGGCCTCGATCTGCGTCAGCAGCGCGTCGACGAGATAGACGTCTGCTGGCACGCCGACCTTGGGAACGAGCACGCTGTCCAGTCGCTGCCCCGCCGACTCAACCACCTCGATGAGGTCGCGGTACATGTACGGCGTGTCGATGCCGTTGATCCGCACACACACCGTCTTGTCGCGCGCCCGCCAGTCGTACTCGAGCAGCCCGGCCACGACCTGGCGGCGGGCCGGCTCCTTGTCGGCCGGCGCCACCGCGTCCTCGAGATCCAGGAAGACGTAGTCCGCTTCGCTCGCGAGCGCCTTGGCGAAGAGGGCAGGCTGCGAGCCCGGCACGGCCAGCTCGCTGCGCTGCACCCGGGGATGTACCGAGTCGTGGCGAGTGTGACTCATGCCCGCGCCGCCGCCGGGGGCGCCGCGGCCTGGCCCGGGCCCGGCCGCGCGGGGTCTGGCGCCGGCGCCGTGGGCGCCCCCGCCGCGAGCGGCGCCGCGGTGCTACGATAGTGCTCCGCCGCCGCCGCCACCCCGGCCCCGAGCGTCACCTTGATGCCGACGTCGCGCATCGCCATCTCCGCCCCCGCGAGCGCCCCCAGCAGCATCAGCTCATTCAAGTCGCCCAGATGGCCGACGCGGAACAGTTTCCCCGCCAGCCGCCCCAGGCCCGCACCGAGCGCCAGGTTGTAGCGGCGGAAGGCGACATCGATCACCTCTGCGGCGTTGACGCCCTCCGGCACGAGGATCGCGCTCACCGTATCGGAATACCACTGCGGCGCCCGGGCGCACAGTTTCAAGCCCCATGCCCGCACCGCCGCGCGGACGCCCTCCGCCAAGCGGTGGTGACGGGCAAAGATGGCCTCGAGCCCCTCTTCGAAGATGACCGCGAGCGACTCCCGCAGGCCGTACAACAGCGGGATCGACGGCGTGTAGGGGAAGTAGCCGGTCGCGTTCGCCTTCAGCATGTCGCCGAAGTCGAAGAACGCGCGAGGGCACTTGGCCTGCTGGCGCGCGGCGAGGGCTTTGGGACTGGCGCATACGATGCCGAGGCCCGCCGGCAGCATCAACCCCTTCTGCGACCCCGTGATCGCGAGATCGACCTGCCACTCGTCCATCCGGAAGTCGAGCGAGCCGATCGAGCTCACGCCGTCCACGTACAACAGCGCCGGATGCTGGGCCGCGTCGAGCGCCAGTCGCACGGCCGCGACGTCGCTCGTCACGCCCGTGGCGGTCTCGTTGTGGACGATCAGCACCCCCTTGATGTCGTGCTGGCGGTCGTCGGCCAGGATCTCCGCGATGCGCGCGGCGGGCGCGCCTTCGCCCCACTCGACGTCGAGGATGTCGACCCGCAGCCCGTGGCGCTGGGCGAGGTCGATCCAGAGGTGGCTGAACTGCCCGTAGCGAGGCGCGATCACGCGATCGCCGGGCGAGCGCGTATTGACCAGCGCCGCCTCCCAGCCGCCCGTCCCCGTCGCAGGAAAGAGGAAGGGCTGCCCCGCCGTGGTCTTGAAGACGCGCTTGAGATCGCGGAACAGCCCCGTCGTGAGCTCGGGGAAGACGGACGAGCGGTGATCCTCCATCGCGCGGTCCATGGCGCGCAGGATCCGCTCGGGCACGTTGGTCGGACCGGGAACAAACAGGAAGTGGCGGCCGGGCATAGACATCCTCGGGACGCGGGGAAAAAACAGAGCGAGAACCACCGGCTCTCGCTCAAGATACAGTCGCGAAGCTACTCGGCGACCCCGCGAGCGCAACCATCCGAACGGGTGGGACCGGGCCGCCTGCCCCGGCGGGACCGCGCGGCCGCGTCGAGCCCCCGCCCGCCCCGGCCCGGAGCCCGCCAGCAAAACGGGCCCCGGTCACTCGACCGGGGCCCGCCTGCCGCGGGTGCGGCGTCCGCCCGGGCGCCTCTAGCCGCCGCTCAGGCGCGATCCGTCCAATCGATGACGTAGCTGTTGCCGCATTCGTAACACTTCACTTCCTTCGGTTGCCCCAGGACGTGCTGCCGCTTATGGCAGCCGGGACACACCAGGTGCGGCTCGTGCACCACGCTCCACGCCTTGGGCCGGTCGCGGCGGATTTCGAGGTTCTCCTTCGGGACCCGCACCTCCACTTGATGCACGTCCACCACCACCCAGGGCTGGCCCGCGTCCTCCACGACGCGGTACCAGGCGCCGCGGCGCAAGCCTTCCCTTTCGGCCCGGTCGCCGCGGGTGCGGGCCCATCCGATGTTGGTCATCACACTACTCCCGTTCCTCCGGACTCCGGTCCCGCACGAGCACGAGGATGGCCGCCTGCGGGACGACGAGATACTTCGTGCCCTCGAACGTGATCTCCACCGCCGCCTTGCGAAAGAACAAGGCGTAGTCGCCGGGCCGCGCCTGCATCGGCAGATACTTGACGTCGGGGCCGCGGATCTTCCACGGCTCGTCGTCCATGCTGGCGGGCTCGGTCATCGGGGTGCCGGGCCCCGTCGCCACGATCCGCCCACCCTGGACCTGCCGCGTCTCGACCGCGGTGGGCGGCAAATAGAGCCCCACGTTGGTGCGCTCTTCTCCCTCCTCGGGCGCGATGAGCACCCGGTCCCCCACGACGATCAGACGCTTGGGAGCCTCGTCCGGCATGGGCTCCAGTATATCACCCTCCTCGGCCCGGGGGGAGATTTTGGGTGTCGGCGGGACGCCGCAGGCACGAATCGTGATGCAGATCACGCTCGCCGCTTGACAGATCAGAACGCCTCACTATTAATGCGCCCCGGCCGCACAGTCACCGCGAGCCGCCGCGGTACGCACGGCGATCACCGCATCCGGGCCCGGTACGGGGATCACCCGCCCGCGTCTCCCTGGAGGTGAGCAGCATGCTCCTGTCCCTGCAGCAAGGTCTCCCGGACCGGGAAACCATTCGGATGGTCCTCTCGGGCTTCACGTGGATCATCGACTGGCAGAAGCTGCTGCTGGGCTTCGCCGTCACGGGCAACACCCTCGGCGTGATCGTGCTCAAGGGGGTGTTCATTCTCTTGCCCAGCGCCCTGCTGGTCGCGGCGATGTGGTGCACCATGGCGGCCCTGTATTCCCTGCCGTTCCGCCTGGCGCGCACGAGCGCTCTGCTCACGGCGCTCCTCATGTCCTGGTGGGACGCGGGGCGCATGGTGTGGTTCTACTGGGCGGGGCTGGTGCGCTTCGCCGTCGTGCTGCTCGGCTGGGTGTGGGGCCTCTTGAAGCTCGCTGGCTCGATGTTCCTCAGGCTGATGAAGTACATCTTCACGCGGCCGCTCGCGCTGCTCGACTGGGCCACGCATCAGTACTTCCAACCCGGCGTGCCATGGTTGGCCTTCATCTTTATCGTGGTTTGGGCCTGCCTCGAGGCCACGATCTTCACGTTCACGCTGCGGCCGCTCGTCAGCGAGGTCATGGCCGATCTGACCGGAGGCGAGATCTCGCCGTTCTGGGTGAGCGTCATTCTCTGGCCCTTCCTCGTCATCCTGATCGCCGGGAGCTTCGCGGCGATCCAAGCGCTCTCGGACGCCATCAAGGCGAAGAACACGACCCAGATCATCACCACGGCGGTGTTCGAAGGATTCGTGATGTTCTTCGAGGTAATGTTCCTGTACCGCGAACTGATCGACGCCATTACCCCGTGGATCGCCCAACAGACAGGCTTCCAGCTCGGCTTCTTTTCGACCCTGGCGTTCGCCTCGTTCGGGTGGGTGGGCGTCCGCGCCATGACGTGGTTCCTGTTCGGGCGGTTCGGCACCCCCGCCCTGCTCGGTATTCTCGGCCGCCAGAAGATGGAGGGCACGGGGATGGCGGGCTCGGGTACGCCCGCGATCGAGCCGGAGTTCTGGAAGGGGCCGATCGACGCGCTGAAGCGCGAGGCCGAGTGGTTCAAAAAAGAAGGCCGCGAGGTGTTCGAGCTGCTCTCGCTGCCGGTGATGCAGATCCTCGCCGCGGCGGTCAACTTCGCCGTCGTCGTGGTGCTCGGGCACCCGACCTTCACGCTACCGTTCCGCAACCTCGATCAGCTGCTCGCCAGCACGCCGATGCTCACCCATAGCGGCAAGCACGTGGTGCCGGGAGGCGCCGCGTGATGGCCCGCTCGCGTGGCTCCGCGCTGCTACTCGGGGCGCTCGTGGCGGCGGGCTGCACCGCGCCAGGGAACAAGCAGCCGAGCAAACCGTCCAACTGGACGATGGTCGTCGGCATCGACGTGAGCGGGTCGTTTCGGAACCAGTACGAGGACGCCATCCAATTCGCGGCCCAGTACATCTACGCGCACGTCAACGGTCTGGGCGGGCTGCGGGTCCCTACCTCGCTGTTCGTGGCCGGGATCGGCGGCGAGCGGCCCAACGAGCCGAAGGCCTTCCACCCCATCAATGACTTTGCCGGGCGCACGCCGGACCAGATCGCGGCCGACCTGCGCGTCTGGTTCAAGCCGCTGGACGCGTTCACCGACTTCAACGTGTTCTTCAAACAGGTCGCCGTCCTGGTGAAGGAGCGCGGGCTGATCCTCGCGCCGATCAACTTGGTGCTCCTGAGTGACGGGATTCAGGACGTCGGCGCGCGGCTCTCGCCCGGCAGCAGCCCCATCGCCCAGATCGACCTCGCCCCGCTCGAGTTCCTCTCGCGCAGCGTGACCGTGCGACTCCTGTACGCCTCACCCACGGTGGACGACCTCTGGAAGCGGCTCATCCGTCGCAAGCGGGTACGGCTCTGGACGGTCGAAACCCCCGTCATGGTCGGGTGGCACCGTCAGGTGAAGGCCGGTGTGTCGCTCGCGGATCAAGAGAGTCTGTGGAAGTGGGTGCGGGACAACGTGGACTTCCGCGCCCGCGGCGGCGTGCTCTAAGCCACCGCGATTCAACCCCGCGGCGTCTTCCGCCGCGTCCAGGCCCCGCCGTTCTGGGGAGACTCCGGTGGTCGCCGCTAGGCGCAGTAGCGGTCGAACGCCGCCGTCAGGTCGGCCGCGATCTCCTGCGCCGGCCGGCCCTCGATGCTCCGCCGCTCCAGCATAAAGACGAGCTTCCCATCCTTGAAGAGCGCCATTTGGGGAGAGGACGGCGGGTACCCGGTGAAATAGCTCCGGGCCTGCGCCGTGGCGTCGCCGTCCTGCCCGGCGAACACCGTGAGCAGCCGCGCCGGACGCCGGGGATGCTGGAGCGCGAGGGCGGCGGCCGGCCGCGCGTTGCGGGCGGCGCACCCGCACACCGAGTTCACCACGACGAGCGTCGGGGCCGCCGCGGCGGCGAGCTCCGCGTCCACCTCGGCCGGGGTGCGCAGCTCCTGGAAGCCGAGTCGCACGAGTTCGTCGCGCATCGGCTGGACGAAACGGGGATCGTATAACGGCATCTCGGTCGTGGCCATGGGTCGACGCTCGCGCTCGGGGTCCCGCAATTATACCCCACGCCGGCCCCCCGGGCTCCCCCCTCCCGCTAGGTCGATCCCCCCGCCTCGCGGTGCGGCCCAGGGCGCCGGCGACGGGCGGCGTGCCCTCTGGCGCCGCCCCGGGGCGCGTCGCGATTCTTCGGGAGCCCGTCCCACCGCTGCCCTACGGGCCCGGAGGTTCGCGCGTGCGGGTGCTGATCGTGGAAGACGACCCCGAGCTGGCCGCGCTCATCGGCGACGGCCTGCGAGCGCAGCGCATCGACTCGACGCGGGCGACCACCTTCCCCGAGGGACGGGACCGGGCCGCACTGGCCGACTACGACGTGATCATCCTCGACGTAAGGCTGCCCGGCGGGACCGGGTTCGACTTGTGCGCGGAGCTACGCCGGCGCGGTATCACCACGCCGGTCCTCATGCTCACGGCGCTCGATGCGGTGGACGACCGCGTGCGCGGGCTCGAGGTCGGCGCGGACGACTATCTCACCAAGCCGTTCGCCTTTCGCGAGCTCGTGGCGCGGCTCAAGGCGTTGGCGCGCCGCCGCCCCGCCCTGGCACCGTCCCGGTACCGCATCGCGAACCTGGACGTCGATCTCGCGTCCCGCGCGGTGCGCCGCGATGGGCGACCGATCACGCTCAGCGCCAAGGAGTTCGCCTTGCTCGAGCTGTTCGTGCTGCACGCCGGCCAGGTGCTCGATCGCGCGACCATCACGGCGCACGTGTGGGACGACAACCACGACCCCTTCGTCAATGTCCTCGAGGTGCTGGTGGGTCGGCTGCGCCGGAAAATCGACGATGGCTTCGAGCCCAAGCTGATCACCACGCTGCGCGGGGCGGGCTACCGCTTCGGCCCGTGAGCCGATCCCGGTGAGCGAGCTGGGCCGGCTGCGGCTGCGCCTCACGTTCTGGTACGCGGGGATCTTCACCGTCATCCTCGGGTTGCTGGGTGCGGGACTGTTCGCCGTGATCCGCCACCAGATCGCGCGCCAGCTCGATACGTCCCTGCAAGCGGCCACGGCGGCCCTGATGCAGGCCGCGCGGATTCGCGAGGTCGAGCGCGCCCACGCCAAGGGCGCCGTGGTCGATGCGGTGGACGAGTTGCACATCCCCGACCGCTCGCTCTATCTGCTCGACTCGCTGGCGCGGCCCATCAAGCCGGAGCAGGTGGCCCCCTGGATTCAAGCGGCCGCCCGCGAGGCCGCCGCCATCGGGCGGGCGGACCGCGATCGCAGCGCTCCCGGCGAGCACGCCCTGCGCCTCCACGCCGAACGGTTCCGCGGCACCGCGGGCACCGCCTACGTCGCCGTGGCGGTCGCCGACCGGGTCGAGCTGGAAGATCAGTACGCCTCGCTCATCGCCGCCTTCGGGGCGGCGGCGCTCGCGGGCCTCCTCCTCGTGGCGGGCGGCGGCTCCGTGCTGGTGCGCCAATCCACCGCGCCGATCGAACGGTCCATGGCGCAGATGCGCCGCTTCATGGCCGACGCGGCCCACGAGCTCCGCACGCCCATCACGATCCTCCGGACGCGGGCCGAAGTCGCGCTCGGGCAGGAGCGCGAGCCGGGCGGCGACGCCGCCACGCTCGGGGCGATTGCGCGCGAGGCGGCGCGCCTGGGAGCCATCGTGGGGGACCTGCTGACGCTGGCGCGCGTCGAAACGGGCGAGCGACCCGTGGCGCGCCAGCCGCTCTTCTTGGACGACGCCGCCGCGGGCGCCGTGGACGCCGCCCGCGCGCTCGCGGCCAGCAAGGGCGTCACGCTCGAGGTCGGCGCCTTCGATGAGGCGAAAATCGTGGGCGACCCGACGCTCGTTCGCCAGCTGTTGCTCATCGTGCTCGACAACGCCATCAAGTTCACGCCCGCGAGCGGTCACGTGGGCCTCAACGTCTCGACGGCGGACGGGCGGGCCGACGTCGTCATCACGGACACGGGGATCGGTATCCCGGCCGAGCAGCTGCCCCACGTCTTCGAGCGGTTCTACCGCGGCGACCCGGCGCGACACCAAGCCGACGGAGCGGGCCTGGGCCTCGCCATCGCGCGCTGGATCGCCGAGGCGCACGGCGCGCGCATCACGCTCACCTCGGAGCCGGGCCGCGGCACCCGGGTCACGATCGCGTTCCCGCTGGCGCCGTAGCGCCCCCCGCGTCCCGGGTCGCCAGCCTGTACTGGCGGCCGCGAATCGCGATCAGAAAGGTCGGCACCGCGAACAGCGTGATCGGGGTCGAGAGCGTCAACCCGCCGATCACGGCCAGCGCGAGCGGCCGCTGCAACTCGCTCCCCGCGCCGAGGCCGAGCGCCAGGGGTAACAGGCCGAACAGCGTGCATAACGTCGTCATCAGGATCGGACGCAGCCGCACCCGGGCGGCCTCGCGGATCGCGACCTCCAGCGCGACGCCTTCGTCCCGCATCCGCAGCTTCGTGAAGTCGAGCAGAATAATCCCGTTCTTGACGATCAGCCCCACGAGCAAGATCAGGCCCATGAACGACGAGACGTTCAAGCCCGCCCCCGTGACGAGCAACAGCGCGAGGGCGCCCACGAACGAGACCGGCGCGGCGAGCAGCACGACCAACGGCTCGACGAACGACTCGAACTGCACCACCATCACGCCACAGACGCTCAACACGGCGATGGCGAGGACGAGCAGCAACGCCCGGAATGCGTCCTGCTGGCTGGCGTACTGGCCGCCCAACGCGATCCGCACCCCGGCGGGCGGTGGCTGGGCGGCGAGCACCCGCTGCACGTCGCCCATCACCCCGCCGAGCGAGCGGCCGCTCACGTCGGCGGTCATCGCGATCATCTGCTGCTGGTTCTCGCGGTCCAAGCCGAGGCGCGACGAGGCGGGCTCGAAGCTCGCGAGCGTACCGAGCGGCGTGATGCGCCGCGCCCGCGGTCCGAGCACCGGCAGCGCCCGCAGCCGCAGCGGGTCGTAGCGCACCGAGTCCGGGGCGCGCACCCGCACCGGGATCGGCCGGTCACCGAGCCGCACTTCGCCTGCCGGCGCGCCCAGCAACGCCGCGCTCACGGCGCTACCCAGGTCGACCGGCGTGAGGCCGATGCGGTCGCCCTCGGCCTGGTTCACCCGCATCATCAGCTCCGCCGCCGGCTCGCTCACGCCGTTGTACAGGTCGGCCAGGCCCGCCACCCGCTGCAGCTCGGGCGCCAGCCGCCGGGCATACGCTTCCAGCGTGTCGAGCTGCTCCCCGAATAGCTTGATTTCGACGGGGCGCGCCGAGCCCGCCAGGTCGTTGATCATGTCCGAGAGGATCTGCACGAACTCGATGTGGAGCCGGGGGACCGCCGCGGCCAGCTTGGCGCGCAGCTCGTCCATCACGGCGAAGATGTCGCGCGCCCGCGCGCGGCGCGGGCGCAACCGCGCCACGATGTCGCCCCGGTTCTGCTCGGTGGCGTAGAGCCCGAGCTCCGCGCCGGTGCGGCGCGAGGTGCCCGTGATCTCGGGGGCGGCGGCCAGCAGGCGCTCGGCTATCCCCACCTCCCGGTTCGTCTCCGTGAGCGCCGTCCCGCCCGGCGTGAAGTAATCGAGCACGAACGCTCCCTCGTCCATCTCGGGGAGGAAGCCGGTCCCCACCAGACGCCACAACCCGAGACCCGCGAGCGCGAGCAGCACGGCCGCGACGGCCAGCCGGCGCGGATGGTGCAGCACCGCGACGAGGGCGCGCTCGTAGCGAGAGCCCAGCGCATCGAGCGCCCGCTGGATCCGGACCAGCGGCCCGCTCGCCACCGCCGCGACTTCCTGCGCCGTCACGAACTGCTCGGCCAGCAGTGGGATGATCGTCAGGGCGAGCCCGAGCGACACGAGCACCGCGACGGTAAGCGTGGTGGCGAGCGCGGCAAAGAACTGCCCCACGACACCCTGGAGGAGCCCCAGGGGAAGAAACACCACCACCGTCGTGATCGTGGACGTCGTGACGGGCCAGATCAGCTCCTGCACCGCCGCGCCGATCGCGCCGCGGCGGCCGGGTGTGAGCGCGAGATGGCGCGCGATGTTCTCGGTGATCACCACCGCGTCGTCGATGACGAGCCCGATGGCGATGGCCATCGCACCGAGCGTCATCAGGTTGAAGGACTGCCCCAGCAGACTCATGACGAAGACCGTGATGGCCAACGTCAAAGGAATCGAGGTGGCGCTGATCGCCGTGATCCGCCCGTGGCGCAGAAAGGCCAACAGCACCAGCACGGCGAGCGCCGCCCCGACGAGCATCGCGTCCCGCACGGCGCGGACGGCGTCGCGCACCAACGCCGCCTGGTCGTACACCGGTTTCAGATGGACGCCCGGCGGCAGGGTGGGTGCCAGCGCCCGCGCGATCGCGGCCACGCTGTCCGCGATCGCCAGCGTGTTGCCCCCGACCTGGCGCGCGATGTTGAGCAGGGCCGCCGGCCGGCCGTCGCCCGCGATGATGCGCACGTGGTCCGACGTCCCGAGTTGCACCGTCGCGAGATCCCGGACGCGCAGGCCGTTGCGCACGACGACGGCGCCCACATCGTCCGCGCTGTGCGCCTCTTGGTCGGTCACGATCAGATACTGCCGATAGTCCTGCGCGACGCGGCCGACCGCTTGCACGGTGATCCCCTGCCGAATCGCATCGGCGAGATCCGTGTAGGTGAGGTCCGCGGCGGCGAGCCGCGTGGGGTGGGCGATCACCTCCATCTCGCGCACATCCGAGCCCTGCACGTCCACGCGCCCCACCCCTGGCACCCGCGAAAGGAGGGGCTTGATCCCGTAGCGGGCGATGTCGTACAGCGTCGCGGGGTCGCCCCCCTCGAGGTTGTAGGACAGGATGGGGAAGAGGGAGGGGGCGAGTCGCTCGACTTGGAGGTCGAGATCGGTGGGGAGCTGCCCCTGCACCTGGCTCACGCGGGCCCGCACCAGCTGCAGGGCATAGGCCATGTCGGTACCGGGCGCGAACGTGACTTGCAGCTGGGCGGCACCGCGGATCGAGTGGGACCGCACCCGCGTCACCCCGGGGACCACGCTCACCGCCTCCTCGAGCGGTCGCGTGATGCTGAAGACCACCTGCCGCGCCCCCAGGGTCGACCCCTCGGCCACCACGGTGATGCGAGAGAATTCGAGCTCGGGATAGATCGCCGACGCGAGGCGCAGGGCCGCCCCGACCCCGGCCGCGCTCACCAGCGCCACTACGAGATAGATGAACCGTCGCTGGCGCGTCAGGAGATCGAACAGCGTCACTGCGGCGCCCGCACGATCTTGGCGCTGTCCTCGACGCCGTAGGCGCCGCTCGTGACCACGATCTCGCCGGCGGCGAGCCCCCGCACGATCTCCACGCGCGCCTCGCTCCGCGCTCCGACGGTGACGACCCGCGCGTGCGCCACGCCCGCCGTATCGACGACGAACACCTGATACCCGTCGCCCGCCGGCACCAGCGCCTCGACCGCGACCGTGACCGCACGGAGGTGCACCGCCGTCACGATCCGGCCGAACACCGCTTCCCCGATCTCGAGCGGCCGCGCCCGGTGGAGCAGGCGGGCGCGCACCGGCACGGCGCGCGCCACGGAGTCAATGGCGGCCCCGACCCCCGTCACCACCCGTTCCCCCAACAGCTCGCCCCCGACGCCCTCGCCCGCGGTCACGGTCACGGAGTCGCCGCGGCGGATGCGCGCCGCGTCCCCGGGCGTCACGCCGAACGCGATGTCCAGGGCGGCGGGATCGGCGACGGCGACAAGCGGTTGGCTGGGGTCGACCGAAGCGCCGAGCACGGCGCTCATGCGCGTCACCACCCCGGCGAGCGGGGCTCGCAGCGTCGCCAGTTGTTGCGCCCGGTGGGCCGTGACCGCGGCCACCTGGGCCTGCGCGAGATCGGCGGCGGCCTGGTCGGCATCCTTCTGGGGCAGAATCCCCGCCTGCACGAGCCGCGTCGCCCGGGCGGCGCCGTGCTGGGCGCTCTCGAGCGCCGCAGCGGCGCTCCGGGCCGCGGCGTCGAACGGCGCGCGCTCGAAGGCGATCAGGCTGTCGCCTTCCGCCACGCGCTGCCCCGGCGCGACGAAAATCCCCGCGACCCGGGTCGGGGCGGGCGCGGCGAGCTCCGCGAACCGCCCGGGCCGGGGCACCACCGTGCCGATGGCGCGCACCGTCTCGGCAAACGGCTGCACCGTGGCGGGCGCCGTGGCGGCGCCCACCACGGCCGGGATTTCGCTCGCGCCGGCGGCCTCGCTCGCGTCGCGGCCGCGGCAAGCGGCGCCGACGGCGGCGCCGGCGGCGAGGAGCGCCAGCCACGAGAGCTGCCAGGTCATGATTCGACGGCGGCGGAGACGAGGCGCACGGCGGCGGCGGCGGCGTCGGCCGCCGCCACGTCATCGATATAGCGGCCCAGCGCGTCCCGGGCGTTGCGCTGCGCCTCGAGCACGCTGGCGAGCGCCACCGCCCCTTCGCCATACGCTTGCAACGCCATCGCGGCCACGCGGTTGGCACTCGCGAGCAACCTCCGGTCGCGGGCGAGCCGCGCCATCGCGGCGGCGAGCGCGCGCGCCGCCCGCGCCCGCGCCGCCGCCGCCTGCCGCGTCACCAGATCGAGATTGGCCCGCGCGCGATCGCGGGCCGCCGCGGCCTGCGCCACCTCGCCGCCGTTGCGGTTGAACAGCGGGAGCGCGAGCGACACGCCCAGCGCCGGCAGGAGCCCCGCCTGCGACGGGTCGCCGTTGTCAAACCCGACCTGGAGCCCCGGTGCGGGGAGCACGTTGCGGTGCGCCAGCGTCACCGCTCGTTCTTCGGCGGCCAAGCTTGCCGCCGCCGCGGCGACGGGCAACGGCTCGCCCCCCGCGCCCGTGAGCGTGTCGGGCGGCGGCGCGAGCGAGTCTACGAGTGCGATCGTGGGGACGTCCGCGGGGAGCCCCATCGCGAACTGGACCGCCAGCAGCGCCTCCACCGCCGCGAGCGAGTCATCGGCGGCGACGTTCTCAAGCTGGCCCGCGTTGACCTCCGCCAGCCGCACGTCCAGCTCGCTCACGTCCCCCACCGCGCGCCGCAGCTGCGCTATCGCGAGCAGGCTATCGCCGTCCCGCGCCGTGTGACGCGAGAGCCGCGCGTGAGCCAACGCCGCGAGCGCCCGGGTGTACGTGGTGTCCGCATCAAACCGGATCGCGGCCTGCTCGAACGCGAAACCGTAGCGCGCGGCGTCCCGCGCCGCCGCCGCGGCCCCCACGCGCGCCGAGCGCAGCCACGGCAGGTCGAGCGGCACCGTCGCTAGGAGATGGTAGTGCGGGATGTCTTTCGTGTAACTCGCCGACAGCGATGGATTGGGATACAACCGGGCGGCGTGCAGCGCCCCGGCCGCCGTCGCCGTGTCGGCGCGGCCCAACGCGGCGCGCGCACCGCGCTCCAGTGCCGCCGCCACGACTTGCGCGCGCGTCACTGGTTGCTGCGCGACGAGCGAAGGGCGCAGTGCCGGAGCCGCGAGCGCGACGACCGCGGCGAGGCGCACGACTGAATGGCAGCGGCAGCAGCGCACAACCCGTCCCGGCAATGCCAGGGTGAGTGAGGGAGAGCGGTTGTCGCAAAGCTAGTCCGCCAACCTGTCAGGACGATGACACCGCGGAAGGATCGTGACGCCGGAGGGCGGCTCGGCGCCGCCCTACGCCTCTCGGTCGAGGGAGCCCACCTGGCTCCCGGTCGGCTCCGCTCAGCAAAACCACGGCTCGGTGAGGCGCGCCGGCACCGGACGCTCGGGCGGCGGTGCGCGGAACGGGCCACCCGGTAGGGGCCGACCGGCGCGGCGCGACGCGAGCCCGCGCACCCGCTGGAACGTCACCGCCGCATCCACGCCCGCCGCCGCCCCGGCCTCGACCAGCGCCGCGACGGCCACCTGGAGCTCGTCCATGCGCGGGTCGGGATGGGTCCAGCGATAGCTGAACGCGGCCGGGTCGAGCGCACCGAGGAACGGGCGCATCCCCTGCCGCGCGAGCAGCCGCGAGCCGGGCGGCACGAGCAGGCGGATGCTCAATTGCACGGGATCGACATGGTCAATCAGCGCCGCGGCGGCCACGAAGTCCAGCAGGTCGACGTAGTCCGCCAGCGTCGCCCAGGGGGTAAACGGCACGAACGAGGGACGCAGCGCGATCCCCGCCCCGCGCAGCACGGCCAATGCCACGGACACGTCGGCGCGGGTGTGGCCCTTCTCGAGCTGCGCGAGCACCACATCGGACAGCGACTCCACCGCCGACACGACGAAGAGACAGCCCGTCGCCCCGAACTCCGGGAACAAGGCGCGATGGCGGATGATGTGCTCGATCTTGGCGGTGAAGTCGTAGCTGAGCTCCGGAAACTCGGCGTGCAGCGCCTGCGTGAGCCGCACGGCGTGGCCCGGGCCGTTCAGGAAATCGGGATCGCCGAACGTCACGTGGCCCGCCCCGGCCGCCACCAGTTGCCGCACGTCCGCCAGCACGACGTCCCGCGGCACCGCAAAGAAGCGCCCGCCGTACACCGGCGGGATCGGGCAGTGCAGACAGCCGTGCAAGCAGCCGCGGCTGGCTTCGACGTAGCCGGCCGGCGTGCGCCGCCCGTCGCGGGCGAGGCTCACGTAGCGCGCGAGCCCCGGCAGCGACGCCCGGCTGGGCAGCGGGTAGGCGAGCCGCTCGAGCGAGGGCGCGGGCGCCACCGGCTCCGCTCCCGCCGCGAGCCGCTCGGCCAGCCGGACGAGCGCTTCTTCCGACTCCCCGCCGAGCACGGCGTCGGCGCCCTGCTGTCGCAAGTAGTCGGCATTGAGCAGCGCGTACAGGCCGTGGAACACGACGCGGCAGGTCGGATTGAGCGCCCGGACGCGCGCGGCGGCGCGCACGCCCAGCCGCAACGCCGTGTGCATCGGGACCGCGATGGCCACGAGCCGGGCGCGGCGGACCTTGTCGACCGCCAGGGGCTCTACGGCGAGGTCGAGTGTGTCGGGCGCGTAGCCGGCCCGCTCGAAGAACGCGCAGGGCCAGGCGGCACCGAGCGGCTGGTGGCCGAGCTCGTAACAGGACACGAGGAGAACGGCGCCGGGCGCGCGCCACGCCGCCCCTGACGCCCCGCCCGCGTCACCGCCCCCGGTCTGCCGCCGCGCTACGCTCGTCATTTCTTGAGGAACGCCTGCAACGCCGCGCGGAAGTCGGGGGTCGTGCGGCTCACCGCGTTGACGTCGGCGCCTAGCCGCATGCTGGCGGCGAAATCCAGGCCGTCGAGCTGGTAGAACTGGCGCTTCGTGAACGCGAGCGCCGAAGCACTCGAGGCCGCGAGCGCCCGCAGCACTTCGCCTGCCTGTTCCTCGAAGTCGGAATCCTCGTACACGCGCGACACGAGCCCCAGGGCCGCCGCCTCGGTCGCCGTCAGCAGCCGGCCCGTGGCGGCGAGGTCGAAGCCCACCTTCTCGCCCACGCTGCGCTTGAGCAGCGTCATGACGATCGCGGGGACGAACCCGCGCTGCACCTCGGGATAGCCGAACTGCGCCGACTCTGCCGCCAGCACCAGGTCGCAGCCGGTGGCGAGCCCGCAGCCCCCGGCGAGGGCGCGGCCATGCACGATCGCCACCGTAGGCTTCGGCAGCGCCCGCAGTCGCACGAAGACGTCGGCGAAATGCAGGGCGGCGCGGCGGTTCTCCTCGACGCTCCGATCGGCCGAGGCGAGCAGCTCCTGGAGGTCCATACCGGCCGAGAAGTCGCGCCCCGCGCCCCGCAGCGCCAGCACTCGCGCCTCCGCATCGAGCTCGGCCCGCTCGACCAGCGCCAGCAGCGCGTCGATCATCGGCGTGTCGATCGCGTTGCGCTTCTCCGCGCGGTTCAGCGTGCCCGTGAGCACCCCGCCCTCGAGCGTGGTCAGCACCCGGTCGCTCACCGCCCCACCTCGATCTCCATGCGCAACAGCGCGGTCGAAAGCACCTTCCCCTGCGCGTCGGTCTTCAAGGAGATGGTGCCCCCGCCGTCCAGCGCGCCGTGCAGCAGGAAGTTCAGCGCGCCCAGGTTCGGCAGCTCGTAGCGTTCCACCGGACCCGTGATCATCCCCTTAAAGTGCCGCGCCACCCGAGCGGCGGTGACCTGGCGCACCAGCAGGGGATAGTCCTGCGGCTTCAAGGCGATGAGACCCACGTTCGCCGTGTCGCCCTTGTCGCCCGATCGCGCGTGCGCCAGCTCGCGCAGCGCGACCCGGCGCCCGCCGGCCCGCGCCCGCCGGCCGCCCCGCCGCGCGGCGTTCCGCCTCACACCGCCACCAGCTCGACGCTGGGCGCCACCACGTCCTTGGCGATGAGCGCCGGCCAAAAGGCGACGATTTCCTCGGGCTTGGGCCGGCCGCCGGCGAACCCGGTCGCGCTCGGTGGGCCGTTCAGGATGAGCGGCGCGATCTCGCGCGTGAACCGCTCGACCGCCGCCTTGTCCGCCGAGCGCACGCCGATGCGGAGCTGCACCTCGGGCAACTCGGCGAGCGGGACGGTGGCCCGCGCCAGCGGCCCGTGCGTCGCATCGGCCCCCAGGAACTCGGTGCGGATCGCCTCGAACCGCAGCCCCAGGCCCTGCAGCCGCTCGCGCAGCACGCGATCCGCCGCTTGGGCCTTCTGATAGGCGTCGGGCCAGGCGTAGACGAGCGTGCCCACCGCCTTATAGCCGTAGAAGTAGGCCACCGACACCTTCAGCTGATCCGTCGCCGCGCGACCGCGGACGCCTGATACTCGCACGCGATCGCGCCCCGCCGCTGCCAGCCGGATGGTGGTGAAGTCGGCGATACAATCGGGGGTGATGTAGTCGGTGGGATTGCCCAGCTCGTACACCAACTGCTCGGTGACGCCCGCAACCGTGATGCGACCGCCCGTCCCCGGATGCTTCGTGATCTCGAAGCTGCCGTCGGGGTGCGCGTCGACGATGGGATAGCCGACGTTGGCGAGGTCGGGGATGCGCTCCCAGTGGACGAGACAGTTCCCGCCGCTCGCTTGGGCGCCGCACTCGATCGCGTGCCCCGCGACCGTGCCCGCGGCCAGGAGATCCCACGCATCGGGCGGCCACCCGAACGCGTGCATCATCGGCGCGAGCGTGAGGCCGGTGTCGGTGACCCGACCCGTGATCACGATGTCCGCGCCCTGGGCCAGCGCGGCGACGATGGGCCCCGCGCCCAGATAGGCGTTCGCGGCCAGGACGCGGTCGCGCACGTCGTACAACGGACGACCCGTGTCGAGGTTGCGCAGCGCGTGGCCGCGCGCCAGCAGCCCATCGAGCCGGCCCAGCAGATCGTCGCCCGTCACCACGCCGAGACGTAGCTTCCCGGCGAGGCCTTGCGCTCGCGCCGCCTCGGCCACCGCCTGGGCGCAGCCGCGCGGGTTCACCCCCCCGGCGTTGGCGGTCACCCGAATACCCCGCTCCACGATGGTGGGCAGCAGCCGCGCCATCAGGGGGACAAAATCCGTGGCGTAGCCGAGCGCGGGGTCGCGCGTCTTCTGCTTCTGCAGGATGGACATCGTGACTTCGGCGAGATAATCCATCATGAGGTAATCGATCGGCCCCTGCGTCACCTGCCGGTACGGTGCCTCGAGCCAGTCGCCCCAGAACCCTTGGCCGGCGGCGATCCGCACCGTCGGCAGGCGGCGCTGCGCCGTCACGGCTC
>WNFJ01361109.1_pt2 | contig 18058 bp, 15 predicted proteins | sample 5400461 | NCBI WGS metagenome assembly WNFJ01 (sample SAMN13153349, study PRJNA577476) | soil metagenome | isolation source: 115 cm saprolite on Douglas fir-dominated hillslope | place: USA:California | collected 2013-09-17 | reverse complement strand
ATGCGCTCTAACGGCGGCGTGATGACGCCGGAGTTCGCGACCCAATTCCCGGTCGCCATGATGGAATCCGGGCCGGGCGGCGGCATCATCGCGTCCGCCCAAGTCCGCCTCGCGCTCGGCTTCCAGAACGTCATTTCCTTCGACATGGGCGGCACCACCGCCAAGGCCAGTCTGGTGCGCGACGGCGAGCCGACCTTGGCGCCCGGCTACTATGTGGGCGGCTATGCGGGCGGCCATCCGGTCATGCTGCCCATGATCGACGTGGTCGAGGTCGGGGCCGGCGGCGGCAGCATCGCCTGGATCGACGATATCGGGGCGCTGAAGGTCGGGCCGCAGAGCGCGGGCGCCGATCCGGGCCCGATCTGCTACCGCGGCGGCGGCAGCGCGCCGACCATCACGGACGCCAATGTGGTGCTCGGCCGGCTCGACCCGGACAATTTCCTCGGCGGCCAGATGAAGCTCGACCATGAGGGCGCCGCACGCGGCATCGCGGAGAAGATCGGGGCGCCGCTCGAGATGGACACGGTCGCCGCCGCGCAGGCCATCGTCGAGATCGCGATCGCGAAAATGTCGCTGGCGGTGCGCGAAGTGTCGGTCGCCAAGGGCTACGATCCGCGCGACTTCGCGCTGGTGGCGTCGGGTGGCGCCGGCCCGCTGCACGTGATCGCGATCGCGCGCGAGCTGCACATCCCGACCGTCATCGTTCCGCTGTTTCCGTCGCACTTCTCGGCGCTCGGCATGCTGCTGGCCGACGAGCGCCACGATTTCACCCGCACCCATTTCGCCGATCTCGCAGCCATCGACTTCGCCGAGCTGGTGAACGTGTACGAGGAGATGCGCAAGCAGGCGCAGGCGAGCCTGCGCCATACCCGCGGCGCGCAGGAGCAGATCGCGCTCGACCTGCGCTATGTCGGCCAGGAATTCACCCTGTCGGTGCCGATCGCCCTCGAGCAATTGAAGGCCGGCGACCGCAATTCCGTCCGCAAGGCGTTCGACGCGCTCTACGAGCACCGCTACGCGCACCATTCGCCCGATGAGCCGGTCGAGATGGTCAACATGCGGCTCGGCATCGTGGGCAAGCGGGCCAAGCTCGAGTTCCCGCGCCTGGGCGAGGGGCAGGGGGCTGCCGCGGCGTTGCACCGCGATGTCTACTTTTCGGATGCCAGCAGACCCGTGCGCTGTCCGGTCTTTCGGCGCGATGGCCTCGAGGCGGAGGCCCGTATTCCGGGTCCGGCGCTCATCCAGGAGCACGGAACCACGACGGTGCTGTTCAAGAACGACAAGTGCAGGGTGATGCCGTCCGGCGAGCTGATCATCAAGGTTGGAGGCGCGTGATGGCCCAAATGCGCAAGAATCCGGTTCGCAAGGGTGCGGCGCCCAAGGCCTCCCGGCGCCGCAAGCCCAACGCCCGCAACCTCGATCCGGTCACCCTCGAAGTCATCCGCAATGCGCTCCCGGCCGTCGCCAACGAGATGGCGGTCGATCTGCAGCGCACCTCCTACAACATGATGATCTACGAGGTGCGCGATTTTTGCACCGCCCTCATCGACACGCAGGGCCAATTGATCTCGCAGAATGTCGGCGGCGTCTCCCACTTCGTGGCCGATCTCGGCGTCATCATCACCGACGGCATGAAGCGCTACGGCGCGGACGGTTTTCAGCCGGGCGACGTGGTCATCACCAATCACCAGGCGGTGGCCGGGCAGCACCTCAACAACATCGTCATCTACATGCCCTATTTCTACCGGGGCGAGTTGTTGATGTTCTCCATGGTGCGGGCGCACTGGATCGATGTGGATCCCTGGATCGAGGGCCTGCAGCTCGACCAGCTCAAGATCTATCAGGCCGGCAAGCTCGACGAGACGCTCTATCGCGTGCTGAAGGACAACATCCGTTTCCCGGAATCCTCGCTCGGCGACATGAAGTCGCAAATGGCGGCCTGCCGGCTGGCGGCGCGGCGCATGGACGAGCTGTTCGATAAATACGGCAAGGACACGATCCTGGCCGCCATCGACCGCATCTTCGACGAGACCGAGACCAAGTGCCGCAACGTCGTCTCGCAGCTTCCCGACGGCGTCTACGAGGCGGCCTCCGCCATGGACGACGACGGCGTGCTCAAGGGCGAGCCGGTTCCGATCCGGGTCAAGGTGACGATCCTCAAGGGCGAAATGGTGATCGACCTGTCGGGCTGCTCGCAGGAGCGCAGGGCGGCGATCAATTCGCGCACGCTCGCGGGCGCCCGCGTCGCCTACAAGGCGCTGACGGGACCGCTCGATCCGGTCAACGAAGGCTCGTTCCGCGCCCTGCGGGTGATCATTCCGGAAGGCAGCATCATGATGGCGCGCTTTCCGGCCCCCATGGCGGGCTGGAGCATCATCGTGCCCACGGTGGTCGACACCATCGTCAGGGCCTTGTCGCCAGCCATGCGCGACCGGGTGCCGGCCGGGCACCATGGTCTGCTCGGCGGCTCGGTGGTGTTCTTCGGCCTGCATCCCAAGAGCAAGCGCCGCTTCGTGGTGCAGAGCATCGAAGGCGGCGGCTGGGGCGGCCGGCCGACCGAGGATGGCGAGTCGGCCACGGTCTCGGTGTGCCAGGGCGACGTGCGCAACGGTTCGATCGAAGGGATCGAGCTCAAGTGCCCGGTGGTGGTGGAGAGCCGCGGGCTGCGCCAGGATTCCTGCGGCGCCGGCAAATATCGCGGCGGGCTCGGTTTGGACGTGCGGGTGCGCAACCTGGTCGAGGGACGTTGGAATTTCGAGCAGGCGCGGCGGCTGAATTGTCCGCCCTGGGGCCTGTGGGGCGGCACCGCCGGCGAAGTGGGCGGCTACCTCCTGCGATTGCCCGGCGAGAACGAGTTCAAGCCCATCGTCGGCGCCCATGTCCCGGTGCCGCTCCATGCCGAGGCGATCGTGCGCACCGGCGGCGGCGGCGGCTGGGGGGATCCGTTGGACCGCGATCTGGAGCTCATCCGTTCCGACGTGCGCGAAGAGCTGGTGTCCCGGCTGGCAGCGCGCGAGCACTATGGGGTGATCTTCCACGGCGGCCTCCAAAGCGAGCTCGCGGTCGACGAGGCGGCCACGAAGGCCCTGCGGGAATGGATGCGATCGAGGCGCAAGGCGAGCTAGAGTCTTTCATTGACCAAGCTTTACACCGAGGCATTTGTATCCAAGAACGAGTAGAAGAAAGGCGGGGCGGTGGGGAGGACGGCAACAACGTGACCGACGAGGTGGCGGTTCGCATTCGGGGTGTCTCGCATCAGTTCGGCGAGCAAGGCGGCACCCGCTACGTGCGGGCGCTGCTCGACACCTCGCTCGACATCCGGCGCGGCGAGCTCTTGTGCCTGATCGGGCCGAGCGGCTGCGGCAAGAGCACGCTGCTCAACATCATGGGCGGATTGATGGAGCCGGCGGCCGGCACGGTCGAGGTCGGCAACCAGCGGGTGCGCGGACCGATGCCGCAGGAGATCGCCTTCGTGTTCCAGGAGAACGCGCTGTTCCCATGGAGCACGGTGATCGAGAACGTGAAGCTCGGCATGATGTTTCAAGGCGTGCGCAAGGCCAAGCGGGAGAGCCGCGCCAAGCTTTCGCTCGAAGCCGTCGGGCTCATGGATTTTGCCGACTACTATCCGAGCCAGCTCTCCGGCGGCATGCGGCAGCGCGCGGCGCTGGCGCGCGCCTTGAGCCTGGAGACCGGCATCCTGCTCATGGACGAGCCGTTCGGCGCGCTCGACGAGCAGACCCGCATGGTGCTGGGCGAGGATCTCTCGGTGCTGCTGTCGCGCACCGACAAGACCATCGTGTTCGTGACGCACAGTCTCGGTGAAGCCGTGTTTCTCGCCGACCGCGTCGCGGTGTTCTCGGCCCGCCCCGGCACCATCAAGGAGATCATCGAGGTCGACGAGCCGCATCCGCGCAAGCCCGACTTCATCACGTCCGAAAAGTTCACCCGTATTCGCAACCGGCTCTATTCGCTCCTGCACGACGAGATCCGCAAGGCGGTTTCGCAGTCGGCCGTGAGCGAGCGTGTCGCCGCCGACGAGTCGAGCCGGGAGGCGAAGCCGTGACCGCGCGAGCCGATCGGGAGCGTGGCCGGTGGGCGAGCCGCGCCGTTCAGGCGCTGTTCCTGATTGCGCTCATCTCGCTATGGGCCTTCGCGACCACCTGGGGGCATGTCAGCCCGATCCTGTTGCCCGATCCGTTTGCGGTTTCGTCGGTGACCTTCGGGTCACGCTCACCGAATTGGCGTTCGCGTTCGTCATCTCGGCGGTCTCCGGCACCATCGTGGGCTACCTGGTCAGCCGGTCGCAGTATTCGATCGATGTCTTCGAGCCGCTGATGGCGGGCGCCTACTCGGTCCCGGTCATCTTGTTCCTGCCGCTCTATGTCCTGTTCTTCGGGCTCGGGCCGCCGTCGAAAATCGCGCTCGGCGCCACCATCAGCTTTTTTCCGATCGCGCTGAACACGATCGCCGGCTTCGGCTATATCGACAAAATCTTCACCGTCTCGGCCCGCTCCATGGGGGCCTCCAACTATCAGCTGTTCCGCTGGGTACTGCTGCCGGCGGCCTTTCCGGTCATACTCACCGGCCTGCGCATGGGATTCACGGTGGCGCTGCTGGCCATCCTGGGCAGCGAGACCATCGCTTCGCTGGCCGGGCTCGGGCACCGCATCGTACATCTCGCCGAATCCATGGATATGGCGCGCATGTTCGCCTACATCACGTTCGTGGTCTTGATCGCGGCCTTTCTCAACACCGTGGTGTCGAGCCTCGAAGTGAAAGGGAAACGCTGAAATGGCGCAGGCGCCCGCCATCGACGACACTGTTGGGACGCAGGAGGCGGAGCGCCGCTCATTTTGGCGCCGCGTCCAGGCGTTTCTGCTGGCGCGGCCGGGACTCGCCCGGCTGGGCGTCATTGCGGTCTTGTTCGGCATCTGGGAGATCGCGGCGCGCTTCTATGTGGACAAGATGTTTCTGAGCCCACCGTCGAGTGTTTTCACCTCGCTCGACACCGTGTTCCGCACGTCAGGCGTTCCGGCCGCCTTGCGGATCACGTTCTTCGAGCTGTCCATCGCGTTCGTGCTCTCGATCGCGATCGGGCTCGCGGTCGGGCTCGCGGTCGGGCTCAACCGCTTTTCGCACCGCAGCTTCATGCCGATCATCCTGTTGCTCTACGGCACCCCGCAGGTCACCATCCTGCCGCTGTTCATCCTCTATTTCGGCATCGGGCCCGCATCGAAGATCGCCTTCGGGGTCACCCACGGGATGTTTCCGATCATGGTCACGGTGATCGCCGGGGTGCAGAACATCAAGCCGATCCTGCTCACCAGCGCAAAATCCATGGGCGCCAGCCGCTGGCACATGTTCCGCTGGGTGATCTTTCCACACATGATTCCGAGCTTCTTTTCCGGCATGCGGCTGGCCATGACGGGCGTGCTGCTCGGCGTGCTGCTGGCCGAGCTCTACGTGTCGACCGCCGGCATCGGCTATTTCACCACCCTGTTCACCCAGAACTTCGATCCGACCAAGCTCTTGGGCTTGATCAGCATGCTGGCCGCCATGGCGATCGCCCTCAATGAGCTGGTGCGGCGCGCCGAGTTCAGGTTCAGCCGATGGCGTTCGGACTGAACCCCGCTGCGCGCGTCAAGCTAAAATTCGGAGAAATCGCTGATGCCCAAGTTGCGGTTGACCGTTGCGTGCGGTGACTACGACATCGTGAAGGCGCTCAAGGAGGGGACCGTCGAGGCCGGCGGCCTCGAGCTCATCTTCCTCACCGACATGGGCCCGCGCGAACGGCATTGGCGGCTCGCCCGCAAGATGGAATTCGACGTCTGCGAGGAGAATGTGGGCGCCTATTTCATGGCACGCGATCGCGGCGACCCGGTCACCGCCATCCCGGTCTTCCTCCACCGCCGCTTCCGGCACGGCTTCGTGTTCATCAACACCAATGCCGGCATCAAGTCGCCCAAGGACCTGATCGGCAGCCAAATCGGTGGCACCAATTTCCAGCCGGCCGGCAATATCTGGATGCGCGGCATCCTGGAGGAGCACTACGGCGTGCCGCACCGGGAGATCACCTGGATCGTCGACCGCAGCGAGGACGTGCCTTTCACACCGCCGCCGGGTCTTCGCATCGAGATGAAGACCTCCAGCAAATCGCTCAGCGACATGCTGGCCGACGGCGATCTGCCGGCCATGATCTCGCCCACCATCCCGCGACCCTTCGCCATGGGCGACAAGCGGATCGGGCGTCTGTTCCCGGACTACAAGCAAATCGAGATGGATTATTTCCGCTCGACCGGAATATTTCCGATCATGCACGTGACCACCATCAAGCAGGAGATCGTCGACAAATATCCGTGGGTGACCACGAACCTGGTCAAGGCCTTCGAGCAGGCGAAGCATGCGGCCTATCGCCGGGTCGCCAATCCGCGCATGGTCCCGCTCGCCTGGGTGCGAACCGCGGTGGAGGAGCAGGAGGAGATTCTCGGGCGCGATCCCTGGAGCTACGGGCTCACGCCGGTGAACCGGAAAACGCTCGAGACCATCCAGCGCTACACCCATCAGCAGGGCATGGTCGGCAAGTTGCGGCCGCTCGACGAGCTGTTCGAGGATACCGACCTCGGCGATTCCGGCGGGTCGGAGGAGGTTTGATCCTTCGAGACGCATCGCTGCGCGATGCTCCTCAGGATGAGGTGCTGGTTCGTGCTTTCTCGCAACAATCACAGGCCTCATGGTGAGGAGCCGCGCTCCGCGCGGCGTCTCGAACCATGGCGGCAGAAACGGACATGAACTTCCAGGAGCGGCTGTCGGACGTTTGCGCCCGCATGCAGGGCGAGAAGCTTGTGCTTCTCATCGCCCTGCATGACGGCGCGCATTTCATCGAGACGCCCAATCCGGTGATGGTGCTCGCCGGCTTCAAGGCGGTCGGCGCCGCCGCCGCCGTCCTGCATGGCGACGGTGCCTGCGACCTGATCGTGACGCCCGCCTGGGACGCCGAGCGCGCGGCCGAATTCTGCCCCCATGCCCGCGTGGTCGGGACCGATGATCTGCTCGCGGCGCTGCTCACATTGTTCGGCGGTGAATTTCCGCAGGACGCCCATGAGCAGATCGGCATTGCCGGGCTGTCGTCTTTGCCGTCCGGGATGGCGAGCCCGATCACTGCGGCGCTGCGGGGCGCACGCGCGGCCGACAAGCTCGTCTTCGATGCAGCCCGCATCAAAACCGGCGAGGAGATCGCGCTTGCCCGCGAAGCGGCGCGGATCGCCGAGCTCGGCTATGCGCGGCTCCTCGAGACCGCGCGGCCCGGAATGAGCGAGGACCAGCTGGCGCTGGAGCTCAAGCTCCATATGAAATCTCTCGGCGCCGAGGACAACTTTCTGCTGCTATGCGCGGGGCCGCACAATCGCGCCGTCCAGCCTTCGACCGGCCGCAAGCTCAAGCACGGCGACATCATCCTGGCCGAGATCACGCCAAGCTGCCGCGGGCAGCTTGCGCAGATCTGCCGCACGGTGGTGATCGGCGATCCTTCCGAGGAACTCAGCCGCAAATACGAGCTGGTGGTGCGGGCGATGAACCAGGGCATCGCGGCGGCCCGGCCTGGCGTTGCGATGGGGCAAGTCTGTCGCGCCATCAACGGCGTTCTGGAAGCGCAGGGCTATGGGGAATACTGCCATCCGCCGCATATCCGGCGGCGCGGGCATGGGCTCGGCTTCGCCTCGACGCGGCCCGGCGATGTGAGGCTCGACAACGCGACCGTGCTCGAGCCCGACATGCTGTTCATGATCCATCCCAACCAATATCTGCCGGAGACCGGCTATCTGTTGTGCGGCGAGCCGGTGGTGATCACCGCGGCCGGCGCTGAGGTCCTGACCCGCGAGCGATCCTCGCTCGGCATTGCGGGTGGCGCAAAGGAGTGATCGCGCGATGCTGACGGTGCACCCCACCCTGCTGATCGGGCCTTGCGACTGGGATGCGGAACGCATGCCGCGCGAGGAATTCGCGGGCCGCATCGATGCGCTCTGGCGGCACGCGCCGCAAGCCGAGCGCGCGATCGTGTTCGGCAGCAGCCGCCATCATGCCGAGCTCGCCTATTTCACCAACTTCGTTCCCAAGCTCGAGCCCGCGGTGGTCGTGCTTGCGCGTGGCGGCGCACATCGGCTGTTCGTGGGCAGCGCGAACATGATCGGCGCGGCGCGGCCGCTGACCTTCATCGAGAATGTGTTGCCCATGAAGGACATGGTCGACGCGATCCGGAGCGTCCGGCGACCCTCCATCATCGTCGGGGCCGACTATATGCCGGTCGCGTTTCGGCGCTCCGTTATGGAGGCGATCGGCGCGAGCGAGCCGCCGATTGACGCGACCGCGCAGGCATGGTCGCAGATGCGGCGCAAGTCTCGCTGCGAGCTTGATGCGATCGATGCCGCCGTGAAGGCGACCGGCGCGGCCCGCAAGGCGATGCGCGAAGCCCTGATGTCGGGTGCGGGCGCCACAGAGGTCATCCTGGCGGGCGAGCGTGCCGCCATTGCGGCTGGGGGGCAGGACGTACGCACGCTGTTCAGCAAGGACGGCGGCCGGACGCTGCGGCCGTTTTTTGTCCCGGTCAAGCAGAAGGTCGATCCGCTGATGGTCTATCTCGCGATCCGCCGATTCAACTACTGGGCTGAATGCTTCCCCCTGTTCACGACGCGGCCGGAACCGAGCCGGCTCTATGAGAAAGCATGGGAGGCGATGGGGTCGGCCGTGTCGGCGATCAAAGCCGGCGTCGCGACCCATGAAATCGGGCAACTGATCGCCGCCGCGATCCGGCCCTACCAGACGCATCCGGTGACCGCGCCGGCATTCGCGCAACGCATGGGCTTGGCTCTCGAGGAGCCGCCCTATACCGACATCGGCGCGTCCTTCGAGGAGGGCGAGGTCTATTCCCTGCGCATCGGCGCCACCGACGAGCCGCGCGGAAGCTTGATCTGCTCGTACATGATCCACGTCCTCGCTGATGGCGTTGAAGGATTCGAGGAGGGGTTGCCGTAGCCCGGATGAAGCCAACGGGCCGGCGCGAAGCGCCGCCCGATGATAAACTCCGCGAAATCCGGGACAGATGTTCCCGCATTCCGCTGCGCTCCATGCCGGCTACCGGGACTAGCTCACCGCCAGCGGGGCCAGCGCGTCGATGTCGGTGACGACGTCGATGACGGCCGGCCGGCCGGCCTCGAGGGCCTGCTCGAGCGCGCCCGCGATCTCGCTTGGCTTCTCGACCCGAATGCCGAGCGCCCCAATGTCCTGCGCCAGGCGGGCGAAGTCGACCTTGTTGTAGGTCCACAGCTCGCGCGCCTGATCGGTCTGCTGGCCCCCATAGGCGCGGTCGAAGCCGCGCTTCGATTGATTGCCGCCGCTGTTGTTGTTAACCACGGTGACCGCATTGATCTTCCAGCGCACCGCAGTCTCGACTTCGGCGATGTGATACCAAAATCCGGCATCGCCCGTGAAGGTGACGACCGGGCGCGCGGGCGTCCCGCATTTGGCGCCGAGCCCGGCTGGGAACGCCCAACCGAGATGTCCGGCGCTGCGCAGGTAGCTTTGCCGCGGGCTTGAGAGATCGAACATCCCGCCCATCCACATCCCGGCATGCCCGGTATCGACCACCACGATGGCGTCCTGCGGCAGGTGCCGCGACAATTCGCGGCAGATACGCTCCGGCCGGATCGGCACCGCGTCGGAGGCGAGAACCGGCGAATATTTGGCGAGCCATTCCTTGCAGATCGCCTGCGCCTGCGCGACCCAGGCGGTGCGCCGCGCGGCGCTGCCCCGGTCGGCGTGCTCCAGCATGCGGGCGAGCGTGACCTTGGCGTCGCCGTTGATCGCCGCCTTGAGCGGATAGTTGCGGCCGAGCGCCTCCGCGTCGATGTCGATCTGGATCGCGGGCGTGCCGATCGGCGGCACCGCCCAGAAATGCGTGGTCATGCCGCCGGTCTCGCTGCCGATGAAGCAGACCAGATCGGCGCGGTTGACCACCCGGTTGGCGCTTTCGCGCGAATAGCTGCCGACCACCCCGACCGCCAGCGGATGGTTGCCGGCGATCGTGTCCTTGCCGTTGAGCGAGGTGGCGACGGGAATTTGCAACGCCTGCGCCAGCCCCACGAGTTCTGCGGCGGCGCCGGAGGCGCGCACCCCGCCGCCCGCAACGATCACCGGACGCTCGGCCTCCTGCAAGAGCGTCAGCGCGGCCAGAATGCTGGCGCGGTCCGGCTCGGGCCGAAACGGCGGGATGCGGGCGAACAGGGGCTCGACCAGCGGCTCGAGCTCCGCCTCCTCGGCATCGACCTGGCCTTCATTGCCGCGAAACTGTAAGTGCACCGGCCCGGGGCAGCCCGAGACCGCGACCCGGAAGGCCTGCCGGATCATGTCGGGAAAGCGCGCCACATCGTCGACCGTGGCATTGAACTTGGTCACCGGCTCGAACGTCGGGAGGTCGTCGATCTCCTGGTACACCTTGCGGAACTTGGTCTTGGGCTCGCGCCCGCCCGTGAACGCGATCACCGGCGAATGAGCGAGCCAGGCATCGCGCAAGCCCGCCGCCAGATTGAGCGCGCCGATCACCTGCGCCATGCAGATGCCGGGCCTGCCGGATGCGCGCGCATAGCCGTCCGCCATATAGGCGGCCGATTTCTCGCCATGGGTATGAATGCGCGCGATGTGGCTGCGCCGCTCGAGCTCCGCGAAGGTCCGCCGCAGCACGGCCGGCACCATGAACAAATGCGTGACCCCATAGCCCTTGAGCATCTCGGCCAGGCATTCGGCCCCGGCCATCTTTCGATTGTGTCCGAGCATGGCTGAATGTCCCGCAGAATGGCTGCCAGGGCGGCGTGCCAGGGCAATCCCGCCTATCGCATATCGGGCGCGTCGACGCTAAGTAATTGTTTGGCTCAGGAGATGTGCAATATGAACTTGAACACACCCGCGCCGCCCCTGTCGGGAACCATGGACGTCGACGAGTTCATGGCCTTCCTGGAAACGCGGCCCGACGAGGAACGCTGGGACCTGATCGAGGGGGTTGCGGTGATGATGGCGCCGCCGAGCTATGCGCACCGGCGGATCGTGAGCAATCTGTGTCAACTTCTCAATAGTGCTTTCGCCGCTCAGCATCTCGATCTGTTTGCTTATTTCGAAGCTGGAGTCCGCTCGCCGGGAGTGCGGAACTTTCAGCCAGAACCGGATGTGGTAGTCGTGCCTGGCATCGGGGGTTACGATCTCTACTCAGAGAGATTTCAACTGGTCGCCGAGGTCCTGTCACCCACGAACAGTCGCCAGGAGGTCGACTTGAAGCTGCGCCGCTATTACGAGGCGCCGGACAATCTCTATGCGGTCGTGATCGGGCCGCGCGAATTTCTGGTGGAGATTTATTCCAAGCGCGGCAACTGGCAGCCGGCGATCCTGACCAAGCCCGACGATCCGATCGAAATGCCGGAGTTCGGGCTGCGCTGTCGTGTCGCCGATCTCTATGTCGGCACCCCGCTCGATCCGCAGCGTGTTAGGTCGTAGAGGCCGCATCACTTGATGGCCAGCGGGTTGGTCGGCGAGCCGACCGCGCCGGTGATCGGGAGCGCCGGCGCCACGAACATGAATTCGTAGACCTTGTCGGTGGCGCAGTCCTCGGCCAGATCTTTCACGTAGAAGATCTCCCCCATGGTCATGCCCATCATCGGGATGGTGATCCAGTGCCAGGGCTGGTTGATGCCGGGCTCGGTTTCGTTCGGCCGCACCTCGCAGCCCCAGGTGTCGCTCGCCAGCGCCGCGAGCTCGGTGCGCGCCACCCATTCCAGCGTCTCGAACGCAAAGCCCGGCGCGTCGCCACCCGGATAGCCGTCCCAGCTGCCGGCCCTAAGGCAGCGCTCCATCTGTCCGGTGCGCACCACCACATAGTCGCCGCGCCGGACCGTCACGCCCTGCGCCTTGGCGGTGGTGTCGAGGTCCCGGCAGGTGATGCCGTAGCCGTCCTCGAGGCAGTCCTTGCCGAGCGCGCGCGCCACGTCGAGGAAGACGCCGCGGCCCACCATCTTGCTCTTGGTCTTCTCGATGCCGCATTTCTGCGCGCCGTTCGAGGTGACCTCGCGGCAATCGTAGCCGTTCCACATGGAGTTCTCATAGAACACATGGCCGAGACCGTCCCATTGGGTGCCGCATTGGAGCGGCATCGTGACCATGTCGTCGGCGGCGCGGATGCCGCGTTTGTCGAGCACCCCCGCATAGGCGTCGGTGCCGGTGCGCAGCATGGTGTGGATCGGGTTGGTGCGGCCCATGGCCGGATAGGAGCTTTTGGCGCCCTGCGGCCCGGTATGATCGAAATTGAGCGCGAGCGAGATCACCTTGCCCTTTCGCACCAGGCGGGCGGCCGCGACGACGTCCTCAGGCGCCGTGTAGTTCAGCGTTCCGATCTCGTCCTGCGGGCCCCATTTGCCCCAGTTCTTGTATTTCTCGGCGGCATCGCGAAGATCTTGTCGGGTCAGCTTCTTTTTCGGCGCTGCATTCGACATCGTGGCTCCTTCCGGCGGGGAGTGCAGCCCGCCTTGCGCGTGCGGCCCGTGGTTTCCCCATTTACGACGCCCGGCGCGGGCGCGATGATGGGCGCACAACAACACGAAGGAGGGCGCCATGACAACGCTGATCCGTGGGTTCGTTGTTCTGCTGACGCTCGTTTCTGCCGGCGGCGCGGTGGCGCAGACCTATCCGAGCCACCCGGTCAAGATGATCGTGCCGTTTGCGGCCGGCGGTCCGACCGACGTGATCGCGCGCATCGTGGCGCAGAAGCTGTCGGAGACCTGGGGGCAGCAGATCTATGCCGAGAACGTGCCGGGCGGCGGCGGCAATACCGGCGCCGCCATGGCGGCTCGGGCGCCGGCGGACGGCTACACGATCCTGGTCGTGAGCACCGGCTTCATCGTCAATCCGAGCATGTATGCGAAAGTCCCCTACGATCCGATCAAGGATTTCTCGCCCGTCACCTTGGTGGCGTCCTCCCCCAACGTGCTCTCGGTCTACCCGGAGCTGCCGGCCAAGAGCGTGCGCGAGCTGATCGACCTGGTGAAGGCCAATCCCGGCAAATACAGCTTTGCGCAGCCCGGCACAGGATCGACCCCGCACCTGGCAGGCGAATTGTTCAAGCTCAAGTTCGGGCTCGATCTGGTGACGGTGCCGTTCAACGGTGCTGCGCTGGCGATCAATTCGACCTTGGGGGGGCACACGCCGGTCGTCTTCACGGCGCTGCCGCCCGCCATGGCGAACATCAAGGACGGCAAGCTGCGCGGGCTTGCGGTGCTCAGCCTCAAGCGCGCCGCGGTGCTGCCCGAGGTTCCGACCATGGCGGAGGCTGGCGTGACCGATCAGGAATCCGATACGTTGACCGGCGTGGTGGTGCCGGCCGGCACCCCCAAGGAGATCATCGATCGCTGGCACGGCGAGATCGCGCGGGTGGTCGCGCTGCCGGACGTGAAGCAGCGTCTGCAAGATCTCGGCTTCGAGCCGGTCGCCGATACGCCGGCGCATTTCGGCGAACGGATCAAGACGGAGATCGCAAAATGGGCCAAGGTGGTCCACGACGCCAATATCAAGGCCGACTGATCCGGATCATCGGCTGAGTTGTGAACCCAAAAGTGTAAAACCAGAAAATGAGGATCGCCCAATGAACGTCCATTCCAATCTCATGCGCGGCCATATGCTGATCGGCGGCGAGCTGGTGCCGAGCGAAGCGGGCGAATGGCTCGAATCAGTCAACCCGGCCACCGAGGAGACGCTCGGCCATGTGCCGGCCGCGACCGCGGCCGATGTGAGCCGGGCGGTCACCGCCGCGGAGGCCGCGCAGCCGGCCTGGGCGGCGCTCGAGCCCAAGGGGCGCGCCAAGCTCCTGCGCCAGCTGGCGCAGAAGCTGCGCGAGAACGCCGACAATATCTTGCGCGTCGAGGTCATCGATACCGGCAACACCGTCAGCAAGATGCGGGCGGATGTCGCAAGCGCGGGCGATACGCTCGACTACTTCGCGGGATTCCACAGCGAGATCAAGGGCGAGACCATTCCGGCCAGCGCCAAGAATCTGCATATGACGTTGCGCGAACCCTATGGCGTGGTGGGGCGCATCATTCCGTTCAATCATCCGATCAAGTTCGCCGCCAATGCGCTGGCGGCGCCGCTCATGGCCGGCAACACGGTGGTGCTCAAGCCGCCGGAAACGAGCCCGCTCTCGGCCACCATGCTGGGCGAAATCTGCCGCGAGGTGCTGCCGGCGGGCGTCGTCAATATCGTCACCGGCCTAGGGCTTCCGGCGGGCGACGCGCTGGCGCGGCATCCGGCCGTCAAGCGCATCGCCTTCACGGGCTCGGTGCCGACCGGCCGCGCCATCCAACGCGCCGCCGCCGAAGGCGGCATCAAGCACGTCACCCTCGAGCTCGGCGGCAAGAACCCGCTGATCGCCTTTCCCGACATGGACCCCGACAAGGTTGCCCAGATCGCGGTCGCCGGCATGAACTTCGCCTGGCAGGGCCAATCCTGCGGCTCGACCAGCCGGCTGCTGCTGCACGAATCCCTCTACAAGGGCGTGCTCGAGCGGGTGGTCGAGCGCGTCGCCGGCTTGCGGCTGGGCGATCCGCTCGACGACAAATCGCAGATGGGGCCGATCAATTCGAAGCGCCATTACGAGCGCGTCTGCGCCATGGTCGAGTCCGGGCGCGCGGAGGGCGCGCGGCTGATGACCGGCGGCAAGCGTCCGCCCGGCGAGGCATTCAAGCGCGGCTATTGGCTCGAGCCGACGGTCTTTGCCGATGTGAAACCGAGCATGCGGATCGCGCGCGAGGAAATCTTCGGGCCGGTTCTTTCGGTGTTCAGCTGGCGCGATGAGAAGGAAGCGCTGACGCTCGCCAATTCGACCGAATACGGCCTGACCGCATCGATCTTCACCAACGATCTCGACGCCGCCTTCCGGGCCGCGCGGGCCGTGAAGTCCGGGTATGTCTGGATCAACGGCGCATCCGGCCATTTCTATGGAACGCCGTTCGGCGGCTACAAGAACAGCGGGCTCGGGCGCGAAGAGGGCATCGACGAGCTGTTGAGCTATACCGAGACTAAGACCATCCACCTGATGCTCGGCGGGGGAGCCGCGAGAGACTGACATCGAGCGGGCAACGTTGCGGCCCACCAGTCGATTGCGAGCCGGCGTAGCCGAAGTCGTCGCAGCTGGTTTGATCTGGACCGTACCGATCCTGCTGCAACGGACATGGACGCCGCATTATTCCGCTTTTGCGAACGGCTTTGCGAGCTCGCGCGTGCCGCTGACAAAAAGTTGTGCCACGGGGCTCAATGTTCTGTTCTTCAAGGTCACGATTCCGACCGGATACGGTTGAATGTGCACTTCGACAGGCAAAATCTTGAGCGACAGGCTCTTTGTGCAAAAGTGCAGCACGGTGCGTGGAAGAATTGAGAGAAAGCGTCCAGTCGCGAGTAGGCCGCATTGCACCAGGATGGAACGCGCCGTTACGATACTGCGCGGGAGATCCAAGCCCTCCGCCCGAAAAGCGTCTGCAATAAGGGACCAAGGGAAACTCTCGAGCGACGGCAGGCACCATGGCTCGTTGATGAGTTCGGCAAGCTCAATCTTGCGGCGACGGGCCCAATGATTCTGCATGCCTGCCACGACGAACATCCTCTCCCCGTACAGGATTTCCGCTTCGATATCGTCGGGAATCGCGCTCGGCAGTCGTCCAATGATCAAGTCGATGTTGTGTGCCTGAAGTTCGCGGTATTGCAAGTCAGTCAGGCCCCCTCCAAGCGTCACTTCAAAGGTGAGCCGCGGGTGTTGCCGTGAGAGTCGATTGATGATGACGCCGAGCATCCCTGCCGCGACGGCCTCGCTGCTTCCAATCCGCAATTCTCCCGCGGTGGGATCAGACAAGAACGTCAGCTCAGTTACGCTCGTTCTCAGATCGTTGAAAACAGCAACGCTGCGCTTGAGCAGAGCGCGGCCGTAAAGCGTCGGCTCCGGGGGGAGCCGCAAAGGACTGACATCTTGCGGTCCTGAGCAAGCGGCCGTGAGACCATTGATCTTTCTTCCTGCCTGCACATACTCTGGCTTTAGAAAAGGCATACAAGACGCCCATTAACGGGAGACACGCATGAGCAAATCTCGACAAAGTGGAAGTTCGATCCAGCAAGTGGCCGGCAATGGCCTGCTCGACCGCCGCGCACTGCTCAGCCGCGGCATCCTGCTGGCCGGCGCCATGGGGGCGGGTACGGCCGGTTCGCTGACCGGCGCCGCCGCCGAGCCGCTGGCCGAAGCGCCGTGGAGCCTTCATCCTGGCGACGTCACGTCGTCCTACCAGCGCCCCTCGCAGTTCGAGAACAACGTGGTGCGCACGGTCGATAATCCCAACAACGAGCCGGGCGGTTCACGCGCCCGCACCCCGCATCATCTGCTCAACGGCATAATCACGCCGAACGGCCTGCATTTCACCATCATGCACGGCGGCATTCCGAACATCGATCCGGCCCAGCACAAGCTCGTCATTCACGGCATGGTCAAGCAGCCGCTGGTGTTCACTCTCGACACGCTCTCGCGCTATTCGAAGGTGTCGCGCGTCGGCTTCACCGAATGCGGCGGCAACAGCGCGCCGTTGTTTTCCAATGAGCCGATCCAGGCCGATGTACAGGCGCTGCACGGCCTCACTTCGTGCGCCGAATGGACCGGCGTGCCGTTGTGGACGCTGCTCGATGAAGCCGGGGTCGACCCGAAGGCGAAATGGATCATCGCCGAGGGCGCGGATTCCCCGCATCTCTCCCGCAGCGTGCCGCTCGCCAAGGTGATGGACGACGCCATGGTCGCCATGTACCAGAACGGCGAGCGCATCCAGCCCGGCCAGGGCTATCCGATGCGCCTGTGGCTGCCCGGCTACGAAGGCAACATGAACGTCAAGTTTCTGCGCCGGGTGCAGGTCACCGACCAGCCTGGAATGACCTATTATGAGTCGAAGATCTATTCGGATCCCCTCCCGGACGGAAAGGATACGCAGTTCTATTTCGTGCAGGAGGTGAAGTCCTTCATCACCGCGCCATCGCCCGGCCTCACCCTCAAGGAGCCGGGCATCTACGAGATATCCGGCATCGCCTATGCGGGCACCGGGCGGATCGCCAAGGTCCTGGTCTCCGCGGACGGCGGCAAGAGTTGGGCCGAAGCGGCCCTGCAGGAGCCGCGCTTGCCGAAGGCCTTCACCCGGTTCTCGATGCCGTGGCGCTGGGACGGCGGGCCGGCGATCCTGCAAAGCCGGGCCTGGGACGAGGCCGGCAACATGCAGCCGACCCGCGAGCAGTTCGTGGCGCTGCGCGGCCAGACCTCGAAACCCCCGTCGGTCCGCGGTTTTCCGGGCCACCATTTCAACGCCATCACCAGTTGGGCGGTCGAGCCCAAGGGGGAGGTCAAGCATGTCTATGCCTAAGCTCGCGGTCATGGCCGGTGTCGCCGGGCTCGCGCTCGGCGCCAGCGTCGCGCTCGCCGAGGGCCCGCGTCTGGGCAAGCCGATCACGCAGGCCGATCTCGCCGAATGGGATATCAACATCCTGCCGGACGGCAGTAACCTGCCTGCCGGCAGCGGCAAGGCCGCCGACGGTGCCAAGATTTTCGCGCAGAAGTGTGTGGCCTGTCATGGTGAGGGCGGCAAGGGCGGCATTGCCGCTCAGGTGATCGGCGGACCTCCCAAGGCGACCCTCGACGGCGGCAAGACCATCGCCAACTACTGGCCTTATGCCACCACGGTGTTCGATTACATCCGGCGGGCGATGCCCTTCACCCAGCCACGCTCGCTCACCGACCAGGAGGTCTATGCGTTGACCGCCTATCTGCTGGCGGCGAACAAGCTCATCGGCGAGGGCGACGAAATGAATGCGACGACGCTGCCGAAGGTGGCGATGCCGAACCGAGGCAACTTCGTGATCCGGTTCCCGGATCGCATTTAGGGCATTGTCGGGAAAGAGCCTGCCTCACCTGATTCCGATTCGGGGCGAGGGGAGGCGAGACGGCGATAAACGC
>WNFJ01626939.1_pt3 | contig 18060 bp, 18 predicted proteins | sample 5400461 | NCBI WGS metagenome assembly WNFJ01 (sample SAMN13153349, study PRJNA577476) | soil metagenome | isolation source: 115 cm saprolite on Douglas fir-dominated hillslope | place: USA:California | collected 2013-09-17 | reverse complement strand
CCCTCCACCCCCCGTAAGCGAGAATCCTCCCATTTCGGGGATTGATCAACCCGGGCTGGAGCCCCATGCGGCTCCGCTGAGTTATTTGCAGCCTCGCCTGCACCTGAGCGAGTCGGCTGATTCGAACGTCGCTGACACCCTCGGGGGCTCGGCATTTCATTCGGTCACGCGTGCGCTGGGCAGTGTCACGCTGCAGCGATTGTGGAGCAATTACAAACTCGCTGTCGACTTCGTCGGCGGCGCGGGATATTACAGCGCGAACGGTATCGGCTTCCAGCAAATAGAGCAATTGGATGTGGATCAGAGAATCACCTGGAAGCGGGGGCAGTTGGGTGTCCGCGATAGTTTCAGCTACCTGCCTGAAGGCAACTTCGGCAGTGCCTACGGCGGCATGAGCGGCTTAGGTGGGACGTTAGGAGGGGGTGCATTTGGTGGTCAGAATGTTTCCCTGGGCGGAGGCCAATTCGGATCGCTGGGGCAGGTTCCCCGAATCATGAACCTCAGCTTGGTGGATGTGGTTGAAAACCTTACCCCCAAGTCTTCTGTCACACTGACCGGCGGGTACGGGTTTGTACACTTCATGGGAAACGCCGTCGATCTGTCTTCTGGGAACCAAGCGTCGGCTCAGTTTCTGGGGAGCAGCCAAGTGTCAGCCCAAGCGGGCTACGACCGCATTCTCGGGCCGCACGATCAGGCGGCTCTTATGTACGCCTACCAGGGATTCAACTTCTCGGTTTCCGGACTCGCCTTCCATTCTCATGTGGTGCAATTGATGTGGGGACATCGCATTTCCGGACGGATGGATTTCCTGATCGCAGCTGGGCCGCAGATTACGCGGCTCAGCACGGCATGTCCTCTAGGAGATGTCTCCCCTCCCTGCACATTTCTACCCGCCACCGGGCTGGAATCGGGAGAAGTGGCGAGCACCAGGCTGTCCGTCGCCGGCCGAGCTACTCTGCAGTATAAGTTTCCCAAGACGGCGTTGAGGGTGAACTTCGACCGCTACACCACCAGCGGGTCGGGTTTTTTTCCAGGAGCCCAGAGCAACATTGGACGTTTAAGTATCAGACGCCCACTAGGCCGGGTTTGGGGCGGCTTTTCGGATTTAGGATATGCCCACAATAGCAATGTGCAGACCTTGAGCCCGACGCAACTGCAGGCCTGTTCGTTGTCGAACACGAACTGCCCAGGCATCATCGCGAAAACGTACTCCTACGGTTTTGCCGGGCTTGGCGTGCACCGAATGTTCGGGCGCAACTTTCACGCTTTCGCCAGCTATCAGTTCAATTACCTAACTCTTGATGGCTCTTTTTGCGGAGCGGGAGTTACCGCCTGCCACCGGATCTCGCAGCGGCACGTCGGCACAATCGGAATTGACTGGACTCCCCGACCCATGCGGCTCGACTAATTTTCAGGCTGCCTGGGATGAGCAGCCAGAACGGACACGAGGATGATTGAAAATCGCGAATTGACCATGGATGACTATCTGGCGATGTTGCGCCGGAGGTTGAAGGTGATTCTGATTCCGGTGCTTCTTGCGCCTTTGGCAGGCTGGCTCATTTCCTACGCGTTCCCTGCGAAGTATACCTCGCAAGCGCTGGTACTGGTGGAAGGCCAGAAGGTACCCGAGGGCATGGTACAACCGGTAGTGACAGCGGACCTGACCGCGCGCGTCGCTACCCTGCAGCAGCAAGTGCTGAGCCAGAGCCGCTTGCAGCCTATGCTGGAGCGCGTTTATGGTCCTGTCAAGAACGGCCAGAACCTGGACGAGCAGGTTGACAACATCCGGCTGAACATGACGGTGGAGCCCGTTGACACCGATCTCCCGCAACTGGGGACGACCGGGAAAAAGAAACCAGGACAGAGCAGTCCCGTGCCCGGGTTCTATATCAATTACACTGCGCCAAGCCCACGCGAGGCGCAGCAGATCTGCAACGAACTGACCTCGCTGCTGCTCGAGGAGAATCTCAAATCGCGCGAGGACGTGGCGCGGGGTACAACCAATTTCTTGAGCAAGGGTCTGGAGGATGCCAAGCGCAACTTGGACGATCTGGAATCCAAGCTGGCCAGTTTCAAGAAACAGTATGTGGGACAGCTTCCCGGGCAAGAGGAAAACAATCTCAAGATCCTGATGGGATTGAACTCGCAGTTGGAAGCAAACACCCAAACTCTGAACCGGGCTCAGCAGGATAAGTCCTATACCGAGTCGATGCTGGCGCAGCAGTTGGCGGCATGGCGGTCGGCCCAATCCTCGACCAACCCGCAAACGCTCGAAAAGCAGCTTTCCGAATTGCAGTCGCAATTGCTGCAATTGCAGGCGCGCTACACCGAAGACCATCCCGACGTGATCAAGACCAAGGCGGATATCGCCGAATTGAAGAAAAAGCTGGCCGAAATCAACAGCACGTCAGCGCAAGCCGGCGATACGACCAGTGACAAAGCGTCGGCGACAGAGCCGCCAGAGATCCGGCAGTTACGCTTGCAAATCCACCAGTACGGCGAGCTGATTATGCAAGCCACGCGCGGCCAGAAAACGCTGCAGCAGGAAATTGGCGTGTACCAGGGACGCGTTGCGCTAAGTCCTGCGGTCGAGGAGCAATACAAGGGATTGGCCCGCGATTACGACAACGCTCAGAAGGTCTACCAAGATTTGTTGGCCGACAAGAGCAAGTCCCACATGGCGCTCGAGATGGAGCAGCAGCAGCAGGGCGAGCAGATGCATCTGCTCAATCCCGCCAACCTGCCTGATGCGCCCAGCTTCCCCAAGCGGCTGCAGTTTGCCGGCGGCGGATTAGGAGCCGGTCTGGCGCTAGGTTTCGGCATCGCTCTCTGGCTGGAGTTGCGGGATAAGGCTATTCGCACCGAGGCGGACGCCGAGGCAGCGCTGCAACTTCCCATCCTAGTCGCGATTCCGTGGTTGGGTGAAGCCGCCAAGGGGAGCACAAACGGCACTGGCAGGTTCTGGAACAGAAACAAGGCTGAGGAAATAAAGGAAACCGTCGGAGTCTAGGCAAAACCATGTACAAAGGCTTTTACGGACTGCGTGCGAATCCCTTCAACGTCAATCCAGACCCGCGTTATCTGTTTTTGACGCGGCATACGGAGGAGGCACTGGCCTGCCTGACCTATGGCATTCAGAACCGCAAGGGATTTGTGCTGCTCACCGGTGAAGTCGGCACGGGTAAGACCACTCTGATTAACAAGTTGCTGGAATGGCTGCGTCTGCAGCAGGTAGCCACGGCCTTCATCTTCAACTCGCGCATGAACGTGCCGCAGTTTCTGGATTACATGATCGCGGACTTCGGCATTGCCTGCGATTCGAAGGCCAAGAGCCAAATCTTGCTGCGACTTTACAGCTGGTTGCTGGACCGATACAGGGTGGGAGAGACGGCGGTGCTGATCGTCGACGAAGCGCAAAACCTTACCGATGAAGTTTTGGAAGAGATCCGCCTGCTCACCAACCTGGAAACATTCACGGAAAAGCTGCTGCAGATCGTGGTGGTGGGGCAGCCAGAATTGGAGCAGAGGTTGAAACAGCCACAACTGCGGCAGTTGAGGCAACGGCTCACGCTGCGCGCCAAGACTCACCCTCTTACGCTGGATGAGACCAAGGCCTACGTGCAACAGCGGTTGCGCATAGCCGGCTCGAACGGACAACAGATTTTCGATCCCGAAGCACTGGTGGCGATTCACCAGCACGCCAGCGGCATCCCTCGCGTGGTGAATCTGCTGTGTGAGCACTGTCTTGTGAGCGCCTTTGTCGATCAGCAACACGTGATTATGCCAGCCGTCGTGGACGCCGTGGCACGAGACCTTGATCTCAGTGACAACACCGCCTCGGGAGCAATGACGACGCCGCTCCCGCCGCAAACTGGGAGTTCGGAAAAGTTCGACCTGGTGGAAGCCTTGCGATCCCTAGCCACACTCGCTGATCGCTTACGTGATGAAGAAAAAGACTCCCCAAGGAAAGGGAAACTATGAGCCGAATTCATGAAGCGTTAAAGAAAGCTGAACAGGAACGGGCGGCGGCACAGGGAGGTCCTCTACAGTCCAATTTCGCCGCGACTCCGATGTCGGAACCGGCGGCAGGTGAGCCGATGGTCCCAGATGCGGAGGGCGCTGCCACCTCCGGAGCGGTGGCGCCCGCAGTGAGCACCCACGCCAGCACCCTGCTGTCATCCTTTAGCGATCCTTTCAGCCTGGACGCCCTGCAGGCTCGTTGCGCGACCGTGTCCTGGAGTCCCGATCCGAGGGCTATGTTGTTCCTGAACGGCAACGACAACGTGCCTGGCTCCGAAGAATTTCGCACACTGCGCTCCCGCCTCTACCAAATCAGGGAGAAGATGACGCTGAAGAAGATACTGGTGACCAGCGCACTGCCGAAAGAGGGCAAGTCCTTTACAGCCGCGAATCTCGCGCAGGTGATGGTTCGCCAACATGGACGCCGTGTACTTTTAATCGATGCTGATCTGCGTGGTCCCCGGCTGCACCTGATGCTCGGAACTGGCTCTGCTCCTGGTCTCGCTGATTATCTGCAAGGAAAGAATGATGAATTCTCCATTATTCAGCGTGGGCGTTTGGAGAATCTGTTCCTAATCCCCAGCGGAAGTGAGATTTCCAATCCCGCGGAACTCGTGGCCAATGGGCGGTTGAAGTTCCTGCTGCAACGCCTAGAGCCGCTGTTTGACTGGATCATCATTGACTCCCCGCCGGCTGTGCCCGTCTCCGACGCAAGCCTGCTGGCCAATTCGTGTGACGGAGTGTTAATGGTCGTGCGTTCCAATGCGACGCCTGTAGATATGGCTCGCAAGGCGCGCCAGGAATTTCCGGACAAAGTCTTGGTGGGAGTAGTGCTCAACGGGACCAGCGGGGAAACGGGAGCCTACTCGCGCTATTACTACGAAGCCTATGAAAAAAAGGGGACGGAAGCTAAGACCTAGAGAGTCTGAGCACTGTGATCCAGCTCTTCAAAGTTTAATTATTCGGTCCGCACACTGGTGGCTGGCGAGGCTCTGATCGTTTGGGTCTCGTTCCTGTTACCTGCGTTGCTGCAGAACCGGGATGACATCTGGCTGTTGCTCAACGTCGACGTCGGATAGGTAAAGATCCTCGCGGTCACCGCGATGGGGTCCTCATACCGACGCTGCATTGGTTGTCTGGAGAACGGCATACGAGTGGTTGCTGGAGCAGCCCTACATGCAGGAACGGGTTTACATGCTAGGGACGAGTGAACGTGAGCGGAGTCTGGTCAACGGCTTACGTCGACGCGGCGAGCGAGAGATCTAAGGACGGTTGCAATGGTTATCCGCATGTTTAATGCGTATTTTTCCACCCGCACCGTATTGTTGGTGCTTTCGGAGGCCTTTGTTGTCGCACTGGCCTTCACGATGTCGTGTGTCATCTGGCTCGGAAGGGATGCAGACATTTTTCTCAATTATGAAGGGGGCTTTGCCAAGATAGTTCTCATTACCGGCGTGTTCATGGTGTGCATGTATTATCTGGATTTATACGATTCTTTGATACTCACAAACCGTCGTGAGATCTTCATTCGTCTGGTGCAAGTCGCCGGGACCGGCACCCTGGTCGTAGCGGTGCTTTACTCCAGTTACCCCAAAGCTAGATTGGGAGTGAAGAATTTCACTTTGGGTGTGGTCCTCCTAATTCTTCTCGTTTGGTTCTGGAGGGAGCTGTTTTTATGGCTAGCTCGCTCCAAAATCCTTGTGGAACGCGCCATTCTGGTAGGTGATGGTCCACTAGCCGGTGAACTGACAAAATTGATCAATGGGCGGCCTGAGTTCGGCGTCAATCTTGTGGGCTGTGTCAGCTCCTTCCCAGCTCAAATCGACGGCAACTTACCTTATCTTGGCACACCGGATCGGCTAACAGATGTGGTGCGAAAGCAGGGAGTGCGCCGCGTAATTGTCGCCATGTCCGACCGCCGAGGCAAGCTTCCGGTTGAAGACCTGCTCGCGATTAATTCCCAATATGCGAGCGTCCAGGACGGGGCAGAAGTCTACGAAGCCCTCACCGGAAAATTACCCATTGAATCACTGCGTCTGAGTTCCTTGTTGTTCTCTTCTGGATTCCATGTCTCCCGAAAGTTCTTGCTTTACAAACGAGTGTTCTCTTTCCTATTCTCACTGTCACTTCTTATCCTCACGCTTCCTTTAATGCTACTGATCGCGCTGGCGATCCGCTTGGATTCCCCTGGCCTAGTCATCTTCCGGCAAAAGCGCGTGGGTAGACACGGAACGATCTTCACGCTCTATAAGTTCCGTTCGATGTTCGACGGTGCCGATGTGGGGCATAATCATAGCCCAGCGATGGAACAAGATGGTCGAATGACGAGGGTGGGTCGGCCGCTGCGCCGAACCCGGTTAGACGAACTGCCGCAGCTGTATAACATCCTGCGTGGGGATATGTCCTTCGTTGGGCCGCGTCCGTTTGTGCCCCATCAAGAGCAGGAACTGGTTAAAGTTATCCCTTTCTACAGCCAGCGGTGGAGCGTCAAGCCGGGTGCAACCGGGTGGGCACAGATCAATCGAGGCTACTGCGCAACTGTCGCTGATAATGCAGAGAAACTTGCCTACGATTTGTTCTACGTCAAGAACATGTCGTTGACTCTGGATCTGTTTATCTTATTCAAGACCATGAAAATTCTCTTACTCGGCCGAGGTGGCCGGTGAATGCCGAAGGAGTCTCCGTGACACGAGTCGTCTTCTGGATCTGCGCTTTCTTGGTCGTATACCCCTATGTCTTTTATCCGCTCGTGCTCTTTTTCACGTATTCAGTGACGCAGGTTTGGCGTGACCTGTTGTACTTAGCAGGCCGCCGCGACCGACGCACACCAACCCCGGCTCCGAATGAGCTGCCTGCGGTTAGCATCATCGTTCCTGCCCATAACGAAGAACAAGTCTTGCCGCAAAAAATTGAGAACTTGCGACATCTCGACTACCCCGTCGAGCGCATGCAGATTATTCTGGTCTCCGACGGATCCACCGACAATACGGGACGGATTTTGCAGGCCATCGAGGATCCAAATTTTGAGTCCATCCTGCTCAGCGAGCGCCAAGGGAAGGCTAACGCGCTCAATGAGGCAATGGTACGAGCCAGGAACCGCATCTTAGTCTTCTGTGACGCGAGCACATTGTTTGAACCCGATGCCGTCAAGAAGCTGGTGCGACATTTTTCAGAACCTACCGTCGGAGCGGTTTGCGGTGCTGTGTGCTACCAAGCCACTCCGGAAGCACAGCAGACCGAAGGCGTTTATTGGAAATACGAGAGCACGTTGCGGATGATGGAGGCGCGGCTAGGTGCGATTCTGAATGCCAGCGGAGCCATCTATGCGCTACGCCGCGAGTGTTACCCTCACCTTTCTCCAAGTACTATTCTCGAGGACTTCGTGATCCCGATGAACGCCCGCAGACTGGGCTTCTCCGTTCTCTACGACCCTGAAGCTGTTGCCCTAGAGTTTCCGGCCAGCACCGTTTCTGGGGAGTTCACGCGCCGTGTGCGGCTGGCAGTGGGCAGCTTTCGCGCTTTTGCGGATCTCATCCGCGTCCCCCTACGAGGTTTTACCCTCATCGCCCTACTCTCGCACAAGCTGCTGCGTTGGGCAGTGCCGTTCTTTCTCATTGGGCTCCTGGCAACCACCGTGCTTCTTTGCAGCGGTTGGTTTTATCGCGTGGTACTGGTGATGCAAATCGCATTCTATGTCTGGGCAGGAGTAGGGTTCCTCTTCTACGAGGAGATGCGGCGCATACGATATGGGCTGGTGGCTTATTTCCTGTTTGCCATGCACTTGGCTTTCCTGGTCGGCTTTATTCGTTGCCTGGTAGGTTCCGAAAAGCCTGTCTGGCAAAAGGTTAGTTAGCGATGAGGGCAAGAATTCGTTTGTCGAAATTCACTTCAGGAGAGCAAAGGGCGATGGTGTTGAAGACCATTCCCCCGGGTGAGCGCCACACTCCTCAGCCGACAAACGAGGATCAGGCCGTCGGACGTTTTCAGAAGTTGGCCTACCTGTTGCGCTGCCCTGGCTGCCGTGCCGAGTTGGAGCTGCGGGGTGCGGGCTTCTGATGCCGCGCATGTGCTGCCCTCTACCCAATCACAGCGGACGTCTTACGTTTTGTCGGTTCCGAGGGGTATGCCGCGAATTTCGGATTCGAATGGAGTCGGTACGCTCAAACACAGCTCGATGCGGCATGTTCGCCTTCGCGATTTATGACCTGAGAAACCGTTCGCTGCTTTGGCGCGTGACCGCCTGGGCAAGAAGCCATTGCATTATGCTCTCGACCGAGACTGGCTTGTATTCGGCTCGGAGGTCAAGAGCGTGTGTCCATACCACGAGGCACTTGAAGTCAGAAGACGCACGCGATCTGTACTGAGGGCATCTTCGACCTCGTTGCGGGCTCGGTCACTCTCTCGCTGACGGCTCAAAATGCATTCTCGCGCGAGAGGTGTTCTCTCTCTGGCCATTGGACTAGGCATCATACCGTGACTTTCGTAACGTGCCTGTTTTGGTCCGTGGCTCTTGACTCAGCGGATTCCTTCGCCCGCATGAATAGTATTTCTTTGAAGCAATTCAGTTGCAATGGGGACGTTCCACATGAGAGTTCCTTCGCGTCGTTTCGAACCGGCGGGTCGAGTGTACAATGTTACCGTTCCTGAGCTTGAAACGGAGTTCCGGAGATGAATGATTCGACCAACCTCCTGCCTGTGAGCGCTTGTCGGCGCCTGCATGAAATCGGTCAAGTTCTTCATTCTGATGGGATTTTTACCGGGGGGCCGCCGCAGTATTTTGAAATCGCGGGGCGACTCCAGCTGGCAGCCCTGCTTCTGGAGGGCGTTTACCCGTGGTCAAAGGTGTTGGATGTCGGTTGTGGTTGTCTGCGGGGCGGGTATTGGCTGATTCATTTTCTAGACCGAGGGCGCTATTTCGGTATTGAGCCGCACACCGGCATGCTTCAAAAAGGGATTGAGTGCGTGCTGGAGCCTGAGGTGCTGGAGCAGAAGCAGCCGCGCTTTGACACCAACGATCAATTCGATTTCTCGGTGTTTGGCGAAAAGTTTGATGCGGTGATAGCGCGTTCCATCTGGAGCCATGCGTCGAAGACGCAGGTGCAGATCATGCTGGATGGTTTCCGAGCGAACTCCTCTCCCGAAGCCTTCTTCATGACTTCCTATTATCCGACGAAGTTCTGGGCTTGGCGTAAGCGAGACTACAGCGGCGAAGAATGGAAGGGCAGAAGCCACCAGTCGCGCAGCCCCGGCCAGGTATGCCACTCTTTCCGCTGGATCAGACAGCAGGTCGAAGCGCGCGGGATGTTCGTGAAGCAACTACCGGATCTTGTACTGAACGGGCAGTACTGGATTAAGGTTTCGCGCAATCGCGACCTGTTGCGGGATACTCTCTACAAGTGCCGGTGAAGCACCGCGGATCGATAAAGTCTGGTTGAACCGAGTGCCTACCCACAAGAATTTGCAACCAGGGTGCTCATTTCACCTTAAACAATTAAGATCCAGTGGCTTACACACCAGGTGACTCCTGTGGAGAACTGTCGATGCGAGGCGCCCAGCTGGTGAGGCTAGACTGTCGTGTTCACATGGTCACGGTCACGAAATAATCCCGCGCAATTCGTTCACAGCGAAGGTGCTCAGGGCTCAACTTCGAAAAAAGTTGATGCAGTTGTGGCAGGCTGTACATATACAGAGGGCACCGGCTCCTATAGCGAAGCTTGCGTTGCCAGGCAAGGATTCCGCCCTCAGCCGGAAAACTGAAGAATGCTTTTGTTTTGGTAACGGCCAGGACTTTTTCGACTGTCCTCCGCGGATCACTCATGTAGTCCATAAAGCCCATCGCAATAGCGTAGTCATATCTATCGCCGATGGGATCGGCTAGAAAATCCCGGCGAGCGAAATGGCATCGATCGTCCACGCCAGCCGACTGGGCATTTTGGTTCGCCAACGCGATCATTTCATCTGCGAAATCTATTCCGAGCACCTGTCGGGCGCCTCTTTTCGCCAGCGTGACGCCGTAATGACCGGGTCCACAGCCGATATCGAGCACGCTCTTCCCCTCAATAGGAGAACAACCTGCAATCGTCATCTCGTACCTCAGCCGCATGCTTGTTCTGAAATACCGGTTGATCCACCGATCTACAAAAGTGTTGCTGTTTCCATATATGGCATTGAAGTCATGCGCATACGAATCAAAAAATTGAGACGTACGATTGGTAGACATGGTCACGCCGCCTCCGATACCGACCTACCTGTTGATACGGGTTTCGGATTACGTTTAGATATGCCCTCATCAAAAAAAAAGGATGGATTTTCAACGATAAATCTGGCGAATGTCGTAACCTCGAACTCATCCAGGATGCATCGGAGCTTAGGCTCTGTGGTCTTAAGATTGACGTATGACTTAAATGCCCGTTTAAGGCTCAAGCTGAGGCGGGGATGGTTTGGATCGATTTCCCGCGGGTGAACATAGAAAACCACCGGTCGATTCTCACCCAAGACTTTGCGGCACATCTGCCGGATCACCTTATAGGGAAACAAACGGAGGTACCCTCCGCCGAAAAAGCAACAACGCCGCCCTAACACACTTGTCACCGTGATAGGAAACTCCATAAGCTGCTTTGCAATCAAGTGCGGTGAATGTTTATCAGTTTTCAGTCCACCATGCTCCCGCGGGGCAGGAAATACGGAAGAGTCGTAGTGGTAGCCGGCTTCGAGGACCTTCTCAAAAAACCAGGGCGTCTCCCTTGTTACTGAAAAGCCCGGCGCGCGATAGCCGAGGACAGATTGCCCAGTGATGTTCTCTAAAATGTCTTTGCTTTGGCGCGCGTCTTGCAGGAATTCTTGTGGCGTCATCGTATAAATCAATCGATGTGCGTAGCCATGGGAAGAGATTTCGTGGCCACGATCATAAGCTTCTCTGACGAGTTGTGGAAATCTTTCCGCGACGTACCCCAGAAAAAAACATGTTACTCGGACATCTTTTTCGCTGAATATGTCGAGAAGCTTTCGAAAATTGCGCTCGACAGTAGATGGCAGAGAGCGCCATTCCGAAAAATCCGGTGTGGTCTCGACCTCCAGAATGTGGAACCAATCTTCGACATCCACAGAGAGCACGCTCTTCATTGAGTTACACCCCTCACCGTTGCTATCTCATCGACTGACAGATTCATTTCACGACCGTTGCTCAGCCGAGCAACACGTCGAAGCACTGCATCGAATTCCGCTGCGACCGATGACCAACTGTAACGTTGTTCCACCAGCTGCCGCGCCGCTGAGCCCAAACGGCTCCGTTCCTCAGGGTCACGCAGCAACGCGACTACTTTATGAGCAAACTCCTCGGGTGTGTCGGCGATCGATATGTCGCGACCATCATTCACAGGCAGACCTTCAGCGCCCAGGCTGGTGGAGACGATCGCTTTGCCCATGGCCATCGCCTCGAAGATTTTTAGTCGTGTGCCGCTGCCGATGCGCAGCGGTACCACGTATACGGAGCTTTCGTGAACATACGGCCGGATGTCTTCGACCCTGCCCGTAACCTGCGCTCCAGGATCTGAAGCCACTGCAGCCCGCAATTTGTCCGAGGGTTGCCGGCCGACAATGTTGAACCTGACTTGAGGTATTTCCCGCCGGATCAGCGGCAGGACGAGACGGAGAAAGTAAAGAACGCCATCTTCGTTCGGCATCCAATCCATGGATCCGGTGAACACCAGCGAATAGGATAGCTCCTTACCGGCATCCGGCCGGAAATATTCTGTATCCACTCCGGTCGAAACGATCGTCATCTTGGAGGAATCGATGAAGCGGCCGAAAAAATCCCGGTCCGCTTCAGAAACCGTCAGAACGTGCTGTGACTTCTTCAAGAAACTTTTCTCGAACCGAATCATCTTCTGGTACTCCCCCCAAGAGACCAGTCTCCAAACTGGATTGCGGCTCACCTCAAAATGCCGACGCCAGATCAAGGCTTCTACGTTATGCGTGAAAACCACCTTAGGACACTCGACTTCCCACGGGATGGCGCCGGCGGCAACTACGAAATCACAAACGATCACATCGTACGACTGCTCGGCAAGGAGCTCGCGAAGGCTTGCAACTACTTCTGGCCGGCAATATTTGGACACTGTGTGCGGCCAGGGTGAGAAGACGTTGCTAACAAAACTCGTCAGCTCCCCCAGACCCCGGTTGGTCGCGACATGCATGGGTAAGCAAACTACCTTCTCGAACTCCTTGTCGAGCTGGGAGTGCATATCGCCTGGATGCGCTGCATAGAACGTAAACAGCGTCACTGCGTGGGTTTTGGCCAGCTCCTTCAAGATACAATAACTGCGTATCTTGCCCCCAATGTCAGGGGGGACTAAACCTCCAGCCTTTACCCAAAGAATTTTCATGCAGTTCGTTTGCTTGCGGCTCCCAAATGGTGGCCACGGGGAGGGTGGCCTGCATCTGTTTCAGGTTCCATTAGGTCCATCATAATTTCTTTGAATCCATGCGCGTTTCGATAATATCCCGACTCGCCTTGGTACCAATCAGCAACTGCATCTGAGTCTCCAATAACTTCTTCCGTTTTTGCAGACTAGTGCCCCGAGGAATCACCTGTCCGAACGAACGCCCGATTGGAACCAATGAGCCTTCCCAAAAACCTTGATGATCCTGTCCTCCGCGACTTTTGCTAACGAGGGAGCACGTGGTCTGCCGAAGACGCGCTCGTAGATTTTTGGGTTATAACCACCTTTATTTTCAGTTGGTTAGTGCGCAGACCGTGGAGCTTCCTTGGTTACCCTTGTTTCGAGGTTCAGGATGAAACAGATTGCACATCCAGGCTGATTTTTTCCCCTGAAAGTCCGGCTCCTGGCCGAGCGGAGGAACCTTGCAAATTGATGAAAAACCCTAGAAAGACATTTTGCAACGCAACCCCAGAATTCGGTAGGGAGTCAACTATGAACGCCTCGGCTTCTCAGCCCTAGTACTGCAATGCACTCGAATGGGAGCGCCCATTTCGCGCTGCTATGAAACGCCGAGTCAAGCTCGATTTTTGGTAGGGTTCGCCGTCTTCGTTGGTCATCAGCAGAGCATGTGCGGCCGAGGAGCCATCGCGACGGTTGATCACTCTGATATTCGCGGGTCGTAGCCGCATAATCGTGCTTCGTCGAGAGCTGCCTCAAGTCGGTACGCCTGCTCATCTTCCGCTCCGGTTCACATCGACCTACCTCGGAACGCAGCTCTCTTGCATCCTGGCGATTGGAGATAGTTCCAATCATTCCCAGGACGATCGCGGTCACAAACCCATAGCTGTGCGTTCATGACGTTCAATTCCACTCTCCCCAATTCTTATAGCCAGTCTGCACGCCGAGGTCCCTGTCATGCGGTCCAGCGAAAACACAACTAAACTGGTTGAAGGTGGAAAGAATGGAGTTGCTGACCGTCTGCCAGTACCATTTTCTGAAGGCTTTTTCCCCAGGGGCCAGGAGTGTGCTGTGGGGAGGCCTTTAAGGGAAAGCCGAAGAGCTCGAGATGCTTCTTGGCGTGGTCCGCACCGCAGCAGGCAAGACGGTCATTGATTTTGGGTCCGGAGAGGGACTCGAGGCGATCGAATCCGGCAACGGACGATCGCGGTCGTGAATTCTCGAGTCCAACGATTGTGTAGGCGCGCAAGCCGCCGAATTGGTACAGATTCAAACATTTTGAATTGAAATGGGCTTGCATCCACAATCAGTTCAAATCTGAGAATCGTGATTTGGATCAGCCAACCAGCGACTTCGGCAAAACGGGTGGCACCGTCCGAGTTGAAGTCGGACCGCCAGCGTATCAGGGGCTTTTCGCTGAATAGAAGATGTGCCCAGGGAAACACAGAGAATAGATACCCGCCTAACGGATGGTACCAGGTGGGCCCGAAACTCACAATTACGTCACCGCTGGGAACAAGAAGACTGTACATGACTCGCAAGATATGCGCAGGATCATGGGATGAATGTTCGTTCAGCTCGGCGCCACTTCCGCAACTAATGAAAGTTGGTGGAAGGATCTGGGCAGGATCCAGCGCTTTGTCGACCCTTGAGATAAGATAAGTCTTCTAAAGTGAATCGAATCCGGCGGGACGCGGAAGTCCAATACCCAAGCCCGGATCGACGTGGGAGGAACTTACCTTGATTCGCGAGCTGACCGGCGTAGTTCGGTATGTCTTAGGTTTGGATATCGCAAGACGAGGCCTGCGTGTGTACCCGGACGACACGTTCATCGTCTCTTTTCCAAGGTCTGGCAATACATGGGCACGCTTTCTTGTGGCCAATCTCCTTCACCCTGACGAACGAGTAACCTTCGAGAATATTGAACGAATCGTTCCGGACATAAATGCTCAAAGCAAACGGTTCTTTCGAAGCCTTCCACGACCGCGCTTCATTAAGAGTCATGAATACTTCGATCCCCGTTATCGCCGGGTCATCTACATCGTGCGTGACCCGCGGGACGTCCTTCTCTCCTCATATCACTTTCATCGGAAGCAATGGCAAATTCCGGATGACTATCCGATCAAGCAGTATGTGACGCGGTTTCTGGCCGGGGACGTATGGAGCGTGTACGCGTCGTGGAGTCAAAACGTCTCCAGTTGGCTCGCAACCCGTCCGCAGCATCCAGCCGCGGGACTCTTCGGGAGCTGGCAAGATAACGTCTCCAGTTGGCTCGATGCGCCCATCGACAGCTCCAATTTTCTGATGCTTCGCTTCGAAACGATGCTGGAGGAACCTGTGTGCGAGTTGGGGAAGATTGCTGCGTTCCTGCGGCTCGATGCCACGCCCAAGTTGCTGGCGCAAGCTGTGGCGCGCAGTTCCTCGGAAGAGCTGCGCAAGCTGGAACAGAGTCACTCAAGAAAATGGGCCTTGACGAAGAATACCCGGCAGGACATTCCTTTCGTTGGGGCTGCCAAAGCCGGTGGATGGAGATCCAGCCTTCCCGCCGAATGCGTTGTCGAAATCGAGAAATCTTTGGGGCGCCTTATGGTGGCGCTGGGTTATGAACTGACGTCCGGTATCCACCACCATGCGGATGCAGGGAAACCATCCATCTTAAGGGACCTCTAGCATAACTGGAGAATCCGGTCGAAGGCGAACGCGATTCCGCTCTGAAGGCAAACACCATTCCGTTGTGAAGACGAACACCGTTCCGGTGGGAAGGCGAACAGTTTTGCTCGTCTACCGGAATGGGGTTCGGCTTGGAGCGGAATGTTTTCCACAGGCGAACCGAAGAGGGGCGAAGCAGCGCTGGACAATATCCCGGCATTGAAAACTCCATCCATAGGGAGAACAGGGTGCCGGCCAGGAGATCGTCCATGCGAAAAGTCAAAGAGGTTCTTCGGTTACCTTCAGCATCCCAGTGAAGTGCTTCCCCAACTATATGGAGGCGATTAGAGGAGGCTGCGACTTGGCGATTGCCAGTCGCTATACCGGGCGTGGAGGAGTCAGCAATTGGAGTCTAATTTGCCGCGCTATTTCGCGCACCGCCCAACTCATTGGTCTCGTGATACTTCCCGAGGTGTTGGGCCGGGCCAGCGATCCGATGAGCAGCTACTTCCTGATTCGCCGGGGACGCCATCGCTGAGCGCCGCCTGGTAGGAGCCAGCGGCGTGGTTGTCGATATGTTGATCCTGTTTTTGCTCAGCGATCCCACGATGCTGGGATGGGGACTGACTCGCAGCAAGATCATCGCGGCGGAAACAGCGATGGCAAATAACTTCCTCTGGAATGACTCTTGGATTTTCAGTGACATTGGTCGCAGATCAGTCCGCGACAAGTTTCATCGCTTTCTGAAATTTAAGGTGATCTGCGTTCTAAGCCTGATATTGAACGTCCTGATCCTCAACATCCTATTCAATTGGTTTGGCATGAATCGCTACCTCACTAACGGCATCGCCATCATCATGGCGATCTTCTGGAATTAGTTGGTGAATGAGCGGCTTGGCTGGCGTTCGACTAGTGAGAACGTGGCAACCACTCCCCATGGATCATGGATCGGTGAAAGTCGGGCCTGCGCCGAACGCCTTCCAGTCATGCCGCGAAGATCCGTGCCACAAACCATCGAAATGAGCAAGCTCCCCCAAACACCTAAAAAACCGCACGCCCATGACTTGGGAGCACGCCAACTACCGACGTCATGCGTCACGGGAAGAGGCTCGTAGAATCAATTGCTGCCAGTGATCGGGCGTCGACGAATCGATCGCCATGTGAAGGTCGAACTGACGGCGAAATTCCACACTGAACCCACAGCCAAACCAGACAGGGTCGCAAGCGGCCACGATACCCCGTGCTCCACCAGGAATACCGCAAGGGCGTAGTTGCTCAAGTTACCGACCGAACACACTATGGCATAAGCGACAAATCCCCAAGCAAATTCCCAACCGCGAAGACGTCTGTCCCTGTAGGTCAAAATGTTGTTGATTAGGTAGTTCGCGATCAATGCGACTGTAATGGCAATAAGGAGTGCCTGCTGGAATGAGAATCCGGCGCGACGGTATAGTAGCCAGACAACCGCCGTGTGCAAGCCGAGTCCACATGCGCCGACGATGTCCCGCGTTTCACCAAATTTTGATGTTGCCTCTTTACGCAGTTGCTTTTGCGATTTACTGGCAGATAGGTGGCCTCTCACGTGTAAATTCTGTGTGGCCTTATGGTCTCCGCGACGTCTCTGTCTTCTTCTCTGTGCTCATCGTCCTCACCAATTTGGTCGCTGCCGTCATGGCTGTGCTTCTGTTGCGGTTTACCTTTCCTATGGTGGAGAGGAAAAGATGGTTGTGGTTCGGAGTTTTGCTGATCGTAACCAATGGGCAAAAGATGTAGGGCATGTCCAACACAAAACCGGCACCTTCGGTAGCAAATACCAAGACGGGGATCATGATAGGGTAGCAGGAAACGCGGCTGCATCACCCGAGCGAGATGAAGCTTGGCTTATTGGAGGAACGACTCTCCCGTTGGCCGGGGGGCGACAGGCATGGAATTGGCGCGCTCGCGGATCAAAGGATCAAGCATCTGGTCTAGTGATTGGCGCCGGACTCCTCCTGTTGTTGATCGGCCCTCTTCCTCCAACTCCTTTTCGAGTGCGTTTTCGTCAGACGATAGTTTTTACGACGACAGTTGTCCTTACCTATGTTTTGGTCGCCATTTTGCCGCAACCCATGCGCTGGTGGAACCATGCGCGCTTCGTGGTTCCGCCTCACGCTCCGACCAAGATCCCTTTTACACCGGCAGGAGAGGTGCAACTCTTTGTCCGCATGCTTGGAAGGCTGCGTTCTGTGTTCACAATTCCCGTGCTTCCGCTATGCAATGCTCAGACATTCGATCTGAAAAGGCAAGTTGCACGGGATCTACCGGCACTGCTGCCGCTTGGAAGTCCCCTTTTAATTTCGCGAATGCAATCGTATGAGTTCCCTAATGCAACGACCTATGAAGGGTATCGTTTGATGAGAATGCCGAACGAACCGATCATCCCGGCCAGTCGACACTCAGCCCGTATTTTCAAGCCGTTGGATGCGCAGGTTAAGTATTACCTTCTCGGTTCTGGCACGGCTGGCCTTCCTTCAAATCTACCTGTTCCCTCCGCGCCATTAGGAGACTTACTACGTGAATGGCAATACCCGGAGTGGGTGAGGCAGGACGTGCTAGTTCCGTGCATTTTGGAATATCGTTTGTACCGCATTACGGGGCCGCTTCCTTTGGATTACGTGCCCCCCCCATTTGTGGTTAGCGGTACTGCTCAGTAGGCCATGGGTTATAGGCGGCGGTTGTCACGCCATCGCGGCCAATGTGGATGATGAGAATGCCCTGATCGAGATTCTGGGTGGGCGCGCTGTCCGTAATTGCGGCGGATTTGCCTCTATACTGGCCGATGCGTCCACGAAGCCGGGCTCGATCGCAAACCACCCACATCGATCTCCCGCCTTCAATTCACGTCTTGGATCCACTCGGCTACCTCGATTTCCTCTGTCTGGAGTCGAACAGGTCGATTGTGTTGATCGATTCGGGCGGAATTCAGGAGGAAACGACGGCTCTTGGAGTCGAT
>WNFJ01736473.1_pt1 | contig 18061 bp, 27 predicted proteins | sample 5400461 | NCBI WGS metagenome assembly WNFJ01 (sample SAMN13153349, study PRJNA577476) | soil metagenome | isolation source: 115 cm saprolite on Douglas fir-dominated hillslope | place: USA:California | collected 2013-09-17 | reverse complement strand
CAACTCCTGCCAGCCCTGCTCGTGGCCGGGCATGCGCTCGGCGCTGGGGAAGCGCTCGTGGGTGAGCACCACCTCCGTGGCTCCGCCCAAGTCGCCGAATTCCACGGTGACGATCGTCTCTCCCATCCGGCTGGCTTCCTCTTCCCAGTCCCAGGTGTAGACCAGCCGCTTGGGCCGGTCGACCACTTGGAACACGCCGACGGCAGTGAAGGTGCGGCCGTCCGGGGCGATCATGCCGATGCGGTAGCGTCCACCCACCGCCAAGTCGATCTCGGCGCCGCCGAAGCGGCCCCCTTTGTGGGTGTACCACCAGTCCTTGAGTTGCGCGGGTCGGTCCAGGCGCGGAACACGGTGTCGGGGTCGGCGTGGATGGTGCGGGACACGCGGAGCGACAAGCCGGTGTCGGTCTTCATGGCGATTCCTCCCGCTTGGTGGTGGTGGACTTACGCTCGACATAGCGTTGCAGGGCGTCGAGTTGACCGGTCCAATAGCGGCGGTAGCGCTCGACCCACTCCGCCGCCTCGCGCATGGGGGCGGCGTCGAACTCACACCGGCTCACGCGCCCGTCGCGTTGCCGCCGCACCAGTCGCGCCCGTTCCAGCACGCGCAGATGCTTCGAGATGGCTGGCCGCGACACGGCGAACGGCCGCGCCAGCTCGCCGACGGTAGCGTCGCCGCGGGCCAGCGCGGCCAAGATCGCCCGCCGGGTGGGGTCGGCCAGGGCCCCGAAGGTGCGATCCAGCCGTGTACTATTGGTAACCATATGGTTACCATTATGCGGCACCCGGCCTGGTCCGTCAACCCCGGTGGGGACGTCGCTACACGGGGTGGCGCGCCCGCTGCCGGGGGGAGGGCGAGGACCGAACGGCGGGACGCGGACCGGCACCGAGCCGCCGCCGCCGCTCGGGATTCCCGACGCGCGGGCCCGCGGTTGGGAACTTTGCGAGATAGTAGTTCATTCATGAATCAGAGACTGCCGACCGTCACGACCGAGTGGGTCCCGCAAGAGGAACCGCTTACAAACATGCCCGCCAAGATTACGCCCAGCGCTCCCGGCCACTGGTATCGTCAGCTCCCCTCCCCCGTGGCGCGCGCCCTGGGGGCCTGGTTCGACCGGGCCGGGACCCGAGTCGCTGAAGGTGTCCGCACCCACACCAGTCCCCGGCGGCGGCGCGGCTCGCCGCTGCCCCTGTGGCGGGGCTCGGTTTCCTTCCTGGGTCTCGCGCTGGCCCTCGCCGCGGGGGCGCGGATCGGCCGAGCCCAAGCGCTCGCCCACCCGCTCGGGCACATGATGGCGATGCCCGGCATGAGCACTGCGGCAGCGCCGGAGCTGTGCCGCCTGCTCGCCGCCGACCCGGTCATCGTGCCCGCGGGTGGCGACGCCGCCGCGGATGACCCGACGGCCGCGCCGTACTTACACTTGTCCGTCGACGCGCGGCGGCAGGAGCTGGCGCTCGAGGTGGGCCCCGTCGACCTCCCCGCCCACGCCATGGCCGAGCACAGTCGAGAGCTGGTGTATCAACTGACGCATCTCCCGTTCGACGCCTGGGTCAACGGTTTCCGCATCGAGTTGGTGGATGCGCAGGGCCGGCCGGTGCCGCGCCGCGTGCTACACCATATCGACACGACGCGGCCCGCGGCGCGCGATCTCTTCCTCCCCGTGGCCCAGCGCTTTGTGGCCTTGGGGGCCGAGACGCGGCCGGTGAGCTTGCCGGGGTGGCTCGCCGGCATCCCGATCCACCGCGGCGAGCCGCTGCTCGTGAGCACCATGCTCCACAACCCCACGGCCACCGCGTACTTCGGGGTGCGAGTGCGCTTGATCCTGCGCTACGTACGGCTGCGGCCGCTGCTCGAGGTCGCCGGCTTTCGGCTCGACGTGATGTTCCCCACCGGGGCGATGGAGTTCGACTTGCCCCCGGGGCGCACGGTGCGCTCGTGGGATGGCAGCCCGCCGGTGGCGGCGCGGCTCCTCGGGATCACCGGGCATCTGCACCACTACGCCGAATGGATCGAGCTCAAAGACCTGACCACCGGCAAGGTGATATGGCGAGCCGCGCCCCGCACCGACGCGCGCGGCGAGGTCACCGGCATGCCCCTGTCGTTCTTGCGTCTCGGGCTTGGACGCTGGGTGTACCCGTCGCATCGCTACCGCATCACCACGAGTTACTGGAATCCCACGGTTCACACGATTCCCGGGGGAGGGATGGCGAAGGTGGCCGGCATTTCCACGCCGCGCGGCGGGCTCCCACCGGTCGACCTACGCGACAGCCTGTATCAGGACGATCTGCGCCACCTGCTGGGGCTGCGGTGCGGCGCCGACGCCATGATGGCGATGGCGGGGCACTTCACCCACGGCGAGTGACCGGCCGGCGAGTCTCACCGTCGAGCGGTTCATTTCGGGACCACTCGCGCCACGCGGGCACCAAGCCGTAGGGTCGGGGCCCGCAGTCGGTTCCACCCGAGGTCACCGGCTCGTGGCAGATCGGCCGGTGGCGCCCCGCGGTCTCTCCCGCGCGAATCCCTCCCCGGTCCCGCGCCGTGTGACTCCACTTTGCCCGGCCGGCGAATCCGGGGAAGCGAGGCCCGGCGTACTACCTTGTGCGCCGTCCACGCGCATGGGAACTTGGGAGTTCATTCGGGGATTCGCTGAGCGGATCGATGAAGCCGCCGACGGAGACGGACGCCCCACCATTCGAGCGGGAGCTGCTCGCCTCCGTCGAGGCGGTGCACCGCTTCGCCCTGCAGCTCACTCGCGATGCGTCCGCGGCTGAGGACCTCGTCCAGGAAACCTGCCTCCGCGCCCTCGCTCATCGGGACCAGTACACGCCCGGCACGAACTGCCGCGCGTGGCTGTTCACCATCTGCCGCAACCTGTTCGTGAAGGGGGCCAGGCGGGACGCACGCGAGGTCGCCGTCGAAGACGCGGACCTCGAGGCGATGGGCGCCGCTGGCCTCCACGGCAGCGTGGTCGCCTCCGATCCGACCGGGGTGGTCTTCGAGCGAACGGATGTGGACGATGCCGTCCGTCAAGCACTCGAGAAGCTCCCCGATGAGTACCGCGTGGTTGTTGCGCTGGTGGACATCGAAGATCAATCGTACGGGAGCGTGGCCGAGATCCTCGGGATCCCGATTGGGACCGTGCGGTCCCGCTTGTTCCGCGGACGTCGGCTGCTGCAACAGGATCTCCTGGCCCACGCGATGGACGCGGGGCTGATCCCGGCGCCTGTGGAGCCAAAGCCGCGATGATCACCTGTCAAGAAGTGATCACGGAGCTGTGGGACTTTCTCGACGGCGAGCTGCCGGTCGAGCGCGCGGCCCTGGTCGCCGATCACCTGGCCGAATGCGCGCGCTGCTACCCGCAGTACCGCTTCGAGTACGCGTTTCTCGCGGCGGTGGCGCGGCAGCGCGCTCAAGGTCCCGTGCCGTCGGTCGCCCTCGTCGACAAGGTCGCGGCGGCGATCCTCGCGAGCCGGCCCGAGACTCCCTTCGGTTCTCGGCAGCAACCAGACATGACCGCCGAGCCACGCCGGCCCACCCCACGGGCGGCCGCCCCGCTTTCCCGCCGCGGTCCGCTGATGGCGATGCGCGCAGGCGCCGAGCGCTGGGCCCTGGCCATCCTGCGCAGCTCGCTCGGCGTGTTTCTGCTGCTCTGGGGAATCGGCAAGCTCGTCGTCTCGGCCTGGGCCCCGGCGATGGCGCCGTCACTCGCGAGCGGAGTGGCCACGCTCGAGGTGGTCCTGGCCGCGTTCATCCTGCTCGGTCTCTGGCGGCGCTGGAGCTACGCGGCCGCGTTGTCGGTGCACGTCGGCTCGCTGCTCCTCATGTGGCGCACGCTGGACAATCCCTGGGGAGTGGCCCTGGCCGGGCTTCCCGTCTGCGGTGCGCTCGTCGCCCTGTACCTGTTGCGCGATCGGGATGGCTGGGCGCTCGACGCGTGGCTCCGGCACCGCCCCCAGCGCGCCGTGCGCTGAGGCTCAACCGCCCACCACCTCGCCCGTCTTCACCCCACCCCCGTAGACCAAGCCGACGAGCGCCCCGTACACGAGATGGCCCAGCAGGCTGCCGACGATCATCGGCATGTTGCCCCCGGAGAACACCCCGCCCCCCATCATCGGTGACACGACGAGTTGCGCGAGGAGAAACACCCCGAAGCCATAGATCGCGCCCTTAAGCGCCGGCCCCCCAGGCAGCCGCGCCGCAAACCAACCCGCATAGATCAGGGCGAGCACAAGCCCGATCATGACATGCATCGCCCACCCGGCCGCCGACCCGAGGTGCAGGAAACTCCCCAGCATCTCCCCGAGCGGCATCTTGGGCAGTCCCATGAGGGGAGCGCCCAGCATGAGCATCGTCATCGCGGCGGTGCCCACCGCTCCCGCGGCAATGGCCCGTCCAATCCGGAGTTGTGACATGGTATCCCCCTCTCTATAGGTCCAGTTTTCAGCTAGGACACGCATGAATCCAGACAGCAGTTCGGAAGTTCCCCACGGCGGTGTGGAACCACTGGGGGGGTTCCGGGATTCGCCTGCGGGGAGGCGTCGTGGGTAAGACAGCATTCGTGTTCGCGGGTGGTGGAAGCCTCGGTGCCGTCGAGGTCGGGATGCTCCGCGCCCTGGTGCATCACGGGATCCGGCCGGACTTCGTCGTCGGGGCATCGGTCGGCGCGATCAACGCCGTCTACTTCGCGAAGGACCCGACGCCGGACGGCGTCGACCGACTGGAGCGCATCTGGCGAACGGTGCGCCGTCAGGACGTCTTTCCGGTATCGACCTTGGGCGCGGTCGTTCGCATGATTACGCGGCGCGGGCATCTGATCACTCAAGCTGCCCTCCGTCGCCTGCTCGAGGCACACATGCCCGGCCTGCGACTCGAGGATACGTCGCTCCCCTGCCACGTCGTCGCCACCGACCTCCTGGCGGGGACCGAGGTCCACCTGACCGCGGGACCCGCGGTGGAGGCGCTGCTCGCCTCGACGGCGATTCCAGGTGTCTTCCAACCCGTACGCCATGCCGGGCGACATCTGGTCGATGGAGGCGTCATGAGTAACACGCCGATCGCTACGACGGTGGCGCTGGGCGCGAGCCGCGTCATCGTGCTGCCGACGGGGATCGCCTGCGCGCTCGCCGCGCCGCCGCGGGGCGTGGTCGCGGTTGCCCTGCACGCGCTCACGCTCCTGATCGCCCGACAACTCGTGGCGGACGTGGAACGGCTCCGCGATCGAGCGGAGATCGTGGTCGTCCCCCCGCTCTGCCCACTCGACGTGTCGTCGTACGACTTCTCGCGCGGCGGAGAGCTGATCGACCGGGCGGCAGAGAGCACGGCGCGATGGCTCGACGGGGGCGGCCTCCGCACCCCGAGCATCACCGGTCCCCTGCAGCCTCATCACCACTGAGGCGCGACGGGTGGGGCAGGAGCGCGCGTGGCGGGTCGGTGCGAGCTCGCGCGTTTCGACAACCTCGGCGCGATCATGGGTGGGGCCCTTCCCCCGTGTCGACGGTCGGCGCCGCAATCCTCCGACGGTAGAAGGTGGCCTGACGGCTCTCGAAGTCTGCGGATGGACGCCCGCCCGGCGCTTCTCCTTCACGCCCTCGCGCGGCGAATCCCGAATCGCGGCACCCCGTCGCTGACTCAAAATAGATAGTTGTTGCACGCGTAGCACCACGTGAACGAGCGCTCGCTCGAGGGCAGCGATCGGATGATCGGATGGCCGGCCGCCCGCCAGTGCTGGGCGTCGTGGGCCCGCTGCGATTCGCAGCAGCCGACGTAGCCGCACGTCGCGCAAGCCCGGAGCGAACCGTCGACGCCGCACGCTTCACAGCGGTCGCCGCGGGCCGGGGCGGGCGCGCCGATCGGCACATGGGGACAATCCTGACGCTTCACGGATTCCTCCTGCGCAGCAGCCACTCGTCGAGCGTCCAGGCATCGCGACCCCGGAGCAGGTAGAGTGCCACGAAGCCGGCGAGGACCGGCACACCGGCGAGAAAGAGGTGATTGGGCGGGCCGCCGGAGCGGAGCCCCCAGGGGTCCAGGAGCTGCCGCCAGCTCGACAGCACCGAGACGGCGTGCACCAGCAGACCGAGCCCGTAGCTCACACGTCGCCATACCCCGACCGTGATCGCGAGGGCAAGCACGCTCTCGAGCGCCCCCACGAGCGGCACGCCTGAGGCGACGAGCCCCACCCCGTAGAACTTGGCCCAGATTCCCACGGTCGCCATCGGGATCACGAATTTCTCCAACCCCCACGCGAGCAGGAACACGCCGAGCGACACCCGCAGCACGGCCAGCGCCCACCGCTCCGTGACGACGGGATCTCGTGCGAACATGCGCCCTCCCGGATTCGATCCCCAGCCAATCCCTGGTCCCGCTCGGAAGTTCCCGGCCGCTGCCCTCCGGGATACGCCCCGGGAACCAATCATTGGGGCCCGGGATTAGCCGCGAGCCAACAGGATGCGAACCGATGGTGTCGTGCCGCGATGTGATCACGCAGCTGTGGGACTACCTGGACGGGGAGCTTCCGCTCGAGCGGGTGGAGCAGTTCGCGGCCCACCTCGCGGAGTGCGCGCGGTGTTATCCCCAATACCGGTTCGAGTTCGCCTTCCTGGAGGCCCTGGCGCGGCAGCGCGACCAGTGCTCCGGACCGTCGCGGCCGCTGGTCGAGCGGCTGCGCTCGCTCATCTCCCCTAATCACTGAAGAGGAGGGTCGTATGCTCAGTCGCATGCTTTCCATCACCGCCGTCGCCGCTGGACTTGGCCTGGGTTCCGCAGGTACAGCCCGTGCCCAGGGGATGCCCGCGATGCAGCACCCCAAGGGTACGCAGCGGACGCTCACGGGAACGGTGATCGACGTGTCGTGCAAGTTCGGGCAGGGCTTGACCGGCGACCAGCACCGCATGTGCGCGCAGATCTGTGCGGACAAAGGCATCCCACTGGCCATTCTGACGTCGGACGGCAAGCTCTACATCCCGACGTCGCCCGCCATGCCCGGGGACGGACAGAACGGGCGGTTGAAAGAATTCGCGGAGCAGCAGGTCACCGTCACGGGTACCGTATTCCCGGCCGGCGGGGCGAACGCCATACAGATCGCCTCGATCGAGCGGAAGTCCTGACCGACCGGGCCACCCTGGCGGATCCAAGATCTTCCACCAGGGTGGCCGTCGCGCCGGCTCCGCCAGAGCTCGCCTCGGAGCTGCGGTTCCGCATCAGCCGTTTCTGCGACCGTAACGAGGCGCCGCTCCTGCGGGTATCCGACCATGTTATATCGGACTCCTAGCCGGGCGTCGAGGCTCGGAGGTACGTTGACGTGCGAAACGCGGGAGGTGACATGAACGGCCTTGCAACACGACTGGCAGCGGGCGTTGTGGCGCTTAGCGTCGCGGCAGCGTGTGTCGGCGGCAGGCGGCCGATGGGCTACGTCGTTCTCACGGCCCAACAACTCGAGCAGAAGCTCGCTGCGCACGAAGCGGTCGTAATCGTGGATGTGCGCGAGCCGTCCGAGTTCGCGGCCCGGCACATTCCTGGCGCCCGGCTCATCCCCTACGAGGGGGCGGCGGGGCGCGTCCTCAAGGAGCTCAAAAAGGGCGACCATATCGTATTCGTGTGCCACACCGGCCCGATGGGGGACGAGCTCGCGCGGCTTCTCGTGGCGAATGGCTACCCACAGGTAGCGAACCTCGACGGCGGCATGCGCGGGTGGACCGGCCCGACGGTGTCCGGGAGCTAGTGCGTAACCGCCCGCCGCCAGGTCAGCGGAAAGGCACGGGGAGCGTGGGCCGAGGCTGGAATAAGTTGCTCTCGTGGATCTACACAAGAGTGCCTGCCCTGTCGCGACGCTTTGCGGCTGGGCTGGACGCCGTGGTGGGCCCGGTGCCCTGGACCCCCGCCCGCGTGCCCCTGGAGCGCGCCACCGTGGCGCTCGTCACGCTCGCCGGGGTGCACCTCCGGGGCCAGCCGGCGTTCGACATGCGGAACGCTGAGGGCGACGCCTCGTTTCGCGTGATCCCCGGAACGGTGTTCCCTGCAGACCTCACCATTACGCACGACTACTACGATCATGCGGCCGCGGACCGGGACGTGAACATCGTGTTCCCCCTCGAACGGCTGCGCGAGCTCGCCGCGGCGGGCCGCATCGGTGGCGTGGCGCCGCGTCACGTCGGCGCGATGGGTCACATCCTGCGTGGAGAGGAACGCCGCCTAGTCGGGGAGTCCGCTCCCGCGATCGCGCGCCTGCTCCAAGAGGACGGTGTCGATTACGTCGTCCTGTCCCCGGGGTGAACGACGTGCCATCGGTCCGGTGGACTGATCGCACGGGAGATAGAGCGCCACGGCATGGCAACAGTGCTGATCGGGGTCGTACGCGAGATGCTTCAGAAGGTCCCCGCGCCGCGCAACGTGTTCGTGCCGTTCCGCCTGGGACAAATTTTCGGCGAGGCAGGACAGGAGATCCAACAGCGCGCGGTCCTCATGGACACGCTCACGGCATTCGCGCGCGTGAGCGCCCCGGGGACCATCCTGGACCTCCCCTATCGCTGGAAGCGCAGCGTGTACCGGGACCCACTGTGATCGGCGTCGGGGCGAGGCGCCCACCCACAGCGTGACGGAGGGCAAGCCTCATGGCCTGGATCGCGACGATTCCCGAGGCCTCCGCCGACGGAGAGCTGCGTCAAGCGTACCTCAAAGTGCGGGCCGCCCGCGGGGAGGTAGCCAACATCTACCAGGTGCACAGCGCGCATCCCCAGGTCATGACGGCCCACTTAGAGCTATATCGGGAGCTGATGTTCGGTCGCTCGGAACTCACGCGGGCGGAGCGGGAAGCGATTGCGCTCGCGGTGTCGGCCACCAATGGCTGCCGCTACTGAATCGTGCATCACGGAGCGGCGCTCCGTCAACTCACGAGGGGTGATGAGTGGGTAGAACCGTTAGCCGCATCGCCGGACGAGGCCCCCCTCCCCACGCGAACCCGCCTGCTCGTCACCTACGCGCTAAAGCTCACCCGCGAACCCGCGCGCATGGCGGAAGCGGATTTGGCACCGCTGCGGGCCGCCGGGCTCTCGGACCGTGGCATCCACGATACGGCGGCGATCGTCGGCTACTTCAACTTCGTTAATCGACTCGCCGAAGGGCTGGGGGTGGCGCTCGAGACCTAGCGCGTCATGCGAGCTTCCCCGGCCCCGCTTCGTCGGGGAACGAACGCGCGGCCTCCGGGATTCCTTTGTCGGTTCTGTATCGCCGACCCATGCCCGTGTCGGCGGGGGTGATTCCGCCCGGCCCTTCGAAGGAGCTACGCTATGCCTAAGCCCAGCCACGCCATACCGACCCCTTATACCGCACTCAGTCACCCACCGGTGCGTGCAGCCGGCAACGAGGTCGATCTCACCATCTACCGCGACCCTGGAACACCGACGTACGGCAGGTTCGAGTACGAGGCCCCCGCCGAGGGACTGGTGCAGGCGGACCCGCCCGACGGGCGGGACACCCGTTGGACTCGCGAGTTCGAGATCGCCTGGACGAAATGGGGAGACAAAGGCCCGCTCGTGCTGTTCCTGCACGGCGTTCCGACGAACCGGGCGCAGTGGGAGCCAATCCAGAAGCATGTCGCACGCTTCTGCCGCACCATCTCCATCGACATGCTCGGCATGGGCGAGAGCACGAAGCCTCGCCTGTACGGCCGGAAGAACGATCCCGCGAAGGACCCGGGCAGCAACGAGTTGTGGTACTGGAAGAGCGATCGGGAGTACATCGAGAAGCTCATGCAGCACGAGTACCCCGGCGAGAAGTTTTTCTTCGTCGCTGACGACTGGGGCAGCGGGATCAACTCGCACTACGCCGCCCGCTATCCCGAGCGGCTGGAGGGATTCGTGCAGCTCGACCCCATCGCGTTCGACGGCTATCCGGTGAACGAGATCCAGGCGATCGGCCGCGCCGCGCAGATTCCGAACACCCCGGACGGAGACGCCACGTTCGCCACGCTGTTCGGGGCTTTCGACCAGACGTTGGTGCAGATCTACAAGACGATGGTCTACGACCCGAACGTCTACAACCAGTACAAGCTGCGCTGGATCACGTTTCCCTTCGTAGCCGTCGATTACGAGCGGAATGGGGCCGGCGATGGCGTGACCGACGTAGCGAAATCGACCACCCTACGCCTGAAGCTGCACAACATTAGGGTGCTCGCGGAGCGCGCCGCGATCCTGAGCCCGGCGTTGCTCTTGCCCTACGACGCCACGCATAACCCCGAGGGCGTGCGCTATGAGAACATCACGGTCCCGTCGCTCATTATGTGGGGCGAGTTTGATAACATGATGCCCGCGGCTCAAACGGAACGCTTCGCCAACGTGCTGGGGACTGACGACGTCCAGATCACCTACGTCCCTCGCGCCGGCCACTTCGCGGGCACCGACAACCCGCGGTTCGTGGCGGACAGCATCGTCGACTTCGTCCGCCGGGTGAAGGGCCGCCGCGCGCTCGCCGACATCAATCTGGGAAACCAGGGAATCTGGAAGGGCGATGAGCGACTCGTGATCCGGGACCTGCGGGCCGTCTACCACATCGATGCGGAGTCGCAATCGGCGGCGCCGGAGCTGGCGGGAGCGTACTGAGGGGCATCACGCTGCGCGCCACGACTCGACCGTCACCGCGGCCGAGCCGTGGCGTCGGTGGCGCCGCTTCCGGGCGTCGGGCCGCGCGCGGCTTCCGCGGGAACCATCGGTGAGGTCCCGGTCGCCCTCAGCGCTCAGGCGAGTCCTCGGACCCGCCCAGCTCGCGAATCGCTCCCACGCTGGAAAACGTGGAGACGAGATATGGCACGACGATCGTGAGGCCGATCCGCAGGAGGCGATGGCTGTCCACGTCGCCACGCAAGATCGCGTCTCCGTGATTGATGCCAACCAGCACGGCGCCGACGACAACGGCGTAGAGCAGTCCCCGACGCAACACCGACGGCTGGAACGCGAGCCGCAGCCAGGCCCTCATGATCATGCCAATCCCCTGGGTCCGCCGTTAGTTTCCGCCAGCCCGAGCACACGAGCGAGACGATGTTCCCACCCGTCGAGGCAGTGCCGTTTCTCACGACCGAGCAGATGATCGCGGTGGATCGGGCGATGGTCGAGGACTTGCACATCGATCTCCTACAAATGATGGAGAATGCGGGCCGGCACCTCGCGCACGTGGCGCGGCTGCGCGTGCTCGACGGCGCCCCGGTGGGAAAGCACGTCGTGGTCCTCGCCGGCAGCGGAGGCAATGGTGGCGGTGCCATGGTGTGCGCCCGTCGTCTCTACACCTGGGGCGCTCGGGTGCGCGTGGTTCTGGCCACGGGAAGCGAGGCGCTGGCGCCGGCGACGGCTCGGCAGCGGGATATTCTCGAGCGGATCGGCGTACCGGTCGCAGGGACGAACGCCCTCCGGGGCGTCCGGGACGTCACCCTCGTCATTGATGGGGTCATCGGCTATCGGCTCTCCGGGTCGCCCCGCGGCGCCGCTGCCGAGGCAATTCGGTGGGCCAACGGCCAGGCCGCTCCGGTGCTGGCGCTGGATGTCCCCTCGGGCATTGACGCCACGACGGGCGCCGTGCATTCGCCCGCCATCCGAGCCACCGCCACGATGACGTTGGCCCTACCCAAGACGGGGCTACGCGCCCCGGCCGCCGCCGAGCATATCGGCGAGCTCTATCTGGCCGATATCGGCGTCCCGCCTGGACTCTACGCCCAACTCCTCGCCCTCCCCGTAGGCCCCCTATTCGCGCGCGACGAGATCGTGCGGCTGCCGTGAAAGGCATTGTCCCCGCATCAGAAGCCGAGCGCGATGCCGAGGTCCACCGCCGACAGCTGGCATCGCGGGATGCCGGTGGCGTCGGGAGCTCGGCGCGCGCTCGGTCCAGGGAGTCGGCAGGCCGTTCATCAACGCGCCTGCGGCTGTGGGTGCCGCTTGCCCGGATGGGTGTAGAGGGCCCGACGGATCGTCTCGGCGTGCGGCACGCCCAGCTGGCCGCCATGGGGATGGTACATGCGACAGCGCAGCTCGTAGCCGTCGCGCTGCACCGTCGGGCCCTCGATGTCCACCCCGTCGATACGGATCGTCGGCGAGCCGTGAAAGCGGGCCCGGATCGCCCCGTCGTGACTCGTGATCGCGCGGACGATCACGCGCGTTTCACAGTCCTCCTGTGTCAGGACCTGGCGGAGGAGCCGCAGGGCCGGCCCGGCGGCCGGGCAACCCGGAATGAACAGAAATTCGATCTTCAACGGTCGCGCGAGCATTGTGCCCCCGTGTTCCGGTCCGAACTGGAGAACTGCCGACCATTCACTGCGGGTCGGTGCAGCCACACGAACCCGCTGCGGCGGTAACGAGTTCCACGGAACTTTGCAGTAGCGCCGGGGATTAGCGTCGGGATTGAGATCGGCTGCCCACGCGTCACGTAAGCGGTTGTGAAAGACAAGGAACGAGACATCGACAGGGGGCACACGTGGCGGAACCGTTCGATCTCATCGTCATCGGCACCGGGTGCGCACCTGCTCGGGCCGCACGCCGAGGAGGTCATCAACTTGTTCGCTCTGGCAATCCGCTCGGGTGTAGCCGCGACCGATCTCAAGCACCTCTTGAACGCGTACCCGACGAGTGGTTCCGACGTGCCCTACATGATTCCCTAGCGAGGGGAGGCAACCAGGTGTCGGCACGACGTGGAGCGGCGGATTACCTTCTCGAAATCCAGGAGGGGGTTCGGTGAACGGCATCGCTCGAGTCTGGCGCTCTCCATTCACGCGCCTCGTCCTGTACTACATCGGTCTCGTAGTACTCGCGGCGCTCGTGGTCCTCGCCTTCCCCGGACTCGTCGCGAAGCTGCAGCAGTTTCGCGAGCTGTCCGCGATCAGCGTGTTCGCCGGCAAGGGGAAGCAGATCGAGCAACCGACAGGGGTGGCGACCCTGTCCGACGCCGATCTGGCCGTGATCACCGCCGTCGCGATGATCGCCGCCCTGCTGCTGGTGTTACCGGTGGCCTGGGTCTACCTGGTCACGAAGCGCCGGCGGGGCTACGACCGGTCCGTTGTCCAGACGGTGACCGTGCTGCCAATGGCCGCGGCTGGGACGATTATCCTGGTGCAGAACAGTCTGGCGCTCGCGTTCGCCCTGGCCGCGATCGTGGCGGTCGTGCGGTTCCGCAACACCCTCCGGGACACGCAGGACGCGGTCTACATCTTCATCGCGCTCGGAGTGGGGATCGCGGCGGGGGTGTGCGCCCTGACAGTGGGTGCGCTGATGTCAGCGATTTTCAACTTCACGGTGCTGGGACTGTGGCAGGTCAATTTCGGCAACCTCTACGCCGACCAGTCGCCGCTCACGGGCCGGCTGCGGCTCGGCGAAGCGCTCGTCGGTCCTGGGAAATCCGACGGCGGCTACCTAGCGCTGGGCGACCCCGACCTCCTTGAGGCGCTCGCCCCGGACACGCTCCAAGAAGTCGCTGCCCGGGCGGCGCGCCTGCGCCGGTACGTCCAGGCCGACGCCGCAGCGACGAAAAAGAAGAAGCGCTACACGGACCTCGTGCTCGTGCACGCCGTGGTGCTCCAGCCCGCGCAACGACTCGTCGAGGAGGTGCTCGCCGCGATGGCCGACCGCTGGGAGCTCGCCGAGATCCAGCCAGGTGAGGGGGGGCGGGCGACGCTCGAGTACTTGGTCCGCTTGGGTGGCGAGATCCCGCCTACGGCGCTGCTCCAGCGGGTCAAGGAGTTGGGCGCGGAGCACGTGGTCGCCGTGGAGTACCACTCGCTTCGCGGCCTCGGTAATGGGAAGCGCGGCAAGAAGACATGGGCGGCATAGCGCGTCGCCGCGTTCGCGCCCAGCTCGCGAAGCGCGCGCCGTGTTATCCCCGGCAGCGGTTCGAGTGGGCTTCCCCAGACGCCCTGGCGCGGCAGCGAGACCGACAGACCAGGCCCCGGGAGGCGCTGGTAGGGCGCTTGCACCTCGTCATCGTCAATGACAACTGATCTCGCCGACCGCGGGCATTCCGGAAGCGCCGCATCGTCGAACGCGTACGTTATTGCGCAGGCCGGTCCGCACTGGGGACCGGGAACAGTCACCTGAGCCTGGAGGATCGATGGGACCGAACCGTAGCTTGCTCCTGGCATCTGGCTTGTGTCTCGCAGCGTCGGGGCTATGGGCACAAGGCAAGATGATGGACATGAACGATCTGCCGTACGATTCCGTGAAGGTGATGCTGAGCGACCCGGCGCGAGCGTCGCAGGCCATGGAGATGGCCAAGAAGGCGGGCGTCTTGGTCATGGTCGGAATACCGGTCCAAGGCAAGCAAGTGAGTCTGAAGGGCGAGCTCACCGGAGCCAACTGTTACCTCTCCGCCGGACTCCGCGGCCACAACCACGCCATGTGCGCGAAGGCTTGCGTAGCGGCCGGATCTCCGGTGGTCTTCATCGCCGACGACGGGACGGTCTACACCGTGTTGACGGCCAAGGACGGCATGCCGTTGCCGCCAGGAGCGCTCGATCTGCTGGGGCGGCCGGGCGTGACCGTCGGCGGAAGCGTCGTGACAGCGCACGGTGTGAAGGCGCTCGCGCTCGCGTCGGTCCGTTCCTGACGTGCCGCTGCGGTACAAGCCGTTCAACTCGGGCGCCTTCACAACGCCCGCAGCGCTGGCCGCGTTGCTCGCGGCCAGCGCCTGCGGCCGCCCTGCGGCGACCACGGGGACCACCCGTGGAGACACGATCGCGGCGACCTCGGATGCAGCGCCGCTCACTGACTCCGCACTGATTGAGGGCATCGCCTCGAGCGATCCCCTGCCGCCGCTCCGTCTGCCGGACCTGCACGGTGTCGTTCACGGTCTTTTCACCCCGGGAGACGACGTGACCGTGGTCAACTTCTGGGCCACGTGGTGCGCGCCGTGCCTCGTGGAGATTCCCCAGCTCATCGCGTTCCGAGATCGGTGGAAGAGTAAGCGCGTCCGCGTGGTCGGAGTGGCGGTAGCGTCGGGAAGTCCTGCAGACATTCGACGCTTCGCGGCGCAGCACCAGATGGCCTACGACCTGCTCCTGATGGAGGAAGGCGAGGCGCGACGCTATTTGAGCAAGCTACATCTGCCCGCGGGCCTCCCGATCAGCCTCGTCGTCGATCGTAATGGCGTGATCCAGTGGAAGTTCTTTGGCCCCCATACCGAACCACAGTTCGCCGGGGCCGCCCGCAGAGCACTCTCAGGGACCCCACAAGGACCCGCGTAGAGAAGCCGCCGTCGCAGACGGACGCTTGCAACGCCCGCCGCAGCCAGGCTCCCACACCGAGGCGAATCGCGAGCCCCGACGGTTAGGTTCCGCCGCGCTGCCGCGTCTCGATGGCAATGATCTGTTCGGCCACGGCCCCAAGATCCGGCCCGACGACGTCGGGTGGCGGCGCTAGGGGGTCGAGCACCTTGCCGGGCCGGCTCACGAACGCGGCGGCGCAGCCCGCCCTAAGGGCGCCCGCGATATCCCAGTCGTGCGCTGCCACCAGCCGGATCTCGCCGAGCGACACGGCCAGACTCGAGGCCGCCAGGCGATACGTTTCCGGCGCCGGCTTCAAGCGCCGGACGCGATCGACCGAGAGCACCTGTTCAAAATAGTCTCGAAGCCCGGCGTGCCTGAGCTGCGCCTCTATCGCGTCCGTGGTGGAGTTGGTCAGGGCAGCCAGGCGGAGACCGGCCGCGGCCAGCCGATCCAACGCCGGCCGCACGTCCGGATGGGGCGGCAGGGCGCGCAGAGCGCCGAGGATGGCGGCGCGGTCCTTGTCCGAGAGGGCGACGGCGCGCCGCGACGCGACCATCGTGAGGGCGGCGTCGGCGATGACGCCGAAAGCGAAGTAGGCGTTGCTAGCCGTGGCCGCGAGGGCTAGCTCGATCACCTGCCCGAACCACTCGCCGCGGACCATGGCGTCCCCGAAGGCGCCGCGAAAGTGTCGGTCGAGCGCTCCGAGATCGAGTAACGTCTCGTTGACATCGAAGACGATGACCCTGGACATACGACGCGAGCCCGCTCCCTCTCCGCAGCAAACCGTCTAGAGCGCGCCCACGGTCAGGCCGCGCCGACGGTCGCGGGCGCCGCGCGCCACTCCCGCGCGGCGAACGGCTCGTCAAGGGGCGTGGCGAACAGGTGGTTGGACCAGTTGCTGAGCGTCTTCACCGCGACGGCGAGGATGATTTCCAAAATGTGCCGCTCCGTGTAGCCCGCGGCAAGGAACGCGTCCACGTCGGCGCGGTCCAGCCATCCGCGCTTCGCCAGCAGCGTGCGCGTGAACTCGCTCAGCGCCCGGAGCTTCGGGTCCGGCACCGGCTGGCCATCGCGGATCGCATCCGTCACGGCGGTGGGGACCCCCGATTGTCTATCGGCGAGAAAGCTGTGCGCCGCGACGCAGTAGTGGCAGCCGTTCTCTCGGCTGATCGTGAGGAACACGACTTCCTGCTCGCCGGGCGTGAAGCCCGATTCCTGCCGGAAGCGGTCGTAGCCGGTCAGATACGTTTCGAGCAGGCCAGGCGAGTTCACCATGCGGGCGTACATGTTGGGAATGAAGCCGACCTGCTTTTGCGCCCGCTCCAGCACTTCGCGGACCCGGGGTGAGCCGCTCGACAAGGTCTGCGGCGGCAGGCTCATCTTGAATCGCTGTCCCATTGGTGTTTTCTCCCTCAATGCAAGTGCAGAGCGACGCCCTGCGGAACATGTGTCTGAATGAACGAATCGCCGGAGGCCGCCGAGAGTTCCAGACCCGGTTGTGCGCACGGATGTCTTGCGTCCCTCCCCGGCCGAGTCCGAGGTGCAGGACGACCGCCTCCCTGCTCCAGGTCGGTGCGGCAACACGAATCCACCTTCGTGGTGACGCCTTTCGGGGAACTTTGCGGTCCTGGCAGGGATTCGCATCTGCGTGGTGCGGCGACGCTCGCATCAACCGGTCGGGGGACGTTTCATGACTGCCGCCGCCGCCCGTCGCGAGACACTCGCCGGCCGGCGTCGCCGCGCAACTGGAAACACGCTGAATTTGCCTGGGGGCCGAAATGGACCGTCTGGATTTTCGCGCGCTGTGGGATCGCGCGCTGACATACGCGGAGTTCGTCCGGCAGTCGCGGGAGCAGTGCGCACTGTGGACCGGCGTGTACCGCGTCGCCCGCATCCCCGCGTGGACCGTCGAGCGCGCCTGCCAGCGGGGGCGGCAGGTCCGGTTGCTCGTCGTCGCAGAGGATTGGTGCGGCGATGCGTCCAACACGGTGCCCTACCTGGCGAAGCTCGGCGATCAGGCGCGCTGCCTCGAGATGCGCGTGTTGCGGCGAGATGAGCATCCCGACGTGATGGATCGCTATCTCACCGGCACGTCGCGCGCGATCCCCATCGTGATCGTGCTCGATGAGGACTGGCACGAAGTCGGCCGCTGGGGCTCGCGCCCGCGCGAACTGCAGGCGTGGATCCTGGAGGCGCGCCGGACGACACCTCAGGCCCAGCTCTACCCCCAGATCCGCCGGTGGTACGCTCACGACAAGGGGGAGACGACGCTGCGAGAAGTCCTCGCGCTGCTGCCGAGTCGTGAGCCCGCCGGAGCTTCCGCTCGTCCCGATCAGTAGCCGCGCACCCGCTGGGCGCGGCACCTCGCAGGACGCCAATAGATTCCCACCGCGTCACGCTCGGCTCGACCGGCACTAGCCCGTCCGTCGCGATGCGACGCTAGTCAGCGGGAAGCCGCAGGCGGTCCCGGTGGCTCGGCCGGATTGCGTCGCGTAGGGCTGTGGCGGTGTATCTCCCGACCTTCCCGGGACCCTAGGATACCGACCCAGGGCGGTCGGCTCGGGAGCGCAGCGGTGCCACGCGCCACCGGCCGTACGCTACGGAGGCCGCGAGCAGACCGACGACGAACGGAATCCACGCTAGCGCGACCGGGCCGCCCACGAGCGTGATCGTCGTCGCCCCAATCATGATGATCACCAGGCACGCGGCGGCGAGGGGGGTCAGGCCTGCTCGAATGCCCAGGAGGCCGGGAAGGATCAGGCCGAGGGCCCCGAGCAGCTCACAGACGCCCAGGAAGCGCAGAAACCACCCGGGCAGCGGCACCGGTCC
>WNFJ01626446.1_pt1 | contig 18067 bp, 21 predicted proteins | sample 5400461 | NCBI WGS metagenome assembly WNFJ01 (sample SAMN13153349, study PRJNA577476) | soil metagenome | isolation source: 115 cm saprolite on Douglas fir-dominated hillslope | place: USA:California | collected 2013-09-17 | reverse complement strand
GTCCCGCACCGGGCCGTCCTACACTGGGACGGTGACCTGGACCTGGCGGTACGAGAAGACAGACGGCTCGACGCTGACCGCCAAGACACTGCCGCAGGAGACGTTCCCCAGCCAGTCCGACGCCGAGAGCTGGCTCGGCGAGCGCTGGCGCTCCCTGCTCGAGGCCGGCGTCGACCAGGTGACCCTGCTCGAGGACGGCCAGATCACCTACGGCCCGATGAGCCTCCACCCGGCATCTGGGTGATTCGCGGCGGCCGCGTGCCGCGGGAGGCCGCCGGCCTCGTTTGACCGGCCTGGGCACGAGAACGCCGGCTCAGGGACGCCTGGTTAGGGGCGGCGCGGCGGGCTCGTGGTCCTGGCGGGATCACGCACGACGACCGGGCCGAGGATCTCGTCGATCCGCCGCAGCACCGAGTCGCTCAGCCGGACCCCCGACGCCTTCGCGTTCTCCCTGACCTGCTCCGGCCGGGTGGCGCCGATGATGGCCGCGGACACGCTGGGGTTCTGCAGGGTCCAGGCGACCGCGAGCTGCGCGAGGGACAGGCCAGCCTCGGCCGCGATCGGCGCGAGCTGCTGTACCCGGGTCAGCACGTCTTCTTCGAGGAAATGCCTGATGAAGCCGGACCCGCTCGGATCGGTGGCCCGCGAGCCGGCCGGCGGCGGGCTCCCGGGCCGGTATTTGCCGGTCAGCACACCCTGTGCGATCGGCGACCAGGCGATCTGGCCGATGCCCTCCTTCGCGCACAGCGGGATGACCTCGGTTTCGATCACCCGCCACAGCATGTTGTACTGCGGCTGGTTGGACACGATCCGGTCGAAGCCCATCTGGTCGGCGATCCGCAGCGCGTCGCCGATCTCCGCCGCCCGCCACTCGGATACCCCGATGTACAGGACCTTGCCCTGGCGGACCAGGTCTTCGAACGCGCGGAGGGTTTCCTCGAGCGGCGTCTCGTGATCGTAGCGATGTGCCTGGTACAGGTCGATGTGGTCGGTCTGGAGCCGGCGGAGCGAGCCGGCCACCGCCTCCATGATGTGCTTGCGCGAGAGCCCGCTGTCGTTCGGGCCCTTCCCCGTCGGCCAGTACACCTTCGTGCAGATCTCGACGGACTCGCGGCGCACCCCGGCAAGCGCGCGGCCGACTACCTCCTCGGCGCGGGTGCCCGCGTATACGTCGGCCGTGTCGAAGGTGGTGATTCCCTCGTCCAGCGCGGTGGCGACGCACGCGCGTGCCGCGTCCTCTTCCACCTGCGAGCCGTGGGTGATCCAGTTTCCGTACGCGATCTCGCTGATCTTCAGGCCGGACCGGCCAAGGCGACGGTGTTCCATGCGCTCGACCCTATGCGCTCATCGCGGTGCCGCAGCGCTCATCGCCGAGCCGCACGCACCGCGTCTGACCGCGTCACATGCGCAGCAGCCGTTCGGCATTGCCGTGCGCGATCCTTTCCCGGTCGGCCGCGCTGATGGGCGCCCGGTCGAGGAACGCCCGGCCCGCCGCGTTGTCGCTGAACGGGTAGTCGACGGAGAACATGATCCGGTCGGCGCCGAGGACCATCAGCGCGCAGAGCAGCGGCGGGTCGGTGAAGTAGCCGCTCGTGGTGATGTAGAAGTTCTCCTGGAAGTACTCGCCGACGCGCCGCTTGAGGTGCGTGGCCACCGGGCTGAGCCGCTCGTCCGCACGGGCGAGGGAGAACGGGATGTTCTCGCCCATGTGGCCGATGATGACCCGGAGGGCGGGGAAGCGGTCGAACACGCCGCCGAGCACGAGGCGGAGCGCGTGCAGGCCGGTCTCCGCGTGCCAGCCCCAGCCGGCCGTGGCGAGCACGCCGCTGACCGGCGCGTCGAAACCGCCGTAGTACGCCTGGATCACCGGCGGCGTCGGGAAGGTCGGATGCAGGTAGATGGGGACGTCGAGAGCCGCTGCCCGTTCGAATATGGGCAGGTAGGCGGGGTCGTCGAGGAACCGGCCGCGCGTGTGGCCATGGATCATGGCGCCCTTGAAGCCGAGGCCCGTCACCGCGCGGTCGAGTTCGGCCGCGGCCGCGGCCGGATCCGCGGTCGGCAGCGTCGCGAAACCGGCGAACCGGTCGGGGTGCGCGGCGACGGCCGCCGCCAGCCGGTCGTTGGCGTCCCTGGCCAGTGGCACCGCCTCCGCCGCGTCGAGTTCCTGCGCCGCGGGCGCGTTGACCGAGAGCACCTGGACGTCGATGCCGGCGGCGTCCATGTCGGCGAGGCGCCCCTCGCCGAGGTCGTCGAGCTTGGCCAGTGTGTCGGGACGGCCCCCGCCCGGCCGGTAGGAGGCGGTGGCGGCGCGGACTCCAGGCGTCCAGAAGTGCTCCTCGATCGCGATGACGCGCACCACGCCTCCTCAGTTAGGGAGCCTGCTTGGCCGACGGGCGCGGGCAGCATGGCGCGGCGGCGCGGGCCGAGCGCGGCACCGCTCGGGAGAATTCCGCTGACGGCTGATCTAGATCTTGTCGCCCCGTTTGACCCGCGGCGGCGGGAGACGGAGCCTGCGGATCTGCGCGGACCGAATGATCGCGTAGAAGCCGACGCCCTTGGTGGGCACGCCGGGAAAGCGCTCCGCTGCGATCTTGCGCACCCGCCGGCTGGTGATGACGCCTTCGAGCACCACCGTGACAAGCGCGGTGAGCACCAGCGGGTAGACGATCAGCTTGGCCGCGGTGAAGGGCAGTATGAGCAGGACGAACAGCACACCGACCACGTAGAGGTAGTACTCGCTGAGCATCCGCCGTGAGTCGACGTAGTCGCGGGCGAGCCCGCGCACCGGGCCGGTGTCCTTGGCCGGCAGGTACCGCTCGTCGCCGCGCCTGAGCCCTTCCGCGCGGCGCGCGCGCTCCGTCCGGCCGCGGGCGCGCGACTGCCTGACCGCCTCCTTGCGGTTGCCTGGTGCCGCGAACGGCTGACGGCGTGGCGCGGCCTCGCTCCGCTTGGGCGTCGGCCGTCCTTTACCCGCACTGGCCGCCGCGGCGCCCTTGGCTCCGCGGTCGGCACCTGTTGAGTCGCCGTTCTCAGCGGCCGAGCGGCCCGTCGCATCCATTTTGCCGTGGGCAGGCTCGTCCGCCGGGGCTGCGCTCTGGCGTCGGAACACGCGCAAATCCTACCGGTAGTGAACGTGGTGACGGTCACATACGTGACCGCGTAGGGTGGAATCCGATCTGCGGAACGGCTGCCCTGCTGATGCGGGGCGGCAGAGCATGCGTGAAGTAGTTCTACAGTTGGTAGCACCTGGCAGAAAGTCAGGCGGGCACCAGCAGACGGCCTACGGGAACGAAGGGGACGGCCGCGCCTATGAGCGTCATCAAGCGGGTTTCGATGATCTTCAAAGCCAAGGCCAACAAGGCCCTGGACAAGATGGAAGATCCGCGCGAGACCCTGGACTACTCCTACCAGCGGCAACTCGAGCTGCTGACCAAGGTACGGCGCGGCGTGGCCGACGTCGCCACCTCGCGCAAGCGTGTCGAGCTGCAGATCAACCAGCTCGAACTGCAGCAGGGCAAGCTCCAGGACCAGGGGCGCAAGGCGCTGGCCGGCGGCCGTGAGGATCTGGCGCGTGAGGCGCTCACCCGGCGGTCGGGCGTGCAGGGCCAGATCGGCGATCTGCGCGCGCAGTACGCGTCACTGCAGGCCGAGGAGGAGAAGCTGACGATCGCGTCGCAGCGGCTCCAGGCCAAGGTGGACGCGTTCCGCACGCGCAAGGAGACGATCAAGGCCACCTACACCGCGGCCGAGGCCCAGACCAGGATCGGCGAGGCCGTCTCCGGCATCTCGGAAGAGATGGGCGACGTCGGCATGGCGATCCAGCGTGCCGAGGACAAGACTGCCCAGATGCAGGCGCGGGCGGGCGCGATCGACGAACTGCTCGCCTCCGGCGCCCTCGAGGACTTCACCGGGAGCGGGCAGCAGGACGACATCCAGGCCGAGCTTGACCGGATGAGCAGCACCTCCGACGTCGAACTCGAGATGCGGCGCCTCAAGGGTGAACTCGGCGAGGCGACGGCGCCCGCGCAGATCGAGGGCGCCCGCGGCGCGGGCCAGCCGAGCACCGCCACCGCGGGCCAGGCGAGTCAGCAGGTGCCACCCGCGAAGCCGGCCGACCAGCCACCCGCCGCCGGGGAGGGCGCATGATCGTCCGGATCATGGGCGAGGGCCAGCTCAGCGTGGAAGACTCAGCCGTCAGCGAACTCAACCCCCTTGACAACAAGCTGTACGCGGCGCTCAGCGGCGGCGACGAGGCTGCCTTCCGCACGGCGCTCGAGGAGCTGCTTGCCCAGGTCCGCGCGGTGGGGTCGCCGCTTCCGGCGGATGCGCTCAATGCTTCCGACCTCATCCTGCCGCCCGCTGACGCGACGATCGAGGAGGTCAGGGAGCTGATGGGGGAGGAAGGCCTTATCCCGGGCTGACGCCAAAGGTTGTAAGCATGTAACTGGGAATGTGGGTGACGGCGCTTGGAAGGTGGAGATTGTGATGGCGCGGACCCGATTTGCCCCTGACCGGGGGCTCACCACGCGGATGGCCCTGACGATGTTCCTGCTCGGGCTCGTCCTCGTGGTTTTTGTCATCGCGATCGTGCTGCTGCTCGGCCGGTTCGGTGTTTCGACGGCCGGCATCGTGTTCATCGCCGTCCTGATCGGCGGCGGGATGACGATCGGCTCGCTCTTCTTCTCCGACAAGATCGCTCTCGCCGCGTCGCGGGCCCGGGTCGTCAGCCCAGCGGAGGCGCCGGAGCTGCACGGCATCGTCGACCGGCTCTGCGCTCTCGCCGACATGCCCAAGCCAAGGATCGCGATCTCCGACACCGACATGCCGAACGCGTTCGCCACCGGGCGCAACACCAAGGTGGCCGTGCTCTGCGTGACCACCGGCCTGCTGAAAAGGCTGGACGGCGCCGAGCTCGAAGGTGTGATCGCGCACGAGATGTCGCACGTGGCGCACAAGGACGTGGTGGTCATGACGATCGCCTCGTTCCTCGCCATCGTGGCCGGCCTGATGGTCAGGTTCGCGTTCTACGGCGAGCTGTTCGGCGGCGGCCGCGACCGCCGGGGCGGCGACAACAACACCGCGATCGTCATGCTGGCGATCATGGCGGTGTCCGTCGTGGTCTACGCCGTCAGCTTCCTGCTGATCCGCGCGCTTTCCCGGTACCGCGAGCTTGCCGCGGACCGATCGGGTGCGCTGCTCACCGGGCAGCCCTCGGCCCTCGCGAGCGCCCTGCAGAAGGTGAGCGGGCAGATCGCGCGGATCCCGACCAGGGACCTGCGCGCCGCCGAGGCGCTCAACGCGTTCTACTTCGTGCCCGCGTTCACCAAGGGCAGCATCTCCGGCCTGTTCTCCACGCACCCGCCGCTGGAGAAGAGGCTGGCGCAACTGGCCAAGATCTCACAGCAGATCGGCAGGTAGCACGCGTGGGGTTCCTGGATGCGCTGCTCGGCCGGACCAAGCCGGTCCAGCCGGATCTGGACCGGCTGTTCGCGCTCCCGTCGGCCGCGATCACCCTCGCGGCGGGCACCTCATTCACCCCGACCGGAGTAGGTTCTGTCGCCTTCCGTGAGATGGAGGGCCGCGCGTTCAGCGACGTCGAGGCCGACGTGCGCCAGTTGCTCGACAGCGACGCGGAAAAGACCATGCCGGTGGAGGTCACCACCGATTCCTACGGCTTCACGTGGATGGTCATCCGCCAGCCGGCGGACCAGTTCGAGGCGCTCGTCACCAACCTGCACGCGGTGAACTCGACGCTGGCCGACAACGGTTTCGGCCCGTCGCTGCTGTGCTCGCTGGTGACCTTCCACGATCCGCGCGAGCGCCGCCTCGCCATCGTCTACCTGTACAAGCGGGGCACGTTCTACCCGTTCGCGCCGCTGCTGGGGGAGAAGCGGGACGGCGGCCTGGAGCTGCAGATCAAGGCCGCGATCGAGGGCGAGCTTCCGCTCGAGACCGACCTGGGCCGCTGGTTCCCCGTATGGGGCGCGCCCGGCCTGTGAACGACCGGCCGGTGAGCCGCCGGGCCGAACGCCCGGCCCGGCAGCCGCTGGCTCACGGCAGCGCCAGCATCTGGTCGAGCGCCGCACGGGCATAGCGCGCGGTCTGGTCTTCCACCTGGATCCGGTTCACCACCCGGCCGCCGGCCAGCGACTCGAGCGCCCAGACCAGGTGCGGCAGATCGATCCGGTTCATCGTCGAGCAGAAGCAGACCGTGCGGTCGAGGAAGACGACCGTCTTGTCCGGGTGGTCAGCGGCGAGGCGCCGCACCAGGTTCAGTTCGGTGCCGACCGCCCACGCCGAACCCGCGGGCGCGCGCTCGATGGTGTCGATGATCCGCTCGGTGGAGCCGACGGCGTCGGCGCCGGTCACGACCTCGTGCCGGCACTCGGGATGGACGATCACGTTGACCCCGGGGATTCGCGCACGGACCTCATCGACCGCTTCCCGGCTGAACCGGCCGTGCACCGAACAGTGGCCTCGCCAAAGGATCATTGTCGCGCCGCGCAGCCGTTCGGGAGAAAGCCCTCCGCCCGGCCGGTGCGGGTCGTAGACCACGCAATCCGCCAGGTCCATGCCCATCTCGAGGACGGCGGTGTTGCGGCCGAGATGCTGGTCGGGCAGGAAAAGGACCTTGCTGCCGTGGCTCAGTGCCCACTCGAGCGCGCGCCGCGCGTTCGAGGACGTGCAGACGGTCCCGCCGTGCCGGCCTACGAACGCCTTGATGTCGGCGGAGGAGTTCATGTAGGTGACCGGGATCACATCATCCGCGACGCCGGCGTCTTCCAGCGCCTCCCAGCACTCCTCGACCTGATCGAAGGTCGCCATGTCCGCCATGGAGCAGCCCGCCGCCAAATCGGGCAGCACCACCTGCTGGCGGTCGGTGGTGAGGATGTCAGCCGACTCGGCCATGAAGTGCACACCGCAGAAGACCACGTACTCCGCCTCAGGCCGGCCGGCCGCGTCACGGGCCAGCTTGAACGAATCGCCCGTCACGTCCGCGAAGGCGATGACCTCGTCGCGCTGGTAGTGGTGGCCGAGTACGAACACGCTGGTGCCGAGGGCCTGCTTGGCGGCGCGCGCGCGCTCGGCGAGCGCGGGATCGGACGCCGGGGGAAGCGCGCCCGGGCACTCCACGCCGCGCTCGCTGGCTGGATCGGATCCGGCGCCGAGCACGAGCAGCGGCCGGGCCTTACCGGCGGTCATCGTCATGACGTCCCCTTATCGTCGGACTGACGATACCTATCATACGTGCCACTCGTATACGTCACCGGTCAGGTCACGACATAGGCTGATCCGGAGCGCCGCGGGCGCGGACGCGGTACCCCGGCAGACGGAATGACCGTGGGAGTCATATCGTTGACGCTGGGGTAAGGCCATGGCGCGCCGCCGGAGAGGCGGCCGTGACCACTAGCGAGTGCAGGAGCGAGCGAGATATGACGGTTCAGGGCGAGACCACGCAGCAGCAGGGCATCATCCTCACCGACGGCGCCGCGGCCAAGGTGAAGAACCTGATCGACCAGGAAGGCCGGGATGATCTGCGGCTGCGAGTCGCTGTACAGCCCGGTGGCTGCTCCGGCCTGCGTTACCAGCTCTATTTCGACGAGCGCTCTATGGACGGCGACCAGGTAAGCCAGTTCGGTGGCGTGGAGGTCGTCACGGACCGGATGAGTGCTCCCTACCTGACCGGCGCGACGATCGATTTCGTCGACACCATCGAGAAGCAGGGCTTTACCATCGACAACCCCAACGCCACGGGATCCTGCGCCTGCGGAGACTCCTTCCACTGAGCCGTCTGACGGTAACCTTGCCGAGCCGGCGGGTTCCGCCGGCTACGCGCCAGCAAGGAGCAGACTGTGCGGATCGCCGTAACCGGTTCGATCGCGACCGACCACCTGATGACCTTTCCCGGCCGCTTCACCGACCAGTTGGTGCCCGGAAAGATGGAGACCGTGTCGTTGTCGTTCCTGGTCGACGCGCTGGAGATCCGGCGCGGGGGGATCGCGGCGAACATCGCGTTCGGCATGGCCTGCCTCGGGTTGCGCCCGGTCCTGGTGGGCGCCGTGGGCGCGGATTTCGACGACTACCGGTCCTGGCTCGAGCGCAAGGGCGTGGACACGGCCTCGGTGCACGTGTCCGAGCTTCGGCACACCGCGAGATTCCTGTGCACCACCGACGTCGACCAGAACCAGATCGCGTCGTTCTACGCCGGCGCGATGAGCGAGGCCCGCAACATCGAGCTCGGCCCGGTGGCGGACCGGCTCGGCGGCCTCGATCTGGTCGTGATCAGCCCGAACGACCCCGAGGCGATGCTGCGGCACACCGCCGAATGCCGTGAGCGGGGGATCCCGTTCGCCGCCGATCCGTCGCAGCAACTCGCGAGGATGGACGGCGCCGAGATCCGCGAACTCGTGGACGGCGCCTTCTACCTGTTCACGAACGAATACGAGACGGCGCTGACCGAGCAGAAGACGGGCTGGTCACACGACGAGGTGCTGTCGCGGGTCGAGACCCGGGTGACGACGATGGGCCCGAAGGGCGCGCGTATCGACCGCGCCGATGAGCCGTCCGTCGCCATTCCCGCGGTTCAGGTCGAGCGGCCGGCCGATCCCACCGGCGGGGGCGACGCGTTCCGCGCGGGCTTCCTGTCCGCCCTGGCGTGGGGCCTGTCACTCGAGCGCTCCGCCCAGCTCGGCAACATGATCGCGGTGCACGCGCTCGAGACGGTCGGCCCGCAGGAGTACGAACTGCAGCGCGAGTCGCTGCTCACGCGGTTCGCGTCCGCGTACGGTGACGGCGCCACCGCGGAGATCGCCGCACACCTCTGATCCCGTAGAGGACGACGTGAACCGCTCACTCGGCGTGCATGTGGTGCGGCCCGCGCCGGGTACCGGGGTCGCCGCGGCGGCCGGGGGGCGGTTGTAGCGTGGCCGTGTGCCGTCCCTCGCCGCGCTGCCCGCTGCCGCGCCGCTGATCGCCGGGTACCACGGCCCGCCGGAGCTGACCCTGGCGCGGGCGTTCACCTCGTGGACGCTCGACCTCCCCGTGCTGGTCGTCGCGTTGCTCGCGGCCGGCTGCTACCTGGCCGCGGTGCGCCGCCTGCGGCTGGCCGGCCAGCCGTGGCCGGTGAGCCGGTTCTTCGCCGCGGGCCTCGGCCTCGGGCTGCTTGTCATCGCGACGATGTCGTGGCTCGGCGTATACCAGGACATCCTGTTCTGGGCGCGCGCCGTGCAGACGATCCTGCTGCTGTTGCTCGTGCCCCTGTTCCTCGCCCTCGGGCGCCCGCTCACCCTCGCGGTCGCCGCGCTGCCCGCGCGACTGGGCAGGCGCACCGAGGCGGCGATCCGCAGCCGGGCCGCGCGCATCCTCACGTTCCCGCTGATCACCGCCGTCGCGCTGATCGCGACACCGTTCCTGCTGTACTTCACCGGCTGGTACGCCGCCGCGTTCCACAGCGACCTGGTCCGCGAAGTCACCTACCTGGCGCTGATCGCGCCGGGTTTCCTGTTCTTCTGGACGCTGCTGCGGGTGGATCCGGTACCGAAGGAGTACCCGTATCTGGCGTCCTTGTGGATCACCGGCGCCGAGGTCGTGTTCGATGCCTTTCTCGGCATCGCCGTCATCGCCGACCAGCACCTCATCGCGGGACCGTACTACCACGCGCTGGCCCGGCCCTGGGGCCCGAACCTGCGCACCGACCAGGTGCTCGGCGGCGGCGCACTGTGGATCCTCGGCGACCTCGTCGGCCTGCCGTTCCTCGCCGCCATGCTGATCCAGATGATCAGGGAGGACGAGGCCGAGGCGGCGGTGATCGACGCGGAACTAGACGCCCGCGACGCGGCGCTGACCGGCGCGGAACCCGGCGCCAGCGCGACGGCCGCACCACCGGGCCAAGCCGACGATCAGACGGGTGAACCGGCGGCTGGCCCGCCGGACGGCGGCGCGGGCGACCGGCCCTGGTGGGAGAGCGATCCCCGGTTCGCGGGCCGCTTCCGCGCCAGCCGCCCGTCCCGCCCGGATCCATGATCGCGGCAAGTTCGGCGCGAAACGGAGGCCGCCGCACAGACCTTGATCTTGAAATCAAGCCCGGCGCCCTCAAGATCCGTTTCTGTGTCATTCTGCCTGCACATAGTGCAGGCAGAATGACACAGTTGCGGATCATGGACTGATTCAGGCAGATGTTTGCCGATCAAGGGGCTGTCTCAGGCAGACTATGGCCCAAGGCGCCAGTGACGGCGCCGTGCGGGCCATCGGCATAACCGGACGCGGGTACAGACCGGACCCTGGGCGGTGCGCGGGTGCGTCAGTAGCAGCGGCGGACTACGAACGCCCAGCCACGCGGGAGCGCCTGCTCGACGACGAACTCGTGTGACTTCATCTCGCACCAGGCGGGCACGTCGGTCCGCGCCGCGGGATCGTCGGCGAGCACCGCGATCAGCGCGCCAAGCGGCACGTCCCTGATCTGCTCCGCCAGCATGATGATCGGGATCGGGCATTTGCGGCCGAGCGCGTCGATCGTCAGGGCCGGGACGGCCGCCGCCGGCTGTCGTGGCCTGCTCACGCGCTCACCGCCGGATCAGCGGTGCCGCGCAGGCCCGCGACGATGCCAGGGAGCACGGCGAGGAAACGCTCGATCGTGTCCTCGGTGGTCGCACGGGGAAGCGATACCCGGACGTTCCCGTGCGTAACCACGCCCATCGCCTCGAGCACATGGCTCGGCTGGAGGGAATCGGCCGTGCACGCGCTTCCTGACGACACACCGAACCCGGCCCGGTCAAGTTCCGTCACCAGCGCCTCACCGTTTACGTAGAGACATGTGAAGGTAACAATATGTGGCAGCCTCTGAACAGGGTCACCGTACACCACGGTATCGGGCACGACCTCAGGAATGCGGCCGCGGAGCCGGCCGGTGAGAGCGCGGAGCGCGGTTTCCCGCGTGAGCCGTTCGGTATCAATGGCCTCGAGGCCGGCCGCGGCGGCGAGCGCGGCGGGCACGTTCGGGTATCCGGGCACCCGGCGGCTCTCGCGGTCGTCGTCCGGCAGCGGGCTGCGCCACCTGGTGCCCTTGCGCACGGCCAGCACGCCGATCCCGGCCGGTCCGCCCCACTTGTGCGCGCTCGCGGTGAGCAGCGACCAGCCGCCGGGGATGGGCATCCGGCCCGCTGACGCCGCCGCGTCGACAAGCAACGGTATCGATACATCACGGCATGCGCTGGCTACGTCCTGGACCGGCTGGATCGTCCCCACCTCGGGGTTGGCCGACTGCACGCAGGCGAGCACCGTGCCGCGCGGCCGCGCGGCGCGGGTTTGTCCCGCGGGCGCGGGATGCCGCAGCGCGGCAGCGAACTCGGCGGCGTCGACCCGGCCCTGCTGGTTGACGCCGACGATCGTGACCTCGGCGCCATCGCGTTCGCACTGGCCGACGGCGTGCAGCACGCTGGAGTGCTCGACCGCGCTCGCGACCAGATGAACGCCGGGCCGGCCGGGCCGCCGCCGCGCCGCCACGGTCCCGAGCACCGCCAGGTGCACCGCCTGCGTCCCAGAACCGGTGAAGGAAAGCTCGTCCGGCCGGCCGCCGAGCACCGCCGCCACCCGTTGCCTCGCCTGGTCGAGCAGCAGCGCGGCGCGCCGCCCATCGCCGTGCAGCCGGGCGGGATCGGCCCAGCCGTCGTCGAGCGCGGCGAGGAGGGCGGCCAGCGCCGCCGGATGCAGCGGCTCGCTCGACGCGGCGTCCAGATAGGCCACGATGACGACATTAGCTGGGCGCTTGCGCGGCTTCAGCCATCCGGGGGGCCGCCGAAGCCGCCGAGGGCCGGCCCGGTACCCTTTCGCTTTGTGAGTCCCACCCATCAGCCCCTGCGCGGGAGGCGCCAGGTGGCACCGCGCCCGAGGCGCAGGGCGGCGCCGCGCCGGGCGGCAGACAGCCGGAGGCGGCCCATGATCGGGCGGCGCCTGGTCACCCGGGCCGCCCTCCTCGCCCCGTTGCTCACCAGCCTGGCCGGCTGCACCTCGAACGCGTTCACCCGGCTCGGCATGCCGAAGCCGATCACCTCGCAGGGCAAGATAACGCTGACCCTGTGGCAGGGCTCGTGGGTGGCGGCGTGGGCAGTCGGGGCCGTCGTGTGGGGCCTGATCATCTGGACGGTGATCTTCTACCGGAAGCGCTCCGACGAACTGCCGCCGCAGGTGCGCTACAACCTGCCGATCGAGGTGCTCTACACGGTCGTGCCGTTCATCATGGTCGCGGCGCTCTTCTACTTCACCGCGCGCGACGAGAACAGCATCGACGCGCTTTCACCGCATCCCAACGTGGTCGTCAACGTCACCGGGTTCCAGTGGAGCTGGGAGTTCCAGTACCCCGACCTCGGGAACGTGCAGATCATCGGGACACCGACCAGGGACCCGACGCTCGTGCTGCCGGTCGGCGAGACGGTCCGGTTCAACCTGACCTCGCCCGACGTGATCCACTCGTTCTGGGTGCCGGCCTTCCTGTTCAAGCGGGATGTGGTCCCAGGTCATCCGAATCATTTCGATATCACCACGACGGCGATGGGTACGTTCCGCGGTGAGTGCTCTGAGCTGTGCGGCCTGTACCACAGTGAGATGCTGTTCTCCGTGAAGGTCGTCAGCCAGCAGCAGTTCCAGCAATTCATCTCCGCTCAGCAGGCAGCAGCCGGGGGTGTCCAGTGACGACGATCCAGCAGCCGGTCCCGAGCGTCGAGGAGCAGCTGCCCACGCGGAAGGGCTCCGTGCTCGCCGCCTGGCTGTCCTCGACCGACCACAAGGTGATCGGTCACCTGTACCTGATCACCTCGTTCTTCTTCTTCCTCTGCGCCGGCGTGATGGCGATGATCATGCGGGCGCAGCTGCTCCGCCCGAATCAGCACGTGGTGTCCGACCAGCAGTACAACCAGCTGTTCACGATGCACGGCACGATCATGCTGCTGCTGTTCGCGACGCCCCTGTTCATCGGGTTCGCGAACGAACTGGTGCCGCTGCAGATCGGCTCGCCCGATGTGGCGTTCCCCCGGATGAACCTGCTGAGCTACTACTTCTTCCTGTTCGGCGGGCTGATGCTGCTGTTCAGCTTCATCGCGCCGGGCGGGGCGGCCGCGTTCGGCTGGTACGCCTACTCGCCGCTGACCAGCGCGGTGTACTCGCCGGGCATCGGCGGCGACATGTGGACCATGGGCCTGGTGCTGTCCGGGCTGGGCACGATCCTCGGCGGGGTCAACTTCATCACCACGATCTTCTGCATGCGCGCCCCGGGCATGACCATGTTCCGGATGCCGATCTTCACCTGGAACATCCTGCTCACCAGCATGATGGTGCTGCTGGCGTTCCCGGTGCTCGCCGCGGCGCTGCTGGTGCTGGAGATCGACCGCAAGCTCGGCGCGCGGGTGTTCGACTCGGCCAACGGCGGCGCGATCCTCTGGCAGCACCTGTTCTGGTTCTTCGGCCATCCCGAGGTGTACATCGTCGCGATCCCATTTTTTGGGATCGTCACCGAGGTGCTGCCCGTGTTCAGCCGCAAGCCGCTGTTCGGGTACAAGGGCATGGTGGGCGCGACGGTCGCGATCGCCGGGCTGTCGATGACCGTGTGGGCGCACCACATGTTCACCACCGGCGCGGTGCTGCTGCCCTTCTTCTCGTTCATGACCTTCCTGATCGCGATCCCGACCGGGGTGAAGTTCTTCAACTGGACCGGCACGATCTGGCGCGGCCAGCTGACGTTCGAGACCTCGATGCTGTTCGCGCTCGGGTTCCTCGTCACGTTCCTGTTCGGCGGCCTGACCGGCGTCATCCTCGCCTCCCCGCCGCTGGACTTCGCGGTCAGCGACTCCTACTTCGTGGTGGCGCACTTCCACTACGTGCTGTTCGGCACGGTCGTGTTCGCCATGTTCGCCGGCTTCTACTTCTGGTGGCCGAAGATGACCGGCAAGATGCTGAACGAGACGCTCGGCAAGTGGCACTTCTGGACGCTGTTCATCGGCTTCCACGTCACCTTCCTCGTGCAGCACTGGCTCGGCGTGATGGGGATGCCGCGGCGCTACGCGGTGTACCCGGCGAACGCCGGGTTCACCACGCTGAACATGATCTCCTCGATCGGCTCGTTCGTCCTCGGCGCGTCCACGCTGATCTTCCTGTGGAACGTGTACATCACCTCGCGGCACGGCGAGAAGGTCACTGTGGACGACCCGTGGGGGTTCGGCAACTCGCTGGAGTGGGCCACGAGTTGCCCGCCACCCCGGCACAACTTCACCCGGATCCCGCGGATCCGTTCCGAGCGGCCCGCGTTCGATCTGCACCACTCGCACGTTCGTACGGGTCGTCCCGTGCAGCCCGCCGGCCGGGCTCATCAGGTACTCGAGTAGCGAGGTAACCGATGAAGGTCGAAGGCCTCCTGTTCCTGTTCAGCGCGGCGTTCTTCGCCGTTGTCGACGTGATCTACTGGTTCACGTCCTACGACCCGACCGGGACGACCGCGCTCGGCATCTCCGTCGGCCTGGCCTTCCTTACCGGCTTTTACGTGCTGTTCACCGGGCGCAGGCTGCCGCGGCGCAGGCCCGAGGACAACCCAGAGGCCGACATCAGCGAGGGCGCGGGCGAGATCGGGTTCTTCAGCCCGCACAGCTGGTGGCCGCTGATCACGGGTCTGGCCGCGGCGGTGGCAGCGTTCGGGTTCGCGGTCGGCTGGTGGCTCTTCCTGATCGGGATGCTGTTCGTGGTGCTGTCCTCGATCGGGTTCGTGTTCGAGTATTACCGCGGCGTCTACGCACACTGACCGATTACTCCCCGCGCTGCGTTTTCCGCGTTCCGCGCCCATTCCCGTGCGCGCCCATTCCCGTGCGCGCCCATTCCCGCGTGCCCATTCCCGCGCGTGCCCATTCCCGCGCGTGCCCATTCCCGCGCGTGCCCATTCCCGCGCGTGCCCATCCGGGGTCCCGATCCCCGCCCGGCGGCCCGGCTCTCGTGATCGCGGTATTTTTGTCGCGAATGCTTCGCCCATTTGACCGGGATCATGGAATGCCTGGCCAACCGCGCGTCCGGCGCGCCGCGCAGCCCAGCGGCCGCACTCCAGGCCGCCACACTGGTCCCACCAGCCCCAGATACTCCCGCGATCGGTGCTCGCCGGGCGCGACCGCGCCTCGCTGGGGCCTCGCTGGGCCGAGGGCTATCGCACAACCGGCAGCCAGAAACCCAACCGACAGCTCAGAACCAAAACGAGCGGGCTATTTCCCAATATCCCGTTACTAAGAGTTATCTCGCAGCTACTGCGGGAATGACTGTGACGTGCCGCCTGGGGGAGGTCGAGCATGCGGGGGAGCGTCACCACAGTGGCGAAGCGGGGCAGCCGGCGCACGGCCTGGCTGGCTCCGGCGGCCATCCTGGCCGCGTCGTCGGTCACGGTCACGGCCTGTCAGAGCGGACGGGCCGCCGTGCGCGCGCCCGCGCGGGCCGCGACGGTCACGAAGGTCACGATCAGCCCGGGCCAGGGCAGCGTCGACGACCGGCCCGATCTGGGCGTCGAGGTCAGCGCCTCCGGGGGGCGCCTGACCGGCGTTACCGTCAGGGACACCCGCGGCCACGAGGTCGCGGGCAATCTCGGTTCCGGCGGCAGGACCTGGCACAGCACGTGGGCGCTCGCCTCGCCGCAAACCTACGACGTGACCGCGACAGCGGCCGGCCCGCGCGGCCGCACGGACACGCAGTACGCGACGTTCCGCACGTCCGCGCCCTCGCGGACCTTCACCGCGTCGCTCGACATGTCGCCGGGTGAGACGGTGGGTGTCGGCATGCCCGTCATGGTGACCTTCAGCCAGCCGATTCGTGACAAGGCCGGCGTGGAGCGGTCCTTCGACCTCCGCAGCAGCAAGCCGGTCGCCGGGGCCTGGTACTGGCTGGACGACAAGACCGTGTGGTTCCGGCCGAGGACGTACTGGCCGGCGTACGACCGGGTGCGCTTCACCGCCCATCTGGCCGGCGTACGCGGCGCGAACGGCGTGTACGGGGCCGCCGATCTGGTGCGGCGGTTCACCATCGGTGCGTCGCTCGTGACCGTCGCGAGCGCGAGCAGCCACCGCATGAAGGTGTGGGTCAACGGCAGATTGAGCTTCGACTGGCCGATCAGCACCGGCCAGCCGGGCGATGACACTCCGGACGGCCAATATCTGACGATCGAGAAGGGCAACCCGGTGGACATGAACTCGTGCAGCTTCGGTGTCTGCCCCGGCGATCCCGGCTACTACAACGTCCTCGTCTACGATTCGGTCCGGTTCACCTGGAGCGGAGACTACGTCCACAGCGCGCCGTGGTCGGTTGGCGAGCAGGGTGTCAGCAACGTCAGCCACGGTTGCGTGAACCTCGCGCCGGACCACGCCGCCTGGTACTACGACCACGCCCACCGCGGCGAGCCGGTCACCGTCGTCGGCAGCCCGGTGCGGGGGACGTGGGGCGACGGCTGGACGATCTGGTTCCTGCCGTGGCAGAAGCTGATCAGGGGAAGCGCGCTGAGGCAGGCCGTGGTGGCCGGCCCTGAGGGCAGCCACTTCGCCGCACCCGCCACGCTCAGGTGACCGCCACCAGACCGGTCTGGCGCCGGGTAACGCTCGGCGCGAGCAGTGCGTCGCCTGCGACGACGACCGGACGTCGGCGAGATTCTCGTCAGGCAGCGCGTTTGTCCAGCAGGAAGCCGCTGGCTCCGGGGCCTGTCGTGACGTGCGGGGCGTTCCTGCGGGCGATATTGCGCTTGCGCCACGAGGCGTCGCTGGCCATGGCGGCCGTCAGCGGCGAGATCGCCACGAACCCGAAACTGCGCAGAGCGTGGCACCGCGGCCTGGTCGGGATGCTCACCGGCTGCCTGCGCACGATCGTGTCCCGCGCCGCTGGGCGCGGCGAGCTTCCAGCGGGCAGCGACATCGAGCTGCTGTCGCAGTTGCCGCTGTCCTTGCCGCAGAACAGGCGGCTGGAGCACGAGCAAAACCCCGGCGACGCCGTCGTCGAGCGGATCGTCGCCCAGTTCTACACCCCCGCCCGCCCCCCTGAACGCCAGGCGCATCGCGTGACGGCGGGTCGGCGACTGGGAGGGGATACATGATCGAGGCCAGGGGCCTGACCAAGCGTTACGGGTCGGCCGTGGCAGTGGACCGCCTGACCTTTGAAATGCTGCCCGGGCGGGTGACGGGGTTCCTCGGGCCGAACGGTGCCGGTAAGCCGAACATCGGACTCTGACATTCTTTGCCCAGGGCTGCTCTTGCCCTCGGCGGCGCGGCCTGGTATCTGGCCAGCCCGGTCAGAGGCTCGGAGTTCTTGCTGCTGGTGAGCGGCTCACGGGCGGGTGAAGATCTTGTGGGTTCCGATGCGGCGCCAGACGATGTGCGGCTGGCCTTCGGCTACCGGGGTCCCGAAGTGGAAGGTCGCCCTGCCATCAGGTGCCCAGGTCATCTCCCACACGTCTTCTCGGCCCTGCATCTTCTTCACCCGCAGGCTCTTGCGGAACCCGGTCCCCTCATGAAGATCATCCACGAATGCCGCGATCGCGTCCCGGAATGCACGCTGCCGCTCAGCGCTCAGAGCACGCCACTCCCGGTCAAACAGCGCCTGCCACTCGAACGTCGGCACGCTACCGGCCGGGCATCATGTTCTCGTCGAGGAAGGCAAGGAACTCCTCGCCGCTGCCGAACACCGCGCCCCGCTCGCCGCGTGCGGCGGCCTCGTCGGCCTCGGCCTCCCCAGCCTGCCACTCTGGTGTCCAGAACCATGCCTGGTCGTCGGGGATGACCGAGGTGGGGGTCAGGACGATCCTGTCGTCCTCGACCGTCACCACGAACTGGTCACCCTCGGCCAAGTCTAGCCGGTCCCGTACATCCTGCGGGATGGTTACCGTTCCCCGGGCACGCAGGACAGCGGTCCGGATGTGCGGGCGGTGATGCACCGGGATAGCCATGCAGAAAATCATACCATGCTGATTATCCGAACCATATTCGTCGCCGACGCCGCGTCGGCGAGTTGAACGCCCCGGCCACGTTGAACCCGCAACGGAGCCCGCTCATTCTGAGCGGGATGACCC